>Ga0157375_10005475_pt1 | contig 11041 bp, 2 predicted proteins | sample M35metaG_FD_115311 | JGI IMG/M metagenome (GOLD analysis project Ga0157375, IMG submission 115311) | Miscanthus rhizosphere microbial communities from Kellogg Biological Station, Michigan, USA - M3-5 metaG | ecosystem: Host-associated > Plants > Roots > Rhizosphere > Soil | place: USA: Michigan...
TATCTCAGCCGATCCTCTGGATATCCGGGATCCAGTGGGACATAAGCTCCGCCGGCCTTGAGGATGCCCAACAGCACGACGATCATTTCAACACTTCGCTCCAGGCAAACTCCGACCAGCGTTTCGGCGCCCACACCTCTCTCCTGAAGATAGTGCGCCAGTTGGTTCGCCCGCTGATTCAACTCGCGATAACTCACTTCCTCCTTACCAAAGACAACTGCGACGGCTTCTGGTTGGCGCTCGACCTGCGCTTCGATCAAGGTATGCAGACTTTGGTCTTTCGGATAAGCGGTCTGCGTATCGTTCCATTCTTCAATGATCTGTTGCCGCTCGGGTTCCGGCAGCAAACAAACCAAGTCATATCTCCCGGAAGGGTCCGTGGCCATCCTGGTTAGCGTAGCCAGGTAATAACTGATGAATGATTCAATCTGCTGCGGAGTGAAGGTGGCCTGGTCCAGGCGCAAATTCAACTCCACCTCTGAGGTGAAAGGACTCAGGCTGAATTCCGCCATGAATTTGAAATTCGTCTCCTGGATATCCGTTACACCGAGCGGCTCCATCTCATTTCGGGCCGAGTCCAGTCCACGATAGACGTGAAAGTTGATGAAGATCATCCCCGTCTCAAACAGGTGTGCTCCGCCAAGATCGCCTTGAATGGCTGCCAGCGGATAACGACGATGGGGCATCAGCTCCAGTTCCGCCTCAAAAGCTTCCCTCGCCAACTGAAGCCACGAGCCGCCATTCAACTTCATTCGCAGAGGCAGGGTGTTGAGAAATAATCCGAGTACACGTTCTCCGTCACGATCATCCGGCCGGCCGTGCATGACGAGTCCCGTCACAATGTCGGATTGTCCGCTTACGAGGCTGAGCACTCGTGCGTGCGCGGCGAGCAACACATCCTTTAACGGCAAGCCAGCGGATTGTGCCAGTCGCTGCAAGCCTTCCGACACTTCGTGCGGCAACGTCACCGGATACGCGCCCACCTGCGCCACCGGGCGATCCGCTTCGGCAGAGAGCGCCGGCAAGGTAGTCACCGTGCTGTGGCTCAATTTGTTCACCCAGAATTCCCGAGCGGCTTCCGACTTCAGCGCCTGTTGTTCGAGGGCGACAAAGTCTCGATAGGTGAGCGCCAACGCGGGTTCGGATGGCAACTCCTGGTCAGTGATTAAGGCCAAGTATTGTTGAAACAGTTGGGTGAAGAGTGACGACGTACTCCAGCCATCGATAATCGAGTGGTGGCGGCTCAGAGTAAATTGGAAACTATCGTCTGTGCGTAGATGGATCTTGTAACGCAGCAGCGGAGCCTCATGCCAGCGGAAACGATGGGTGCGATTTAGCTCAAGCCACTCATTAATATTTCGCTCTTGTTCCACTGCTGTCAGGCTCCGCAGGTCTTCGACATCCAAGGGCACCGGCACGGATTTGTAGACCAGTTGCAAAGGCTCGCTGAAAGTGGAGAGATTGAAGGCGGTCCGCAAAACCGGATGTCTGGCCGTGACGCTTTCAATGGCCGCGTGCATTTTCCCCGAGTCCCAACGACACTTCAGATGGATGCTCGTAATGTCGTGATACATCGAACTACCGGGACTGAACTCGCTATGAAACAACATTCCTTCCTGAAGTTTTGCGAGCGGATAAGCGTCTTCTAATTCTTCGAGCGGCAGTTTTTCTCGATCTTCTGGAGTAACCAGGCTGAACGGTTCTGTTTTCGGTGCGAGTGTGGGCTCACGTTCCGAGTCGCTCAGGCTGCGAGCCAGTTCATAGATCGTTTGGTGCTGAAAGAGCTGCTGCATGCTGAAGCGCAGGTTACGATCCTGGGCCAACGCCAGCACTCGAATGCTACGAATGGAGTCTCCGCCAAGAGCGAAGAAGTTATCGTGGATTCCCACTCGTTCGAGATCCAGAACCTGAGCCCAGATCCGGGCGAGTGCTTGCTCGTTTTCGGTTCGTGGCTGGACGAAAACTCGATTTGCCTCGGGCCTGATCTTTTCCGGGACCGGCAGGGCGCGTCGATCGACCTTGCCATTAGCTGTCAACGGCAACGAGGTGAGCACGACCACGGCCGAGGGGATCATGTGAGGTGGCAACTTCTCTTTCAGAAAGCTACGAAGATCCTGCTCGTTCAAAGTGTGCTGTTGAGCGACCCCCACCACATATGCCACAAGACGTTTCTCGCCGGGCACATCTTCTCGCGCCAGCACAGTCGCCGCTCCGACGGCAGCATGCTCCGAAAGCGCCGCTTCAATCTCACCCGGCTCAATCCTGAAGCCGTTAATCTTGATCTGGTGATCGACCCGGCCCAGAAACTCGATATTGCCATCTGCCAGGCGGCGAGCCAGGTCACCCGTACGGTAAAGGCGCTGGCCCGGAATGTTGCTGAAAGGATGCGGTATGAAGCGCTCAGCCGTGACTTCTGGCGCGTTGAGATACCCGCGCGCGAGGCCCTCGCCGGCAACGTATAGTTGCCCTGGAACTCCCGCGGGTACGGGCTGGAGATGCGCGTCAAGGATATAGACCTGGGCACCGGCGATCGGGTGCCCAAGCGGTACAAAGGCGGTCTGAAGGGCGGGGCCTTCAGCGACTTCAAAGGTCAAGACACCGATCGTGGTTTCGGTTGGTCCATAGTGATTCAGAATATGTATTTCCGGAAAGGATTCTCGGATTTGCTCAATCAGGTTCCACGTCGACGCCTCCCCACCGAGCACTAGTCTTTGTCGAGGCAGAATCCGACCCGAATTCTTCGCCGTCATTAGAGCCGTCAGATGGGACGGTACTATCTTCAGACAATCGACGCGGTGATGACTAATGTAATTAGCTAAAGCATCCGGATTCATGGCCCGCTCTTCAGAGATCAAATGTAAGGTTCCACCAGTGGCGAGTGCTAGAAAGATTGCGGTGTTGCCTAGATCGGCAGCAATGGTCGAGACCGTTGCAAAACTCGCTCGTGCGGGAAGAGCCAGTCTTTCAAGTACAGCATCACAGTAGTTGTTTAGTTGTCGATGCTCGACCCCGACGGCCTTCGGGATGCCCGTTGAGCCCGACGTGTAAATAATGTAAGCGAGATTTGCCCGGTTCACGCGGACGGCCGGATTACCCTGGGGTTCCTCGGCAATCGTATTCCACTGGGTATCCAGACAAATCGTTCGGCCGGGAAACTCGGACAAGTCTTTCCGCACATGCTCCTGAGTTAATAACAAGTCGACTTTCGCATCTGCGAGCATTCGTAGCAGCCGTGCTGGGGGGATTGCCGGATCGAGTGCAACATACGCGCCGCCGGCCTTGAGAATGCCCAATAGCGCGACCGCGGTCTCAATCGAGCGATGAGCGCAAAGACCGACCCGGACTTCCGGGCGCACCCCATGTCGTCGCAGATAATAGCTCAGTTGATTGGCCCGGACGTTCAGTTCGCGGCAAGTCAATTCCTGGTCTTCAAAAATCAACGCGATGCTGTCCGGGGTCTGTTCCGCCTGTTTCTCAAAGAGCTCGTGAATGCATTCTCTGGTGGGATGCTGGCGTTCCGGCCCGTTGAACTCGCCGAGCAAGCGCCGGCGCTCGACTTCACCCAGGATATTCAGCGCCCCAATCGGCGCGTGAGGAGCATCCAGGGCACTCTTGATCAACTGATGAAACTGCCGGGACAGACTCCGCACCCAGCCGTCGCTCAGAATTGCAGGGTCGTAATAAAACTCCGTCCTCAAGCCTTCGTCGCTCGAGCGGGCTGAGAGTCGCAACTTGAACCGGTCGAGACAAACATGCTGGTCCAACACCGTAAAGGAAATTTCTTCGCCTTGGCGCGGCGACCGGATCGAAACAAAGTCAAAAGCAATCGCCGGAAAAGATGGGCGGTCCCCATTGAGACGCGCGTCCCTGAACTGGTCCCAAGAAAAATATTCCTGGCCTTCTTCCCCTTCGCGGATGGCTTCGCGAGTGTCACCCATGACCTTCGTGAAGGAATCGCCGTCGACCAGCTTGAAACTGAGAGGGACGTAAGTCGTGAAAAGACCCAGGCTCTGTTCCAATGCGTCGTAGGTGCGGCCATCGTAGGCGTTACCAACGAGGATCTCCGGCTGGGCGGTCAATCGCCACAAGAGTATTTGCCAGCACGCAAGGAGGAACACCGGCAAACTCACATTTTGTGCACGGATGAAAGCTTCAATTTCCGGCAACAATTCGGCGCTGGCCAGAGTCCATATCGTGGCCGGAGCGAATGAATGATTTGCGTCGACACAATTCTCGAGTGGCAAGGGGAGATCGAGCAGGTCCAGAATCTCATTCCGGCGCCAGCGGTTGCGTTCCTCTTCGGTATCCTTCGAGACCAAAAGATCGTGTTGCCATTCTGCATAGTCGATGTACTGGACTGGTCCATCGGCCGCCGGCTCAGCTTGGGAATCGCCTGCGTAAGCCCGGCTGAGTTCCGAAATCAGGTTCTCGAGGCTGACCGAATCCGCGCAAAGTGCGGGCAAGCTGAGGATTAGAATGTGTCGTTGATCGGACAAGCGAATGAGGTCGCACCTGAGCGGCCGATTTTGTTCCCAATCAAGAGAGGTCCGTCGGGCCGCCAGGACAAGCGCATCGACCTCGGAATTCTGAACAGCGGCATCGAGTTCGGTGAGGTCGAAGTAAAAGATCAGCGGCGCGCCATCTGTATCAACCACCTGCAATGGGAGCACGGCGCCCGCGATGCCAGGAAAACCGGTGCGGAGAATTTCATGCCGTTGAACTACCTCATTCAACGCGGCTGTTAGTCTTTCCCTCTCGAGCAATCCATGTAACCGCACTACGCTTTGCGCACGATACGCAGCGTTCTGGTCCTTTTGCTGTAGCAACCAGACCCGCTGCTGCTGAAGCGACAACCGAAAACCTTCGATCGACTGTTGTAGCATTGGGTTAACTCTTAACGACGATGGCCTGCCGATTGACGTTCTTCAAACGGCTAAGGCGAGCTTGCCTTTGCTCGTTTTGCTGGGCCAATTTGCGCGCAGCTTCTTCTTCGCGCAGTGCCCTTATCAGTTCATTCAAGGTCTTCTGTGGACTGCTCGTGGCGAGATACAGCAGAAATTGAAATCGGCTTGCCAACTGGTTGATAGTGTGGGCACGAAAAAGATCCGTGTTGTACTCGATTGTTCCGCTGATCCCCTCGCTGGACTCCAACAAATTGAGTCTCAAATCATAATGAGTAATGCCATGATCGATGGGAAAACCCGTCAGCGTAAGGTTCGAGAGTTGTCTGGCCTGCGGCGCGACTTGAAAAAGAAACCAGACTCCAAACAACGGTGTCTGCCCTATGTCCCGCTCCACCTGCAGCGTCTTCACCACTGTCTCGAAGGGAAGCTCCTGATTCGCATGAGCCCCTAACACCACATCTCGCACTCGCGCTATCAACTCTCCGAAACTCGGGTTGCCTGAGAGATCTGTGCGTAGCACGAGGGTGTTGATAAAGAGACCAATCACCGTTTCCAGCTCGATGCGCCGGCGATTATTCACCGGAGTGCCCACCACGATGTCGGTCTGTCCGGTAGAGACATGGAGCACGATTTTGAGAACAGCGAGCAGGATGATGAAGGGGGTGGTTCCGGTGCGATGGCTCAGGCCTTGCACCTGTCCCAATAATTCCTTGTCGAAAGTCAGTTGGTGCTGTGCCCCGTTGAATGTCTGCGTCGCCGGACGCGGCCAATCGGTGGTCAGTTTGGGAATCGAAGTCACACCCTGCAAATGTTGCTTCCAATAATCAAGTTGAGTATTGAAAAGCGTCTCCTGAGAACGTTGAATTTGCCAGTACGCATAGTCGCCGTACTGAAGCGACAGATCGAGCAGCGATGAAGACTGTTCGGTCGTGAAGGCTTCGTATAACGACGCGAGCTCACTGATGAAGATGTCGATGGACCAGGCATCGGAGACGATGTGGTGCATCGTTAGCAGAGCAATATGATCGTCTTCGCTCAAGCGCAGCAAACTCAGTCGCACGAGCGGCCCGCGATCAAGCCGAAATGGCTGCCGAGCCTCTCGTTTAGCCAGCTCTCGGGCTGCTGATTCGCGGTGGTTGTCAGGCAGGACGCTCAGGTCAACAATCGGTAATCGAACCGATGCCGCTGCCGAAATTTGTTGGACGGGCTCACCGTTTGCAAAACCGAAAACCGTTCGCAACGCCTCGTGACGACTTACTTCCTCCTGGAAGCACCGCTCCAGCACGGACGCCTTAAGCGGACCTCGCAGACGAACTCCCGCAGGTATGTTGTAACTCGGGCTCCCGGGGAACAAGTGATCCATAAACAACAAGCGCTGTTGAGCGAAAGAGACCGGAGCCGTGTTCTGCGCCGGCCTTTTGCCAATCACTTCTGACTTGCCGGACAACATCGCTTCTTTTTGCAAGGCCTTCAAGAGGAGCGCTCGCTTCGCGGGTGAAAGAGTCGCGAGCCGTTCCCTGCGACGGCTGATCGGCAGAGTTGCTTCCTGACGCATGTTGAGTTGGTATTAACGAGAGACGATGCCGGGGGGATTGAAAGAAGTTCGTGACGTGGGGGTCACTGGTAAAGCTGAGTTACTGGCTCAGGATCACCGCAATGTCGTTGTCCTTGCTATTCGCAACCACGATGTCGGCCTTGCCGTCGCCATTAAGATCGCCGAGGGCGACACCTGCCGGCCCATAGCCAACCTCGATGTTGTAGCCCGCTTCAAAGCCGCCTTTTCCGTTGCCACGAAGGATCGTCAGGTTGTCGCTTTGGGAGTTACAGACTGCGATATCGGGGTTACCGTCTCCGTCAACATCGCCAATGGCCACCCGCGTCGGCGCGTTTCCCGTGGCAAATGGCGAACCGGCAACGGCGCGGAACCCTCCACTGCCATCGCCGAGCAGCACCGTCACTCCGTCGTCCTTCAGGTTGTCAGGCCGGCCGGAATAATTAGCCACGACGAGATCTGCATTTCCGTCCTTATTAATGTCGCCGACGGCAACTCCGAATGGACTCTTCCCGGCAGGAAATGGTGATCCGCTCGCCTCCTTGAAGCTCCCTTTGCCGTCGCTGAGCAAAATGGTCACGCTGCTTCCTTCGAAGTTCGTGGTGACAATGTCGGCATATCCGTCCTTATTAAAGTCACCGCTGCGAAGGCGCTGATAAGGCATCTTGCCAACTGGAAACAGGCGGCCAGGCACTGCAAAAGTGCCACGCCCGTTACCCGTGACAACCTCCACCTGGTTCGTCTCCCAGCTCTCAACCGCCAAGTCCATGTAGTGATCGCCATTGAAATCGGCACAAGTGATCCCGTGTGGATGCGGCTTGCTGTCGACGGTTAGTGGCGATTGCGGCGCTGGTGAGAAGCCGCCGCGACCGTCGCCAAAAAGAATAGTAACAAACTTCGTTTCGTGATTCGGAAAGACCAGGTCGGCGTTCCCGTCACCATTGATGTCGGCGATAGCAATATCGTTTGGCGCATGGCCGGCTGGAAAGGGCGATCCGGCTGAAGGCTTGAATCCGCCATGACCATCCCCCAGCAGAACGGTGACCGTGTCGCTGCCAGTATTAGCAATCACGATGTCGGTCCTGCCCGCACCATGTAGATCAGCAAGCTCAACACTTGCCGGCGCTGAACCCACCGCAAATCGTTTCATGGTTGCTGGATGGGACACCGTATTTGAGTAGCGGAGAGCACAGCTTGCTAAGCCTGCATAGACCAGTATCAATGCCATAACAATCCGCTTCATTCGTGCTCCAGCATGAGTTCAGCCTGGTGTTCGTCAAGGTTGTCCAACTGGTCAAGCATCTCATCAATCCTGGCTTCATCAGCAATCGACAACGTCGCTTGATCCACACTCTCGGCCAAATTTCTGATACTCGGAGCGGTGAAGAATTCTCGTAGGGCCAGTTCAACGCCGAACTCCGCGTGGATCCGGGCGATGACTTGGGTAGCCAGCAGCGAGTGACCGCCCAGCTCGAAGAAATTGTCGTCGATTCCAACTCGTTCGACCTTCAAAACTTCGGACCAAATCTCGGCCAACTTCTGTTCCGCTATCGTGCGCGGCGCTACGAAAAGATTCTCCAGATCCTCTCGTGACTGGATGGGCGGCGGCAGGGCGCGGCGCGAAATCTTGCCACTGGGTGTTAACGGCATCTCTTCCAGGGTGACGAACACCGCAGGAACCATGTAACCCGGCAGCTTTTCTCCGAGGTGGCGGCGGAGTTGACTGACGTTCAGTTCCTCCGGGCGATGACTAACGACATAAGCGACTAATCGAACGTCGCCCGGCATTGAGTTGTCCGCCACGACTACGCATTCTTTCACTGCCGGATGATCGTTCAAGGCCACTTCCACTTCGCGTAGCTCGATCCGGTAACCTCGCACCTTGACCTGTTGATCAATGCGGCCAAGATATTCAATTGTGCCGTCCGGCAGATAACGGCCCAAGTCGCCAGTGCGGTAGAGTCGTTCACCGTCGGTCTGGCCAAACGGATTAGGCAGAAACTTCTCGCCCGTCAAATCAGCGTGATTGAGATAACCCCGAGCCAGGCCTGCACCCCCGGCATATACTTCCCCCACTATTCCAACTGGAACGGGCTTCAAATACTTATCAAGAAGATATATCTGAGTGTTGGCGATGGGCCAACCAATCGGCACGCTGGATAACTCGTGGGTCTGTTGCTCGAGTGGATAATAAGTTACATCGGCGGCAACTTCTGATGAGCCGTATAGATTCAGTAACAAGGTATCGCCAATGATTGCAGCAAAGTCCTGGGCCAGCTTCAGACCTAGAGCCTCGCCACTGGTCACCCAGAGATGAGGCTTAAGCAATCCCGCCAGTTGCCCCGCATAAACCTTTAGTAGCTCGCGGAGTAACGACGGAACAACGACGATTCGAGAAACGTGATATTCCGCCAGGCACTGTGCCAGTTGTCTCACATCCTGGACCACCTCACCGGGAATCATTACGATCGGTACTCCCTGGAGTATGGGCCCGAAAATCTCCCAGACGGAATCGCCGAAGTTTAGCGAGGTCTTGTTGCAGCAAACCTCTCCCGCTTTGAAGGGATAGCGTCGCCACATCCAAGCCAGGCGATTCACGGCGCCGCGGTGCAGGCCAAGCACGCCTTTGGGCCGCCCGGTTGAGCCGGAAGTATAGATGACGTAAGCGACGCTGTTCGGATCATACTCGCTGTCGAGATTGTCCACGCTTTGCGTGCTAATCGCTTCAACCGCGCGATCGAGATACACCACTGTCGCGTCGTGCTCAGGCAGTCTTGATTCCATCCCTGATTGAATCAGCAACACCGGCGCGCCACTATCTTCGAGCATGTAGGCGAGCCGGTCCGGCGGATAATCCGGATCGAGCGGAACGTAGGCGCAACCCGCTTTGAGGATGGCGAATAATCCCACGACCATCTCATTTGAACGGGGGGCGCAAATAGCCACAAGAGTCTCTGGGCCGCCACCCAAAGTGCGCAAATAACGAGCCAGTTGATTGGCTTTCTCGTTCAACTCACGATACGTCAAATGCCCTTCCGCGGACATAACTGCCGGCGCATCCGGCGTGCGCGCCACCTGCTGTTCGAACAATTGGTGCAAACCGAATTGCTCGGGATAGTTCGCCTGCGTTTGATTCCATCGCACGACGACTTCTTCTCGTTCTTCCGGCTTGAGTATTGATAAGCTGCTGACGGGTTGCCGCGGTTCAGCCACAATGTCGCCGAGCAACTGTTCGAAGTGGCGCAGCATTCGTCTGATCGTTTCAGCTTCAAACAGCTCTGTGCTGTAATTCAAATCAACGGTCAGTGAATCCTGGCCGTCGAAGATGTTCATCGTTAGATCGAATTTCGCGGTGCGATTCTCCACGGTCACAGCACTCAGAACTAAGTCCGGCAACTCAAACTCATATCCCTGGGCCAAATGCATCGCGAACATGACTCGAAACAAAGGCGTGTCGCTAAGACTTCGCTCTACTCCCAGATCTTCCACCAATTTCTCAAACGGCACGTCCTGATGTTCATAAGCCCCCAGACATACCTCTCGCACTCGCCCCAGGAGCGCGGCAAAAGTTGGGTCACCGGCGAAATCAGTGCTTAGCACAAGCGTGTTCACAAAAAAGCCGATCAAGGATTCAGTTTCGGTTCGCGTCCGTCCCGCAATCGGAGTTCCCACATTTATTCGGCTTTGCTGGGTGTAACGGAAGAGCAGGGTCTGGAAAGCCGCCAGGAGCAACATGAAGAGCGTTACTCCCTGCGTCTGGCTGAGATCTTTGAGAGCCTGGCTTAACTCAGGCGAAAAAGTCAGCGATTCATGGCTGCCATGAAAACTTTGCAGATTCGGACGCGGGTGATCTGTCTGGAGTTCGAGCGGCTCCAGCGCCTCCGAGAGTTGTTGTTTCCAGTATTTCAGTCGTTGCTCGAGGACGTCACCCGAAAGGGATTGGCGCTGCCAGGCTGCATAGTCGGCATACTGAATAGGGAGTTCCGGCAACGACGATGGTTTGCCTTCGGTAAAATCTTTGTAGAGGGTTGAGATCTCTTCAATCAACACATCAATGGACCACTCGTCTGAAATGACATGATGCATCGTAAAGATAATTGCGTGCGCTTCAGGCTGCCGGCGGATCAGGAAGGCCCGGAATAATGGTCCAGTGTCGAGGCGGAATGGCTGCGCCGCCGCCTCTTGCCCAAGCCTTTGCACTTCGCTCTCTTGCGCCGTTTGCTTGAGTTCGCTCAGGTCGACCAGCGGAAGTGTGAAGGCGTACTCCTCGTGAATAACCTGAACCGGCTGCTCATCAATAACCGCAAACGTGGTCCGGAGAGCTTCATGGCGGCGGATAACTTGATCAATACTCCGCTCGAGTGCAGCCACATTAAGAGCACCATTAAGACCGGCCGCTGCATAAATATTGTAAGCCGGGTTGTTTGGCTCGAGCCGATCGATAAACCAAAGACGCTGTTGTTGGAAAGAGAGTGGCAGAGATCGATCACGCGCAGCGCGCATAATTGCCGTCGCGGAATACGGCGATTCTTTTATTCGTGTCTGATCGATATATGCGGCGAGCGAGGCAAGAGTGGGATGTTCA
>Ga0157375_10005477_pt1 | contig 11040 bp, 6 predicted proteins | sample M35metaG_FD_115311 | JGI IMG/M metagenome (GOLD analysis project Ga0157375, IMG submission 115311) | Miscanthus rhizosphere microbial communities from Kellogg Biological Station, Michigan, USA - M3-5 metaG | ecosystem: Host-associated > Plants > Roots > Rhizosphere > Soil | place: USA: Michigan...
AAATGTCACAAAGAATCAGAATAAAACTAAAATCTTACGATTACAACTTGGTAGACAAGTCTGCTGAGAAAATCGTAAAAACGGTAAAGGCTACTGGTGCTGTTGTAAACGGACCAATCCCATTGCCAACAAATAAGAGAATCTTCACTGTGTTGAGATCTCCGCACGTAAACAAGAAAGCAAGAGAGCAGTTCCAGTTATCAGCTCACAAGAGATTGATGGATATCTACTCTTCTTCTTCTAAGACTGTTGATGCTCTAATGAAATTAGAACTTCCTTCAGGTGTAGACGTTGAAATTAAAGTGTGATAATTTGCATACTTTGCAATGATTATATCAAATCCGTTCCTTTTTAGGAGCGGATTTTTTTATGCTTTTTTTAGTGAAAAATTATACTGAATATGGGCTTGAATAATAATTCGAATTTGTGTTAAATATTTAAATGATATCTGGAATTTATGTTGAAATTATTTGTGGTTTTATATCAAATTGTGATTGTTTAAAATGTTATTAAATATGATGGTAAGTATTGGTTTATTTTCAGTGCGTTGGTACATTTGTTATCAATTTAAAAACAGATAAATAATAATAGCCTTAAAATAACAGAAGGCTCAATACTTTAAATTACACAAATGAAAACAGAAAAAAAAGAAAAATTTAGATTGCCTTTTATGGCAACTAAAGCGAGCAGAGTATTCGTCATACTTGCCTTTGTTCAGTTATTCTCATTTACTTCATGCAGTAAAGATGATGATGTAGTACATGAGCTATCGGCATATCCGTCAAGTATAATCAGTACCCCGATTATCACGTCAAATTTTCCGGCTGCCGTTGCGGAATCACAAACCCCAATTAATATTGAACCGTCGAAAGCGATAGGTTTTCACAGTACAGATCCAATCATTCACTATGGTGCTGTTACTTTAAATTCCGTAGCTAACAATGCCGGTGAAAATTTAAAAGTAAACATCAGTGGAGCTGATAATGCGAATAATTATATTACTATTGGAGGGAAAAAATATAATCTTGTGAATTTCCACTTCCATTACAGCAGTGAGCATACGGTGGATGGAAAATACAGCACAATGGAAATCCATTTTGTAAATGTTGCCGCAGACAATTCTTATGCGGTTGTGAGCGTTTTGGTTGATTTAGGTAATGGAAATTCGTCGCTTCAAAACTTATTCGCTCAATCACCGACAACAAGTAATGCAGTTAATTCTCCGAATACTGTTTTTGATATCTCAAGCTTGCTTCCTGATAATACAAGAGAATATTATACATACAGCGGTTCATTAACCACTCCGAACTTTGGTGCGAGTTCCGCTATTACCAATGGAGGTCCGGTAGATTGGTTTGTGTTTAAAAATAAACAGCAATTGTCAGCAAATCAGTTTAATTCTTATAAATCGATTTATACAGCTCCAAACTTCAGGGCAATCCAACCGTTGAATGGTCGAAAAGTATATAAGAATGTAGGATATTAGTCAATTAAATTTTTAACCTTAAACTCTGCCCATTTCGGCGGAGTTTTTGATGGATCTTAACCAAAATAAAAACTATGTCAAAAAGTAACCAAAGTGTTTTTGAAAAGTTCTCAGACTGGGCAACAAAATTCACCGGAACTCCATATGCTTTCATTGGAGCCACTTTAATTGTCATTATTTGGGCAGTCTCCGGACCTATTTTTAATTATTCTGAAACCTGGCAGCTGGTTATTAATACAGGCACAACTATAATTACATTCTTAATGGTATTTCTTATTCAGAAATCTCAAAATAAAGATTCAAAAGCGATTCAGATAAAGTTGAATGAATTGATTGCCGCCAACGAAAAAGCCAGTAACAGGATTGTAGATATAGAAGATCTTACAGAAAAAGAACTGGATCAGCTGCATTGTTATTATGAAAAGCTATCAGATTTTGCAGAAGAGGATGCAGATATTCATACCTCACATTCGATAGACGCAGCCAAAAGAAATCAGGATTATAAACATGATCTGTTTAGAAAAAAACATGAAGAATGGCTTCAAAAGCAACAGAGATAGAATTGAATAAAATATTTAATATATTAAAATTTATTTCTTAAACATAATTAAATATTTTTGTTAAAATTTAAAATAATTGTTCAAATTCTAGAAAAAATAGTAATTTACTCTTTCTATTTTAATATCACACATATGAAAAGAAAAATGTTTTTTTTATTATCTGTGACAGCTGCGATTATGGCAAGTGCACAGTGGAGTGAAGTGACACCATCTAAAGATGTGATCAGAAGGAGTGATAACTCTTTGTACTACAAGCTAGACATTGGTAAAATAAGAACACAACTGTTGACAGCTCCGAAATATGGGGAAGGCAAAGGTGTTACAATCAAAATTCCAACATTAAACAGAAAGATTGAAAAATTCATAGTCAATAGCTTACCTGTCGTTGACGAAGCATTGGCAAATGAATATCAATTGGGATCATATGTAGGGGTTGGGATTGAAGATCCTAGTAAATACATAAGATTTAGTGTGGCTCCCAATGATTTTCAGTCTATGATGATCAGCGATGGAAAGTATGAATTCATTGAGCCGGCAATTCAGGATAAATCAGCTTATTCAATCCATGGAATTACTAAAAATGGGCGTGCATTTACTTGTAGTACAAAAGAAAGCAAAGAATCTATTTCTAAAATGCAACAGATGATGTCTTCAGCGGCTGCTGCTAAGTTCAGTGATAAAAAATATCGTACGCTTAGGTTAGCAATGTCTGTGACTGGGGAGTACACAAGTTATTTTGGAGGAACAGCTAATGCTTTAGCTCAAATCAATGCAACTCTGACAAGGATAAATGGGATTTTTGAACAGGAATTTAGTCTTCACCTTACTATGGTGAATGCGCCTAACCTTATTTTCACAGACGCTGCTTCCGATCCTTATAGTGATGTAAGCCAGAAATGTAAATGGAATTATGAGTTAATGAATGTATTACACAATGGAGCATACGGAGTTACAGATGACAGTTTTGATATCGGACATTTGCTTGCTTCAACGGGAGACGGAGGAAGTTCCGTTTGTATAGGTTGTATAGGTAGCAATGATGTTTCTACTACAAATATGCCTGTGTCTATTTGGTGTGGTGATTACTTATATATATCCCCTAACAATTATAAAGGAGCAGCTATGACTTCTCCAATTGAAGGTGACGTTCCTATGGGTAACAAATTTGATTTTATAGTAGCTCATGAAATGGGACATCAATTAGGTGCCAATCATACATTTAGTAGGCATGAAGGGACAGGAACTGAGGTTGAGCCCGGATCAGGTTCTACCATTATGTCTTATGCTGGTATTACAGAACCTGACGACAATCTGCAGGATCATCATGATCCATATTTCCATTCTGTAAGTATCGATGAGGTTCAGGCGCATCTTACAACGGTAACGGTGGATGTTGAAATTCCTGCTAACAATAATACACCGATTGTTGGAGCAATGCCGATAACTTATACAATTCCAAGATCGACAGCATTTGTTTTAACAGCTTCTGCAACAGATCCTGATGGAGATGCCCTTACATATTGCTGGGAACAAGTGGATGCCTGTATTTTAAACGACGGAATTGATAAGACCAATATCGGGAACGAAACTTCGGGAGCTACTTTCAGATCGTGGCCTGCGGTATCAACTCCTACAAGATATTTCCCTAAATTAGCTACAGTTCTTGGAGGATCAGTAGTGAATGTTAATGATTTTGAATCAGCATCTAATGTAGCAAGAACAACTCATTTCCGTGTTACGGCGAGAGATAATAGACCTGCTGGTCAGGCTCAGACGGCATATGCTACACAGACAATTGTTGTAGGATCTGCAAATCCGTTTACGGTAAATACTACTTCCTTAGCTCCCAATACCAACTCTACAGTTGCCTGGACAGTTTCAGGAACAACGGCTGCACCTTATAATGTGGCCAATGTAAAAATTGATTATACTTTTGATGCAGGTGTAACTTGGACGGTATTAGCGGCTTCTGTTCCGAATACAGGCTCTGCAAGTGTATTTATTCCTGCTGCTTTGGCGGGTAAAAACGGTCATTTAAGAGTTTCTGCGATCGGGAATGTATTTTATTCTGCTAAACAAGCTTCTGTATCTTCTCTGGCCACTTCGGAAGCAGGGAGTGTAAAAACAATTAAAATTTATCCTAATCCTGTAGAGGATATTTTAAATGTTGTCAATGTATCTTCAAAATCTCCATATGAAATTTATAATGCTGTAGGGCAATTAATTTCAAAAGGAACTTTAGGGGACGGTAAAATTGTTGTTAGAAATTTGGTGAAAGGAGTTTACTTTATCAACATTAATGATAAAGGAACAGGCATCAAAACTAAATTTGTTAAAAAATAATCTTCAAAGAATATAAAAATAAAAACCTCTGAGCACTCAGAGGTTTTTTATGCATTATAAATTCATTAGCGTTTCATGAAGTAATCAAAATAAGAACAGCTACCATGAGTGTTGAACATACATTTCGATTGGCTGATAAGCTTTTGTGATGTCCTATCATCTTTTCCGCTGGAGTATTATTTTTAATAGATTTTTCAAATGTTTTTGTTAAAATTTGAAATAATTATTGCTTTTCATTGTACTGTTGTGTTAAAATAGTACTTTTATCGTCCTATTTTTAAATATTACGTACATGAAAAGACAATTATTTTGTTTATTATCTGTGACAGCTGCTGTTATGGCAAGCGCGCAGTGGAGTAAAGTGACGCCATCAAAAGATGTGATCAGAAAGAGTGATAACTCGGTGTATTACAAGCTTGATGTCGATAAAATAAGAACACAGTTGCTGACGGCTCCGAAATATGGAGAAGGCAATGGTGTTACCGTCAACATTCCAACATTAAACGGAAAGATCGAAAAGTTCACGGTTAATAGCTTACCTGTCGTTGACGAAGCATTGGCAAGTCAGTATCAATTGGGATCATATGTTGGAACCGGGATAGATGATCCTACTAAATATATCAGATTCAGTGTAGCTCCCAACGATTTTCAGTCTATGATGATCAGCGATGGAAAGTATGAATTCATTGAACCTGCAACTCACGATAAATCGGCATATTCAATCCACGGAAAAAGTGGTAAAAATGGTCATGCATTCACTTGTAGTACAAAAGAAAATAAAGAATCCGTTGCCAAAATGCAGCAAATGATGGCTTCCGGAGCGGCTTCAAAATCCAGTGATAAAAAATATCACACGCTTAGATTAGCTATGTCTGTTACAGGTGAGTATACAACTTATTTTGGAGGAACAGCGAATGCTCTGGCACAAGTTAATGCAACCTTAACAAGAGTAAATGGCGTTTTTGAGCAGGAATTTAACCTTCACCTTAATATGGTGAGTGCACCCAACCTTATTTTTACGGATGCTGGCTTAGATCCTTACAGCAGTGCAGCTCAAATGTGTAAATGGAATTATGAATTAATGAATACTTTACATAACGGCGCATATGGAGTTACAGATGCGAATTTTGATATCGGACATTTATTTGGTGCTACCGGAGGTGGTGGTAATGCAGGGTGTATAGGGTGTATAGGAAGTAACGATGTGACCTATTCTACCTATAATGATTGTGGATATACATACAATTCACCCGATAATTATAAAGGAAGCGGAATAACCTCTCCCGCAGATGATGTACCAATGGGAGACACTTTTGATATTGATTATGTAGCTCATGAAATTGGACATCAGTTAGGTGATTCTCATACATATAGCTTTTTTGAGGATTTTTTGGGAACCGAGGTTGAGCCTGGATCAGGTTCTACTATTATGGGTTATGCAGGTATCACAGGACCGACAACTGATGTACAAGCCAATTCAGACCCATATTTTCATTCTGTAAGTATTGATCAGGTTCAGGATAATCTTGCAGCAGTTACGGTAGATGTAGAAACACCGATTACCAATAATACTCCTGTAGTTACGGCTATGCCGACAACTTATACAATTCCAAAATCGACAGCATTTGTTTTAACAGCTTCTGCAACCGATCCTGATGGAGATGCATTAACATACAACTGGGAACAAATTGACGCAAGTATTCTGGGTAATGGGGTGACTAAATCAAATATAGGAAATACAACCTCAGGGGCGAGCTTTAGATCAATGCCTTCTGTATCAACTCCTACAAGATATTTCCCTAGATTATCAACGGTTCTTGGAGGAGCTGTAAAAAATACTACTAATTTCGAAGCAGCTTCTACGGTTGCCAGAACAACTCATTTCCGAGTTACGGTAAGGGATAACAAACCTGCCGGTCAGGCTCAAACTGCTTATGCAACACAAACGATTGTTGTGGGATCTGCAGCGGCATTTACGGTAAATACTACATCTTTGGCTCCAAATGCAAACTCTACAGTTGCCTGGACAGTTTCAGGAACAACTGCTGCACCTTATAATGTGGCCAATGTAAAAATTGATTATACTTTTGATGCAGGCGCAACTTGGACGGTATTAGCGGCTTCTGTTCCGAATACAGGCTCTGCAAGTGTGTTTATTCCTGCTGCTTTGGCGGGCAAAAACGGTCATTTAAGAGTTTCTGCGATCGGGAATGTATTCTATGCTGTTAAACAGGCTACAGTTTCAGCGTTGGCGACTTCAGAGGTTGACGGAGTAAAAACTATTCAGATTTATCCGAATCCGGTAGATGATATTTTAAATGTTGCCAATGTATCTTCAAAATCTCCATATGAAATTTATAATGCTGTAGGGCAATTAATTTCAAAAGGAACTTTAGGTGACGGTAAAATTGTTGTTAGAAATTTGGTGAAAGGAGTTTACTTTATCAACATTAATGATAAAGGAACAGACATCAAAACTAAATTTGTTAAAAAATAATCTTCAAAGAATATAAAAATAAAGCCTCTGAGTGATCAGAGGCTTTTTTATGCATTATAAATTCATTAGCGTTTCATGAAGTAATCAAAATAAGAACAGCTACCCATAAGGCTTTTCGTGATTTCTGCATCTGCATATTGTGATTTCAGCATAGCAAAATAGGTTCTGTATTTTTGATTTTTAATGTCATCCAGTTGCTTTTGGTGAGCATCGCTTTTTTCGGAGTATTTAGGATCGGAGTAATCAATTTTTGATGGATTTTTTGCCTCATATTGATAGTACTTTCCTTGTTCCGCGCTTGCCATCTGGAAAAGAACTCTTGACTTCTGATCCTTATTGTTTGAAAGCTGAAGAGCTTTTTGGTAATAATTGATAGCAAGATCAAAATTATCAGGTTCAATATAAGATGTATCCGTGAAATTTTTATAATAATATTGATACGGATTTTTTCTGTCGGTACTCCAGAAGTCATATTTTCCGCCATTGGTATTGTCAACATCCATGACGAATACTTCCCTGTAATATCCTAATATCGAAGTGTTATACAAGAGATTTCCGATAAGTTGATTCGCTTGTGAGGCTTTTTCATCTTTCCCATTTCCGATTTTTTTCAGCTGAATTAAAGCATCCGCCAATTCAAGCTTATTCATGCTGTTTTTAATAAAAGGAAATTGTGAATAATCTTCTGCTTCCATACTTTCATTATCAGCGCTTCCGAAGCTTTCCCAAACATTGTGTCCGAAAATCAGATTCGAAATATTTCTGAAACCATTGTACTCAGTTGCTCCATATTGACGAGGTGTAATTTTTTGGGCGTTATCGTTCCATTCATAATTCAGCCTTGGAATACCCACAAAAGATTGTGCCTTTTGATAGTAAGATTTAGCTTTATCAAAATCTGCCATTCTCATTGCCCTGTCACCGTAAATTACATTAAAGAACGCGTCAATATTTCCAACATCGTCCATATTTTTAGCGATAATCTGTTGTTCGAATTGAGTTTTATTCGGTTTTCTGTAAAACTCTTCCACACTTTTTACCAGACTTGAGTTCGGATTGTACTGAAGGTCAGAAAGCTTATTATTCATCAGGAAAGATTTTCCGTCTTCGCCTTGTAGGAAATAACGGTTTGCCAACACATCTTTTAAGAAATCCGCAGTTGACGGGACCGGACCGTAATAATCATAGTCCGTATTGGTGCTGTCCTTTTTCGGTTCTTTTTTAATGAAATATTCAGCGTAATCTTTTATTAAATGATCTTCGTATTCTGCATCGATTTTTGGTTGAGAAACGATGTCATTTAAGACTTTCATTCTTTTAATTTCTTCCAGATATTCAGGGTTTGTGGTTTTAATATCTTCAAGAATTTCAGAGCTTGCTTTGTAATCTTTTTTCAGGAATTTCAAATAAGCATCGGCAATCTGCCAATATTCGTCTTTAGATTTTTCTTTTGTTTTATCCGTGAATTTCTCGAGATCATCTAAGAAGTCTTTAGACTTTTCATCATAAAAATAACTGTTGTTTTTTGTATAAACAGGAATTCTGTTGGGATTGTCAAGCAATTCATCGTCGCTTTGGTCAGCTTTATTGTCTTTTGTTTTTTTATCATCCATTCCAAACAGTCTTCTGAAAAACCTTACAATTTTTTGCCAGAAAGAAAGTTCTTTTTTAGGAGTTTCCGCAGCTTCGGCCTTTGGCTGATCTGATGAACTCGTTGAAACGGATTTTTGAGCTGTCGTTGAATTACTGTCATTAGAAGTGTAATAATAAATTGGAAGATAGCTTCTTTCCAATTCGTTAATGCTTCTTGCGGCCATTACTTTTAAAATTTCCGAATCTGGATTGATATCATACATTTTTTCCATTAAAGGAATCGGATTGGTGAAATCTTCATAACCTAAAAGAAAATACGCCATGTTTTTTTCTTCATTGTTTTCTGCTCTTTTCAAAATATTATTGAAAGAAGCGGTATCCGAAAGTTTCATGGAAACAAACGCAGATTCTTTCCGGCTTCTGCTGTCTTTAAAAACCTGGAAAAAGTTCCAATTGGCGTCACTTCCCATTCCCAGACCTCTCTGTGCACCGGCAAACTGGTCAAGAGCCATGATATAAGGCGCACCTTTCAGTTTTATAGGTTCAACATACGTTTTAAAAGCTTGAAGTGCGGCATCATAATTTCTCGTGTAATGATTGAAACGAACAAGCTGGAAACCGTATCGCTGCTTGATTTCAGGGTTTTTTGCAGCGTTATATAAAGAGGTTAACGCCGAAAGTGTTTTGGTATAATCAAGATTGGTGGCATTTTTATCATTTTGATTCCCGCTGTAATAAAAAGAGTCGGGACTTTCTACATAATTGATCCTCATGTAAGGCTCCAGATATTTTGCTTCGATCAGATAATCGATTCCTTCTGCATATTTCTGATAAAAACCCGGTCCTAATTTTTTTAATAGTGGATTGGCTGGGTTTCCTTTTTTTAAATCATTCAGATCATTAATGTTGATTTTATTCACCAAAAAATCTGTTTCTGCATAGCTTAATTGATTGTTGAAAAACTTTCTCCAGGACTCAATATTCTCATCCGGAATCAGATTTGGCTTGTAATCTGTGTAAAATCTTGTCGAATAGCTATGCAAAAACGGCAGATAAGATTTATCCTTAATGATACTTTGCGTGAAGAGATTGAAATAATCATAATCCGGGTCTGCCCATGCACAGGCATCAGATTTCGTGTAGAAAAGTGATGCAACAGCAAGAGAAAGAATATACTTTTTCATATTAAATGTGGTGTTTTAAAGCGGTTATATGAGTGAGCATCAAAAAATAAATTTCTGATGATCTACAAATTTACTATCTAACTGATAATAAATAACGTTATAATGCGGTATTTTTTTATCTAAAAAATCAATAACGTCTGTTATTTGTTCATCAGAAATATCTTCAATTTTAATGGTAAAGCCTTTGTTAAGATAATTTCCGAAATAAAAACCGTCTTTTACCACTTCAACTTCATTTTCAGACAATTTCTTAAAATTAAGGTTATTTAAATCTTTGTGAGATAAAGCATTGATTAATTTATGTTTTCCTAAATGGTTTGTAACAATTCCCCATGAATAAATCGGAAGGGCAACTTCAATTTGTTTCAAAGGATACTCTTCAAGCTTCGAAAGATAACTTTTCAAAATATTCACATCAAGAATTGAATTTTTATCAGAATTTTCAAGTGGTGAAGAAGTGGAGTAGCACATGAGATACACTTTCTTTACAGGCGGAATTCCCATTATTTTTTTGTCTTTTACCTGATGAAGCCTAAGCGTGCAGGTAATTTCTTTTCCCGAAACTTTTTTTAACTCTTTTAAAAATTGAAAATAATCGTCTCTGGTTCCGGCAGTCCAGTCACAATCGATTTGGATCTCGTTGTTGGTTTTTAAATGGTATTCCGATACTTTCTTCTGGATTAATTTGCTGATGCTTTCTGCAAGAAAAGTGATTTCTTCCTTATGTATATATAAAAATGTCTGATTGGTGATAAAAACCGTCGGGACGATCTGTTTGTCGGTTTCAAAACTTTTGTCCTTTGTAATAACCCCAACCGGCTGAAATTTTCCGTCTATTTTATTAACATCAAAAAAACGTGTATATAAATAAGGTGTCGTTGATTTTTGTAAAACGCCTTTTTCTGTCGGGTTCAATGCCAATTTGGTTTTCCAATAATAGAATGTGTACGGATGAACTTCCTTTTTATTGCACGAAACGGCGATAAGAAGGATGAATAAAATTTTTAGTGCTCTCATTCGTACAAGGCGCTTTCACAGGTGCAACTTCCTTTGTCTATCTCAGAAACCGGGCAACAGTCTTCTGATTTTCTGATATTCCCTTTTTCGTCGGTGAGATATATTTTTTCTTTATCGAATTTTATATAATAAGTTTCGTTGTAAGTTTTGAAATAGACCTTCATCACGTTTGCATTGTATTTTCCGGCATTGATTTCTTCCTTTGTTTCCTCGCCATTTGCCTGATTGATCTGAACGAAACCAAAGTAAACATCATCGTTTTTCTTTACATCTAAATAGTAGGAAGGCGTGCCTGTACCGCTTGCTCCCTGCTCAATCATAAAATCTCTCTTTCCCGTAAAAGGTATTTTGGATTGTGCG
>Ga0157375_10005481_pt1 | contig 11037 bp, 8 predicted proteins | sample M35metaG_FD_115311 | JGI IMG/M metagenome (GOLD analysis project Ga0157375, IMG submission 115311) | Miscanthus rhizosphere microbial communities from Kellogg Biological Station, Michigan, USA - M3-5 metaG | ecosystem: Host-associated > Plants > Roots > Rhizosphere > Soil | place: USA: Michigan...
ACGCCTTGCCGCCATCGTCGGAGAAATAGAAACCGCGATTGGAGCCGAGCGTGTAGATGTGCCGCTGGTCGCGCGGATCGACGCGAATCTGCGAGTAGTAGTTGGGCCGCGTGTTGAGCGACGATGTTTTCTCCCATGTCGAGCCCCCGTCCGTCGTGCGATAGATGCCGCCCTCCGGATTGCGCGCCTCGATCGTCGCATACACGACTTTGGGATCGGCGGCGTAGATCGCCAGACCGATACGGCCCTTGTCGCTCTGCGGGAGACCGGCGGTCAGTTTCGTCCAGTTGGCGCCGCCGTCCGTCGATTTATAGATGCCGGAGCCGGGACCACCGCCGTTGAAGCCCCATGCCGCGCGCTGCCGCTGATAGGTAGCTGCGTACAGCGTCTGCGGATTGCTCGGATCCATCACCAGGTCCGTCGCGCCGGTGTTCTCGTCGACGAAGAGGACCTTGCTCCAGGTCTTACCGCCGTCGGTCGTCTTGAACACGCCACGGTCGGCGTTCGGGCCCCAGAGGTGGCCTTGGGCGGCGACGTAGACGACGTCGGCGTTCACTGGGTCGACGACGATGCGGGCGATGACGCGCGTGTCGCGGAGTCCCACGCTCGTCCACGTCTTGCCGCCGTCGGTGCTTTTGTAGACGCCGTCGCCCCAGCTCGAGCTTTGCCGCGTGTTCGCCTCGCCCGTACCGATCCACACCGTCGTCGGCGCCGAAGGGGCGACGGCCACCGCGCCGATCGACATCATCGCATTCACGCCGTCGAACACCGGCGCGAACGACACCCCGTTGTTGCTGCTCTTCCACAGTCCTCCGCTCGCCGTCGCGATGTAGATCGCGTCCGGTTCGCCGCGGATGCGCGCGACCGCGATGTCGTCGATGCGGCCGCTCGTGTTCACCGGGCCGATCGAGCGCCACTTCACGAATGAGAATGGCGTCTGCGCTCCCGCGGTGCCGAAGGCGAGGAGGGCGACGAGTACACGAGCGCCAAGGATGCGACGGACCACGAGCAGCTCCAGTGACGGATGGGTGGCGAGAAGTTACTGCGCTCCCCGCCGGAGGGTAGTTTCCCACCATCGTGAGCTCCGATTTGCGTGTCGAGCGCCCGGCATCGATCCCCGACTTCTACAAGGAAGCGCGGGACTACTTGCTCGAGCACGAAGCCGAGCATGGGCTGATGGTGTCGGTCGCATCGGCGATGTTGGTCGCGCCGGCCGAGTCATACTGGTCGGTCGTGCGAACTCCGGACGGGCATGTGGTCGGGGCGGCGCTCCGGAGCATGCCGAAGATGATACTGTCCCGCGAGGGCGCGCCCGGGGCGATGGCGGCAATCGCCGAAGATGCCCACGAAGCCAACTTTGATTCGATCATCGGCCCGCGGCCATCACTGCAGTCGTTCGCCGCGGCCTTTGGCGGCCGGTGGCGTCCGACACATCAACACGTGCTTTACGAGTGTCGCGCCGTTCGCGCATCGGAAGAACCGCGCGGCGAGCGATTCGTTGTGGCCCCGGCCGATCGCTCGTTGGTCGCGGACTGGATTCAGGCGTTCAGCGCCGAGGCAATCGGAGATGGCGCCACCCGAGAGGCGGCGGAAGCGCTGGTCGACAGGCACCTGCGCGACGGCTCGATGTGGTTGTGGCGCGTCGACGACGAACCCGTCGCCTGTGCCGCCGCCGTCGGACGCACGCCGCACGGCATTCGCGTCAATGCGGTGTACACGCCTCCCGAGCACAGGCGTTGCGGCTACGCGTCCGCGTTAGTGGGCGCGCTGACGCGCGAGTTGCTGGAAGGCGGACGCGATTTTGTCTTCTTGTACGCAGACGCCAGAAATCCGACGGCAAATGCGATCTATCAGCGGATCGGCTATCGTCAGATTGGTGAAGCAGGCGAATTGGTGCTGGAGAATCGATGAGCCCCCGGCGCAGTGATGATGCGGTAACCCGAAGAGAGGCGATCGCCGCGGCTGCGGCGATCGGCGCGGCGCTCGTGCTACCGGTTTCCGCCCAGCGACGCCCCGCGACTCAGTGGCGCGAGCGTCGCGACCTCTTCCCCGAGGGTGTCGCGTCCGGCGATCCGCGACATGACAGCGTGATCCTCTGGACCCGCCGTCCCCCGGGAGACGGCGCCGCGGTACAACGGCTTCGCGTCGAAATCGCGGCGGACAAGGATTTTCATAACGTGGTGTCGACCGACCATGCCGCGATCAGCGCCGCGACCGATTGGACGTGCCGCGTGCTCGCGGCCGGTCTCGCGCCTAATCGGATCTACTGGTACCGCTTCACGGACGACCAAGGGAACGGCAGCCGTATCGGCCGAACGATCACCGCGCCCGCGCCGTCAGACGATCGGCCAGTGCGCTTCGCGTTCGTAAGCTGCCAGAACGTGCAGCAGGGCGCTTGCAACGCCTATCGCCGGATGATCTGGGAAGATGAACGCGCGAGGCCGGGCGAACAGCTCGGATTCGTCCTCCACCTCGGCGACTTCGTGTACGAGATCATGTGGTATCCGGAGGAGCGGCCACAGGGCTATTACGCGCGGCGCATCCGTGAGCTCGTTCGCTACGCGCCCGGCGAGAAGCACGCCGACTTTCACGTTCCGACGACGGTCGACGACTACCGCGCTCTCTATCGTGCGTACCTCGCCGATCCCGACCTGCAGGATGCGCGGGGGCATTTCCCGTTCGTGTGCATGCCCGACAATCACGAATTCTCCTGGAAGGGATGGCAGAGCCAGGAGAGCTTCGGCGCGGTCGTGCCGGCGCAGACGCGGAAGGTCGCCGCCAATCAGGCCTGGTTCGAGTATCAGCCCGCGCGCGTCGCGCGACCCGGTGCAAGCAAGGATGACCGCTTCGTGGCGCCACGCGTCGCGGACGCGCCCATCACTCGTTTCGACGAGCACGGACTCGGCGACGAGCCGGGCAATCTCGCGGCGATCGGCAGCCTGACCTACTATCGCTCGATGCGGTGGGGAAAGAACGTCGATCTCATCCTCACCGACAATCGGAGTTACCGCGCGCAACCGCTGACGGATCAACCCGAGGCGGTCGCGTTGCGTCCGAAGGATTTTCCGGCAGTCGTGTCGGAGGATGTCGTCGAAACGCTCGACGCTGGACGAGCGGCACGCAACGGGAATCCTCCGACGACGATCGCCTTCGCCGGCACCGATGTTCCAAACCCGCGCGCGTCGTCGCCGCCGCAGTCGATGCTCGGCGCGCGGCAGAAGCAATGGTTCCTCGCTCGGCTTCGATCGGCAACAGCCACGTGGAAGGTGTGGGGGAATTCCGTCGGCATGCTCGACTGGCGGACGGATTTTCAGAACCTGCCAGATGGGATCGGGCGTCGGTGGCCAACGACGGGCTACGCGCTGTTCGGCGACGACGATTGGTCCGCCTATCGGCACGAGCGCGGCGAGATCTTCGAGTTCGTGCGGGCGAACCGGATCGCCGGTTTGGCGACGATTTGCGGCGATCGTCACTCGTTTCTCGCCGGCGTGCTATCGCCGACGCTTCCGCCGCGCGAGTTCAAGCCGATCGGTGTCGAGTTCGTCACGGGGTCGATCTCGGCGCCCGGTCTGTTCGAGGCGATGGAGTACGGTGTACCGCGCGATCATCCGCTTCGGCCGGTGTATGTGAACGATGTCCCCGATTCGCCGCCGCGGCCGGCGATCAATTTGTCGATCATGCACGGTGTGCGATCGAGCCTCGAGCTGGCGCGGACCGGTGACTTGAAGGCGGCGCTCGCGAAGAGCAATCCGCAACTGGCGCCCCATCTCTCGTTCGTCGACGTCGGGGGTCATGGGTATTCCGTGGTGCGCGCCACTCCAACGGCGCTCGACGTCGAGTTTGTTTGCATCCCGAGACCCGTCGAGCGATCCGCGACCGACGACGGTGGGCCGATCGCCTATCGCGTGACTCACCGCGTCGCCCATTGGCGACCTGGCGAGACGCCAACTCTGTCGCGCGTTGCGCAAGACGGTACGCTTCCGCTCGTGCCTTAGCCTCACCGTGGGCCGATCGAGATCGCGACCACGTTGGCTTCTGAGACCGTGGACGGTTGGTCCAATTAGATACGGGACACAGCGACGGGATTGAACGGAGGACCTACAGGAAGAACTGCTTGTGAATGAGGCTTGGGAGGAGAGACTTTCTCGCCACAGCCTTTCAAATAGCAGTTAGTCCTGTATGTGATCCTGTTCAATCCCGTCGCTTTGTCCCGTATCCATTTGTACCAGTCGTCCCGGCCAAATGAGATCAAGACGCCACACGAGTCTCGACAGTTTCCTCGAGCATCTGATCATGTCGAACGAGCTCACGCAAGCGCGCGGCACTTCCGATGCGATAGGGAACCGTGGTCACGACTACGTTCGGCCGGAACAAGAATGCCGTGCGAATGAACAGTGACGTCTTGTTGTGCAACAGATGTCCCCACCAGCTGCGCGGCACGATCTCCGGTACGACGATCGTGACGAGATCGGCCTCGCCGCGCGCCGTGAGATCGTCGACGTAATCGACGAGCGGTCGAAGAACTGATCGGAAGGGCGACGGCATCACGACGAGATCGACCCCAATGTCCCACGTCTCCCATCGCCGCCGAAGCTCGGCGGTCTTGTCCGGCTCGACTTCGACGTAAACGGCGCGCACGTCCTCCGAGATCGTCGTCGCGTACACGAGGGCGCCGGCCGTCGGCTTCGTGATGCCGTTCACCGGCACGACGACTGTGTGGTGCAGGAACATGAGCGGCGACTGTCCGTTGAAAGCGACCTCTTGCTCGAAGTGCTCGTAGTGACGGTGAATGCGCCGGAGTACGACGATGATGGTCGGGATGATCAGCACGACGATCCATGCACCCGATGTGAACTTCGTCGCCACCTGCACGATGGCGACGGCCGCCGTCGCCACCGCTCCGATGCCGTTCAGCCACGCGCGCCGCTCCCATCCTGGCTCCCGCGTCTTCCGCCAGTGCACGACCATTCCGGCCTGCGACAGCGTGAAGCAGACGAACACGCCGATTGCGTAGAGCGGGATCAGCGCGCTCGTGTCGCCCTTGAACAGCCAAACCAGCACCATCGCGACGAGCGCGAGGACGATGATGCCGTTCGAGAAAGCGAGGCGGTCGCCACGCGCCGAGAATTGGCGCGGCATGTAGCGGTCGCCGGCTAGGATGCTCGACAGGCGAGGGAAGTCGGCGAACGCCGTGTTCGCGGCCAACACCAGCAGTGCGAACGTCGAGTACTGCAGGAGGTAATACAACACCCCGCCGCCGAAGATGTGGCGGCCGAGCTGTGACGTCACCGTCTCGGCGTCGGTCGGCATGACGCCGTAGTGACGCGCGAGATAGCTCGTTGCCAGGAAGAACACGGCGAGAATCGTCGCCATCCAGCCGAGGGTGGTCGCGGCGTTCTTCGAGCTTGGCGCTTTGAACGCGCCGACGCCGTTCGAGATCGCCTCCGTTCCGGTCATCGCGACGCAGCCTTCCGCGAAGCCGCGCAGGATCAGGAACGTGAGCGCGAATCCGGCGGGCATCGTCAGGCCGTGGTGCGCCGCAGAGACCGCGTCGACGCGCGCAGGGGCCGTCGCGACGGCCGCCTCGAGGCCGAACAGCCCCCGCGCGATGCCCGCGCCGATGAGCGCCAACATCATCACGATGAAGACGTACGTCGGCACGCTGAAGGCGATTCCGGAGTCGCGGACACCGCGAAGGTTCACCGCCATCAAAACGATGATGACGACGACACACAGCGTCACGGTGTGCGGCTTGAGAAAGGGATACGCCGACGCGATCTGCGCGACACCGCCGGACACCGACACCGAAACCGTGAGGATGTAGTCGGTGAGCAGCGACGCCGCCGCGATCAAGCCCGGCATCTGGCCGAGGTTGTCTTTCGCGACTGTGTAAGACCCGCCGCCCTGCGGGTAGGCGAACACCGTCTGTCGATATGAGATCGCGACAAGCACCAGCAGCATCGCGATGACCGCGGAGATCGGCACGACGTACGTCAGCGCCGCACTCCCGAGCACCGCGAGGACGAGCAGGATCTGGTCGGTGGCGTAGGCGACTGACGAAATCGCGTCCGAGGAGAGAACGGCGAGCGCCGTCTTCTTGTTCAGCTTTTCGTGCTCGAGCCGGTCCGATGCTAGTGGGCGTCCGAACAGGACTCGCTTGAAGCGTTTGTACGGCGTGGGCATATGAGGTTGACCCCCCATCTGAAATAGAGCAAAAGGGGCGTAAAGATTCCGTGAAGATTGGAGGCTCAGGCTGCGACGCGGAGGATGATGTATCCGGACGCGAGATGCGTCCCGCGTCGCACGAGAAGTCGGCGAGCCGTGATGATTGGCGAAGTGGGCTGACCTCCGTCCTCGATCGTCGCCATGCCTTCGATCACGACGCCATCGGCGGGCACGACGTCGCCGGCGGTGCACAGCACGAGGTCCCCGGCCTTGAGGCGCGTGGCAAGCACGAGTTCAAAAGCGAGCTTGTCAATCGGACCTTCGTAGCCCGCCTCGGACGCATCCAACAGGCGAACGTGAGTAGACATCGGCATCATCAACTCGGCGTCACCGGCGACATGCCGGCTGACGCACTCATAGAGTGTAGCGTCGACCGCATAACAGTCGCGTAAAGTCGGGGCAGTCCGCCGTGAAGTTTTCGTAAACGCGAAACGTCGGCTGTTGAGTGCGACGCTCTTCGTGCGAGAGGTTACGTCATGCCAAACCTCGTTGCTCGTCGCGCGCTCGTCGCGCTGCTCGTTCCCCTCTCACTTGCGGAAGCGCAAACCAGGCCGCCCAAGCCGGCTCCGTTTGCGTTCGCGGACTTCACGTGGTTGAACGGTTCTCCGCGCACCACGGATCAACCGCTCGACTCCAAATACTTCACCGGCGAATTCAGGGCCGACGTCAACTACGTCCTGAGCTTCAACCATCCCACCGATCACACGCTAGTCGGCTCTTCGGAGCTTGGCCGCGTCGGCGAGATGCAGGTGCAGCAGCTGGGCATCGGCGGCGATTTTCACGTCGGGCAGGTGCAAGGCCGGTTCATGACGCAGTTCGGCCTGTATTCGACGATGACGCCGCGAAACGACGCCAGTCCCGGCCGCGGCCAATGGAAGCTCGACGACGCGTACCGCTATCTCTCCGAGGCATACGCCGGCCGCCACTGGGATGTCATGAGCGGCATCAATCTCCAGGCCGGGATTTTCTTGTCGTACGTCGGACTGTTCGGCTACTACAACTTCGACAATTGGGCGTATCAGCCGTCGTACGTGTCGTCGAATACGCCATGGTTCTTTAACGGGCTTCGCGTGCAGATATACCCGAACGACAAGCTCAAGATCGAGCCCTGGCTGATCAACGGATTCCAGGCGTACGGGATGTTCAATCAGGCCCCGGGCGTCGGATTCCAGATACAGTACCGACCGACCGGCTCTCTCCAGTTGATATCGAACGGGTACTACGGAAGGGACGCGCTCAATGATCCCGAGCGACGCCGGCTGCACAGCGACAACAGCATCGAGGTGAAGTATTACGACAAACCGCGTCGCAGCTACGACAAGGGTGCGTTCTCGATCACCGCGGACATCGGATGCGAGACGGGCGGCGGCGTGACGTGCTACGGCGGCTCGTCCGGCGACCCGGCGCAGAACTTCCTCGGCTTCATGGTCTACAACCGCTCGTGGTTCGCGAAAGACGTCTTCGGACTCACCCTCGGCGGTGGCGCGATGACGAACCCCGGGCGGTACCTGGTGCTGCTGCCGCCCATCAACGGGGCGACCGCGTTCAGCGGAACGCCGTACTTCACGGCGAATCCTGGTGACTCGTATCGTGCGTGGGACGTATCCCTGACGTTTGACTACATGCCCGACCAGTTCACGACGTTTCGCGCGGAGCTGAACCGGCGCGCGTCGAATGTGCCGTACTTCGCCGGACCGGGCGGCGTTACGCCCCCGGGGGGCAACAGTGGAAGTCCGGGTAGCCTCGTGCCCGGGTTCACGCCGGACCTTCGGACGAACGAGACGCGGATGACGATCGCTATGCTCGTGAAGCTCTGAACCTACTCCGCGGGACCGACGACTGATGAAGCGACATCGCCCGGCAGGTCGATTGCCGGAACGCTGAGCGTGAATACGCTGCCGCCACCGTCGCGCGGTACAAAAGTCAGCCGGCCTCCTTGGGCTTCGGCGATCCCTTTGGCAATCGACAAGCCGAGTCCCGCGCCGGCAGCGTCCACGTCGCCGACGCGCTTTCGGTAAAACGGCTCGAAGATGCGTTCGCGGTCGACGTCGGCGATTCCCGGTCCGCGATCGGCGACCCAGAAGCGCAGCTCGTTCCCGACCCGCCGCGCACCGACATCGATCGGCGCGTCCGGCGGAGAGTACTTCGCGGCGTTGTCGATCAAATTCACCAACACCCGAAGTGACTGGACAAAATCGAACTTCCCGAACAGCATCGAATCCGACGGCTCGACGTGGAACGCCAAGCCGCGCGCGAATCCCTGCGTCTGTTGCGCCGCCGCGCCGAGGAGGTCCTCGGCTTCGTTGGGCTGAATGTCGAGCGCACCGGTTCCCATCGTGACGCGCGACAGGTCGAGAAGCTTGCCGACGAATGCGTTGAGCCGGTCGGCTTCCTCTTCGATCACCTCGGCACGCTCGTCGCCGCCGGCCGCGATCTCGTGCGCGAGGCCTTTGATGGTCGTGAGCGGCGTCCGAAGGTCGTGTGAAACCATCGCCAGCGTTTCGTCCTTCATCCGATTCGATTGCTCGAGCGATTGCGCGCGCTCCGACGTCGCGGACAGACGCTCCCGCTCGGCGCCGAGCGCGCGTGCGCGGTAGAGCAGTTGCGCCGAGATGACGCTCGTGACGAGGAAGGCGACGAGGACGAGCCAGTCGACCGGGTTCGCTACCGCGAGCGTTCCATACGGAGGTACGAAGAAGATGTTGAACGTCAGAAACGAGAGAACCGCCAGTGACATTCCAACGGCGCGTCCCGCCTGAGCGCTCGTGAGTTGAACCACGAGGAGATAGGCCAGCGCGACATGAACCCGATCGAGTCTGCCGCGTACGCCGACCATGATCACGGTCACGCCGACGAAGACCCCCAACCAAGCGATCGCGCGCACCGCCCTCGACGGGCCACTCACGTTCATGGTTCCATCTGAAAACGGTACCCCACGCCCGGTTCGGTCACGATGAGCCGCGGCCGCACCGGATCTCGCTCGATCTTTCGCCGTATGCTGCGGATGTGAACGCGCAGGTATTGCTGGGCGTCGCCGTACGCGTTCCCCCACACAGCGCTGAAGAGCTGCCGATGCGTCATCGTGCGTCCGGCGTTCTGCATCAGCGTTCGAAGCAGCTGCCATTCGGTCTTCGTCAGATGGATCGCGACGCCGTCGCGTTTGACCCCCGGAGTCGCCAAGTCGATCAGCGCGCCGTCGGCCTCAATGACGTGCGTTTGGCCGGCGGCCGGCGCCAGCTTGGCGCGGCGCAGTTGCGCGCGGACGCGCGCTTGGAGCTCGATCGTGCTGAAGGGCTTGGCGATGTAATCGTCGGCGCCGGCGTCGAGGAGCGCTGCCTTTTCCTGCACGGAACCGCGCGCCGAGAGTACGATGATCGGCACGGCGGACCACGATCGAACCGCGCGGCAGACCTCGGCGCCTTCCATGTCCGGAAGGCCGAGGTCGAGAATGATCAGCGACGGACGCTCGGCCGCGGCGACGTCAATCCCGGCGCGGCCGGTGCTCGCCTCGATGACCCGCGCGATGTCCGCTTCCATCGCGTTGCGGACGACGCGCCGGATCTGCGGCTCGTCGTCGATGACGAGGACGACGTCGTCTGTTGAGGAGGAGGGATTCACGGAATGTGGCGGCCCGCGCCACCCGGGCGATCACTGATACTGAATGTACAGAGGCCGCGGACGCAGCCAGAGCAACTCGGTCGGCGTCAACAACCGATCGCCGCGCTTCGTGTCATTGTGGAAGAAGAGCTTGAACCCCGTGTACTCGACCGGATCGAGGTCGATGTAGTCGCGGTAAGATTCGAACTTCATCCACGGCGGACCCCATCCGTCCATGTCCATCACGATCTGCACCCGTGGGTCGAGCGCAATCTTGGGCGCGTTCGACACCATCTCGGTTCTGAAGCGGTGGATGACCAGCACCTTCGGCGGAAGGTTCTTCTCCGTGACGAGCTGCTGGAGCTGTTCCGACACCCAATTGATGTCCTTGGCATCGGCCTGCCCGATCCTCTTGCCCGGCACCACGCCTTCCTTCGAGTAGTGCATGGCGAACTCCGGGTCCATCGCGAGGTGGACGTCGGGGCGCGAGAGGAAGGGCAGCAGGCGCGGCAGCTCTTGCTGCATCGTGCTGTGGCCGACCTGGATGTCGAGAAAGAGCAGGGCGTTTCGCTGCTTGGCCCAGCCATAGACTTTCTCGATCAGCGCGGTGTCCATGCGCAGGCGATACTTGCCGTCCTTTCCCGGCGCGCCCTGCGCCGTGACCGCGATCAACTGCAGCGCGGGCTGCACCGGTGTCGCCGGGTCGGCTTCCTGCCACTGTCGCACCACTGTGTCGAGCTTTGCGAGCACGGTCTCCACCGGATATTCGCCGAGCACGCCCATCCGCTTCGACAGCGGATTGCCGTAGAACGCGACGATCCGGCGCGCCGGCATTATCGACCCCGGCAGGGGCTCAGGGATCGTCGGCCACTTGGCGACCATCTGCCGTCCGAACGCGACGGTCGATACGAAAGAGGCGGAGTCGTGTTTCTTTCGGCCGACGATGAGCATCGGGCGCGCGGTATCGGCCTCGGAAGCAGCCGACTGGGCGACCGGGCGGCTGGGCGACTCGGCGACGGCCGTGCGGCCGGCTGCCGAGTCGGCACTGGCTGCCCCTTTCGGAGTAACGGACGGCGTCGCCTCCCGCGCGACGCACGCGATCGCCAACAGTGCGATCGAAACAACGACGTTACGAATGTGGGTGGGTTTCATCGCGTCGAAATCTTGCAACGTTCACGCCGAGTCGCCGAGTCGCCGAGGCGCCGAGTCGCCGAG
>Ga0157375_10005483_pt1 | contig 11032 bp, 7 predicted proteins | sample M35metaG_FD_115311 | JGI IMG/M metagenome (GOLD analysis project Ga0157375, IMG submission 115311) | Miscanthus rhizosphere microbial communities from Kellogg Biological Station, Michigan, USA - M3-5 metaG | ecosystem: Host-associated > Plants > Roots > Rhizosphere > Soil | place: USA: Michigan...
ATCCAGGCGGTTGCACTCTCGGTGGCCATGGCGTGGCTCTATGTGCACACCAACGGAAGCCTGCTGCTCACGATGCTCATGCACTCGGCCGTCAATCAATCGTTAGGCATCGTGTCGTCAGTGGTCGCAACGGCTACGAATCCATTTGCGATCAGCCCCTCATTTGTTGCATGGCTCACGGCCGGCTTGATGTGGATAGCGGCCGGCTATTTCCTCATTCGAATGCCGGCTGCGAGGGAGCTACGTTCGGGCAAGCATGTCAGCTCGGAGCCGCCGCATGAGATTATCGCGGAGGCAACCGCGATCCGTGACGCATCGCGTCGATGACATCGCGGATTGCCTCGACGAGGACTGCCGGCGCGAACAGGTGGATTTCGTGGCCGGCCGCGGCAACTGTTGTTTGCCGCGAGTTGTCGACGATGAAGCTCTACGGCACGCAGCACGTCTCGCCACACAAATCCACGCGCGAGTAAGAGTCGATTTTGTTTCACGCGGAGACGCGGGGGCGCGGAGAACCGCAGAGGACTTCAGTAGAGCTAACGTCCTCTTCGCATGGTGGCCGACGTTCTTCGCCGGCGGCATACCCTTCGGAGGCGTCGCTTGACTGAGCCGTCCGCGCACGCTCGCCTCCGTCGCACTCGACATCGGGACGAACAATGGCACACTCTGATTCTCGCATAACGATTCACATGGCGGCCAGCCTCGACGGCTTCATCGCTCGAAAGGACGGGCGCGTCGACTGGCTCGAAACCACAGACGAATTCGCGGGCGGCGACACCATGGACCCAGAGTTCGTCGAGGCGTTCCTCAAGACGATCGACTGTTATGTCATGGGTTCGCGAACGTATGAGACTGCGCTGCGTTTCGAGTCTCGAGGGTTCGGCTGGTCGTACGGCGACAAACCCACCTTCGTTCTCACGAGTCGCGATCTACCGCGGAACCGGGATACCGTCGAGTTCCACTCTGGCGATCTCGCGCAGTTCGTGAATGAGCGGCTACGGCCGGCGTACCGTACCATCTGGTTTGTTGGTGGCGGGATGGTCTCGGCCGATTGTCTTCGTCTCGGGCTGGCCGACGAAGTTCGCTATTCGATCCTGCCCATCTTGATTGGCGATGGAATCGCGTTCTTCGAGAAGCTCGACAGAGACGTCGCTCTACATCTGGCCGAGGTCAAAGCCTACAAGAACGGCATGGTGGAGCTTCGTTACGAGGTACGAAGCCATCGGGTCCCGGTCTAGAGACTCCATCCGGCACAATCAAATACGAGCGGCGGCGGCCAAAAGATCTGATAGGAGCGGTTTATGAGTTATCTCAACGGATCAATCGTCATCGCGCTCGCCGGCATCATTGCATTGGGATCTGGATCAACGACAATATCGGCGCAAGCGACGGTCGATCTCGAGAACAGATATTCAAACGTCGGCGTGATCATGGTCTGGCGCGTCGACAGCGCCGGGAAACCCGTAGAGCTGCGCGGATTCGCGAGCGGCACGCTCATCCGCGATCGCGTGATGGTGACGGCTGGTCATTTCACCGGGCCCGCGACTGCGCTCGGCACACTGCCGCCGTCGCTCCGACTATTTGCCAGCTTCAGTCCGACCGACGCCAAGGATCCGGCAAATTGGATTCCCACCGTCCGCTATGCGACGCACCCCTCCATGCCGCACTGTCCGCCACCGCCTCAATGCGACCCGACAGACGACGTCCTCGTGGCACCGCTCGAGCCAGGGATTGCCGAGGTTGGGTTGGTCGTCCTCGCACACGCGCCTCCCGGTATAGCGAAATGCTGCGACCCAAAGGCTGAGCGTCGCCCTCTTTGCCGAACCTTCGTCGCTCGTAAATACGGTTGAGCTCCCTAAGCGGGCGCGCGCAGCGGCCACGCATTCGAGGTCGGTACGCTGTGGTGGGTGATACCGCGAGGGTAACTCGGGCGTGGACCCGCCCTATGCGACGCTCAGCTCCGTGTTTTGAATGAACGAATGCCACGAATGAGACGAATGAGGCAGTGGAGGCGGATGGTCCTACACGCGAACCCGCCGTTGATTGATGCTTGTTTGTGAGTAGGAGCTGACGTGTGTACTGCCCAATTTGTCCAATTCGTCCCATTCGTCACTCTTTGACGCGTTGTATTAGTCGGGGAGTCCGTTGCCCGGAACGCTCGCATTTGCCGGCACGGTCTAGGTGACCCCGAGGGAAATCCATTCGTTCTTGAGAATGGGATCGGACAAGGCAACGCTATGGCCGGTCAGCGAATCAAATGACTGGACGGTTTGCGCGATGGGTTGCGCCACGACGACGACTGTTGAATTTGGATACATACATATGAAGAGCCTCCGATTCCTTCTCGTTGCGTTGGCGATTTCCGGGCGTGGTCTCGGTGCGCAATCCACCGCCGATATCGTCCGCGGACACGTGACAAGCGACTCGGGCAAGACGGTCATTGGCGCGACAGTCGTCGTCACACGCGGCCCTGATCGTCTCTCGCAAAACACCACGACCGACAGCGCGGGCAACTACAGCGTCCGCTTTGATCCTGGCACGGGCGACTACCTCGTCTATGTCGCCTTCACAGGACTACGCCCAGCGCGTCGCCGCGTGCAGCGACAGGGCACCGAACACGAGCTCGTCGCCAACTTCGTTCTCGCCGTCGACGTCACACTACTCGCCACGCAGCGCGTCACCGCCGACCGACCCGTTCGAGCGTCGAACTCGGTCAATCCCACGCAACCAGAGACGGGTGCCTCGGAGAAGTTCAGCGACGGCGTGAACGGACAACTGTCGCCGACGATCGCCGGCGATCTCAGCGCAATCGCCGGTACGCTGCCCAACGTCACAATGACGCCGAGCGGCATCTCGATCCTCGGCTCCGATCCGTCGTCGACGCTCACGACGCTCAACGGAATGAACTTCCCCGGGGTGTCCGTTCCGCGAGCGGCGCGCACCGAGACACGCGTCACCGGGAGCACGTACGACGCGACGCGCGGCGGCTTCACGGGCGCGAACGTCGACGTCCGCCTCGGACCCGGCAGCCGAAACTATCAGCGCCAAAACGGATTCGTCACCTTCGATCCGCGAGCGCTCCAGTACACGGATCCCACGACGCGTTCGCTGGGAACGACGAGTGGCGGCGCGCGCACGAGCTTCGGCGCCGACGGCGAGCTCATTCGCCGCGCGCTCACCTACAACGTCTCTGTCGATCTCGCGCGAAGCGTCGCCGATCCGGCGACACTGCTCGACGCCGACGCGCAGGCATTGCTTCGCGCCGGCGCGTCGCCCGATTCCGTCGCTCGCATCATCGCGCTGTCGTCGCCGATGGGGATATCGCTGTCGGGACGCGGTGTTCCGTCAAACCGGTTGCATGACGGCGTCACATGGCTCGGCAGGCTCGACGACACGCGCGACACGCTCGCGGGCAGAACGCTCACGACGTATATCGGCTATACCAAAGACGGCGCGCTGAACTTTACGCCGCTCTCCGCACCGTCCGCGTCCGGCGAGCGAACATCGCGAACGCTCGGCGCGCAGCTCACGCTCGACAACTTTGTCGGACCCGGACGACGAGTGCTCACCGAAACTCGGCTAGGCGCGAGCTCGGTGCACAACCAGACGAATCCGTACACGACTGTCCCCGGCGCGTCGGTCCTTCTCCGCTCCACCGACATAACCGGCGTGAACGACATCGCCGGCATCACCCTCGGTGGCGCGTCTTTCCTCGCCAACGAAGATTCGCGCTGGAACGTCGAAGGCGCGAACGAAACGATCTGGAACGCCGGCGGACGTCGCCATCGATTCAAGACGCTGCTCTGGGCTCGTGCCGATGGCCTGCACCAAGTCGGTAGTGGGAATCGCCTCGGCACGTTCAGCTTCAATTCGGTAGAGGACTTCGCGGCCAACCGGCCGAGTAGCTTCTCGCGCATGCTGACGCAGCCTGATGCATCGGGCAGCGCGTGGAACACCGCCGCGGCGTTCTCGCATCAGTGGGCGCCGACGCGCTTTTTCAGCTTGCTCTATGGCGCTCGCGTCGAAGCGAACGGCTTCGGCGATGCACCGCCGGTGAACACAGCGCTCGAGCAGGCACTCGGCGTTCGCACCGGGGTGGCGCCAAGAATGTTTCACGTCAGTCCGCGAGTAGGATTCTCATATACGTACAATCGCGATCGCGACAACGGTGCCGGCTCGAGCTTCACGCCCGTCGGCCACTACTTTCGAAGCGTCACGGGGACGCTCCGCGGCGGGATCGGCGAGTTCCGCGACCTTCTCCGCCCCGGCATTCTTGCCGACGCCTCCGCGGCGAGTGGATTACCCGGCGGCACGTCGTTTCTCTCGTGCGTGGGCGCTGCCGTTCCGATTCCGAATTGGTCGAGATTCGCCAGCGATCCGAGCTCCGTTCCCAGCCAATGTCTCGACGGCAGCGGTGTGCTTGCCGAGCGCGCGCCATCGGTCACGCTGATCGATCGTGGGTACAATGTGCCGCGCAGTTGGCGTGCGTCGCTCGACTGGACGACGAGTATTCGCAACTGGATGATTCGCGCCAACACGCTCGCCTCGTACGATCTGTCGCAGCCCGGCGTCATCGACGCGAATTTTGCCGGCGTTCCAAAGCTGTCGCTGCGTGGAGAAGGAGGCCGTCCTGTGTTTGTATCGCCGGCGGGTATCGATGCCAACACCGGTTCAGTTTCCGCCACCGAGGCGCGGCGTTCGACGCAGTACGGACGCGTCGCCGAGCGCGTGAGCGATCTCGAAGGGTATGGCGGGCAGTTCACGCTCGGCATTTCGCCGGATCCGTTCAAGTTTCGCGCGAAATACTCGTTCTCCACGTCGTTCGGTTACACGATCCAGCAGACGCGCCGTCAGTATCGCGGCTTCGACGGCGCGGCCTTTGGTGATCCTCGCACCGTCGAATGGGCGCCGGGTCCACAGGATGCGCGGCACATCTTCGTGCTCAGCGGCGGTTTCAGCGCGCCGCATCTCGGCACTATCACAGGGTTCTCTCGGATTCAATCGGGACTTCCTTTCACCCCGATCGTCCAGGGCGACGTGAATGGCGATGGTCGCTCGGGTGACCGCGCCTTCATCCCGAATCCCGCTACGGAGACCGATGCGGCGCTTGCATCGCAGCTCAGGACACTGGTCGCGTCGGGATCAGGCGCGGCTCGAGCGTGCCTCGAGGCGAACCTCGGCCGCGCGGTTGAGCGGAATGGCTGTCGTGGTCCGTGGACGCAATCGTTCAGCATGCAGTGGACGCCGCAGATTCCGCGTAAGATCGCCCGACGAGTGAACGCGAATTTGTATTTGCAGAACGTGCTCGCGGGGATCGATCAGTTGGCGCACGGGAGCGATGACCTCCGCGGCTGGGGTTCGCCGGCCGCGCCCGACCCCACGCTGCTGATCCCGCGCGGATTCGACGCCAACGCGAAGCGTTTCAAGTACGACGTCAACGCGCGGTTCGCCGATACGCGGCCGCGCCACACATTGTTCCGCGATCCGTTCCGGCTCGTTCTCGATTTCACGATCGACTTTTCGGTCGACTACGATCTGCAGCAGCTCCGCCGAGCGGTGGAACCGGTCAAAGGACCGGCTGGCTGGCTTCGACGCGGCGCCGACTCTCTCGCCGCGTTCTATCTCTCGAACACGTCGGACATTCACAAATTACTCATCGCGGAGTCCGACTCGCTGTTCCTGAGCGCGTCACAGATGTCGGCGCTGCGGCGAGCAGACTCGGTGTATTCCGCGCGCGTGCGGGCGATCTACATACCGCTCGGTGCATTTCTGTCGAAGGCTGAGGGTGGCGCCGGAAAGGCGGAGCTCGACAGCGTTCAAGCGACGCAGAAAGCGTATTGGAAAGTGTTCTGGGAACAGCCCGAGATCGCCGATTCGATCGTGACGCCGGCTCAGCGCGAGTTGATTCCGCTTTTCAAGAGCATGCTGTCGGTGCCGAAGCCGCAGCGGGAGCGCAGCCAGTACCAGTTTGGTCGTCCTGTCACGCTCGCAGATCGTCCGCGGCCCCCAGGTCCCTAGCCATTCGGCGCGTGGAATTCCCGGCTCAACGGTTTACGAGCCGCTTGGTTCCGGCTCTAGTTTCGCGAGACGGCAATCTCGGCTGCCCGCGCTAGGCACTGTCGCGATGACGAGTCGGCCTCGAGCGCTGGACTGAGATGCGTGATATCATCTCAGGGCGCGTTGATCTCGCCTAATTCACAACTGGAAATGCACATGACGCCGCGTAAAGCTTTCCCGCTCGCCACGGCTGTTCCGCTCATCATGATGCTCGCGACGCCGGGGCACGCGCAGGTCCGCACGGAGGTCCCGCCTGTCGAAGCGAGCGCGAAACCTGTCGCGATCGAAGGGATCAAGATTCACGGGATGGCGCTCGAGGGCAATCTCGAAGGTGATGCGGTGGAGCGCGACGTCATCGTGTACCTGCCGCCGAGTTATCAGACGGAGCGCAATCGCCGGTATCCGGTGGTGTACGCGTTACACGGCTACTCGGTCGGCGCACAGCAATGGTCGCAAGAGATCCACGTCCCGCAAACGATCGAGGGTGCCTTTGCGCGCGGCGCGAAAGAAATGATCGTCGTGGTGCCTGACTCCAAGACGCTGCACAACGGCTCCATGTATTCGAGCTCGGTGACGACGGGTGACTTCGAGCGGTACATATCGCACGATGTCGTCGCCTATATCGACAGCCACTACCGCACGATTGCGTCGCGCAAGAGCCGCGGCCTGGTGGGCCATTCGATGGGTGGATACGGCGCCAGCCGTATCGGCATGAAACATCCGGACGTATTCGGCAGCCTCTACATCATGAGCCCGTGTTGTCTGTCGCCGCGGCGCGCGCGCCCGCTCACCGCGGAACAGGCGACGGCGCTCTCCGAAATCACGACGGCCTCGGATGCGGCGAAACTGCCGGGAACGCTGCGCTCTCTGCTCGCGGGCGCGGCAGCGTGGTCACCCAATCCGGCAAAGCCGCCGCTTTTCCTCGACCTTCCTTATAAAGACACGGTGGTGCAGGAAGACGTGCTGGCGCGGTGGACGGCAAATGCACCACTGACTTTCGTGGATCAGTACATCGGCAACCTGCGGCAGTACAATGGCATCGCCATTGACGTCGGCGATCAGGATGGGCTGCGCGTCGACGCCGGCAAGCTGCACGACGTGTTTGACCGGTATCGCCTCGCTCATACCTTCGAGGTCTATGCCGGTACGCACACCAGTGCGATGGCGGTTCGATTTCAGAATTTCGTAATGCCCTTCTTTAGCCAGCGGCTGTGCACTGCGCAGACGTGCGACTAGCGCGGAAGCTTGCTCACCGCAGGAGGGCACGGTTAGGATACAGACAGCAGCATTTTCTCCAGCCGCGAGCGCGAGCGCAGTGATGACGAAGCGTAGGCGATAAGGGTTTACCGAACATCGATCGCCCGAGCGGCGATCCGAGACGTCGCGCTTGTTGCCGATGTCTCCCCTTACGCGCGGCCGCACCGCCGGCCAATCGCACGCCATCGCACGTCAATCGAACATCATCGCGCGTGGATCTCCACGCCGGAGGAAATCATATGCTGTATCTGCTCAGCGGCGCATCCGCGTCCGGTAAAAAGACTGTCTCGCCTATCGTGGCCAAGCAGGCCACCAACATCGTTTGGCATCTCGAGAGTGAGCTTCCCGCGAGCAATCGGCAGGAACGCATGGCGAACATGGAGCGCTGGATCGAACGCGCGATCGAATACGAGCGGGAGGGCAAGGATCTATTGCTGCCGGCACAATCTCCCCTCGGTGAAGTCCTCGCTTCTCCGCGCGCGATCGAACTGAGTGCGATCGCGGCGTGCGTGCTCGACTGCCATGATCATGAGCGCACGACGCGGTATGCACGGCGCCCGTTCGATCCTCGCTGGCCGATGGGCATGGACATGTTGTGCTGGGCGGCCTTTCACCGGATGCACGCCGTGAACCCACAGTTCGAGCAACGGGTGCTGCGCGATCACGCCGCATCGCAGTACCAATGGGACCGCTGGACGACATGGCAGCGTGGCGATAACCGTTGGCGCGTCGAACTCATCGACAACACGACGCAAACGCTGAGCGAGACGGTAGGTCTCGTGACAGCGTGGGTCGAGCGTACTCGCACGTTGGGTGCGCCGCTTCAGCGCGCCGATCGCTGGTGGGAGTAGGCAGCTTGCCTTGCGTGGTTTGCCTGGAGCGCATGGACTCGAAGGTCTCAACCTTCGAGTCCGTGTCGCCCGGAGGAGCGGTTCAAGCCATCACGGCGTTTCGTTGAGCAGCATCCACGACGTCCCGAATTTGTCCCGCAGCATGGCGAAGCGATTCGCGAAGAACGTTTTCTCCATCTTCATAAAGATCTGCCCGCCATCCGAGAGCAACGTGTACACTCGCTCGGCCTCGTCAGCCGTGTCGGTCGTCAGCGTGAGATAGGCGCTACGCATGGGTTCACTCTTTGGGATGTCGGCGCCCATGACGACGGTGCCAGCAAGCTCGAGTCGCGCGTGCAGGACGGAGTTCCGCTGATCGGCCGGGACGTTCGCCGCATTCGGCCCTTCACCATGCGTCATCAGCATCGTGATCCTGCCGCCGAGGTGCTGCTCATAAAAGCGAAATGCCTCCCGACAATTACCGGGGTAGTTCAGATAGACGTCGAGCTTCATTAGACCCTCCGTGGTCTGTTCCGTTACCCTAACAACGAACGAGACCTCGGGAAATCGACATGGTCGAAACCACTCGCACGTGGACGGCGGTCAGTCACTCGTCATGATGAACAACGGTGCTCCATCGAACTCGTAGATGGGCCGCAATCGGTCGGTGTTGTAGTACCTCTTCACGTCCACGACCTTTTTTTCCGACGTCACGTTCGTGATCGGCACGCTGTCGTAGAAGCCTTTGTGGATGCTCACCAGCCGACCGTACTGCTGCTTGAGAATCAGGTCGAGCGCCAGATTGCCGAACGCCATCGGGACGATGGAGTCCAGGGCATCGGGATCGCCCGAGCGGACGAGGTAGCCCAATCGCTGGTTGACGACGTCGATCCGCCGGCCGTTGTTGTATTTGGGTGAGTACTCTTTTAAGGCGGCGGCGATCTCGTCGCCGATTCCCCCCAGCTTGCGATGGCCGAACATGTCGGTTTCCTCGCTCTCGAAGCTCATGCGGTCATGCGTGGCGACGGTCGCGCCCTCCGAGACGAGCACGACGGCGTAGCGACTCGGATTGCGATTGCGATCGTACACCATGAGCTCGGTCAGCCGCTCGAGGTCGGCCGGGTGCTCGGGGATGACGCATCGATCGGCGGCGCCGGCCATGGTCGGCAAGAGCGCCGTGAAGCCCGCGTACCGGCCGAAGACCTCGATCACGAGAAACCGCTCATGGGAGCCGGCCGATGTGCGCAGCCGATGCGTGAGCTCGATGGTGCGCGTCACGCAGGTGCTGAAGCCGATGCAGTAGTCGGTTCCGTAGACGTCGTTGTCCATCGTCTTCGGAATAGCAACGACATTCACCCCTTCGTCATGCAGGCGCTTGCCGTAGCTCAGCGTGTCGTCGCCGCCGATGGGAATGAGCACGTCGACGCCGATGTGCGCGAGATGCTTCAGCACGTCCTTCGTGATGTCGTTGATCGCGTCCGTGTATCCGCTCAGATGCTCTGGCACCCGCTCTCGAGGCAGGTGGCTTGGGCGCGTCCGCGACGTGTGCAGGAACGTGCCGCCGGTACGTCCCGCTCGATTCACATCCGCTTCATCCAACTCTTGGATGTTGTCGGAATTGTCCGCTCCGTCGTCCGGCACGTAGTCGACCAGACCGGCCCACCCGCGACGAATTCCAATGACCCGGTATCCTTCGCGAAGTGCTCGGATCGTGATCGCGCGAATGGCGGGGTTGAGTCCTGGTACGTCCCCGCCTCCGGTGAGAATTGCTAGCGTCCCTTTGCTGTTGCTCATGGCCTGCCGACGTGACGGATGATATCGGAACGCTATGAGCAACGATTCTGAGCGTCAACGCGAGGGCCGTAGCTAGGGCACAGGCTTCGCTCCCCTCACCACCGTAATCTGAAGTGACGACGGATACTCCGCCGAGTGATGCACGGCGTTGTGCGCCACGAGACCCGTCGTCTCGTCGTAGTTGTTCCCGCCCGTGTTGAGATTGCGATCGAAGCGCGGAAAATTCGAGCTCGACACTTCGATGCGCAGACGGTGACCGGCCGGGAAGTAGTTGCTTGTCGTCATCGGCTGGAGCGGAACTTTATAGACTTTGCCCGGCTCCATCATCACTGGTTTCTTGTCGTAGCCCTCGCGGTAGCGCACACGCTGGATCGTCTCGTCGAGGTTGTATGCGCGGCCGTCCGGATAGACGTCGATCACCTTGACGGTGACGTCGGTGTCCTTGCGATCCGATGAGACGTACACGGTGAACGTCATCGGCCCGCTCACTTCGGTGCCTTCCTTGAACGGCTCCGTCGTGTAGACGAGAACGTCCGGCCGCGCCTCTACCTCCCGCTGATCGAGTGCTCCGCCGCTCAACGCGTTTGCCTGGCAGCACACGTTGCCGCCGTGCGACATCACCGGCTTCATCGGATCGTACTCGAACTTGTCCGGCATATCCTTGGTTGGCGCTTTCGTCGTGAGCACGCCGTCGCCGTTGAGCGTATTCGCATTGCCGCCGCTCGAGAGGTAGAACGTCAACGACTCGGCGCCACGCGGCGGCCAGACGTCCGACGTCTTCCACTCGTTCGCACCCATGAGGAAATAGCGCACCTTGGGCATCGTATCGAGCAGCCGGTTGTTCTCCCCTTTGAGGAAACGGTCGAACCAGCCGTACGTGAGCGCCGCGTAGTCGTAGCGCGCATCGCCCATGCTGCGCTCGCCCACGACAGTGTTCTCGGTCGCACGCGTGTACGAGCAGTGAAGCGTGGGCGCGATCACTGCATACTGCTGATTCGCGATCGCCGGATCCGCCGTCTTTCGCACGTGGGTGTACGTCGCGAGGTTCGGCCCGACGGACACGTCGTACCACGACATGAACCACAGTCCCGGCA
>Ga0157375_10005485_pt1 | contig 11029 bp, 8 predicted proteins | sample M35metaG_FD_115311 | JGI IMG/M metagenome (GOLD analysis project Ga0157375, IMG submission 115311) | Miscanthus rhizosphere microbial communities from Kellogg Biological Station, Michigan, USA - M3-5 metaG | ecosystem: Host-associated > Plants > Roots > Rhizosphere > Soil | place: USA: Michigan...
AGCGTCATTACCCCGCTCACCCACAGAAGCCTGCCGTCTTTGCGAACATGCCACCGATCGTCGTTTGCGCGCCCATGCGCGATGGTTTCTCGAATTTCGGCTGCGGGGACACCCGCGGCGCGGTCTTCGGGCGTAAAGAAAACATACGATGATCCGCCGATGATTTCGCTCTCGGCGTAACCCAGCACGCGTTCCGCTCCTGGGTTCCAGGTCAGAACGCGTCCGTCGAAATCGACGATAAAAACGGCGTAGTCCTTGGTATTGTCGACGAGGAGGCGGAAAAGCTCGCCCTCCCAGCCGCGTTGCACCAATGAACTTTCCTTCATTTTGATTTGTCCCCTGTAAAGCCGCCGCCGAGTGCGATTCGACCGACGCACCCCCCACACAGGACCGGCGCAAATGGCCTTGACTGTACCGGGGGTGCACTGGTTCCCACCAAAGCGGGCCACTATTGCCCGGCACCGCCCAGCGTTGACGGCCGACGCTGGAATTGATCGGTAGACCCGCATTTTTTTCCGGTCGCCCGGCCGGCGCCGGTTGCCAGATCGCGGTGCGCCCGCCGCCTCCGCCGTGGCGTGGAGCGCGCGAACGCAGCGCTCTCGGACGCCGCGGGAACCCACGAGTTCACGACGGTGATTCACCCCGTGTTCGGCGCCCATCACAACGACGGCTGGCTGCGCCAAACTCGTTTGGAATCGCGCGTAGCGGGATCATGGCTCGTGAGCCGTTCCGTGTGAGCCCCATCACTGCCCAGCAGGGCTCCGCCCGCCTACCGGCGTGTTGGCGGGCACTAATGGAGACCCGGTACATGGATATCGTGCAACCGGCCGTTCTCGATCGCACTCCACACGCGCGTTATCTCCGCGTCGACAGCCCCACTGGGAGCTTGCTGTCGCTCGAACAGCAGTCGAATGAGGTACAGGGCGATGCGAATCTGAAGCGGACTCGCCCGGCGCGACAACTGGAGGAATTCGTGGCTGGCTTTCGCCAGCCGGTCAGCTGTCTCGGCAATCGATGGCTTTTCGTATTTCATTCCATGACCATAGATTTTTCCTGTTGATCGCGCGACTGGCGACGAGCCCATTTTTTCGTGGGCGACTCCCTACAATTTCAGAGCGTTCCGGCGATGTCCTGTCGAACCTCGCGAGTTTGTCGCGGCGGCCTTGTTGCAGTTGGTAACAATTTGGCACCTTGACGCGTGCCTAGAAGGCCCCATTCTTCGCAGCCGCCGCCACACGATGCCGCGACTTTTCTGGGGGGACGAACCGGGCCTATGGATAATCACCTCCAGCACGTCACGCTGACGACCGGCAGGGTTCATCGCTCTGAACGCCGCGCCCTGGCGGGTGCGAGCATCGGGGCGGCCGCGAAGCTGTTGCATGAAGCGTTCGAGGGTCAGGAGCCTATCGTCCCGGGAACCAATCCTCCGGTAACGATGACCGTGACGGATGATGGCGTAAATTGCCTTTCGGTATTGCTGCGACGTGCGGATGCGCCCCTGTCGCCGCCCGTCGTAACGATCGGCATCGCCGCCGGAGAGTGTGGATCCGGGGCGAGCCTTTGGCGCTCGCTCCACGCCGTCAGCGACCCGCACGAGCTCGCAACCGCAGGCCAGGCACATCCGCTCGAGCCCTGGTGTGCGGACCATCGTGAGAGCGCAGGCGTGTTCTACGTCGACGGAGCGCCCTGGAGAACTTTGCAGGAGTTCGAGTGCTGTATCGCCTGGGCTTTTCTCGACTGCCTGGCGCGGCGGCGAGAGCCATGACTTCGGGAGCCGCCTCGCGACGCACTCGCGCAAGCTGCGACGCGCAACACCCCGTTAACCCTGCTCGTTCTTTACGAGCCGGCTGCGAAGGGTTTCACCGAGGGGGCTGTGCGGCCGGCGAGGAAATGCACAAGAAGGCCCACCGGCCTGCCGGTCGCGCCCCCGTCGTTGCCACCAGGTTCGCTGCTCTTCGTTGCCGTTCCCGCAATGTCGAGGTGCACCCACGGGTAGCGCTTGGTGAAGCGCGAGAGGAAGCATGCGGCGGTGATCGCGCAGTCGCCGTGCGGGCCGACGTTCGCGAAATCTGCGATGTTCGACTTGAACGTGTCCTGATACTCATGCCACAGCGGCATGTGCCAGGCGCGGTCCCATGCGCTGTCGGCGGCCTCGAGCACCTCGCGCACGAGCGCGTCGCTGTTCGAGAACACGCCCGTGGCGATCTCGCCGAGCGCGCTCACGATTCCGCCGGTGAGCGTCGCGACATCGACGAGCACCGCGGGCTTGTACTGCTCGGCGTAGGTAAGCGCATCGGCAAGAACGAGGCGACCCTCGGAGTCGGTATCGAGGATTTCCACGGTCTGGCCGGACATTGTCGTCACGACGTCGCCAGGCTTCATTGCATTGCCATCGGGCATGTTTTCCGCGGCCGGGATGATGCCGACCACATTGAGCGGTAGTTTCATGACCGCGGCCGCGCAGAGGGCGCCGAATACGCTCGCCGCGCCGCACATGTCGAACTTCATCTGCTCCATTCCTGAGGCGGACTTTATGTTGACGCCGCCCGTATCGAACGTGATTCCCTTGCCGACGAGCACGACCGGCAGCGCGTCGGAGTCTGAACCGGGGACCCCGCCGTGGTACTCCATGACGATGAGCTTGGGCGGCTGGCGGCTGCCGCCCGCAACCGCGAGGAACGCGTTCATGCCGAGCTTCTCGATGTCGTCTCGGTCGAGGATCTTCACCCCGAAGCCGCGATTTCTGCCGAGCTCTCGCGCTTGCTCCGCAAGATACGCCGGCGTGCAAATGTTGGCGGGCAGGTTGCCGAGATCCTTGGCGAGCGTGATGCCCTCGGCGATTGCCACGGCGCGATCGATGGCCGCCTCGGCTGCGGAGTGCTCGGAGCAATCCGCGACGTGGAAGACGACTTTCTCGAGTGCGGGCTTACGTTTCGGAGGTTCGCTCTTCAGCTTGTCGAACCGATAGATCCCGTCCATGACCGCGAGCACCGCCTGCTCGATCTTCCATGTCCAGTCACGGCCATTGACGGGAAGCTCGCTCAGGGAGAGCGTCGCGTCGGCGGCGCCCGTCGTGCGCAGCGCTTTCGTCGCCGCACAGAGCGCGGTGTGATAGCTGCTCTCGACGAATTCACGCTCCGGGCCGAGGCCGACGAGCAGCACGCGCTCGGAGGCCACGTTCGCAATCCTCGTGAGGAGCAGCATCGCGCCGAGCTCCCCATCGAGGTCGCCGCGGCTTACGGCCTCATCGAGCGCGTGGCGCGATGCGGTATCGAGCTCGATCGCGGAGGGCGAAAGCCGGCGATCCTCGTACACGCCCACCACGATGCAGCCGGTGTGCTGCCTCTCGAGGCTGCCGCCTTCTACGACGAATTCCATGGGGCGGTCATTTGGTACCTTCGCGCTGCGCGCTCACGGCGCTGGGCGTTGGGCAGCGCCGCCTCCCGTCTCCGCGATCCGGCGCGCGAACACGCCAAGGACTTCGCGGTAGAGCGCGTCGCCCAGCACTTGGTCTTCGTTGCCGGCGTCGATGTTCGGATTGATGTTGACTTCGATCAGATAGAAGCGGTCCTCGACCTGCTTGAGATCGGCGCCGTACAGGCCGCGACCGATCAGGTTGGCGGCCCGTACTGCCGTGTTGATGACCTGCTCGGGTGCCTCGCCGATAGTCAGCGCTTCGGTCTTACCCTCGACCACCGGCTGGCCCTCGACGATCTTGTTGACCTTCCAGTGGCCGGGCGCCATGAAGTACTTGGCGACGAAGAGCGGGCGCCGATCGTAAACGCCGACGCGCCAGTCGAAGTCGCTCGGCAACCATTCCTGCGCGATGAGGAGTTCCGACTTGTTGAAGAACCGCTCGGTTTCCTTGCGCAGACTGTCTTCGGATTCGATCTTCACCACGTCGAGGCCGAAGCCGCTGTCCGGCAGCTTGAGCACGCACGGCAGCGAAAGCGTCGGCACGACTTCATCGACGTTGCCGCGGTGCACGACCAGCGTGCGTGGCGTCGCGATGCGATGCCGGTTCATCAACTCCTGCATGAACACCTTGTTCCCGCACTTGAGGACGGACTCCGGATCATCCACGACGGGCATGCCAAGCGAGTCCGCCTTCCGCAGGAACTCATAGATGATGCCTTCAGGTCCGGCGCGGTTGAAGAGCGCGTCGAATTCGGGCAGGCGCTCGAGAGCATCGGGACCGATGAGCTCCGCCTCCAGTCCGACGAGCGGCGCAGTTTTCACGAACCGCTGCAGCGCTTCCTCGTTCGAAGGCTTGTGCGGTTCGTTCGGATCCCAGAGGATGGCCAGTCGCGGCCGGCCCTTTTTCGCGCCCTGCCGCTTGGCGGCCGGGCTTTCGGTCATGAACGACTTGACCGCGTCGAGCAGCAACGCGCGGTTCTGCATCGGAATGTCCGCAAGGCCCACGGCCTGCAGGGACTCGAGGTGCCAGCTTCCCTCTTTGCGGGCAAACAGCACTCGCAGCAGCGGCGCACGCACCCTCGCGAACAGTTGCTCCGCAAGGGCCTCGTGACCGGGATGCTTTCCGAGGTATACTTCGAGCTGGAAGCGTTCGCTCTCGTCGTGATGCAGCGTCTCGTTCACCAGCGGTTGAATCTCGGCTTCGAGCGCCCGCACGTAGGCCTCGGACCGCAGGTTCTCGATGGTCTTGACATCCGGGACCGGGCGCTGGCCACGCGCCTCGGCGAGCAGCGAGACGTAGTACCCGCGCCCCTGGTAGCGGCCGGTGCGGCAGAGGTTGAGCACCCGCACGTCACCTTGGTTACCGCTTTCCGGTTCCGCGAGGTAGCGGCGCGCCGTCACGACGCTAGCGTCCGAAAGGTCCAGCCACTCCTGCTCCTGATCGCCGACCACGACTGTTTTCATCTAAAGACGTTAACGCCGGTAGTACACAAACCTCTGTGCAGCAGCGCACAGACCCGATCCTTGAGGTCAACGGAGCATCCCCCGCACTATAGAAGTAGAACGCAACCATGCACGGACTCTCAATGAAAACGTTACTACGCGCGGATTCCAAGAACCCACTTCGTTTCACGACGGCAGGATGGATGACGCGATGGGCTGTCGCTACGCTGCTTTTCGTTTTGTCGCTTGCACCGGCACACGCGGCTGGCGGCAATTACGAGCCGACGGGTCCGGCCGCGCACGCGCGTTTCGGCGCCACCATGACGTTGCTGCAAAACGGAAAGGTGCTGCTCGCGGGTGAAGGGACAGCCGAACTGTACGACCCGACGACCGGGACATGGTCGGCGACCGGCAATCCGGTTGTGGGGCGGCAATATCCGACCGCGACGCTGCTGCCAAACGGCAAGGTACTGGTGGCCGGGGGAATCGGCAGTGGCAACATCGTGCTCAACTCGACGGAGTTGTACGACCCCGGCACGGGAACGTGGAGCGCATCGGGCGCCATGACCTCTCCGCGCTACGTCGCTACCGCCGTCCTTCTCGCCAATGCCAAGGTGCTGATCGCCGGCGGAACTTCTACCTCTGACGCATCGGGGTCGGGGGCGCTGAACAGCGCGGAGCTGTACGACCCCGCGACCGGCACCGTAACGCCCACGGGTAGCTTCGTCGGCAACCGTTTCTTCGCCGCGGCGACACTCCTCGACAACGGGATGGTCCTGATGACGGGCGGAGCGAATGCGACCGGAACCCCGGTATCGACGTCGAACCTTTATAACCCTGCGACCGGCGCCTGGAGTCCGACCGGTAGCATGGCGAACACGCGCGTTTACGCACCCGTGGTCAAGCTGCCGGGCGGCAAGGTGTTGACCGCCGGCGGACTTACGAGCGGTTCTCCCATTAGCGCTGAAGTCTACAATCCCGCCACAGGTATCTGGTCACCGGCTGCGAACATGCTGGTGGGCGTATCTCAGCACTCGATGGTGCTGTTGCCCAACGGCCTAGTATTGGCCGCCGGCGATACTCTTTTGGCCAGTCAAGTCTACGATCCCGTCAGCAATGTCTGGCAGGCGTCGGGCTCGCCCTCCACAGCGCACGATTCGTTGCAGACGGCCAACGCGATATTGCTCCGGGACGGCGACGTGCTGTTCGGCCCGCGTGACGGAGGCGTGGCGTCGGAGTTATATGAACCCGCGCCGGGGACGGACCGGGAGACGCTGGCGCGGGAAATGATCAGTTCGTACTACTTGGGCATCCTCGCGCGCCCGCCGGAAGCTGGCGCGGTGGACTCGTGGTACCAGGGCTATTTCATCTATGGCGTAACGTCTAATATTGACGTGCGCTTTGTGGCGCGCGAAATGGCCCGCATTTTTTTCCAGAGTGCGGAATATCAATCCCGCGCTCGTAGCAGAGAACAATTTATCCGGGACGCCTACTCGACATTTTTGCACCGCGTGCCGTCGCAATCTGAACTCGATGGGTGGCTCTCCGGAACGTGGAACCGGCCGCAAGTCGTGTCGCTCTTTGCCGAGTCCGCGGAGTTCAACCAGTACATTCAGGGCGTCTTTCCAGGTCTTGCGGGTGCGCCGACCGGCAATTTCGTTACCACAATGTACATCGGGTTGTTGGACCGCCTGGTCGACGCCGGCGGCCTTGCGTTCTGGAAAGGCGTGTTGGATTCGGCGTTTGCGGCGGGAGGCATCGAGGCGGTTCGCAACGAGTCCCGTCGTCTTGGATCGGGGGTGCTGGCGTCGCCCGAGTACCTGTCCACGAACCCGACCAACGAGACGCACGTTGTCCATCTCTATCGCGCATTCCTTGGTCGCTACCCGGGAACGAGTGAGATCGATTACTGGACCGGGCAGCTCAACGCGGGTGCACTCACCACCACCGACCTCATCAACCAGTTTGCCGCCTCCGCTGAATTTACGTCGCGCCTCCAAGGCTCTTTCGGCCCGCTATGAACGCGCGTGGATGATGCGCGACGTTAGGGGTGATGTTCCGGCGGCGATCGCGTACTCCGCAGACGCATCGAAGGCGCAACGCTGAGCGGAGATTTCGCCGACGTTCGGCCGCACACCCCGGTGCCGTCCGCCGTTGTGGCTGCGCCCCGTCGAATCGCGGTCGTCCACGACTGGCTCGACACGTGGCGCGGCGGCGAGAACGTGCTGGCCGAGGTCCTGGCGCTATATCCGGACGCGACGCTCTTTTCATTGGTCGACTTCCTGCCCGACGAGGCGCGCGCGCACATCGGCGGACGGCGCGCCGTCGTAAGCTTCCTGCAACGGATGCCTGCGGCGCGCCAGCGATTCCGGAGCTACTTGCCCCTGTTCCCGCGCGCGATCGAATCGCTCGACTTGTCGGGACATGATCTCGTGATCTCGATCTCCCACGCGGTCGCCAAGGGCGTACGCAAGCCGCAGGGCGCGCTGCACGCGTGCTACTGCCTAACGCCGATGCGCTACGCTTGGGACTTGCGGGACGACTATCTCGCTACGATCAGCGGCCGCGTCAAGCGCGCAGTGGTCAATCGTCTGCTCGATCGACTGCGCGAGTGGGATCGCGTCAGCACGGCCGGCGTCGATCGCTTCGCCGGCATTTCCCGCCATATCGCCGAGCGAATTCGTGCGAGCTATGGGCGGGAGGCCGAAGTCGTCTACCCGCCGGTTGACGTCGACTATTTCGCACCAGGGCCGGCGTCAGATCGCGCCGGCGAATACTACCTGACCGCGTCACGCTGGGTTCCGTACAAGCGCATCGACGCGATCGTAGCCGCTTTCCGCGCGCTGCCCACATGCCGGCTCGTCGTCACCGGTGACGGTCCGGACGCCGCACGCATCTTGGCGGCCGCCGGTCCGAACGTCGAGTTCGCAGGGGAAGTTTCCCGCGACCGGCTGCGCACCCTCATGCGCGGCGCGCGTGCGTTCATATTTGCGGCGGAGGAAGACTTCGGCATCGTCCCGCTGGAGGCGCAGGCTTGCGGCACACCGGTCATCGGTTATGCGCGTGGCGCCCTGCTCGAGACGCTGCGCGGCCCGGAGTCGCATGCGGTGACGAGTACGTTCTTCGGGGCACAGACGCCAACGGCGATCGCGGCAGCGATCAGCGAGTTCGAGGCGTTACCTGTTGCCATCGAGGCGGCGGCATGCCGCGCGAATGCCGAGCGCTTCGCGACATCCTGTTTTCGCGCCGCCTTTACCGATTTCGTCAGTACTGCATGGGTTCACCACACCGCACGCAGTCAATAAACCACTCCCGACGAACCGGTTCAGTCAAATTCGGTCGTAGTCGCCAGACGCCACTCAGCGGGACATTGATAGTCGGGGACGCCCCAGTCGAGCGCTTCGTCCCAATCGCTGGCGTCCTCAATGGCGCGCGCATCGGCTTGTGCGTTCAAAGCGGAGAGCTTCTCTTCCCAAACAACGCTGGTGGTCGTCACGTTCATGTCCGTTCTCCTTAGGTGGTGAATTGCCTGCGAACGAACATTAGTCGTAGCAACTTCGTCATTCCATACACGTGACGCCGATAGTGTTGTAGTCCGCCCCGCGCTAGTGCGTAGGAAGCGTCCGACATCGAGAGTGCGGACGTTTGATCAGCGGTAATAGCGCTGCCAGCGGTGACCCCCGCTAGCGCGGCAGCATCGGCAGTTTCAAACCCTTCGCCCGAGCGACGTCAATGGCCGTCGCGTACCCCGCATCGGCATGACGCATGACACCGGTCGCGGGATCGTTCCAAAGCACGCGCTCAATCCGCTTCGCCGCATCATCGGTGCCATCGCAGACGATGACGACGCCGGCGTGCTGCGAGTAACCCATTCCGACGCCACCCCCGTGATGGAACGACACCCACGTCGCGCCGCCCGCCGTGTTCAGGAGCAGGTTGAGGAGCGGCCAATCGGAAACCGCGTCCGAGCCATCGGCCATGGATTCCGTTTCGCGGTTGGGGCTGGCGACGGATCCCGTGTCGAGGTGGTCGCGCCCGATGACGATTGGCGCCTTGAGCTCGCCGGTCTTCACCATGTCGTTGAACGCGAGGCCGGCCAAGTGCCGCTCGCCTAGCCCGAGCCAGCAGATTCGCGCGGGCAATCCCTGGAACGCAATGCGCTCCCTCGCCATTCCCAGCCAACGGGCGAGGTGCGCATTGTCGGGAAAAAGCTCGAGAACCTTCCGGTCGGTCTTGTAGATGTCCTCCGCGTCGCCCGACAGTGCCACCCAGCGAAACGGACCTTTGCCTTCGCAGAAGAGTGGCCTGATGTACGCAGGCACGAAGCCCGGAAAGGCGAATGCGTCAGCGATACCTTCGTCGTGCGCGACCTGCCGGATGTTGTTGCCGTAGTCGAATGTAGGAGTGCCTTGCCTGTGGAACGCGAGCATCGCTCCGACGTGGGCGACGATCGACTTCTTCGCCGCGGCGATGAGCGCCGCGTGCTGCGCCGGATCGTCCTGAGCGGCGCGCCAGCGCTCGACGCTCCAGCCGGCCGGAAGATAGCCGTAGACGAGATCGTGCGCAGACGTCTGGTCGGTGACCATGTCCGGTTGCACGCCACGCCGGACGAGCTCCGGCAGGATTTCTGCCGCATTTCCAAGCAGTCCGACAGAAACGGGTTTGCTTGCGGCACAAGCATCGCGAACGATGGCGAGCGCGTCGTCGAGATTCTTCGCCTGCCGGTCGAGGTAGCGCGTGGAAAGGCGCATCTCGATGCGGCTTTGCTGGCACTCGATCGCGAGCATCGACGCGCCGGCCATCGTCGCGGCAAGAGGCTGCGCGCCGCCCATGCCGCCGAGACCGGCCGTCAAGATCCAGCGGTCTCTGAGCTGGCCGTCATAGTGCTGGCGTCCCGCTTCCCCGAACGTCTCGTACGTGCCCTGGACGATGCCCTGGCTGCCGATGTAGATCCACGAGCCGGCCGTCATCTGGCCGTACATCATGAGCCCCTTGCGGTCGAGCTCGTTGAAGTGATCCCAGTTCGCCCACTTGGGCACGAGATTCGAGTTCGCGATGAGGACGCGCGGCGCGTCGGGATGCGTCCTGAACACCCCGACCGGCTTGCCTGATTGGATCAGCAGCGATTCGTCTCCCTCGAGATCTCGCAGCGCCGCGAGGATCGCGTCGAAGCATTCCCAGTTACGCGCGGCGCGTCCGATGCCGCCATAGACGACGAGCTCCTTTGGATTCTCGGCGACTTCGGGATCGAGATTGTTCTGGATCATTCGCAACGCCGCCTCGGTGAGCCAGCTTTTAGCGGTCCGCTCGCTGCCTCTCGGCGCGCGTATGACGCGGTCGGCGTGACGCATGCCGCGGTGGGCCGGTGCAAGTTGATCGGGCTTGTCGCGATGCATGATGAACCTCCTATTCGATCGGAGCGAACGCAACGAATTCGCCGCGCGCGACCTGTTTGCGGATGGCGTCGAGATCAGGCGCGAACGCGCGGTCGCGATCCCAGAACGGCACGTCGGCGCGAATCAGCTCCATCACCTGCGAGAGCGGCGCCGACGTCGTGAGCGGGCGTCTGAGATCCACGCCTTGCGCGGCCGCGAGCAACTCGATCGCCACGATCGCCGCAGTATTGGCCGCCATGGGACCGAGCCGCCGGGCGGCGTACGTCGCCATGCTGACGTGATCTTCCTGGTTCGCGGAGGTGGGCAGCGAGTCGACGGAAGCGGGGTGCGCCAGGGACTTGTTCTCCGAGGCGAGCGCCGCTGCCGTCACCTGCGCGATCATGAAACCCGAATTGACGCCCCCATCCTCGACGAGAAACGGCGGCAATCCGGAAAGGTTCGCATCCATCAGGAGCGCAGTCCGTCGCTCCGACAGCGCGCCGATCTCGGCGATCGCGAGCGCCAAGTTGTCGGCGGCGAACGCGACGGGCTCCGCGTGGAAATTGCCACCGGACAGGATTTCGCCTGATTCCGCGAAGACCAGTGGATTGTCCGATACTGCATTCGCTTCGGTGACGAGAACGTCTGCTGCCGCGCGCATCTGCTGCAGGCAAGCGCCCATCACCTGTGGCTGGCAGCGCAGGCTGTACGGATCCTGCACGCGCGGGCAATCCATGTGCGACGCGCGGATTCCGCTGCCTTCGAGCAGTCGCCGGTAAATCGCCGCGGCGTCC
>Ga0157375_10005486_pt1 | contig 11029 bp, 8 predicted proteins | sample M35metaG_FD_115311 | JGI IMG/M metagenome (GOLD analysis project Ga0157375, IMG submission 115311) | Miscanthus rhizosphere microbial communities from Kellogg Biological Station, Michigan, USA - M3-5 metaG | ecosystem: Host-associated > Plants > Roots > Rhizosphere > Soil | place: USA: Michigan...
ATTTTCTGTTCGTCCATTTCTTCGCTCATTTTCCGATTGCCCTCAAAAGTTTGGCGCGCGCCGTTTGATAATCAAAAATCGCCTGGTACAAAGCCTGCCGCTGAGCAACTAAAAGATTTGCCGCGTCCGTTACTTCGGTAATCGGAGCTTCGCCTGCACTGTATCGCGCGATTGATGCTGAAACATTTGATTCGGCATCGGTGATTCCGGCGGCAAGCTGCCGGATGCGTGTGCGGGCAGAAAATGCCTGTGTCCGCGCCGTAAAAAATTCCTGCGCGAATTGGCGTTCCGCCAGTTGACGGTTGTTTTCAGCCTGCTGAATTTTTAATTTCGCCTGCGTTTCACGCGATTTTGCGCCTTTATCGAAAATCGGGACTGTTACGCCGATCGTCGCCTGCACGCCGAGCGAATTGTAAACCGGCTTCGGGCGCAGGGAATCGGAGATAAAACCGCTGCCGACTGAATAAGTCAGCTGCGGACGACGGTCGGACTGCGCGATTTTTACGTTTTGTTCCGCCGCCAGACGATCGGCGGCAAACTGCGCGAATTCGGGGCGCGTTTGAATCGCTGCCTGTTCGTAGGACTCAATTTCGTTATCCTGCGGTATCTGGACGAGCAAATCTTCGGTTGCAACAGGTGCGGTAAAATCGTAACCGATAAACACGCGCAAACTGTCGGCGGCGACCGATTCGGTCATTTTCGCTTGTTCCAATTCATCGTTGCGGGTCGAGCTTTGAAGCCGCGCTCTGATCAGATCGACCGGCGCGACTTCGCCTGCATCGAGCTGGAGTTTTGTATAATTCTCAAAATCCTGCGCCGCCTTCAAACTCATTTCCGCGCCGCGCCGTTTAAGTGTTGCGAGCGCGAGATTGAAATAAGCATCCTGCACCGCCGTTATTAAATCGCGCCGCGCAATCTCGCTTCCCAGACGAGCGGATTCAAGCAACGCACGGTTTCGTTTGAGCGTCGCTTTTAATTTTCCCGAGATGTCGATTTCACCCGAAGTATTAACGAGTGCTTGAAATTCGCTGACGGCATTTGCTCCTAAAAACGATGGCGGACGCGTCGTGACGGTTGTTGCGGGAACGGTCGAAGCATCCGTTGTCGTCACTGTTCCAAGCGAAGGCGTCGTATAAATGACGGTCGGCGCGGCGACAACTTTCGGGTAAAATGCTGCCTTTGCTTGCTTTACGTCTTCCGCCGCGATCTGTTCGTTAAGCTGCGCGGTTTTAAGGTTCGAGGCTTGTTTTAACGATAGATTAATCGCTTCGGCAAGCGTCAGCGGTTGCGCTGCGTCCGTCTGCGCGGCGAATGAAGAATCGTTTTGTGAAGAGTTCACCGTCGGCGGAATCGTCTTAACTGCCGAATCTTTCTTAACTGTCGAATCGGCGACAGTTTGCGCAGAAATACTGAGGGCACATAGAATCAGCCAAAAAAATGCCTTTGGCAAAGAATTTCTCCGGTTGAGAATCAGGAAAAATTCTTGTTGCAAAACCGCTCCTTTGGCTGTAAATTTTCGCTTCATTTCCAAAATCTATGTCAGGTAAAATTGATTCCTATCGCTTCGGTCAATTATCGGAAATTACGATTTTTTCTTCTTTTTCTGTGCGTCTTCCTGTTTTTCCTTTTCTTCCGCCTGCTTGTCTTCTTCCTCAACACTGACGATTTTTCCGGTTTTGGCATCAACCTGCACTTCGGTGATCGTGCCTTTCGGGTTGCGAATATCGAACGAATAAACCAGTTTACCGTTTTCTTTTTCGAGTTCCGATTCTTCGATCGTGCCGTTCGGTTCTTTCGCCTGCGCGATCTCGCGGGCTTTTTCCATCGAGATTTTCGCCTGTTTGGCGAGCTTCGCCTGTTTGGAATTTTGTGCCGCCGCCGTTGTTGCCGAAACTGCCAGAATGCCCGTTAAAAATAACAGCGAAACCGCAAATCCGTTTAAATATTTTTTGATTTTCATCTTTTACTCCTTAATTTTTATGTCCATTTTTCTGCTGAAAACAAGTTCGAATTCAAGATTACTATTCTTAAAATTAATAGAAGATTAACGCTTGAAAGTTAGTGATTTTTCAAAGTTTGCGGCAAATCCATCTTCGGTTAATCTTGAGATCTCTAAAATGAATTTGCTTGTATGAAGACCAATTGAAAGCAAAAAATAAGAGAAAAATGGAAATCAAGAATTGTGTGTTTAACTAAAGTTCCTTACTTAATTGATTCTGTAAATTATTCAAAATAAATGATTCAAAAAATTACGGTAAAGAACTTTAATGCTAAAACTTATTAACTAAAGTTCTTTAATTTGCTTACCAATTGTGGTTTGAGAAGAAATATCAACCTGAAGGATAGTTTCCATTACCATTTTCGAATAATGATTAAAAATAATTTTCGGACTCTTGTTGCTTCTGTGAAAAACGTATATTGTTTGACAAGAAGTTTTTAATCTTCTAAGACCCGCTTTCCAACGGATCGAGAAAACCTCTCGAATATGCCAGTTTTACCGGAAAATCCGATCGTTGTCCTCGACCCTGACCGCCCCATGACTACTTTTGGCGTGCGTGAGTTCTGGCAATATAGGGAGTTGCTTTATATTTTGGCGGCTCGCGACATCAAGGTTCGTTACAAACAAACCATTATCGGCGCGGCGTGGGCAATTATCCAACCGCTTTTCGCGATGCTCGTATTTACCTTTTTTTTCGGAAGTTATGTGTCTGCCGGCGATGCTCTTCCGTATTCTGTTTTCGCCTATACCGGACTGCTTCCATGGGTGTTTTTTTCGAACGCCGTCGCGAATAGCGGGAACAGTCTGGTCGGGAATTCAGGGCTGATCACAAAGGTTTATTTTCCGCGAATTATAATCCCGTTGGCATCCGTCTTTTCGGGGTTAGCGGATTTTGCGGTGGCTTTTGTCATACTTTTGTTTTTGATCGTTTACTACGGCATCGCACTATCGCCGGGACTCATCCTAATGCCGGTTCTCGCATTGATGACCGCTGCTCTGGCAATCGGTGTCGGAATGTGGGCGGCAGCTCTGAACGTTAAATACCGCGACGTTCGACATGCCTTACCGTTCATCATCCAGATCCTTATGTTCGCTTCCGGAATTATTGCACCGATTCCTGAAAAATATCGTTTTCTGATTTATCTAAATCCGATCGCCGCCCAGATCGAAGCATATCGGGCAATGGTAGCGGGAATGCCCATTGCTCTGCCGCCACTTTTAAGCTCGCTGATTTTGACGACGGCGATCCTATTATATTCGATTTACTCATTTAGAAAGGCGGAGGACGATTTTGCCGATCTGATCTGACCTATGAAACCGATTATTCGAGTTGAAAATTTAAGTAAGCATTACTTGCTCGGCGAGTCTCGTAAATCCTTTCCGACGCTCCGCGAAGCTTTGATCGAAAACCTCAAAAATCCGTTAAAATTTTTGCAGCGTAGGAGCGACTTGACCGAGGAATTTTGGGCATTAAAAGACATCAGTTTCGACGTTTTGCCAAGCGAAAGAATCGGCATTATCGGTCATAACGGCGCAGGCAAATCAACTCTTCTGAAAATTCTCTCCCGGATTACCAAACAAACGTCGGGAAGAGTTGAACTTTATGGAAGAATCGGTTCATTGCTTGAGGTTGGTACCGGTTTTCATCCGGAACTCTCGGGGCGCGAAAACGTGTTTTTAAACGGTGCGATCTTAGGTATGAAACGCGCCGAAATAAACGCAAAGTTTGACGAAATCGTCGATTTCGCTGAAATCGAGCAATTTTTAGATACGCCCGTCAAAAGATATTCGTCGGGTATGTATACGCGGCTTGCTTTTGCGGTCGCCGCCTTTCTCGAAACCGATATTCTGATAGTCGATGAGGTTTTATCGGTCGGCGACGCGAAATTTCAAAAAAAATGCCTCGGTAGGATGGACACAGTTGCGCGCGAAGGACGCACAGTTATTTTTGTCAGTCATGATATGTCGCTGATGCGGCAGCTTTGTTCGCGTGCGATCGTATTGACAAAAGGGAAGCTCGACTATTCGGGCGACACACAGAGCGCGATCGACCGTTATTTAAAGCCGGAAAATCAAAGTGCCGAAACTTATTTTGAAGGCGAGGCTCTGCGCTGGGCTCGCGTCCGGCAAATCGGTGAAAGTATCGAAATCTCGGTAGAATTCGACTGCCCGTATGGAGTCAGTCTCCCTTCGCTCGGTTTCGTGATTTACGATTCGCTTGCTAATCCGGTCATTGGACGCAATCTCAAAGCCGATGCCGGACAGGTTTCACTTGAAAAGTTCAATAAAAAAGCAGGCTGCGTAACCGTGACGATCGATTCGCCTAAACTTTCCGACGGAAAATATAAAATCTCGCTCTGGTTCGGCGATGGCATCAACGAAGATATTTTTTACGAACCTTTCTGCCTGTTTCTCGAAGTCAGCGAAATGAGCATTAAAAAACAGTTACCCGCCTCAGTAAACGGGTACGCAGTTCCGGAATGTCATTGGGAGGTCGAATCTATAAAATAACTGTTCAAGAGCTTTCGATGAAAAAAAACGCGAGTAAGTCTTCTAATTTCGTGCCATTCCCTAAGTTTTATTAAAAGCTTTAACTGCTTTGGTATAGTTAAGTTTTGTCGGACGCTTGAAATCAAATATTGTCTTGTTTCGGCAGCCGCTTCGAGGATGGATTCCTCATTCCGATTTGGATTTGGTTTTTTCAAAATAAAATCGTTGATGCGTTCCCATTTTTCTAAAAATCGGATCACTGTTTCAGCGTGATTTTGCCCAAGAAAAAAAATATTATTCCCCATCAGAAACTCGATTTCAGAGGATGAAAGATCGAGCCCACCGTCAGTAAAATAATCAATATTAGAACAAAGCACGTGCGGACGCGTATTCTCATACTCCTCCCTTTTGGTCTTACGCGAAAGGCTTGCCTCGGTCAACCGGTAATCGAGCAGGGTTTCTTCTAAATTCGCGATTTTGAAGTGACGTGCCATTCGATTCCACAATTCGTAATCTTCGGAATACTCAAGCGTATACTTATCAACGGCAATGACCGCGTCGCGGCGATACATAACGGACGAGTGATAAATTATGCAGCGAAAAACCAGGTTGTAGTAATAATGACGGCTTTTCCAGCGGTTTGTCCATATCGGCTCGCCGGATTCGCTGACTATCCGCGCCCAGGTCGAGAGCAGCGCACAATCGGAATGTTCCGACATATACGCGAATTGTTTTTCGAGTCTTTCCGGGTAACTCAAATCGTCGGCATCCATTCGCGCGATGAAATTGCCGCGCGCCATTTCGATTCCCTTATTCAGCGTCGCGGAAATTCCATAATTTTTGTCATTTTGAATAAAGCGAATGCGCCGATCGTCGTAAGATTCAACAATTTTAACGCTCGCGTCTGTCGATCCGTCGTCGATGATAAGAAATTCAAAATCGGTGAAGGTCTGATTGAGAATGCTCCGAATAGCTTGGTCGAGAAATCTTTCGCCATTATAAACCGGCATCAGGACGGTTACGATCGGCTTTAAATTAATATTCATACAAATTTCGTTTTGATCTTTAGCCCGCTAATTTAGCGAGCAATCGTTTAAGTCCGTTTTTGGCTCGTGTCACGGTTTTAATGTAGAGCGGAATCCGGTCGGTCTGCCGCGCTTTTCGCAACAACTCCCATATCGCGGGATCGTCTCTACGTTCTCTCAGCAAATAGCCTTCGAGCCATTCGAGATAAAACCGCCGCACTGCCTCATATTGTCCTTCAGATGCCACCGCGTGCATCATCGACTCGGGGCGCTGGCGGTAAAGGTTACGGCATTCTGAAGAAACATATACCGGATAATTGAGGTAAACTTTACTTAAAAAAGCCTGATCCTCAATCGCCTGCGCTTTTCCGACGAATGATTCTTCAAAACCGCCGATTTCCTCAAGTACGGATCTTTTGATGATGATCCCGCAAATACACGGCGCGGCTCCTGAACCGAGCGGGTATAACAATTCGACAAGCTCCGGCGGCTGGTATAAACGTTCCGGTTTTGCACCTACCGTAATTTCCTCATAAACCGGATTCGATTCATTCCAACCGTACCAGTAGCATGTCGCCTGACAGAGCATTGAAATTCGCGGATCGGTGCTCAGCCTTTCGATTTGCCCGGCGAGGTACTCGGGAAGCCAGACGTCGTCAGCATCAAGAAACGCGACAAATTCGCCGCGCGCCTTTGAAATACCGAGGTTACGGGTTGCGGGAAGTGCCTTATTTACGTGATTATCATGCTCAGCATAAAAAATCCGTCCCGGATGTCTTTCGGCATAACTTTTGGCGACCGAAATTCCGCTATCGGTCGAGCCGTCGTCCGCGAGAATCAATTCCCAGTCGGTAAACGTTTGTTTGATGATGCTTTCGACCGCTTCCGTCAAAAATTCTTCTTAGTTATAAAACGGTACGATCACCGAGACACGCGGATTTTTTTTCGCGTTCATTAGTCGTTTCTCCCGAACCAGCGGGTGAGATTGCCGCGAAACTCTTTTTCATTCCAGTTGTTGACCTGAAATCTTCCCAGCCGGTAGCAAAAAGAGTCGTGCTTTACCGGGTCAGCGGCGGTCGTGAAAGCCGCCTTCAATTGTTTCTGCTCGACAATTGAAAGCGTTGTTTCATCGAATCTTCCATACGGATAGGCAAGAATACGCATCGGCTGTAATTGTTTGCTTTCGAGCCATTCTTCCCCGGCAGTGATTTCGGCTGTTTGCACTGCTTTGGAAAAAAAGGGAAGTGCCGCGTGAGTTGCCGTATGCAGACCGATTTGAAATTGCTCACATCGCACCAACTCTTTGAGTTCGGCAAGAGTCATCGGTCGTTTCGTTTCGTCCCGTTCGCCATCATGCGCCCAGGATTTCAATTCGCCGAGCGCTCTTAGCAGCGTTTCAAACGGCAATTCGATTAAACGGTCGTACAGTAATGTAAACAAAAGACAGCGCTCTGAAATAGGCTTTTCCCACCCACGCCACTGGCGGTGAAGGCGCATCTGATTTTTATTCAAAATTTGGCTTGCTCCGAGATCGAACTCAAAGTCTTGATTATTGATTTTCAATGAAACTATTCGCGGCAGCTGCTCCGCGTAGAGCACTATTCGCTCCAATTCATCCCACCAGTACGGCAAACTGCGTTCGACAAATTCGGTCGCGATGAAAAATGTCGCGGGACATTCATGGCTTTCCAGGATCGGTTTCGCCACATGGTAGTTATCGGCATAACCGTCATCAAAGGTCACGCACACACTGTTCGGCTCGATCGATTTTCCTTCGATATTTTCAAGCATTTCGTTGAGTGATATGACGTGGTAGTTTTTCTTCAAAAACGAAATCTGCGCTTCAAAATTTAGGGGCGAAACGGCGAGCCCCCACGGATCCGCCGCTGAATCGGCGACGCGATGGTACATCAACACCAGCGTTTTCGGTGCCCCGGAAATTTTTCTATTGAACCAGTTCAAATTAAACATCTAGTGCTTTCGTCGCTCTGACCGTGACAATCAGCTGGTAACTCGAATCGTGATAATCAAGTTGCTCTTTTTTCATTTCAGGTAACCCGACACCGTACAGGAACGCGGTCGCCGTCAGGACGTTCCCGTAACTTTCGACGCTGATATTGTTAAACGGAAAGACTTCGCTCGCCAGCCGCATCATTGCGTTCTCAGTAAATGACCAGAGCCAGTTCTCGCGCCACTCGCCCCGATCGATCTGGCTAATGCCGGGAACAGTTATCAGAAGTGTGCCTCCCGGTTTGAGGATCCGGTAACAAGTTTTCAGTGCATTCCTGCAGTCATAGATCAGATGCAGCGTCTGCGTCAGAATTATGCAGTCGAAACTGTCGTCGGGAATCTGCGGCGCGTCGCTCAAATCGCCGTAAAATGTTGCCTTCGGGTTTGTTTCATCAATATGCAAAATGTCGCTTTGTGAAACCCGGTCGCCCCCGAATTTGATAGTGTATTCGTTGTCGCCGATCTCAAACACGCGCCCCTTTATTCTGGTGTTTTCGCGTTGCAGAAATTTCTCGATGTAATAACGATCGACCGGACCGCCCCGACTGTATCCGAAATCGTCTGCCAGCGGCATGAGACGGTTGAGATCTCCGAAATTCAATTCTCCAGGTCTAGGAGCAGAGCTTTCGTAAATGCCGATTTTTTTGTAAATACCGGATTTTTTTAATCCGCGCAAAATAATTCGCGGTGAGTTTTTGACGAGGAAACGTTTTATTTCGGTGATCGGAATATTTTTCCCGACTACGTACTTGAAATAGAAAAGCTTTTTGTGTTTTTTGAGCATTTTTATTTCAACCGCACGGTTTTCTCGGTCAGAGAAATCAACCTGGCTTATGAGCTCGTTGCAAATCGCCGAACAGTAAAACGTTTTTATTTTGTCCGCACCCTTTTTTTGTGCTTCTCTTTCTTCGGAATTAACTAAAAATTTCTTTTGCCGCGCTAAGATTTCTAAAAATGAGTCGAGCATCATAGGGACATTGCACGACATATTTTGCCCGTGAAGATAATAAGCCGCGATCGGCTTGGTATGATGAAAAGCCGGATACTTTCGTGTAATCCTCAAATAAAGATCGTAATCCTCGCAAGCCTTGAGTGAGGTATCGTAACGGAATTCGTCGAAAACCCACCGGCGGTACATTACTGCCGCGTGCATTTGAATATAATTACCTTCCAAAAGATGCCGGAAGTGGTCATCGGTCACAGAAATCGTTGGGTTCGCGGCTCCGCTCCCTTTTGTCTCCCGCCAAAAACCGCCTGAAACGAATGCCGCCTGCGGATTTGTTTTAATATGCATTAAATTAATCTGCAAACCATCGCTCAAAAACCAATCGTCGGCATCAAGAAAAACCAGAAATGTGCCGGTGCTTTGATCGATGCCGGTGTTCCGTGCGGCGGATAATCCCTGATTTTTTTGATAAACGTATTTCACCTGCGAAAAACTTTCAGCGACTTTTTTTGTGTCGTCGGTCGAGCCGTCGTCAACGACAATGATCTCGAATGCGACATGTTTTTGCCTTAGAACGCTGTTAATCGCCTTAGCTAGAAATTTTCCCTGATTGTAGCAAGTGATAATCACCGAAATAATGGATGATTCACCTGTCGATATTAAGTCCATCTTATAAAGTATTTATTTTTATATAAGGCATAAAGCATCGATTAAATTACGTGAAAATATTTCTGACTATTTCGCGGATGTTATCTGCGCTTAGCCGGAAATATCTCAAAAAAACAGGACGGCATTAAAAAAAGCCGCCCTTCAAATTGCTCCTGAGTAGCGATAATCAGTTTGTTAATCTTCCTTTAATGATGGACATGGCTGTCAATAAAATAAACATCGCTACCAAAATACCAACCTGCTCGTAGATATTCATAACATCTGCCTACTCTTACTAAGATAATCGAAACAAAATAAGGTTAACTGATTATAAATCAAAGTATTTTAATTAATGTACGCCAACGCACATTACTGTATTTTAAGAACGATATTAAAATTAAACTAAAACAGCCTGGCTGTCTGCTGCCTGTTTCTTTTCCAGTGATCCCAACGCCATTTCAAATCCAAAGGATGTTCCGTTTTATGTTTGCCCATGAAAACACCCAATCGTAATTTGAGATAATAAAGGGAAAATAAAATCTTTTCCATAACCGCCTTTAATCGTTAAAAATACTTAAATTCAGGTGAGAAAAATTCGTATTAAAGAAGATTCAATCAAAAAACGTACTCTTCACCGATTTCAAATCAAATCTCCTTTAATACGTTCAAAGAAAATAATGCACATAAAAAATACATTATTTTCTACAGATCAATTTCAGCCGCAGCCAAAGTTGAAAAAATCGTACCAAAAAAGTACAAATTGTTCTTTCATTTCAATTGTTTGCAAATACGGTGCCAGATAGTAGTTGTTAAAAATCGACTTGACTGCCGGAAAACAAGCGGTCGGAATAGAGTCTGGTGCAAATTATCTGTTTTGAAGTAGTCAAAGTGGCGGCATTGAATCGAGCGGTAAGCTGCGATCACCCCCGTAAACGCGACCTAGTAGGGGCACATCTTGTCCGTTTACCTAAAAGTGTTGACATTAATAATTTTCTGTCTTATTGAAAATAAAAGAGCGGGAAATTTCAAGTCAATACTTTTAAGTTCTGGCGCGGATCCGTTTGATTCCGGTGTTGTTTTCAATATCTGCCAGCGAGCGATCTTCCAACTACGATTACTTAGTCTTGGTGCGAAAGAAGGACGCGAGGGTAATGTAGTCGGCGTCTTCACTTCTCATGGTTAGCAGTTTTAAGGCAATCCTCTGCCACGACCTCCTGTCTATAGATTGGTTCGTAACGCGCTCCCAGCCCAAGCAAAGAAATGCTGCAACTTCTGGACGATGTTCTACTACGCGGTTTACAAGGGCTGTCGTGCTTTTGACTGCGTCATTAATCTTCCTACTCTGCCACTTGAGGGGAAGGGCTCCGACAGCATCGAGCAGACCAATTACGGCTAACCACACGTCACGACCGTGCTGATCGTTTGTATCGAAGAAACGCTCGTCGACCGATGCCATCCACTCGTTAACTATGGTAGAGGTAAAACATTCCTGAAGGCTTGTCTCAATTTTTTTGGTCGACACGACTATCCACACTCGCCAACATACATAAAAGATTTCGGGACCAGGCGCCTTGCGAAGAAGTTTGGCGGACTTCGGGTCTTTCCCGAGTTCTAGAACTCTCGCTACATCCTCGTCGTCCACGTCAGGGTCACTGACGACGCGAAGCATCTCACACCATGACTTGAGGAAAGCGGGGTCATTGGTCCAGTCTAAGGGGTCCGGCATGAACTTAAGGAATCGAGATACCCAATTAGATCGCTGATCCGGAACCAGCCTCCACATCAATCCCAACCGGGCTGCTGAGGACGCAAACGAAACGTTAGCGAGTTCCTCCGGATTTTCCCGGGCGATGCGGTTCTTTGCGGCGTCCAAAGCCGACTCTGTCATAAACGAGTAGGGCGCCTGTTCGA
>Ga0157375_10005487_pt1 | contig 11027 bp, 8 predicted proteins | sample M35metaG_FD_115311 | JGI IMG/M metagenome (GOLD analysis project Ga0157375, IMG submission 115311) | Miscanthus rhizosphere microbial communities from Kellogg Biological Station, Michigan, USA - M3-5 metaG | ecosystem: Host-associated > Plants > Roots > Rhizosphere > Soil | place: USA: Michigan...
ATATCTTGCGCGGTGACATTGACCTGCGGCGATTGCTGTGCCAGACCGATTCCCCATACACCCGAGCCCGCTCCGATATCCAGGACCTTGACAGGGCTCTTGGCGTTCGCCAAACCCAGCGCCTGCCCGGCAACCTGGGTCGCCGGATAGCTCATGGCGAAAATCGGCTCGACCAAGTCTTGAAAGAACGACTCTCCGGCATCCTGCTGGTTGATCGCAACGTTGGGCTTCCCGGTCCGCACGATCTCAGGAAGCGGGAGCCAGGTTTGCATCGACTTCAGACCGCTGAACTCGACGAACTTGCCGAGGAAGCCTGGCTTCGAGCTGACTAGAAATGCCGCGCTTTCCGGAGTGAGCGAATAGCGACCATCGGAGCTCTTGGCCAGGAAATGGAATCCCACCAGCGCGTTCATAATGGCGCGCAATCCGCGGACCGAGTTGCCGGAAGCTTGCGCCAGCTCCTCGACAGTCTTGGGTCCGGCATCGAGAAGATCGAAAACTTTATTGTGGACGGCGGTGGCGAGGATCAAGGGTGGAGCGTAGCCCCAGATCATTTCCATGATGCGGTCGGGGCGGACGGCGGGGTTGGATGAAGCAGACATACAAGGTCCTCGGATTTTGATTATGGCATCCCCGCAGCGCAGGCTGAAAGCCTGTGCCACAAAAACGAAGCTGGTAGCATAGGAAGTTGTCAGGCTCCGGGCTTCGTGCAACGGGCGGCTGCAAACCCCGCCAGGTCCGGAAGGAAGCAACGGTAGCGGCTTAACCCGTGTGCCGCGGATCACCCGGGGTCTGGCATATACTCACGATTTCCCTCCTGCATGTACCAGGTCATCGCCCGCAAATACCGGCCGCAGACATTCTCAGAGCTGATCAGCCAGGAGCACGTCCGCACCACGCTCGAAAACGCCATCTCGCAAAACCGCATCGCGCACGGCTACATTTTTTCGGGACAGCGCGGGACCGGAAAAACCACCGTCGCGAGGATCATGGCGCGCTGCCTGAACTGCGAAAAAGGACCGACCATCACGCCCTGCGGCGTGTGCGCGAGCTGCACCGAAATTGCCGCCGGATCCGGCATGGACGTAATCGAGATCGACGCGGCGTCGAATCGCGGCATCAACGAAATGCGCGAGCTGCGGGAAAACGTCCGCTTCCGCCCGGCACGCGACCGCTACAAGGTCTTCATCGTCGACGAAGCGCACCAGATCACCAGTGAAGCCTTCAACGCTCTGCTCAAGACACTGGAAGAGCCGCCCGAGTGGGTGGTCTTCATCCTGTGCACCACTGAGACGCACAAGATTCCGTCGACCATCGCCTCGCGCTGCCAGCAGTTCAGCTTCCGGTCAGTGGATTTCGCGGAGCTTGTCGCGCGCATGGAGTGGATCATCCAGCAGGAAGGCATCACCGCCGATTCCGAGGTATTGAGCGTGCTGGCACAGGCGGGCGAAGGCAGCGTGCGCGATTCTCTATCGGCGCTGGACCAGGCCATCGCGTGCTGCGGAAACACACTTGAAGGCAAGCAAGTGCGCGAGCTGTTGGGGATGTTCTCGCTGGAGTCGTTGGGAGTGGTGGCGGAGGCTTTAGCCGCCGGCGATGCCAAGAAAATGTTGGACGTGGTCGCGGATCTGGAGGCCAACGGCCGCAGCCTGCAGCATTTCGCGCGGGAGCTGGCTCGCTATTTCCGCAATCTCCTCGTGGTACGGATCGAAGGGAAACCGACGCGCCTGGTGGCGGCTTCGCCTCCGGAGCAAGAGAAAATGCTGCAGGCGGCGGCGCAGTTCAGCGAAGACGATCTTACGCGCGATCTGAAACTGGCGTTGGATTTGTTTCGCGACCTGCAAAGCTCGCTGCAGCCGCGACTGCATCTGGAGATGGGCCTGCTTCGGCTGATTCATGCGGGTCGTTTGCAGCCCATCGAGGAAGCAATTGCCGCGCTAGGTGGATCGGGGAAAACTGGGGACAGCCAGCCAGTTTCCGCTCGCAGCGCAGCGCCTAGTCCGAGAGAATCCGCACGGAAACCGGAGGCAGTCCCCAGTTTTCCGGCAGCATCGGTCGAGGGTGATTTTAGGACACGCCTTCTCGCGACGCTGCAAGAATCCAAACTCACGCACGTGGCCGATGCGGTGGGGCACTCAGAAGTCGCCGAGACTCCAGCCGAGATCACGTTCACGGCTCCCAAGATGTACCAGATGTTCCTGAAGGGGCAAGAATTCGAAGCCGCCGTGCGGCGCGTCGCGGGTCGGACGGTCAGGATCACGTTGAAAGTGGGCGAAGCCGCGTCGACACCAAGTCCAGCGCCCAAGCCCGCCGCGGGGCCGGCAAAGGACGAAGCAGCCGAACGCGCGCTGGCGCATCCCGAAGTAAAGCGCTTTCAGGAGCTGTTCCCGGAAAGCCAGGTGCGCGCGGTGCGGAACTTGAAGGAGAGCGAACCATGAAGATGCCTGGAAACATGCAGGCCATGATGCAGCAGGCCCAGAAGATGCAGCAGAAGATGCAGGAGGAGGTCGCGCTGATCCGCGTGGAAGCCTCCGCGGGCGGCGGCATGGTGACGGTGGGCATGGACGGCCACAAGAATGTCACCAGCGTGAAGATCGATCCGGAAGTGGCGGGCGACGTCGAGATGCTGCAGGACTTGGTGATGGCCGCTTGCAACGAGGCTCACAAGAAGGTGGAAGATGAGACGCAGAAGAAGATGAGCGGCATGCTGGGCGGGATGGGCTTGCCTCCCGGATTGCTTTAACGCTCCATGACTGTCGCGGCTCGGAATTCTTCTTATGCCTGACTTTGCCGCGCCATTGCAGCGCCTGATCGACGAGTTCCGCCGGTTGCCTGGGATCGGGCAGAAATCGGCGCAACGGCTCGCGTTTTACGTGCTGCGATCGCCGCGCGATCAGGCAGCCGCGCTGGCAGCGGCGCTCACCGACGTAAAAGATAACCTGGGCATTTGCGCGGAGTGCAACAACATCAGCGATGGCGAGCTGTGTCCGTATTGCCGCGATCCCAATCGCGATCGGACATCGATTTGCATCGTGGAAGAACCGCACAGCATTCTTCCGGTGGAAACCACGCGATCCTTCAACGGCGTCTATCACGTGCTGCACGGGGCGATTTCCCCACTGCGCGGCATCGGACCGGAGCAACTGAAGATCAAGGGTTTGCTGGACCGGATCGCCAACGGAGCGGTGACGGAGATTATCCTGGCGAACAATCCCACGGTGGAAGGCGAGGCGACGGCGGTGTATCTGTCGCGCTTGCTGAAGCCGCTGGGGATTAAAGTGACGCGCATCGCCATGGGGATTCCCGTGGGCAGCGATCTGGAGTTCGCCGACGAGGTGACGATGCTGAAGTCACTGGAGAATCGGCGGGAGATGTAATCGCGGCATCAATTCCAGTGCTTTACTTGTGGCCAGAACGTTTGGAGATTCTGGCTTAAGCCCCGGCACAGGAAGATGTCAAAATGCTCGTCTAACCGCGAGTAGGGATGTTCGACGCGGCCGGCGGCCTGGACGTTGGCGAAATGTTCGCGATCTCCGCGGCCATCGCTGCCGAGCACGATCACGGTCTCGCCGGTATACTCGCGCGGTCCCCAATACCAATAGTTCTGATGACCGCTGATCGATTTCGGCAATCCGTATTTCGGGCCGAAAAAGTCGATTGCGCCCGCTTGACCGTAGCTGTTCGCAAAAATGGCCGTGGTGGCGCGCTCGGACGGCGACAGGCTGAAATAAACCTTGGCCACGGAGCGAGTCATGTCCTCCCATCCGAACTCGTCCGCGAAATACTGCGGTAGCACGCCGGTCCGCTGGTTTTCGGACTTGGGCGGCTCCAGGCCGAGGGCTTTCTGATATCGGATGTAGGTTTCGACTGGCAAGACGGGAGCAAAAATCGGCGCGAGGATCACGGTGACGGCGATAGTCAAAACGACATAGGTGGGACGGCTCCAGGCCATTCGCATGGAAGTGATCCGTTCGAAAGCGACCGCACCAGCCGCCAGCAGCATCGGATATGCCGGCGAAAGGTAGTAGTTCTTGCCCTTGAGCGCGATGAACAGCACCAGCATGACAAGATACGTCCAGCCTAAGACAGCGTAGCGGCGCCCTTCGCGATTAAACAGAAGCCAGAACAGACCGCCCACCCACAATGGGAATAGGATCGGATTGATCAGCGTCCCTTGATCGAGGACGAACGGCAAAGGCCCGCGAGCGATGTCGCGCCCGCTGCGCCGGACGTTGTTCATCAACTCCAGAAACGGGAACTTGTGCCGGACCAGCCACATCAGGTTGGGAAGAAAGATCACGACCGCCGCAAGCGCCCCGATCCACATCCAGCGGCTACGAAGGAAGCGCCGATCCGGAGACAGAAGCAGTCCCGCTATGACGCCAACGACGAAGAACGCCATTGAATACTTGTTCTCCATCCCGATGCCGACTAGTACGCCGAACCCAAGCCAGCAGCGAGCGTCGCCGGTGCGAATCGCCCGCACGATGCACCAGGCACATCCGGTCCAGATGAGCGGCTCGAACGCGTTCATCGTGATCCAGTGGTGAAACACCAGGTAGATGGGAACACACGCCACGGACAATGCTGCCAGCGCCTGAGCAAAACGTCCGCCACCCATTTCGCGCGCTAAGATGCCAGCGAGCCACACCAACGCGGCGCCGGCGATAGCGGGCAGCAGACGCAAGCCGAGCAGGGAATCGCCAAACACATGCCGCGCGATCCACGCGATCAGGGCAATCAAGGGAGGCTGATCGACATAACCCCAAGCGAGGTGATCGGCGCATGCCAGGTAATACAGCTCATCGCGAAAGATTCCGTAGCGGCCGGCGGTGGACAAATGAAATAGCAGCTTGGCAGCGGCGATCAGCAGGACGATCTTCACGCCGCTAGAATCGGAAGCATGCCGGCTTCGTGCAAGCCGTCACTGGTTAAGCCGCCAATAAGAATGTTTTCGATGCGATTCGATTCGCGCGGGCGGACAAGCGCGACCTTCAGATAGTTCTCGCTGAGCGCGCCATTATCCAGAGTCACCGCAGAAATCGTGCGACCCAGCATCGATTTACGGAATTCCAGATTCTTTCGCTGGGCGAGATCGCGAAGCACGTGCGTACGGTATTTGCGAATTTCCATCGGCACTTGTTCCGTGACGTCAGCCGCGGGCGTACCGGGGCGAGCTGAGTACGTGAACACGTGCAAGTAGGTAAACGGCAGGCTCTCGATAAATGCGCGCGATTCCTCGAATTCCTGTTCGCTTTCACCGGGGAAACCGGTCATCACGTCAGCGCCCACGGCGCAATCCGGCATCAGCGCGCGAGCATTGAGAATCCGGTCGGCATAGTGACGAGGCCGATACTTGCGATGCATGCGGCGCAGCACCTTATCGGAACCCGACTGCAGCGGGGCGTGCACGTGTTTCGCGATGCGCGGCGACCTCGCGACGAGTTCCAACAGAGAGTCGGACCAATCCATGGGCTCGACGGAGCTTAGTCGCAGGCGTTCGATTTCGGTTTCGTTGAGTAGCCTCCGAACGAGATCCACCAGACGGCTGCTTCCTTCGAGATCGCGGCCCCAGCGACCGAGATTGATGCCGCTCAGCACCACTTCGCGGTATTTCGATGCGAGATGGCGCACCTGGCCGATCACCGAATCCGGCTGCGCGCTACGGCTGCGGCCGCGCACGTAGGGAATGATGCAGAAGGAACAGCGATTATTGCAGCCATCCTGAATCTTGAGATTGGGACGAGTGCGATCGCCCAGTGCATCTTCAACGGGCGCGGAAAGGAAGTCGCGCTGGTCGAAAATATCGCCTATGCGAATCTCGCCGTGATAGTGGGTGCCATCGGCGACCAAGTCGGGGATCAAATTCTTGTGCGAATTCCCGACGACCCAAGTCACGCCGGGGATCGCCGCGATTTCTTCCGGCGCGCGCTGCGCGTAGCAGCCGGTTACGACGATGCGCGTATCGGGCTGGGTGCGGTGGATGCGGCGGACGGTTTGGCGGAGCTCGTCGTCGGCAGTAGCCGTTACGGTACAGGTGTTTAATACAACAAGTTCGGCGTCGGCAATTTCGCGGGCAGCGCTGAGACCGCTAGAAGCGAGTCCGGCTTCAAGCGCGGCTCCATCCGCTTGGGAAGCCCGGCATCCGAACGTCTTTACAAAATAGCGCTGCAAGCCCCTATTCTAAATGTTCCTGGGAATCATCGCCTGTGATCAGGCGCGCGCCACGATAGAAGGTCACATACTGGTAGCCCCAGCGCAGGAACACCAGCACCCGGTTGAGCGCCTCAGCGAGATACATCAGGTGCACGAAGAGCCACACGAACCAGGCGATAAAGCCGTGAAGTTTGACGCCGCCAATGACTCCGACGCCGGAATTTCGGCCGACGACCGCCAGGTAGCCTTTATCGAAATAGCTGAATGGCTTTGACGTTTTTCCCTGGAGACGGCCGAGAATCACCGAAGCCGCGTAGCGCCCCTCTTGCATCGCTACGGGGGCGATGCCCGGTAAAGCCACGCCGTCATGCTCGAGGTACGCCAGGTCGCCGATCACGAAGATTTCGGCATGGCCGGGGATGGTGAGGTCGGGATTCACTTTGACGCGACCGGTGCGATCGAGCTCCGCGCCAGCGCGTCGCGCAAGGATCTCGCCCCATGGGGACGGCTTGACGCCGGCGGCCCATAGAACAGTATGCGCTTCGATGCGCTCCGTGCTCGTGGCCGTAGAATACGTCACCCCGCCCGAGTCGATCGCGGTCACGCGAACGGACGGTATCACGCGAACACCCAGGCGGATGAGTTGCCGCTCGGCGGCGGCCGAAAGGCTCTCAGGAAACGCTGTCAGCACCCGCGGCAACGCATCCAGCAGCAGGATCCTGGACTCCTCCGGATGGATGGAGCGGAAATCGTGGCGCAGCGAATCGTTGGCGATTTCGGCTAGTGCCCCCGCAAGTTCCACGCCGGTAGGTCCCGCGCCGACGATCACGAACGTCAACCAGCGGCGGCGAGCCTCGGGATCCGGCTCGCGTTCCGCGGCTTCGAAAGCGTACAGGATTTTGTGGCGGATGCGCGTAGCATCTTCGAGCGACTTCAGGCCGGGCGCGACGGGTTCCCAGGAATCGTGGCCGAAGTAGAAATGGCGTGCCCCGGCGGCGACCATCAGGGTGTCGTATGCAATTGCACCTTTATCGAGAATGAGGCTGCGCGCGGCGGGGTCGAGATCGACAGCATCGGCGAGCAGCACTTGGGCGTTTTTCTGCTTGCGCAGCAGGACTCGCAGGGGCGAAGCGATTTCTCCGGGAGATAGCGCACCCGTCGCCACCTGGTAGAGCAAGGGCTGAAAGAGATGGAAGTTCCGGCGATCGACCAACGTTACCGAGATTTCTTCGTGGCGCAGGGCACGGGCGGCGTAGAGCCCGCCGAATCCACCGCCGATGATGACGGTCCGATGCACCTACGTTTATGATGCGCTCACTCCGGCCAACGGTTCGACTTTAACTGCACCGATACCGAGGTCTGGGCTACCGACACCGCCGTTCCGATGGAAGCGATTGCGGCGAGCCACTTCGGATCTCTCTCAGCCTCGAACTGGAAGCTGAGAAAGGCCGCGGTATAGTACTCGCCCGGTGCGATGCCGCTCATCTCGAACGTTCCGTCGCTCTTGCAAGTAACCACACGTCCGAAAGCCAGGGTCCGAACGTCTTTCGGCACCAAAACCACGGCGGCTCCATTGCAGTTGTCCACACTTCCATGGAGGCTGCCGTTGGCGGCTTTGTAGGAAACACGGATCGTCGACCCAGGAAATAGATCGACGGGTTTGCCGATCACCTCCTGACCATTTAGCTGAACGGACACTGGATAGTATCCCGGGCCAGGCTGCGGCAGTATCAGGTATCGTCCTGGAGTAATCATGGAAGCGAACGTGCCGTCGGGCTGGGTGAAGAGCGGAAGCGCGAGTACTGCGCGGCCGTCCGCCGCCACGAAAGCCACGCTGGTTCGCAAACCCCGTGGTGCGTCTCCCCAATCGATCGTGCCGGAGATTTGGAACGACGGGGCCTGGCGAAGCTGAAGATTCTCGACACTGTGATTGCCGACAGCAACAGTCAAAGCGCCACTGTGAAAGTTCTTGATAGCGTCGACGGAATCGATCGGTCCCGCGGCGACTCCGGCCAACTGCCAGTCTCCGGAACGAACCTGCGGAAACTCGAAGGATCCGTCCGCGGCTGACGTAACTCGCGCTTCTTCCGGACCAACGTTCGGGCCCGGGCCAACAAACGTCATAGAGCTGCCCTGCTGCACAGCGCGCGTCCCCGATTGGATTTTCGGCAGAAGCTGAACGGCGACTTTCGGTTTGGGATTGCCGGTCTCATCCAGCACCACTCCGCTCACTCGATAGACCTCGGCAGTCTGGAGCTGAATTTCATAGCCAGAGACATCGGTGTCGCCGCGAATCACGAGAGGCTCCGGAGAATACGTAATCACGGGAGTGCGTGAACCTTCGGGGACTCGAGCTGCCCGCGGAATGGCGGCGATCGTGTACGAGCCAGGCTCGAGTTCCGTAGCTGTGAACGTGCCATCTGCGGCGACTGGCACCGTGTTGCGGTTGACGATTTTCACCTCGCCCTGAGACATGGGCTGACCGTCGGCATCGATGACGCGGCCGCTGAGCGTGACCATGCGTGTCATCTCCAGACGAATTCGAACCGGATCACCGCTCTGGCCGACCGCATAGGGCTGCGGTGGAATCTTGTTGCCGAAACGGTAGCCATCTTTCTCGAAACGGACTTCGTAGCTGCCGGGCCTCATCCCGAAGATGCGAAATTCGCCGGACGCGTCGGTGGTCGCTTCGGAAATAGCCCCCTGCTGGCTGCGGATGTAAAACGTGACGCTGGCGCCCGGGATTCCTGCGCCGGTGACTCGATCGACGACAACACCTTCGACGCTGCCGGTGGTCTGGGCAGCGCAGAGCGAAGCAAACATCAGAACGGGCGCGATGACCCGCATAAGTTAGTCCTCGTCTTGTTGAGCGGCAAGCTTGGTGATTACGTTCATGTCTTCGAGAGTAGTGACGTCGCCAGCCACGGTATTGTTGGTAACAATTTCGCGCAGCAGGCGGCGCATGATTTTGCCGCTGCGGGTTTTGGGAAGGGCGTCGGTGAAACGGATCTCCTCGGGACGGGCGAAGGCTCCGATTTCGTGGGCCACCCATTGGCGAAGATCCTTGCCGAGCTGCTCGTGGCTAAAGTCGCCCTTCTTGAGAGTCACGAAGCAGCATACCGCCTGACCGGTGATCTCGTGCGGCTTGCCGACCACGGCGGCTTCGGCGACGGCGGGATGGCGGACCAGCGCGGACTCGACTTCCATGGTGCTGAGACGATGGCCGCTCACGTTCATCACGTCGTCGACGCGGCCGAGCACCCAGTAATACCCGTCGGCATCGCGGCGGGCGGCGTCGCCGGTGAAATATGCGCCTGGAACGCGACTCCAGTACTGCTCCTTGTAACGCTCCGGATCGCCCCATATTCCGCGGATCATGCCAGGCCAGGGCTTTTTGAGAATGAGAAATCCTTCTTTGTCGTTGCCGAGTTCGATGCCCTTGAGATCGACGATAGCGGGGATGATGCCGGGCATCGGCAGCGTGCCAGATCCGGGCTTGGCGGGGACAGCACCGGGCATGGGAGCGATGAGAATGCCGCCGGTTTCGGTCTGCCACCAGGTATCGACAATGGGGCAGCCGCCTTTGCCGATGACGCGGTTGTACCACTCCCAGGCTGCGGGATTGATCGGCTCGCCCACCGAACCGAGCAGGCGGAGGCTCGAAAGATCGTGCGCGTTGGGCCACTGGTCGCCCTGGCGTATCAGCGCGCGGATCGCAGTGGGCGACGTGTAGAGAATACTGATGCGGTACTTTTCGACGATACGCCACCAGCGATCGAACTGCGGAAAATCGGGAGCGCCTTCGTACATCACGCTGGTCGCACCGGCGGCGAGCGGTCCGTACACGATGTAGCTGTGGCCGGTGACCCAACCGATATCGGCCGAGCACCAGTAGGTGTCTTCTTCCTTGAGATCGAAGACCCACTTCATGGTCGCGGTGACGTGCGTGAGATAGCCGCCGGTGGTGTGCAGAATCCCTTTGGGTTTGCCGGTGGTGCCGGAAGTGTAGAGCACGAACAGAGGATGTTCGCTATCGAGCGGAACGGCGGGGCAATCTTCGGTAGCGTGCTCATCGAGCTCATGCCACCAGAGGTCGCGGCCACTTTTCATGGGCGTGTCAGAACCAGTCCGGCGGTAGACGATGGCGTCGCGAACGTCGGGACATTCTTCGAGAGCCTCGTCGACAGCAGGCTTGAGCTTGATCTCTTTGCCACGGCGAAAACCGCCATCGGCGGTGATGACGAGGGTCGCGCCGAGGTCTTGTATGCGCGCCTTGAGCGCTTCGGCCGAGAATCCGCCGAACACGACGCTGTGGATGATGCCGAGGCGGGTGCATGCCAGCATGGCGATGGGCAGCTCGGGGATCATCGGCATATAGATGATGGCGCGGTCGCCGGCTTTGTAGCCGCGTGATTGGAGAACGCTAGCGAAGCGAACTACGAGACGATGCAGTTCCTGATATGTAAGGGCACGCTGCTCGCCGGGCTCGCCTTCCCACAGAATCGCGACTTTGTTTTTGCGTGGCGTGGTCAGGTGGCGATCCAGGCAGTTGTAGGAAACGTTGAGTTTCGCACCCGCGAACCAGCGCGCGAAGGGCGGGTTCCATTCGAGCACTTTGGACCACTTCTCGAACCAATGAATTTCCCGCTCGGCGATTTCGCCCCAGAATTCTTCCGGGTTTTGCTCGGCGTGGCGATAGAGATCGAGGTAACCTTTCATGCCCTGGACATGGGCTTTGCGGACGAACTCTTCGCTGGGGGGATAAACGGACGGGGTACTCATTCGTTCGGATTGTAGCAAGATGACGGCAGGCGACAAGATCGCCTGCCCCACCAGAATATTAGAGGCGCCTCGATGCCATCGTTAACCCC
>Ga0157375_10005488_pt1 | contig 11027 bp, 8 predicted proteins | sample M35metaG_FD_115311 | JGI IMG/M metagenome (GOLD analysis project Ga0157375, IMG submission 115311) | Miscanthus rhizosphere microbial communities from Kellogg Biological Station, Michigan, USA - M3-5 metaG | ecosystem: Host-associated > Plants > Roots > Rhizosphere > Soil | place: USA: Michigan...
CACTGATAAACGCGAACCTGGCAGCACAACCGTAACATCATCACTCAGGTATGTTTCTTGACGCCGCTGCGCAGGGCCCCTGAAAATGCTTCGCGCTTTTCCCAAAAGGCACCGATATACGATTACTCCACAGCAACGGTTCGTTTTTCCTGAAAAACCTCTTTACCGGGGCTTTCGCCATTCCCCAGGTAAAAACGACTTGTTTAGCTCTAGCTCGACCAAATATCACTACCTGAGGATAAGGAAATTAGAAATGCTCTCAGAAGACGCAACGAAGCCTTGCCTGCCCCCACTCCCTTCAAAGACTTCCACTGCAAAAGAAACCTCGCAGTCTACTGAGCGCGCACCTGTCCGGGTTTTTATAAACAATTTTTCCTCGACGAACTCTGAGCGCCTGCTAGGGAACCTCCCTGAGGCACCGCACTTGAATTCATTGAGCTCGATGAGTATCCCCTTAGACGATGCGACGGGCCTACCGTCCCGCGCCCTGCCAGATCGTCTTCTGCGAACAACAAATGGCAACTTTGTCTTCAGTGAACGTATTGCTTCCTCATTACTAATCAACGAACTCCTCATCGATGCTACAAATGCCGAATGGGCCGTTGTCATCGTCGATGATGATCAGAGATCAGCCGAGTTGTTGAGCTCAAGGCTAAACATACTCTCGATCCTGGGTATCAAACACCTGCTTCTGGTTATTTATACCCCGCACTTATCGACCTCTCCCGAAAGCGCCTATGACGCTATAACACTAGAACTCTCCCGCGCAATAAAACCATTGGAGTTCAAGTCCGCTCAAGCTTTACGGTTACCCGACGATCCCAAAACACCTGGCAACGTAGCACTTCCCAGCAGCGGTCTCTTGACTTGGATCGAAAGCATAAACTTGCCTTCCATGGTCGACGAAAAAACAGTTTTCATTATTCATCAATCGCCTCAAACATCAGCTGGGTCGCAACAGTGCAGCGGTTACTTGGCCTCAGGCACCTTAAAAATAGGTGATGAGATCCGTGTGACACGTTCCGGTTGTAAAGCCATCGTTACCGGATTGATCGGACCGCAAGGTGATGTATTTGAAGCTAACAAGAACACGTCTCTGGCCCTCACTTTGGACGCTGATATAAAAATCGAAGCTGACGATGTTATCAGCTTGGCGCAAAACCCTTTGGAATCGACGGACCAATTCCAGGCAACACTTGTCTGGACCGACAAAGAGCCAGGGTTGATTGGACGATCTTACGAAGTTCAACTAGCGAATCAGGTGTGCAACATATCAATAACAAACCTGAAGCACCGTATTAACCTGGACACCTTGGCCCACGAAGCCAAAACAACAATAGAATACGGCGACGTAGTTGTCTGCACACTGGCAACAACTGACTCTATCGCAACAGCCTCTTACGAAGACAACAAAGCACTCGGCACCTTCATCCTCAAGGAGCACCTAACTCAAAGACCCTTAGCGCTCGGCATGCTGAAACATAATTTGAGACGCGCTGACAATGTCCATGCACAAGCCCTTACCGTTACTGCACAAGAAAGGTCAACATTAAACGGTCACAAGGGCAAAGTTATCTGGTTTACCGGCCTGTCAGGGTCAGGTAAGTCAACCTTGGCGAATGCACTGGAAGTCGCCTTGCATCGCTTGGGCCATCATACTTATTTGCTTGATGGCGATAATATTCGTCAAGGGCTTAACAAAGATCTGGGCTTCACCGATGCTGACAGGGTAGAAAATATCCGTCGAATCTCAGAGGTAGCCAAATTAATGCTGGATGCTGGGCTAATAGTAATGACGGCCTTCATCTCGCCGTTTGCCCAAGAACGAAAAATGGCTCGGGAATTGATAGGGGAGAATAACTTTATAGAAGTATTCGTAAGTACTTCTTTAGAGATTTGCGAGGCCCGCGACGTAAAAGGGCTTTATAAGAAAGCCCGAGCAGGTCAACTACCAAATTTAACTGGAGTGGGCAGCGCTTACGAAGCTCCCGTGGCCGCGAATATAGAAATCGATACCGCAGAAGATAGCGTAGATGCAGGAATTGAAAAAATTCTAAGTCAATTACTCTCTACCAGCAGACGTTGAAAAATTAGTTTTAGACTTTTAAGCGTTGGCTTTAGCAGCGGCGAACCATGGCTCGAAATAAACTTAAGTAATGGAAAGCCCTGGATCTAAATTTTCTCATCCAGCCACCGTGCAGACGATAATAAGGTGGCCGGAATCCAAAGTCCCTCCATAACAGGGTTATTCCGGGCAGCCGGCGGGAGTACTCATTAGCGTCCAACTGGGCCAGCAACGACGGCCTTACATGGCCTGCTTCGACCTCTCGCAGGACCTCGCCTCTGCTGATGAAACCTGAATCTATCGCCCTTCTCAAGCAGCAAACCCAAAGACCTTCATTTATATTATTAAGCGAAACCCATGGCTGGGTGTTCATATCAGTATAATGAATAAGTGCTGTTTTTTGAGGTATGTAAGCCTCAAGGGAATTCCACTTCAATGGAATGCCGTAACCAATTTCACAGGCAACTTTCATATCATATACCAACGATTGATAATCCAGTGAGCCGTCGTCCAACCTAGCGATAATATCCTCGACCTTCCAATCGAGACGTGCGCAATCCAAGAGCATAACGCTAAACTGCGACCGTCTTCCATTATTCGCACTGCTCACCGTTTGCAGGTGATTGCCTTCAAGTGGGTGTTCCCAAAGTTCAGCGATATCCTGTAATACCTGCATATCCGCATCAAGATAAATGGCTCGACCGGTGAATTGACACAACTCTGGTATCAGAAAACGCTGAAATGAAAATGGCGTGCGCGCCTGATTTTCCCGAGCCTTTGGTTTTGGAATGTCACGTTTATGAGAGTAAATAGCCGACAGTTCAATACGGAGCGTCGAGTGTTCACGAATCGAATATTCGAGCACTCGCATGGGCAACCATTCCGCAGGAGTTGCTGCAACAAAAATACGAATCGTGTCATCAGGGCATCCTGAAGGAACAGTCATCTCGCCCCCCTTAATCAACGTTTAAACATGCCAAGCGAAGCCGCAACACTCGGATAATCGACACTGCCGGAAAATCGTTTGACGTAATGCATGACGTGAACATTGGAGTCAATCAACTGTTGAATCTCATCAGTAATATAACTCCGATCATAATGCTTGGCCGGGTCATCGACCATTACGTTCTGATACGTAAAATCAACTCCAAGGAATGAATTTATCTGCGCGATCGTCTTATCAAACTCGAAAACCATACTTTCATACTGTATATGCAACGTGTTCGTAGCCGATTCAACCTTGCGCATCGCCTTATAGGCACTCGCCCAGGCGTCAATCATACTTTCTACATCAGTGATTGCCTTCCACCAGTCTTTCCCTTGCTTCGACAACTCGGTACGTCTGAGCATTGAATTAACTACATCATAGGGATTACGCGTGATGTGCAGATACTTAACCAACGGAACCGCTAGAACTGTATCCAGTTCCTTGTAATAGTTAGGCAGTTTGTCGCCCCATAAAACAAGAGGCTGATCACTATTGGATTGCTTATGATGCCACTTGTACAAGTAGCGGATAGCAGGCCAGAGCGACTTTTCGGTAAAGTTATGACTGTGAATATTGTTTGCCGTTAGCGTTTCGCGCTCAGAAAGCTCACGCATCCCTCCTGCCAATGTCAATGCTCTGCGCTCACGAGTCCCCAAGGTCTTGCCAAATACTTTGATCATATTCAGAAGGTTCTCTTCGGACGACACATAAGCGTTGACGTTGGAGTTCAATACCTGCAACAACGCCGTGGTGCCGCTGCGCGGGGCACCACCGACAAAGAGAGGAGAGCGCAACATATCCATTTCAACATGATTCCTAATTAATTATTTACTTTAACCGAGAGCCCGCCCACGCGATCCTCTGCATAGAATCGCTTTAGCGACAATAACGGTCTTTCAAAAAAAATGTATGAGATGCTGGCCAATGCGATAGAAAAAACCCCAACCACAAAAAATAATAGATAGGGCTGCAAGGCTGAGGGAAAAAGATCTGGATAGTGAGAGAGCAGCGAAGCGCCATAGGGCCTCGCAATATAATGAATGACGTAGACCCCGTAGCTCACGCGACCAAGCCATCTAAAGGCGGGCCACTCAAGCATTCTGACCAACAGGCCTGATTGATCCGCAATAACATGGGCCACCAATGTGAACGAGAGCAGTGCAAAACAAATATGCGAGAAAGAGGTATAAAACGGATCCTGATTGATATCCGAAAAATTAAAGTATCGATAGGCACTCGCGCAAAAGGTCAAAACAATACCCAACGACATCCAGCTTTTGTTTCCAAACCTGGTACCAAGGGATGGTTTGTAAGCGAGTAAAGCTCCTAAGCACAGCCCTTCAACGCAACCCCACACGGGATGCGTCACCTTATTCCAGAGTCCTTGCACCCCATGGGACGCTAACCAGTAGGCCGAGAGGATTTTTATTAACATACCCACAAACAGGATGCCGATAATCAAGGCACAGGAGCGCTTCCGAGTAAAAAAAATAACCAGGAAAGGGACAATAAAGTAAAACTGCTCTTCTATCGCTAATGTCCAAAAATGGTCCGCGCTGTCAAAGCTGATATCGAATAGAGGACCATAATTTGATCCGTAAAAAACCAGCCAAGGCAGCTTGTCAATAAACGCTGGATCAGCGTTACTCCAGCACAAAAAAATCAAGGCAAGGTAATACAGGGGAAAGATACGCAGCGCCCGCCTGAATCCAAATACAGACAACACCCCCCAGTACGAACCTGAATTACTTTCTACCTTGCCCCGCAGATCCAGCAGGGACCTGACTACGAGGAAGCCACTGATCACGAAAAAAAGGATGACACCTACCCGTCCAAAATGGAAGAAATCGAGCATTGTTCCAGGGCGAGGCCAGAGATGCGCTATCAGCACCAGAATCACACCGATGGCCCTCAGGCCATCCATGCCCTTTAAGTACGACTGACTCATGACTCTCTGTCGACTTCCTTGAACGACCACTGGGCCGTACGTTGAACCGGCACCGCGTAGTAATAATCACCCGTTACACGGAAAGGAATCGACTCGGATAGCGACACATGATCCACACCATCCGGGCTCATGACCTGAACTGAAAAAGAATACGCACCAGGCGTAAGCTCAGCGCGTCCCAAATCCACATGCAGGATACTGGTTGCTTCAGGCCACTCCAGATTACATCGTGCCGAATTCCAATCCATAAGCACACTCTGGGATGCATCTTTCAAAAGCACGCGTATTTGAACATTGTCAGCAAGCCTTGATACGTCAATGTCCAATGCCATCGCCGTACCATAACCCAGGCTCTTTCCTGGAGTGAAAAGCTCTCCATTGACTTTCAAATCAAACGATACAAGGTCGGCGTGGTAAACGTGTCCACGCTTCTTTTCGTTTTGGTCGCCCAACTTGTCCTGATAAAGCGAAATAGCTTGCTGAACGCCACCATCGAAGAGCACTCGCCCCTTTTCCAGATAGACGCCGCGGTTGCACAGTCTTGCGACCTGACCGATGGAATGGGAAACAAAGATCACCGCTGCATTGCGTGCAAGTTCGTTGATACGTTCGTAGCACCGCAGCCGGAATGCCAAATCGCCTACAGCAAGAACCTCATCGATGATGAGAATATCAGGCGTCATCACCGACGATGCAGCGAACCCTAGACGTGATTTCATTCCAGAACTATAAAACTGGACCGGAGAATCGAAAAAAACGTCGATATCAGCAAACTCTTTAACCTCCTCGATATACCGAGCGAGGTCTTTTCCACTTTTACCCATTAAACGACCACGTACCGAAACATTGTCCCGGCCAGTCATCGTTTGCGCAAACCCGGCACTCATTTCCAGCAAATAACCAAGCTCACCGTGACGAACAACACTTCCACGATCGGCCACCAATTTTCCCGCGATACACTTGAGCAAGGTACTTTTCCCAGCCCCGTTGTGCCCCATTACCGCAAGAACCTCTCCCCGGCGAAGGGAAAAGTTCATATCTCTCAATGCCCAAAACTCGGATTCACGCAGCTCTGCATTCACGTCCTTTCCCAGAAAGGCTGCTCGCATCAAATCTTTTGCTGCATATTTAACGGACGAACCCAAATTTCTTGAGTATTTTTTCCAAAGCCCATTTACCTCTATGAGAGCACTCATTAGTTGCCCATCCGCTCGAGAAGAATAGGAATTTGACGATTCAACATTTTAAATGACCAACATAAAATCACCAGTGCTCCGACTGTAAACAACACCATAGGAAGCATATAAACTGAAGGTGCATCACGCAGAGAGCTGGATATAACAGCGAGAGGCGACGCGATCGGATTGAAGATATTCAACCAATAAAGTGCTCCTGCCGTCTGCTCAACAGCGGGATAGAAGATTGGAGAAATCAGAATGATCGGCAAGCTGACTGACGTCAGCGCTTTTCGCACGTCAGAATATAAAACAGCCCAAGGTGCCAGTAACAGCCCGACCATTGTGGCGGATATCAGCAAGGCGAGCAGGCTGAAGAAAAACCATACCCAAGACACAAGGTCTAGCGGGAAGGGTACTCCAAGAATGGGGATCGCAATGATAATCAGCAGGCTCCGAATCGCGATAGCAATAATGCCCTCAAACACCACGGCCAGTACAAATGGGATGGGCCCTACATTTATTCCACGTAATAGCCCTCGGTGTGTTCGAATAAATGCCGATATATCCTGAACAATTTGAATCCAGCACTGGAACAGCGTGATACCCGCGAACGCTCTCAGTACGTCCCTCGCGCCATCAACCGTCGGTGCTGAACCACCACTCAACTCGCGCTTGATAAATATGTAACACGCCGCATACAGCACGGGAGTAATCAACACCCAGGCATAGCCGAGTGCATGTTGCTTGATTTGTAGGCGAATGCTCCGCACTGCAAGAGTGAAACCAGAACGGATTACGTCTGTAAACATTATAATTTTAGCCTTGGCGTGAATCGGAAGTGGAAACTTTCAATGCGACCTGAGCGGCAATTTCATCAAGCCTCAGAGATGAACTCTCAGCACTCGACATATCGACAGCATAGTGCTCAAGGAACCAGTTAACAAACCTTGCGTACTTCAACTCCAACTCCGGAGCACTGCAACCCTTAGTATAGCCCCACGCCTCATCAAGATTAGTCAGATTTGCATTGAAGGATACGCAGTCATACTCCACCCGCCCGAAGGTAACAACAGGCTTTAACTGCAATAATGCTTCAAAACCCACCCCACTATTGATCGTATACACCGCCCGAGAGTGCTCGATTAAATCCTGGATATTGGCATCACTATAAAAAACCGTTTTCTCATCAACCAAGCTTTCGAACGGTTTCATGCTTTTCATGTTAGCCGGGTGCGGTTTCAGGACGATCGCCAACCCCTTTTCACGAGCCCAGTCCACCAGCGCCTCTACAACATCCAATTCGGCAAGGTCAGAGAAATACTGGATCGACTGGTCGGTGGGGATTTGAAGAGGAAAGAAAATATAGTCTCTCAGCACATTGATAGGCTGGCCGTAAGAGTTTCTTGCACAAGGAATCAACCCTTCCGTCATCAATTGAAGCTTCGTTTTAGAGTCCCGTTGTCCAAACTTACTAGCTAATGTGCCCTCCAGTAACCGCTGACGATACCTGTCAAAAGCCTGCCCACCAGTGCACGCATCATCCAGGATGACAGGGTAGATGCTTGAGGCCGCACTCCAACCTTGATCATTCACGACGAAAGCCCAACGGAAAAACTCCTGCATGTAGAAAAGAACCGGTGTTTTTCCATCCTCGAAGTCAATATGACAGCGATGGGGTATGAGGGCGAGCGCCGATCCATCAGCCTCGACCCTCTCTCTATTAATTTCCCAATTAGGCAATTCGAAAATATCAACAGACAACCCTGCCCGCTCCAACGCATTTGCCAAACGCAGAGCAAACTCTTTCCAATACAGCCGTAAGTTAATGACATCATCACTAAGCGGCTTGGGTAGACCGGACACCACACCACTCCGTTTCCAGGGCAGGTCCAGCCTTGGAATATATAATGCGATGCGCTTGGTCAGATAAACTGCGGCCTGGATACGTTGAGACATCCACTCCGTAATCATATTATTTCCCTGGATGAAGAACGCTTCCACTATGTTCTTCACCACCTTGCGCTTGACATCATCATCCGACAATAGATTCTGGAGGATAAAGAAACGCATATCGTATAGTTTACGGTCGCCCTTACCTGCCCAGACCATGCTTGAATGCCCAAACTCCCAATCGGCATATTTCCGTTTTAGGTTGTAGAACTTAACCTGCTTGGCGAAGTCTTTCATACGCCGGTAGAACACCCGCTGATCGACAAACCATTTCAGTGAGCCGTCGGTGAGGTGCTTATCTATATCCTCAGCGACCTGACTCAAAAATGCGATAACATTCTGCGAAGGAGTGAACCAGATAGAACCGGTAAGAATTGCCAAGTGCTCAGGCTGCTCTTCAAGCAAATCACGTTTCGTAATAACAACTTGTGCATCGAGCTTATCTGAAAAATTAAGATCGAACGGGTTCACAACCAATGAATCTGCATCCACGCTAAAAACGGGAAGTGAACATTCAGTAAGTATACGGGTAATCTGGAGAAATCGCGCACTGGCATAATAAGCGCGTTTCTGATCGACATTCAACATTGAAAGATCAATGGTTTCAAACGACACGCTTAATCGTGTCGACTTTAGAACCTCAAGCGTACGCCTAATACGATCAATTGTATTAGGTACTGGGTTCACGACATGCAGAAAAAAAGTAAAGCCCGGAGAAAAAAGATCTACACTTCTGATCAGGGATATTGCGTAATCAAGATATCCCGCATCACAGGCAGAAAATAAGATAACCCGATCTTCACCTGTGATCTTCGGTGGAATAACCCACTGTGTTGCCCGATCCACCATACCAACAATTCCTCAACCAGCGTGTATTATATGATCACGGCGTCAACATAGCATAAAATCAAACATTTCAAAAACCTGACAACACAGCCATCAAAATGACATTATTTGCCGCACGTTTCCAAGCGAGTGTTATCTTTTTGCAACATATGTTGCTCTACAACTGGTAACAATTGGTGCTCAGAGGAAAAAGACTCATAGCCTTTTTCGAGGGCCAGTATAAGCAACCCTGTTCCTATGCAGGTCTCGAGATGGTCTTCATCACTGAACAATGTCCAATCATTCATATAACCGAGTTCGGGCTTATCCAAGTCGATAAAGGGCACGTTATATTTCGAGGAGACCCGAATTAAATCATCTACGTGTTTTTGAAGCCCATATTGAACCTGAAACCCATATAAATCAGAACGAACCGGCGGCTGAAAGAAAACAATTTGTATATTATTTTTCTTACCCCAAAGAGCAATCAAATCAAACAACCCATCCCAGGGTGCGTTGCTTGAAATTTCACGCAAGCGTTGAACTTTAACATGCTCATTTGTAACATCCGGGAGCATATCCGATTTATCTGTCAACCTCCGGAAAGGTGCTTTCTTTTCCCCATTCACGTCTAATTTCTTAAGCAATGGGTCAGCCAGAACTGGAATACTTTTATCACGACTCACCAAAAGCTCGGTGAATCGCAACTGATTCCTGACGCCTAATACCTCAGGCTTCCAACTGCTGATGTGTGAGCTCTTTACTTTGTGAACTGCTTCAAACACTGCCTGACATCCCGGCACAGAGCCATCATCTGGACACAGTGTCTCCATCGAACGCAACAAAGGAAGATACTTCAAATGATCCGCCTCAACGATAAGCCTTCCCGGACGACGCAAGAGTAGTGAGGTTTCAATGTAAACGCGCTTTAACTCAGGAAATTTCAAACGAAGAATCTCTGCTTGAAGCAGAAGTCCATAGGTAATTTCATTATAAGTATTTCCCGCCCCCACTACAGCGCCAGGAATACCAAACTCATTAGGATGTAGAACCTTACTCCGAGAGGTGCCCACATAGCCCGTGGTGACATCCGCAGGCGTAGGATACTGGCTGAACAAGGCCACATTGTGCACCAGCATTTGGTTACCTATTTCCCGGCCGGAAATGCTCATGCCTGGCAATACTTCCATCAGCTCGGAGACACTTCTATCCACACCGGATTCTGAACTTCTCTGGTGGTAACGAACGGCCAGTTCAAGGCAAACCATTCCGATGAGAGTAACCACAGCTGATAACACGTAGAGCTTTATTAGCCTCGCACGATCCAGTGTTTTATTCTTAAAATTGAAAGTATATGAAGTCATTGCCGTCTACATAATAGATACACGTAAATATCATTAACGTGGCAAAGCCAAGTGCGGCTCGCCAAGCGGTTGAGTTAGTGACATCGAACTGATAAGTCGTCTTGTGAACCAACCATTGAAGCGGCAGATAGATAACCAATAGTTCAAAGAACAACGGAGCCAGTTTAGTCAGTGACCACCCTTCGATGGGCGTTACAATGCGGCCAATAATAAGAATCGCATCACTGAAACTGGCTGCGCGAAAAAATATCCATGCCAAGAAAACAACAAGCATCGTTAACAACCAGGCGACAGGTGGGCAACGTAGAATACTTTTTATCGTTGCCGGCAATTTGGCATTATCAAACCAGCGATTAGTCACTAACGCGCTACCATGCAAACCACCCCAAATGATGAAATTCCAACTCGCTCCGTGCCATAATCCGCCCAGAAGCATGGTTAACAATAAATTACGCTGAGTTTTCCATTCGGCACCTGTTCTCGAGCCGCCCAAAGCTATATACAGATAGTCGCGCAACCAATTACTCAAGGTAATGTGCCAGCGGCGCCAGAAATCCTTGATAGAGAGAGACCCATAAGGATTGTTAAAGTTATAGGGCAGCACATACCCGAACAACAGGGCCGCGCCTAGAGCCATCAACGAATAGCCCCAGAAATCACAAAGAATCTGAACCCCAAAACCGAGGACGGCCATGAGATTATCGAGTCC
>Ga0157375_10005491_pt1 | contig 11026 bp, 7 predicted proteins | sample M35metaG_FD_115311 | JGI IMG/M metagenome (GOLD analysis project Ga0157375, IMG submission 115311) | Miscanthus rhizosphere microbial communities from Kellogg Biological Station, Michigan, USA - M3-5 metaG | ecosystem: Host-associated > Plants > Roots > Rhizosphere > Soil | place: USA: Michigan...
GAGCAAGGCTGGAAGCAGTTTTTCCATGACCCTGCCCTGCAACAGCTGATCCAGACCGCACTGGTGAACAACCGCGACCTGCGTGTCGCGGCCCTGAACATCGATGCCTACGCCGCGCAGTACCAGATCCAGCGCGCCGATCTGTTCCCGGCCGTCTCGGCCACGGGCAGCGGCAGCCGTTCGCGTACCCCGGCCAAGCTGTCGCAGACCGGCGAATCGACCATCAGCAGCCAATACTCGGCCGGCCTGGGTATCAGCTCCTATGAGCTGGACCTGTTCGGTCGCGTGCGCAGCCTGAGCGAAGAAGCCCTGCAGAAGTACTTCGCCACTGAAGAAGCACGGCGCAGCACCCAGATCAGCCTGGTGGCCAGCGTGGCCAACGCCTACCTGACCTGGCAGGCCGACAAAGAGCTGCTCAAGCTCACCCAGGACACCCTGGGCGCGTTCGAGCAGAGCTACAAGCTGACCTCGCGCAGCAATGAAGTCGGCGTGGCCTCGGCCCTCGACCTCAGCCAGGCGCGCACCTCGGTGGAAAATGCCCGCGTGCAACTGGCACGTTATACGCGCCAGGTGGCCCAGGACGAAAACAGCCTGACCCTGCTGCTGGGCACCGGCTTGCCGGCCAACATCACCAGCAAGCCGCTGGCGGATGACCTGCTCAGCGAAGTGCCCGCCGGGTTGCCTTCGGACCTGCTGCAACGTCGTCCCGACATCGTGCAGGCCGAGTACAACCTCAAGGCCGCCAACGCCAACATCGGTGCAGCCCGGGCAGCGTTCTTCCCGAGTATCAGCCTGACGGCCAGCGCCGGCACCGCCAGCCCGACCCTGGGCGGCCTGTTCAAGGGCGGTTCGGGTACCTGGTCGTTCGCCCCGCAGATCAACATCCCGATCTTCAACGCCGGTAGCCTGCGCGCAAGCCTGGACTACTCGAAGATCCAGAAAGAGATCAACGTGGCCAACTACGAGAAGGCCATCCAGACCGGCTTCCAGGAAGTCTCCGACGGCCTCGCCGCGCGTGAGACCTACAAGCAGCAACTGGCTGCCCAGCGCGGCTTCGTCGCGGCCAACCAAGATTACTACCGCCTGGCCGAGCGTCGCTACCGCATCGGTGTCGACAGCAACCTGACGTTCCTCGACGCTCAGCGCCAACTGTTCAGCGCCGAACAATCGCTGATCACCGATCGCCTTGCGCAACTGACCAGCGAGGTCAACCTGTACAAGGCCCTCGGCGGTGGTTGGAACGAGCAGACGGCGAAGAACGAGCCGTTGAAAGAAGAAGCGCCGAAGCTGAAGTTGTTCTGATAGCAGCGCTGTAAAACAAAACCGCTTCCCTCGCAGGAAGCGGTTTTTTTATGCCTGGTCATCGGTGCTTGCGTGCTATGACCGGACTGTTTTTGTGGCGAGCGGGCTCGCCACAACAAGCCCGCCCAGCACAATAATCGCGTTCGTCACCACGCTCTCCCGCCTTGCTTTCCGCTCAACCTTTCAGGGTAAAATCTGTCACAGATTCTTACAGACCACAGAGGGAGCTTGTCGTAATGATCGTAGGAATCGACCTGGGGACCACTAACAGTCTCGCTGCAGTCTGGCGCGGTGATACCGCCGAAATGGTGCCCAATGCCCTGGGCCAGTTGCTGACCCCAAGCGTGGTCGGGCTGGACGACCAAGGCCGTGTCCTGGTAGGCCAGGCCGCCAAAGAGCGCCTGCACACCCACCCGCACCTGACGACCTCGTTGTTCAAGCGCTACATGGGCAGCGCCACCGAAGTGCGCCTGGGCGACCGCTCGTTCCGCCCCGAAGAACTCTCGGCGCTGGTGCTCAAAAGCCTCAAGGAAGACATCGAGCGCACCTACGGCCAAACCGTCACCGACGCGGTGATCAGCGTGCCCGCCTACTTCAGCGACGGCCAACGCAAGGCCACGCGCATCGCCGGTGAACTGGCGGGGCTCAACGTTGAAAAACTGATCAACGAACCGACCGCCGCGGCCTTGGCCTACGGCCTGCATCAACGTGATAAAGAAACCTCGTTCCTGGTCTTCGACCTGGGCGGAGGCACTTTCGACGTGTCGATCATCGAGCTGTTCGACGGGGTGATGGAAGTACGCGCCAGCGCCGGCGACAACTTCCTCGGTGGCGAAGACTTCGACACCCTGTTGCTCGAACACTTTGTCGACAGCCAACGTAACGCCACGGGTTTCCCGCCCACCAGCACTGTGCTGCAAGCCCTGCGCCGCGAAGCCGAGCGCGTGCGCAAAGCCCTGGGCCAGGATGACAGCGCCGAATTCGCCCTGCGCGTCGACGGCCAGCAATGGGTGAAGACCATCACCCAGCAGGAACTGGCCAAGCTCTACACGCCACTGCTGGAACGCCTGCGCGCACCGATCGAACGCGCCCTGCGCGACGCGCGGATCCGGGTCGGCGACCTGGATGAAATCCTGCTGGTGGGCGGTACCACGCGCATGCCCCTGGTACGTAAGCTCGCCGCTGGCCTGTTCGGGCGCTTCCCTTCCATCAGCCTCGATCCCGACCAGGTGGTGGCCCACGGCGCGGCGATCCAGGCCGCGCTCAAGGCGCGCTCCGCCGCCCTCGAAGAAGTGGTGCTGACCGACGTGTGCCCCTACACCCTGGGCATCGAAATCTCGAACCAGTACGGCGGCTATATCGAAAGCGGCCATTACCTGCCATTGATCGAACGCAACAGCAGCGTGCCGGTCAGCCGGGTCAAAAACGTGGTCACCCTGCGCGATGACCAGACCCACGTGCTGCTGAAGATCTACCAGGGCGAAAGCCGCCTGGTCAAAGACAACATCGAGCTGGGCCAACTGGATATTCCTGTGCCCAAGCGCAAGGCCGGCGAGGTCTCCCTGGACGTGCGCTTCACCTACGACAACAACGGCCTGCTGGAAGCCCAGGTGAATATCCCGCTGACCGGCGAGCAGCATTCGCTGGTGATCGAGAACAACCCCGGCGTGCTCAGCCCGCAGGAGATCCAGCAACGCCTGCAAGCCCTGGCGCAATTGAAGGTTCACCCACGCGACCAGCAGGTCAACACCGTGCTCGTCGCCCGCCTCGAACGGCTCTACCAGGAAAACCTCGGCGAACTGCGCGAACAGCTCGGGCATTGGGCGGCGCAGTTCCAGCAGGTACTCGATACCCAGGACGAACGCCGCATCCGCGATGCCCGCAGCGAACTGACCCGTCAACTTGAGCAACTCGACAACGGGTTCTGGCGCTGAGGGAATACCGATGGATTGCTGGAACGTACTGCAACTGCCGGATGACGCCGACGAGCGCAGCATCAAGCGCAGCTATGCGCGGCTGCTCAAAAGCTGCCGCCCGGACGACGATGCCCAAGGCTTCCAGCGCCTGCGCGAAGCCTATGAACACGCGTTGAGTGAAGCACGCTGGCGGGCGGATAACGAAGGGGAAGAACGCGTCCAGGCGCCCGTGGCCGAAGCGGTCTACGGAAACCTGAACGACCTGGCCGAACTGATGGACGTCAGCCCCGTCAGCCCCGCGCCCCTCGAAGCCCCCACACCGGACGCGGCGCAGGCATTGCTTGGCGGCCTTAACGCGCACAACCTCGATGAACGCTGGGCGCAGGCTCGGCAACAGGGCTGCACCGATGCATTCCAGGCCGGGCTGTTGCGCCATTGTTTCGAAGCACCGGGCGAACGCAGTGCCATCGTCGGTTGGGCCGTGCAACACCTGGAATGGCTGACCCCCTGGCAGCAGGTGGCCATGACCCCGTGGCAATACGAAGCGCTGACCGGCGAGCTGCTGCAAGACTACCGCCGCGCCCTGCAGGAACTGCTGGAGCAAAAGGCCGAGCGCGAGTTCATCACCCAGCTCACTCAATACACCAACCAGCCCTGGCTACGGGTGTTCGACCTGCAACAGCAGTGGCAGCGCATCGTCCTGCACCTGCTGCATGACACCCAATGGAGCGTGCCGCTGTTCGAGCGCGTGTGCCAGGCATTCGGTTGGGACGACCAGAAAGGCGTGTACCCGGAACCGGCGTGGATGTGGCGCGAATTAGTGTCGCGTTGCGAGCAGGAAAGTTTCTTTGCCAACCTGCAGGACAAGGCTCAGGATCTGCGGCGCACATCCCCGGATGCGTTGGCGGCGCGTCTACTGCTGACGCCCATGTCGGCCACGCAACACAAACGCATGATCGACGGCTTTGGCGAAAACGAATGGAACGCCTGCCAGCACCTGGCGCAAGTATTGACCTGGCGTTACCCGCAGTTGGCTGAACGACTGCCCCACAGCGATCTGTTCTTCTGGCGCAAATTCGTGCCCCGGCCGATCTACACCCAGGTGTTTATCCGGCTGTGGGCCATCTTCGCCCTGGGGCTTGGCCTGAGCATCGCCCACGCTAAGCCAGACAGAATGGACGGGATGTCGCTGGTCATTTTCATGCTGATGGCGTTCGTGCCGGCGGCCGTTGGCTTTCGCGTCACCCAAATGTGGGCCGGGATGAGTTCAACCTATCGGGTTCTGGATGTGTGGCTGAGCCAGTACCTGATCCCCAAGCGAATCAACCCCAATGGCTACTGGCTGGTCATTCGCCACGGGGTACCGCAGGCGATCATGCTGGTGGCCTGCGGCTTGATGCTCGGCGTGCTGGGCATGTTCACCTACGCGGGCATGGTCCTGATCAACCTGTTGCACAAGACGCGTATCGGTCAGATGAGCCAGAAATTCAGCGAAGGCTACCCGTGGCTGAACGGTTTGCACTGGGCCTTCTGGAGCCCCCTGCAAGTGGTGTTCCTGGTGGTGATGGTGGCGCTGATCGTCGCGGCGCAACACTACCTGCCGGCGGTGCCCTGGACCCACTTCGACCTGCCCAAACGATAACCCACAAATGCCGGGCCCCAGCGCCCGGCAACTTGCGTTCGATCATCGCCCAAAACCCGCCCAGCCCCACTTTCATCGCCCCCACAACGCCCCGCACCATGGCCGCCACCTGCATAACCCCCAATAACAACAGGTCCAACGCCATGAGCACTTTTCACCCTCGCCAGCTGTTGCTGGCTACCGCTGTCGCCAGCCTTGCCCTTCCCGTCGCCGCCGAAGAACACGGTTTCCTGGAAGACGCCAATGCCAACCTCAACCTGCGCAACTTCTTCTTCAACCGCAATTACACCAACCCTACAAAGGCCCAGGGCGGTGCACAGGAGTGGACGCAGAGTTTCATTCTCGACGCCAAATCCGGGTTCACCCAGGGCACCGTAGGGTTTGGCGTGGATGTGCTGGGCTTGTACTCGCTCAAGCTCGATGGCGGACGCGGTACGGGTGGCACCCAGCTGTTGCCGCTGGACCACGATGGCCGCCCTGCGGATGAATTCGGGCGTCTGGGCGTGGCGTTCAAGGCGCGTATGTCCAAGACCGAACTGAAGGTCGGCGAGTGGATGCCGGTGCTGCCGATCCTGCGCGCCGACGACGGCCGCTCGCTGCCGCAAACCCTGCGTGGCGGGCAGATCACCTCCAAAGAGATCGACGGCCTGACCCTCTACGGCGGCCAGTTCCGCGCCAACAGCCCGCGTGACGACAGCAGCATGAGCGACATGTCGATGTTCGGCAAAGCCGCGTTCACCTCGGACCGCTTCAACTTCCAGGGCGGCGAATACCTGTTCAATGACAAACGCACCCAGATCGGCGTGTGGAACGCCCAGCTCAAGGACATCTACCGCCAGCAGTTCGTCAACCTGATCCACAGCCAGCCCATTGGCGACTGGACCCTCGGCGCCAACCTCGGGTTCTTCTATGGCAAGGACGACGGCAGCGCTCGCGCAGGCGACCTGGACAACAAAACCTGGTCCGGTCTGTTCTCCGCCAAGTACGGCGGCAACACCTTCTACGTCGGCCTGCAAAAACTCACCGGCAACAGCGCGTGGATGCGCGTCAACGGCACCAGCGGCGGCACCCTGGCCAACGACAGCTACAACTCCAGCTACGACAACGCCCAAGAGAAGTCCTGGCAAGTACGTCACGACTACAACTTCGCCGCCCTCGGCGTGCCCGGCCTGACCCTGATGAACCGCTATATCAGCGGCAGCAACGTACACACCGGCACGATCACCGACGGCAAGGAATGGGGCCGCGAGACCGAACTGGGCTATACCGTGCAGAGCGGCGCGTTGAAAAACCTCAATATGCGCTTGCGCAATTCCAGCATGCGCCGCGACTACAGCAACAACGAATTCGATGAAAACCGGTTGATCGTCAGCTACCCGATAAGTCTGCTGTAAACCGGCGCCGTACTTACGGTATGGTGCGCGCCTGCCGCCACTGAGTTCACTCAATGGCGGCCTCCAGACGAGCCAGCCCACACCATGAAATCCTTCGTCCTCGCTTCCCTCCTACTGAGCCTGGCCTTGAGCCTCGGCGGCTGCATCAGTGCGCCCATCGCCCTGACACCGCAGACCGAACAGCGCCTGCAAGCCCAGGCGCCGATCCGCTTCCTGCTGACCTTCGATGACGGGCCCAGCGCCTCGGGCTACAACAACCCAAGCCGTTCAGTGTTGGCTGACCTGGCAAACAACCCGGTGTTACCGGGCATCAAGGCGGTGTTCTTCCTACAGACCGAAGCGGCCCGCTCCGGTGGCAGTGCGCGGGGCCGCAAGACCATGGAGCGTGAATACGCGGGTGGCCATGTCCTGGCGTTCCACACGGCCACGGCTTTTCACACCAACCATCGCTGGCTGAGCGATGCAGAGCTGGAACGCACCCTCAGCCAGGGCGCAGCCGACATTGCCGCGATCACCGGCACGCCGCCGACCCTGGTCCGCCCGCCATTCTGGAACTACGACCGACGCACCTATGCCGCCTACCAGCGCCATGGCATGCAGGTGCTGTTGACCGACTTGAGCGCCAACGACGGCAAGATCTGGGGCTTCAACGCCAGCCCACGGCGCCGCGCCAACCTGTACCGGCAACTGTCAGTGGTGCGCGAACGTATTGCCCTGGGCGAACTGCCAACGGTGGACGGCGTGATACCGGTGGTCGTGACCTTCCACGACATCAACCGCTACACCGCGCGGCATCTGCAGGAGTACCTGCAGATCCTGATGGACAGCGCGCGGATCAACGGTATCAAGACCGCCGCCGAACCGTTCTACACCGACCATGCCGTGCTGGAACGCGCGGCGCTGGCGCGTACGGTCAAGGATGTGAACGAACCGGTGCATCTGCCGGGCGTATGGAATTGGGTGTGGGATGCCGATTCCCACTGAAAACTGGAATCGAGCCCTTACCGGGTTCAATTCCTTGCCGTTTGTGGAACTGTTCACTTAAGAGAAGCCACTGATGGATCTTCGAACATCCATTGTTTTCAAGGGCCCTCTATAAGTGAACACATTACGCCCCCACCCACCACTCCCCAATTCTGAGTACCGTTCCTGCATTAACCAGCCGCACGCTTCTGAAAATAAAAAAACACCGCCCCCGGCCCTTATAGACGGTAATGTCAAACCTGACACCCCTTACAACTCCACACCCGCCACTCATAAAATCCCGCAAAACCCATCGACAATCGACACTTACGCGATCTTCAAAGACGCCAGCATTAACGTGTCAAGAGAGTGCACGGTACGTAAAAGTGAAGTCGGCGCTTATCCCCCTAAACTGGTACGCGATACATTGACGATAAAAACCGGCGACGGTGATGACATGATGCATGTCAGTAATGGCGCCAATGGACATCTGCGTATCACTGTCAACGATAGTACCTACGACGTAAAACTTGCCCCCAAGCAAACACTGAAAATACAAACAGAAGGCGGTAATGACTGCATAAAAGTAGACGCCGATGTCGATCTCGAAATCCAGATAGAAGGCGGCGACGGTGATGATCATATTTGGGCTGGCAGTGGCCGTACGAAGGCATTCGGAGGCGCCGGTGACGATCACATCTATCTTGGTGCCGGCACCAGTTATGCCGAGGGCGGTGACGGTAACGACTGGATTCAAGCCGGCAGTGGACGAGCAGTCATATACGGCAACAACGGCAATGATGTGATTCAAGGCTACGTAGGCCCTGGGGGCAACCCCACCTATATGGACGGCGGCAGCGGGAACGATCAGCTTCGTGGAGGTACCAGCCACACCGTCATGAACGGCGGCTTGGACGATGACACATTAAGCAGCGTCGGGCGCGGTACCTTCTACTCAGGGAAGGGCCGCGATACGATAATGTCCACCCACGACAGCGATCTGATTTACGCCAAAAAAGATGACCTGATAAAAAAGACTACCGCCGCAAAACTCACATTGATCTCACCCAGCGATGCTGGAAAAACAGCGTTCACTATTGAAGGCTCGACAGCGTTTCAACAACGGATTAACGATGATCTGGAGATGCTTAGAGGCTCCCCTGCCGGCGAGAAAATGTTAAGCGAGTTGGACAGGATGACCCAGCGCAACGGCTCTCCTCTGAGAGTACTGGAGGTTCAATCCGAGGACGTCAATTTCTACACGGGTCACAACGAATACTATGACAACCTGGTTAACACCGGACAAAAACTGCCTATCGGAGAAGATCCAAAGTTGGGCACCCTTCTAGAGGGTAAGCGGGGAGACGTCATGACCAGTGGCGACGTATTCAGCAATCGCTCCCACGTGCCTGGTACTCGATCGCCCCTCAGTGCCTTTTACCATGAACTGTCACACGCTTATAACTTTGGTAACGGCACTGTTCTCCCTGGCAAAACCGAAGGTGAGCTCAACCTCGAACGTCAGGCCGTCGGCCTGGAAACCAATGCTCCTGAATTTGACTTTGATGATGACCCGCTGACGCCCCCCATCAACACTAACCCCTACCCTTTCAATGAAAACGCACTTCATGAAGAAATGGGTGAGCCGCTACGTAACAAATACCGAAGCTAAGCCGATGACATCAGCAAGCTTGACGACAATCAAGCTCGTCCCTGCGACTCGACACCTAACTCATCCCACACGGACTCGGCAAGATGGAAGGTCGCATTCGCCGCCGGAATCCCACAGTAGATCGCGCTCTGCATCAGCACTTCCTTGATCTCGGCACGGGTTACCCCGTTGCTGGCGGCGGCGCGCAGGTGCAGCTTGAGTTCTTCACTGCGGTTCATGCCGATCAGCATGGCGATAGTGATCAGGCTGCGGGTATGCCGTGGCAGGCCGGGGCGGGTCCAGATATCACCCCAGGCGTGGCGGGTGATCATTTCCTGGAACTCGCTGTTGAACTCAGTCAGGGCGTTGAGGCTGCGGTCGACATGCGCATCGCCCAATACTTCGCGGCGCACTTGCAGGCCATCGGCATAACGTTGTTTCTCGTCCACAAAAAACTCCTGGTTCAATTAGATTTCAACTCGATCACCTGTGGCGAGCGGGCTTGCCACAGGAAGCCCGCTCGCCACAACAAGCCGCTCGCCACAACAGCGGCCTCAGCGGGCCAGCAGGAATTTGATCACCCGGTCACTGAATGCAGCGCCGGCCTGCACATTGGACAGGTGCGCGGCGTAGAACTCGGCGTACTCGGCGCCCTGCACATGGTGCTGGATAAAGTGACCACCGGCCGGTGGGGTGACGGCATCTTCGGTACCGGCAATCACCAGGGTGGGCGCCTTGATCTTCGACAACTGCTCACGGAAATCCGCATCACGCACGGCGGCACAGTTGGCCGCGTAACCTTGGGGCGAAGTCGCGGCAAGCATATCGGTGATCTGCTTGGCCTGGTGCGGGTTGGCCGTCGCAAAATCGGCGGTGAACCAACGTGCAATCGATGCATCGCGCAAGGCCACCATGGCGGCCGCGCCGTCGCGCAGGACCATCTCGATCCGTGGGTTCCAGATCTCCGGCGTGCCGATGCTGGCAGCGGTGTTGCACACCACCAGGCGCTGCAAACGCTCGCCTGCGTTAATCCCCAGCCATTGGCCGATCAGGCCACCCATGGATAGCCCGCAAAAATGAGCGCGCTGAATATCCAGCGCATCCAGCAGCGCGATCACGTCGTGGCCAAGCTGCTCGATGCTGTAGGGCCCCTCGGTGACCAGCGATTTGCCATGCCCGCGGGTGTCAAAACGCAGTACGCGAAAATGCTGGGTAAAGGCCGGGATCTGGATGTCCCACATGTGCAGGTCGGTGCCCAGTGAGTTGGACAGCACCAGTACCGGTGCGTCGATAGGCCCGTCCAGTTGGTAATGTAGTTCGCCTTCGGCGAGTTGTACAAATGCCACAGTGGCCTCCTCAGGCAGTCAATGCAAAGTGTTCGGTGACAGCGCGGCTGACCCAGGTATGGGCCTGGCCCAGGTAATGCGCCGGGTCGAGCAGGCGGTCCAGTTCAGCCGCCGAGAGTTCGGCAGTGACCTGCGCTTCGTCCGCCAGTACCGCACGCAGGTGGCGACCTTCTGCAACGGCGCGCTTGCAGCATTGCTCCAACAGATGGTGCGCGGTATCGCGGCCCAGGCGTTGGGCCAATACGATGCTGACGGCTTCGGCCAGCACCAGGCCCTGGGTCAGGTCGAGGTTGTGCGTCATGCGCTCGGGGTCGACTTCCAAGCCTTCGCTCACCAGTAACGCCTGTTGCAAGGCGCCGGAGACCAGTCGGCATATTTCCGGCAGGGTTTCCCATTCGGCGTGCCACAAGCCCAGGCTGCGTTCGTGCTCCTGGGGCATGGCACTGAACATCGTCGCCACCAGGCCGGGCACGCGGGTAGCGGCGCTGATCAGCACAGCGGCGCCCACCGGGTTGCGTTTGTGGGGCATGGTTGACGAGCCACCTTTGCCCGGTGCCGATGGCTCGAACACTTCCGCCGCTTCGGTCTGCATCAGCAGGCTGAGATCCCGTCCCAACTTGCCGAGGCTGCCGGCGATCAAACCGAGCACGCTGGCCAGTTCCACCAGGCGATCACGCTGGGTGTGCCAGGGTTGCTCCGGCAAGCTCAGTTGCAATTCGGCGGCCAGGGCCTCGGCTACCGGCATGGCCTGAACGCCGAGCGCGGCCAAGGTGCCCGAGGCGCCGCCGAACTGCAGCACCAGCAGGCGTGGC
>Ga0157375_10005492_pt1 | contig 11026 bp, 11 predicted proteins | sample M35metaG_FD_115311 | JGI IMG/M metagenome (GOLD analysis project Ga0157375, IMG submission 115311) | Miscanthus rhizosphere microbial communities from Kellogg Biological Station, Michigan, USA - M3-5 metaG | ecosystem: Host-associated > Plants > Roots > Rhizosphere > Soil | place: USA: Michigan...
AGTTTGAAACTCTTCCAAATCGGTTTTTTTTATTAAATTTGAAGATTAATTCTACAAACAAAATTTAATAATAGATAAACTGTAATAATGGACAGATTTTCATTCCTAAACGCAGCTCATTCTCAGTTAATTGAGGATTTATACCAACAGTACTTAAAATACCCGGACTCTTTAGAACCATCATGGAAAGCTTTCTTTCAGGGCTTCGATTTTGCTTTGGAGAACTATGGTGATGACGATAGCGTTCAATATATTCAGGTTCCGGCTAATTCTGCACCTGCAGTACAGCAAATTTCCCAGGCAGCAGCCAACGGGGAGGTTCCTGAGCAGATCAAAAAAGAATTTAAAGTAGTAAACCTTATTGAGGCTTACAGAACGAGAGGGCACTTGTTCACAAAAACAAATCCTGTCAGAGAAAGAAGACACTACACTCCGACTTTGGATATCGAAAATTTCGGACTTGACAAGTCTGATTTAAATACAAAATTCAACTGTGCAGTTGAAACAGGAATGAAAGGTCCTGCAACACTGCAAGAGCTTATCACGCACTTAGAAAACATTTACTGTGATTCTATCGGTGTAGAATATACTTACATCAACAATGTTGAAGAAAAAGATTTCATCAAGCAGTGGTTACAGGTGAACGAAAATCACCCAAGTCTTTCAGCCAACGAAAAAACTGAGATTTTATTAAAGTTGAATCAGGCTGTAGCTTTTGAAAACTATTTACATACAAAATTTGTCGGTCAGAAGAGATTCTCACTGGAAGGTGGAGAAACTTTGATTCCTGCTTTAGATCAATTGATCTCTAGATCTTCTCAATTGGGAGTGGATGAGGTTGTATTAGGTATGGCTCACAGAGGTAGATTGAATGTATTGACTAACATTTTCGGGAAATCTTACAAGCAGATCTTCTCAGAATTTGAAGGTAAAGAATTCGAAGAAGATGTATTCTCAGGTGATGTTAAATATCACTTAGGGTCATCTAAAAAGATAAAAACAGCTTCAGGAGAAGAGGTTTCAATTAATTTAACTCCGAATCCATCTCACCTTGAAACGGTTGCCGCTCTTGTAGAAGGAATTTGCCGTGCAAAAGTAGATGATAAATATAAAGGAGATTATTCTAAAATTTTACCGATCGTAATCCATGGTGACGGTGCATTGGCTGGTCAGGGTATTGCTTACGAAGTTGCTCAGATGATGACTTTGGAAGGATACAGAACTGGAGGTACCGTTCATATTGTTGTAAATAACCAGGTTTCATTTACAACGAATTATATGGATGCAAGATCTTCAACATATTGTACAGACATTGCAAAAGTTACGGAATCTCCTGTAATGCACGTAAATGCTGATGATGCAGAAGCGGTAGTTCATGCGATTCACTTTGCTGCTGATTTCAGAGCGAAGTTTGGTAAAGATGTTTATATCGATTTATTAGGATACAGAAAATATGGTCATAACGAAGGGGATGAACCAAGATTTACTCAGCCTAATTTGTATAAATTAATCTCAAAACACCAGAATCCAAGAGAAATTTATAAGGATAAATTAATCAACGACAGTGTAATTTCAAACGATGTTCTTAAAACAATGGAAACAGATTTCAAAGCGCTTTTGGATAAAGACTTTGATGCTTCCAAAGAAATCGAGAAAAATGTTATGGATTTATTCATGGCAGAAGACTGGACAAACTATCCCCTTGGGAAAAAAGGAGCGGTGCAGTTGCCTGTTGATACAAAATATGATGTAGAGAAGTTAAAAGAATTGGCAATTAAAATGTCAACGCTTCCGGCTGATAAAAAATTCATCAATAAAATTACAAGACTTTTCGAAAACCGTATCAAAGCGATCGAAGGAAACTCCTTAGACTGGGCTTTAGGAGAGTGGTTGGCATATGCTACATTGCTTACTGAAGGTCACAACGTAAGAATTTCCGGAGAAGATGTGGAAAGAGGAACGTTCTCTCACAGACATGCAGTTGTTAAAACTGAAGATACTGAGGAAGAATATGTTCCGTTGAAACACATTTCTGAAAACAGATTTGATATTTTCAATTCTCACCTTTCTGAATACGGTGTTTTAGGTTTTGATTATGGTTATGCGATGGCTTCTCCTAATACTTTAACGGTTTGGGAAGCTCAGTTTGGTGATTTTGTAAACGGTGCTCAGATTATTGTTGACCAATATTTAGCTGCAGCAGAAGAAAAATGGAAGATTCAGGATGGTTTGGTGATGTTATTGCCTCACGGTTCGGAAGGTCAGGGTGCAGAACACTCTTCTGCAAGATTGGAAAGATTCTTAACACTTTGTGCGAATGAAAATATGGTGGTAGCGAATATCACTTCACCAGCAAACTATTTCCACTTGTTGAGAAGACAGTTGAAATGGTCTTTCAGAAAGCCATTAATTGTGATGAGTCCGAAATCGTTGTTGAGACATCCGAAAGTGGTTTCTCCGCTTGAAGATTTTGCTACAGGTGGTTTCCAGCCAATCTTAGATGATCCTACCGCAGATCCTAAGAAAATCGAAAAATTAGTGCTTTGTTCAGGTAAATTATACTTCGAATTATTAGCTAAAAAAGAAGAGTTAAACGCTGAAAATATCGCTTTAGTAAGATTCGAGCAGTTGTATCCGCTTCAGACAGATGCAATCGAAGAAGTTTTTGCTAAATATGAAAACAGAAAAGAGCTTGTTTGGGCTCAGGAAGAACCTGAAAACATGGGCGCTTGGTCTTATATTTTAAGAAATTTCAGAGATACAGGAATTCAGGTAATCGCTCCGGTACCAAGTGGTGCTCCGGCTCCTGGAAGTCACAAAATGTTTGAGAAAAACCAAAACGCGGTGATCAACAGAGTTTTTGACAGAAACGATGCTCCTGTAAAAAGACCTGTTACAGCTTAATTAAAAATAGAAGTTAGGGACTAGAGGTTAGAAGTTAGAATTTTTAAAAGTCTTTTTTCTTTCATCTATTTTCTTAAAGTCTAAAAAAGAAATAATAATCATTTAAAAAATAAAAAATACGATATGTCAGTTTTAGAAATGAAAGTTCCTTCACCGGGCGAATCAATTACAGAGGTTGAAATTGCAACTTGGCTTGTAAAAGATGGTGATTACGTAGAAAAAGATCAACCTATCGCTGAGGTAGACTCAGATAAAGCGACTCTGGAATTGCCTGCGGAAGAAAGTGGAATTATTACTTTAAAGGCAGAAGAAGGTGACGTGGTACAGGTAGGTCAGGTAGTTTGTTTAATTGATAGAGACGCTGCAAGACCGGAAGGTGCTGCTGCTCCTGCTGCGGAAGCTCCGAAAAAAGAAGAGGCTCCAAAAGCGGCTGAACCAGCTAAACAAGAAGCTCCAAAACCTGCTGCTCAGCCAGTAGCGGCGGCTGCGACTCAAACGTATGCAACGGGGGCTCCATCTCCTGCTGCAAAGAAAATTCTAGACGAAAAAGGTATCGATGCTTCTCAGGTTTCAGGATCTGGAAGAGATGGAAGAATTTCTAAATCTGATGCTGAATTGGCGGCTGTTCCTGCATTTGGAGGAAGTTCATTAACTGCTACAGGTTCCAGATCTGCAACGACAACTAAACTTTCAGTTCTTAGAAGAAAAATCGCTCAGAGATTAGTTTCTGTAAAGAACGAAACAGCGATGTTAACGACTTTTAACGAAGTTGATATGTCTGAAATCTTTAGACTGAGAAAACAATATAAAGACGAATTTGCTCAAAAGCACGGAGTAGGACTTGGTTTCATGTCTTTCTTCACAAAAGCTGTTACCAGAGCATTAAAAATGTATCCGGATGTAAATGCATCTATCGATGGAGATTTCAAAATCAACTACGATTTCTGCGATATTTCAATTGCAGTTTCTGGTCCTAAAGGATTGATGGTTCCGGTATTGAGAAACGCTGAAAATATGTCTTTCAAAGGTGTTGAAGCAAACATCAAAGATTTGGCAACTAAAGTAAGAGACGGTAAAATCACGGTTGATGAAATGACTGGCGGTACGTTTACTATTACAAATGGTGGTACTTTTGGATCAATGATGTCTACTCCGATTATTAATCCTCCTCAGTCTGCTATTTTAGGAATGCACAACATTATCCAAAGACCGGTTGCGGTTGACGGACAAGTGGTTATCCGCCCAATGATGTATGTTGCCATGTCTTACGATCACAGAATTATTGACGGAAAAGAATCTGTAGGATTCCTTGTTGCTGTAAAAGAAGGTATCGACAATCCGGTTGAAATTTTATTAGGTGGTGACGAAAGAAGAGGTCTTGAATTATAGATTTTAAGAAAATTATAATATAAATTTCTAATCTCGCCTCAAAAAGGCGAGATTTTTGTATCTATTTAATAAATACGAAAATGATGTTCTCAAAAATTACCTCTAATATCAAAGTTTCAGTCATCCCTGAATATGATAGTAAAAATAGTTATCCATCTGAAAACAGATACGTTTTCAAATATAATATAACGATTGAAAATGACGGAAGTTTTCCTATAAAAATTCTTAAAAGAAAATGGTTGATTTTCGATGTCGGTTTTGGATATACGGAAATAATCGGAGACGGAGTTATAGGTTTAACCCCTGAAATTCCTACTGCTGAAAATTTTGAATATTTCTCAAATGTAATGCTTCGTTCCGGAGTCGGAAATATGAGCGGAAAATACCTTGTAAAAAATATGGAAACTCAGGAAAATTTTGAAATAGATATTCCTAAGTTTAATTTGTTATCGGAAGTTTTAAGTAATTAATTATAGCAAAGAAACAAACTTGTCAATCCTTTGTAAATCCATTTATCTTTGGGAAGAATTAAAGCTTTTTAATCTTCAGTTTCATATATTCCTGCACTTCTTCATTGCTCGTGAGAAACAATTTTTCAAAAGCTAGTAAAGAAATTTTTGCGCAGGCTTCTGCATCATCTCCCGCACGGTGATGCTTAAACTGAATTTGATGATACTCTGCCAAATGCTTCAAACCATATTTCGGAAGATAATTCCATGATTTTTTTGCCAGCTGAATGCTGCATAAATAGTCTAATTTTGGCTTAAACATTCCGTAATGATCAAGACAGCTTTTTAAAACTCCGGCGTCAAAACTAGCGTTGTGAGCGATCATTAAAGTTCCGTACATCATTTCTTCGATTTCATACCAAATTTCGTCGAAAGTAGGAGAGTCTTTCACATGATCGGGCAAAATCCCGTGTACATCGATATTATACTGACTGAAATAAGGAAAACTCGGTGGTTTTATCAGCCAGGTTTTGGTTTCTACAATTTTAGAATCCTGCACGACACAGACACCGACTTCACAAGCTGAGCTTCTGTGATTGGTGGCTGTTTCGAAATCTATTGCGCAAAAATCCATGTATTGTAGTTATTAATTGAGAGTTATAAGATATGAATTATTTCTAATATTTTGGGCAGCTTTTTCCGCCTTCCGTTCCCGCAATTTTGTAGTTTTTAAAACTACAAAATGTGCTCCACTCAAGTCGGGCTGCACCTTTCAACATTCCTTAAATCTTACGTTAATCATGAAAGTTAAGCCATAAAACCTAGATCCTGAACTTTAAATGAAATGTTTAAAGATCAACCATTTTGTCTGGTAAAACTTATTTTTCTGATATTTTTGTCTCAGTTTCCAAGTTCCGGCTGCTTGTGCATAAAATCCGAAATGAGCTCTTGCGACCGCCCAAAGATGCGGAAGGCCTTGTTTAAATCCAAAATAGATGCCTGCAACTCCATCCAGACAAAGTCTGAAAAATATTAACCAGATTAATTTAGGAAAAGGTAAATTTTTCAACATCATTGAAAGATTATTTCTGATGTTTAAATAGGTCTTTTGAGGGCTTTGTTTATTTAAAGTTCCACCACCTACATGGTACACTTTAGATTTTCCTGTATAAAATATTTTCTTTCCAGAGTTGATTAATCTCCAGCAAAGGTCTATTTCTTCCTGATGAGCGAAAAATCTTTCATCAAAACCTTTCTGTTCCCAAAAATCTTTTGAACGGATAAATAAGCTGCATCCCGAAGCCCAGAAGATCTCTGTTTCATAATCATATTGACCTTTATCTTCCTCAAGATCATCGAAAATACGACCTCTGCAATAAGGATAGCCTAAATTGTCAATTAAACCACCCGCAGCTCCTGCAAATTCAAAGAAATTCTTATTGCTATAAGATAAAATTTTGGGCTGAATGGCAGAAATTGATGAATCTTTTTCAAATAGATCTAAAACAGGTTCTGTCCAGTTTTCTGTAACTTCTACATCTGAGTTTAAAAGACAGTAATATTCTGCTTCAATTTTTTTTAACCCTTCATTATAGCCGCCTGCGAAACCATAATTTTTATCGTTTTTAATGATTTTTACGGTAGAAAATTCTTTTTGTAAAAATTCAACCGAATCATCTGTTGAAAGGTTATCAATCACATAAATATCTGCATTTTGAGAAAAATTAATAACGCTGGGAAGAAATTTCTCAAGCCAGCTTTTTCCATTCCAGTTGAGTATGGCGATTGCTAATTTTTTCTGCATGTGATCTATATTTTTTCAGAATCAAAAACTTTAATAGAGTCTTTATATTTCCACTTTCTGTGTGACCAAAGATAATTGTCGGGCCTTTTATGTAGTGTGTTTTCTAATAATTTATGAAATTTTTTTACCACTTCATGTTCAACGAATTTTTCTCCGTCAGGATAAATTCTGTGATAGTTTACCTGATAAAAACTGCGTTTTACTTTCTTCATTTCGCAGTAAATGAATGCAAGATCCATTCTGGTTGCGAGCTTATCATAGCCTATGAAAACGGGCGTTTTTTGATTAAGAAATTCCAATCCGTAATTTACATGGGAAGAATGCGGAGTTTGATCCGCCACAAACATATAAATAGAATTTCCGTCATTTTTATTCCTGAAAATATTGAGAATCACCTCATTGGCTTCCAATGCTTCATTTCCGAATTTGTTACGGACTTTTTTCATCTGGTTTTCCCAAAAATCACTGTTAACCTTTCTGTAGACCGGATGACAATGGGTTTGAGGAACAATCTTTGCCAAAGCGTTGATCCATTCCCAGTTAAAAACATGACCGGCAAGCAGAATTATATTTTTTCCTTCTTTCTGAGCTTCGTGAAATAATTCCTGATTAATGTGCTGCATTCTCACTCTCGCCTCAGTTTCAGAAATGCTAAAAGACTTTACGGTTTCAACCAAATAATCTGAAAAGTTTAAATAGAATTTCTTTCGTATTTCGTCTATTTCTTCTTTAGATTTTTCAGGAAAAGAGTTTGTAATATTTTGAGTGATAACGTTTTTTCTGTAGCCTACAATATAATAGTTCAGAAAGAAAATTACGTCTGAAAAAATATACAATATTTTCAGTGGAAGCTTTGATATGAAGTAAAGTATTTTTATTAGAAAGTTCATAAAACAGGCAAATTTAAGAATAATAAAATTATGGTTCTATTTTTGATGCGATTAAGTATATTTTTTTTATTTTTATGTTATGAAAAAACTAGCGATAGCAGCATTTTTGGGATTTAATCTTTTAGCTTTTTCTCAAGAAATCAAAGCTCCTGAAACAAGGGAGAAGGATAAAGCATTATTGGTGAAAACCGACCATGCAGAGCTTGATGCCAAGAAAAAAGCTGCTGAAGAAAAGGCAAAACTGCCTAAGCCATATGATCCGAAAGCCGACGCACAGGCGGATATTAATAAGTTAATAGCAAAAGCAAAAAAAGAGAAGAAAAACATCATGATTCAGGCTGGTGGAAACTGGTGTATCTGGTGTCTGAGATTCAATGAATTTGTACAGACAACTCCTGATCTGAAGAAAATTGTTGATAAAAATTACCTTTATTATCATTTAAACTACTCTCCTGATAACAAAAACGAGAAAATTTTCGCTCAATATGGAAATCCAGGAGATAAATTCGGGTATCCGGTTTTTATTGTTTTAGATAAAAACGGCAAGATGATCCATGTTCAGCAAAGTGATGTTTTAGAACAGGACAAAGGATATAGTTTAGAAAAAGTAAAAAAGTTTTTCAATCAATGGGCTCCAAAGTCTTAAAAATATAAACCGAGAATTTTTCTCGGTTTTTTATAGTAATTTTTTGATCCATTTTAATTTATTTTCAGAGTAAGGAGGATATTTTATATTAGGCTCTCCCCAGGTTACTTTCTCCAAAACAGCTTTCTGATGTGAAAAAGTTTCAAAACCATATTTTCCATGATAACTTCCGATTCCGGAATTTCCAACTCCTCCGAAAGGTAGATTTTCATTGCTTAAATGCATAACAACGTCATTGATGCAACCGCCACCGAAAGACAATTTCTGAATAAAAGCTTCTTTTTCTTCAGTATTATTGGTGAATAAATAAGCAGACAACGGCTTTTCTAATTCCATTATTTTATTTAAAACTAAATTGTAATTATTAAAAGAAATAACAGGCAATATGGGTCCGAAAATTTCGTCCTGCATGATCTCGTCTTCCCAATTGATATTCGTTAAAATTGTAGGTTCAATGAATAATTTTTCTTTATTGAAATTTCCTCCGAAGTAAATTTTATTCTTATCAATAAGCTGAATCAATCTTTGAAAGTTTTTTTGATTGATAATTCTTGTGTATTGCTCTGAATCAGATTCGTATTTAAATTCCAGGATATATTTTCTCAATAATTCCAGAAATTGCTCCTGAATGGATTCTTCAACGAGTAAATAATCCGGCGCGACACAGGTTTGCCCGGCGTTTAAGAATTTACCCCAAATAATCCTTTTAGCAGCAATTTCCAGGTTGGCGTCTTTAGAAATGATTACAGGCGATTTTCCGCCTAGTTCTAGCGTTACAGGAGTCATATGTTCGGCTGCTGCTTTGTAAATAATTTTCCCGACTTTGGAGCTTCCGGTGAAAAATATTTTATCAAACTTTAATTTTAAAAGTTCTGTCGTTTCATCAATTCCGCCTTCAAAAACATATAGATATTCAGAAGGAAAATTTTCGTTGATGATTTGAGACATAACTTTCATTGTATTTTGGGAAATTTCGCTTGGCTTTAAAATACAGCAATTTCCTGCTGCTAAAGCTGCAACGATAGGAGATAGGGATAATTGATAAGGATAGTTCCATGCGCCAATTATCAATGCACAACCAAGGGGTTCGGAATAAATTTTACTTGATCCGATCTGATTGGCGAGATTTGTTTTGACTTTTTTAGGTTTTGCTAAAGATTTTAAATTCTTTATATAGTAATCAATGTCTTTGATGACAAAAGAAATTTCCGTTGTAAAGGTTTCAAATTTTGATTTTCCGAAATCTTTCTCAATAGCTTCATATAAAAGATTTTCATTTTTAATTATAATTTCCTTTAATTTTTCAAGATACATTTTTCTGAACTTCAGGCTTTTTGTTTTCTGTGTTTTAAAAAACTCTTTCTGACTTGATATGATTTCGTAAATTTCCATACACCAAATTTCAGAAAATAATGCAAATTTTTTGCCTAAAAGTTTATATAATATTTGAATTCTGAAAACCAGGATTTATTAAAACAGAAAACCACTTCAATTGAAGTGGTTTTATATATATGAGAAAAATCTCTTAAATCTTAAGCTTCTTCAGTAGGAGTTTCTTCTACTACTTTAGCTTTAGGAGCAGCTGGTTTAGGAGCTTCTACCGGAGCGTCAGATACGATATCGAATTCGAAATTATACTCAACGTTTCTGTGTAATCTTACATTTGCAGTTACTTTACCAGTTCTCTTGATAGTGTTTCCTGGAATTTTGATGTATTTCTTATCAACAGAAACTCCAGCTTTAGCAAGAGCAGCAGAAAGATCTGCATTGTTGATAGATCCGAATAATTTATCACCAGAACCTACTTTTGCAGGAATAGTAATAGAAGTTTTCTTTAATTGATCTACTACAGCATTAGCAGCAGCGATTAATTTAGCTTCTTCTTCTTTTCTAGCTTCCAAAGTAGCTTCTAGAGCTGCTTTGTTTTTAGGTGTAGCTAAAAGTGCAATTCCCTGAGGAAGTAAAAAGTTTCTAGCATAACCTGGCTTTACGCTTACTGTATCGAATTCAAGACCTAAGTTTTCTACGTCTTTTTTTAGGATAATGTCCATTGTTGTTGTCCGTTTTTAGTTTTAGAGAAAAGAATAAAGAGTAAAGAAGCAAGATTTTAAAATCTTTTATCATTCATCTTTTATCTCTTATCTAAAAATCGTTAGAATTAAAATTATTTATTCAGCAACAAAAGAAGAAGGCGAACCCTCTTCTCTTATTTATTTTTTGTTGTCTTATTTTAACAAGTCAGCTACATACGGCATCAAAGCAAGGTGTCTTGCTCTTTTGATCGCTGCAGAAACTTTTCTTTGGTATTTCAAAGAAGTTCCTGTGTATCTTCTTGGTAAAATTTTACCTTGTTCGTTTACGAATTGTAATAAGAAATCAGCATCTTTGTAATCAACGTGCTTAATTCCGAATTTTTTGAATCTACAATATTTCTTTTCAGATTTTGTATTGATATCAAGTGGAGTAAGGAATTTTACTTCTGATTCTCCTCCAGCTGAGGCTTGTTTAGCCATTTCGTCTATTGCCATGTCTTGTCGTTTTAAAAAATTGGGTTAATAATTAAGCTCTAGATGCTTTTACTTTAGTTCTTCTAGTTACCGCATACTCGATAGCGTGCTTGTCTAGTTTTGTTGTAAGGTAACGGATTACTCTTTCGTCACGTTTGAAAGCTAATTCTAAATCAGCAACGATAGTACCTTCTCCTTTAAACTCGATTAAAGTATAGAATCCGTTCTTTTTCAATTGAATCGGATAAGCTAGTTTTTTTAATCCCCAGTTTTCTTTAGCAACGATTTCACAGTTCTTTTCTTTCAAAAGATCTTCAAATTTTTTCACTGCTTCCTCCACCTGAGCATCAGATAGAACGGGAGTTAAAATGAAAACAGTTTCGTAATTGTTCATAATGTTAAATGAATTTGTTAATTATTTCGAGGTGCAAAATTAT
>Ga0157375_10005495_pt1 | contig 11024 bp, 10 predicted proteins | sample M35metaG_FD_115311 | JGI IMG/M metagenome (GOLD analysis project Ga0157375, IMG submission 115311) | Miscanthus rhizosphere microbial communities from Kellogg Biological Station, Michigan, USA - M3-5 metaG | ecosystem: Host-associated > Plants > Roots > Rhizosphere > Soil | place: USA: Michigan...
AAGGCCGCTGCCAAGTCAGACCCCAAGCCCGCGCCCAAGCCCGCATCGGAATAAGCCGGCGGGCGATCTGTTGGCGGTGCCGGTAAACTAGCGCGCTGTGCCGGCGCCCACGCGCCGTGTTCCCTGGTTTGCTATCGGAGTTTCCATGCGCACCCATTTTTGCGGCCTCGTCGACGAGTCGCTGATCGGCCAGACCGTCACCCTGTGCGGCTGGGCCGACGTCGCGCGCAACATGGGCGGCCTGTGTTTCATCGACCTGCGCGACCACGAAGGCATCGTGCAGATCGTCGCCGAGCCCGATGCCGCCGTGGCAGGCAACGCGGAAGTCGTCGTTGCCGCCGCGCACGTGGGGTACGAGGATTGTTTACGCGTCACCGGCACCGTGCGCGCGCGCCACGCGGTCAACGACAAGATCAGGAGCGGCAAGGTCGAGATCGTCGCGACCAGGATCGAACTGCTCAACAAGGCCGATCCGCTCCCGTTCCACGCGCACGAGAACCCGGGCGAGGACATCCGCCTCAAGTACCGTTACCTCGACATGCGTCGTCCGGCGATGCAGCAGATGATGCGCACGCGGATCAAGCTCGTGCAGTCGTTGCGCCGCTGGCTCGACGCGCGCGGATTCCAGGACATCGAAACGCCGATCCTGACCAAGGCCACGCCCGAAGGCGCGCGCGATTTCCTCGTGCCTGCGCGGATGCACGCGGGCGAGTTCTATGCGTTGCCGCAGTCGCCGCAATTGTTCAAGCAGATCCTGATGATGGCGGGCTTCGATCGTTACTACCAGATCGCCCGCTGCTTCCGCGACGAGGCCCTGCGCGCCGACCGCCAGCTCGAATTCACCCAGCTCGACATGGAGTTCGCGTGGGTGTCCGAGCGGGACGTGCAGGACGCGACCGAGGAGATGATCCGCACGGTCTTCAAGGAAGTGATGGATGTCGAGCTCGCGAATCCGTTTCCGCGCCTGACCTACGAAGAAGCGATGCGCCGCTACGGCTCGGACAAGCCCGACCTGCGCATCGCGCTGGAGCTGGTGGACATCGCCAAGCTCGTCATGCGCTGCGAGTTCAAGGTCTTCACCGACTGGGCCCATCACCCGGACGGACGGGTGGTCGCCCTGCGCGTCCCCGGCGGCGCGACGCTGTCCCGCAAGCAGATCGACGATGTCGCCGCGCACGCGGCGAAGTTCGGCGCCAAAGGCCTGGCGTGGATGAAGATCGAGAACGACCTGCGCGATCGCGGAGGCGTCAACTCGCCGATCGCGAAGTTCCTCGACGATGCGACGATCGAGGCGATCCTTGGCGCGACAGGAGCGCAAGCCGGCGACCTGATCCTGTTCGGCGCCGCGAGCTGGAAGACCGCGAGCGACTTCATGGGCGCCGTGCGCCTCAAGGTCGCCAAGGATCTTGGGTTGGTCGCGAACGCATGGACGCCGCTATGGGTCACCGATTTCCCGATGTTCGAATGGGACGAGGAAGCGCAGCGTTACGTCGCGTTGCACCACCCGTTCACGGCGCCGGCGGTCGATGATGTCGCCGCGCTGCGCGCGAACGCGCGCACCGCCGCGAGCCGCGGCTACGACATGGTGCTCAATGGCAACGAGATCGGCGGCGGTTCCATCCGCATCCATCGCTCCGACATGCAGTCGGCGGTATTCGACCTGCTCGGCATTGGTCGTGAGGAAGCGGAGCTGAAATTCGGCTTCTTGCTCGAAGCGCTGCGCTACGGCGCGCCGCCGCACGGCGGCATCGCGTTCGGCATCGACCGCATCGCCGCTCTGATGGCGGGCACTGAATCGATCCGCGACGTGATCGCCTTCCCGAAGACCACGACCGCGCAATGCCCGATGACCGGCGCGCCCTCGCCGGTGCCGGACAAGCAACTGGCGGAAGTGCACATCGCGGTGCGCGCGAAGGAATGAACCTCGCGATCCGCCGTGCCGTTCCCGGCGATGCGCATGCGTTGTCGCGCATCGCCATCCGGACATTCACCGAGACGTTCGGGCACATGTATCCTGACGAGGACCTTCAGGATTTCCTGCGCACGAATTATTCGATCGCCGAGTGCGAGCGTGTCCTCGCCGACGATCGCCATGCGGCGTGGCTGCTCGAAGACGATGGCGTCGCGGTCGGCCACGCCCTCGCTGGCCCCTGCGGGCTTCCCCATGCGGACGTGGCTCCGGCTGACGGCGAACTCAAGCGCCTGTACGTGCTGTCCTCGGCAAGCAACAGCGGCTGGGGCGGCAAGCTCTTCGAGCAAGCGCTCGACTGGCTGGAGCGCAACGGCCCGCGCACGATCTGGATCAGCGTTTATTCGCAGAATGTCGGCGCGCAACGTTTCTACGCGCGCTGGGGGTTCACCAAGTTCGCCGAATACGAATTCCCGGTCGGGCGCGTGCGCGACCACGAATTCATGTTCCGTCGCGACGCGCTGCATGCCGCATCGAGGCCGGCATGAGCGAGCGCGTCATCCTGTTGCACGGGCTGTGGCTGCGCGGCATGGCGATGAATTACCTGTCGCGGCGGCTGGGCAAGGCCGGTTTCGATGCGCAGACGTTCGACTACGCGACCGTGCGCGGGGGCATCGACGACGCCAGCGAGCGCCTGCGCGAACTCATCGGCGGCTTCGGCGGCGGCACCGTGCACTTGGTGGGACACAGCCTTGGCGGCCTGGTCGCTGCGATGATCCTGCAACGCCATCCCGAGTTGACCGACGGGCGCATCGTGTGCCTGGGGGCGCCCTTGCGCGGCAGTGCGGCGGCGCGTTCGCTCAAGGGCATCCCCGGCGGCTCGGCGCTGCTCGGCCACAGCGTGGATCTGCTCGAACGCGGCCTCGACCGCTGGGATGGACCGCAGCAACTCGGCGTCATCGCCGGGCGGCTGCCGGTCGGGCTGGGTTTCCTGCTCGGCGGCGTTGCTTCGCCGCATGACGGCACGGTTGCGGTCGAGGAAACGCGCTTGCCCGGCATCACCGACCATTGCGTGATCGCCGCAGCGCACACCGGGCTGGTGTACTCGGACCCGGCCGCGCAGCACACCATCGAATTCTTGCGGGATGGACGCTTCGGCACGGGCTGAAGACGTGGGGTAAAATCGTCGGCTTGCCACCGCACACACGCAGGAAGACGCATGGGCCGGGGACCATCCATTGAAGGCCGCAAGAATGCCGAGGACGCGCGGCGCGGCAAGATCTTCACCAAGATCATCCGCGAAATCAGCGTTGCGGCGCGCATCGGCGCCGATCCCAACGCCAATTCGCGCCTGCGCGCGGCCGTCGACAAGGCCCTCGCGGCGAACATGTCCAAGGACGTGATCGAGCGCGCGATCAAGAAGGCCAGCGGCGAGCTCGAGGGCGTGAACTACGAGGAAATCCGCTACGAAGGCTATGCGCCCGGCGGCGTCGCGGTGATCGTTGATTGCCTGACAGACAACAAGGTGCGGACCGTCGCCGACGTGCGGCACGCGTTCGGCAAGTTCGGGGGCAACCTCGGTACCGATGGTTCGGTCGCGTTCCTGTTCAGGAAATGCGGCGTGCTGCACTTCGCCAGCGCGGACGAGGAACGCATCACCGATGCCGCGATCGAGGCCGGTGCCGACGATGTCGTGGTGTACCCCGAAGATGGGGCGATCGACGTCCTCACCGCGCCCGACGCCTTCCAGTCGGTGAAGGCCGCGATGGAAGCGGCTGGGCTGGCGCCCGACATCGCGGAAATCACCTATCGCGCCGAGAACGACATCGCCGTCGCCGGCGACACCGCGCAAGCCGTCGCGAAATTGCTCGCCTGGCTGGACGACCTCGACGACGTGCAGAACGTGTATTCCAATGCCGACCTGTCGGCGGATGCCTACGGATAACGATGATCCGCATCCTCGGCATCGACCCGGGTTCGCAGCGCACGGGTGTCGGCATCATCGATTGCGATGCCAGCGGCCGCACGACGCATGTCTACCATGCGCCTCTGGTGCTGCTCGGCGACGGCGAGTTTCCGCAGCGCCTCAAGCGCCTGCTCGACGGACTCGCCGACGTGATCGATACCTACAAGCCGCAGGAAGTTGCGATCGAGAAAGTGTTCATGGCGCGCAATCCGGATTCGGCGCTCAAGCTCGGCCAGGCGCGCGGCGCTGCGATGTGCGCGGCCGTGCTGCGCGACTTGCCGATCCACGAATACGCGGCGAAGGAAATCAAGCTCGCTGTGGTCGGCAGTGGCGGCGCGGAAAAGACGCAAGTCCAGCACATGGTCGGGGTCATGCTCAAACTGCAGGGCAAGTTGCAGGCCGACGCGGCCGATGCGCTCGCGGTCGCCATCACCCATGCGCATGTGCGCTCGACCGCGCAACGGCTGGGCGTCAACGTGAAACTCGCGTGGGGACGCAAATGATCGGCAGGCTCAAAGGCATCATCGTGCACAAGCAGCCGCCATGGCTGGTGCTGGACGTGCATGGCGTCGGCTACGAACTCGAAGCGCCGATGAGCACGTTCTACGACCTGCCCGAAACCGGCCGCGAGGTCGCGCTGTTCACCCACTACGCGCAGAAGGAGGATTCGGTGTCGCTGTACGGATTCCTCAGCGAATCCGAGCGCCGGTTGTTCCGCGACGTGCAGAAGGTCACCGGCATCGGCGCGAAGATCGCGCTGGCGATCCTCTCGGGCGCGAGCGTGTCCGATTTTGCGCGCCTGGTGCAGACATCCGACGTGGCCGCGCTCACGCGCATTCCCGGCATCGGCAAGAAGACCGCCGAGCGCATCGTCGTCGAATTGCGCGATCGCGCGAATGCGTTCGGCGGCACGGCGACGACACTGGCCGGCAAACCGGTTCCGACCGATCCGCTGGGCGAGGCGATCCTCGCCTTGCAGCAACTCGGCTACAAGCCTGCCGAGGCGTTGCGCATGGCCGAAAAGGCGCAGACTGATGGCGACGACGTCGAAGCGATCATCCGCAAGGCGTTGAAGTCGGCACTGCGCGGCTGAACAAGCGAATCACGGAAGATCCTGCCATGTCCATGACGGAACAAAGCTCCACCACGACCTTGCATGCGTCGCACCAGCCGCATGGCAGCCGCCGCACCCTGATCCTGGGCGCGATCGGCGTCGTCTTCGGCGACATCGGCACCAGTCCGTTGTATACGCTGCACGAGATGTTCCTGCCGCACTACGGACTGCACCCGAACGAGCACACGGTGCTGGGCGTGCTCTCGCTGATCCTGTGGTCGCTGATCCTGGTCGTCACCGTGAAGTACGTGATGATCATCATGCGCGCCGACAACAAGGGCGAGGGCGGCATCATGGCGTTGATGGCGCTTGCGCAACGGACGCTCGGCAAGGCGAGACGGTTGCGGTATGCCGTCGGCATCCTCGGTATATTCGGCGCGTCGCTGTTCTTCGGCGACAGCGTGATCACGCCGGCTGTCTCGGTCCTCGGCGCGGTCGAGGGCCTCGAAGTCGCCGCACCGACGTTGAAGCATGCGGTGGTGCCGATCTCCCTGGTCGTGCTGTTCGGGCTGTTCGTGATCCAGAGCCGCGGGACGGCCAAGGTGGGACGCGTGTTCGGTCCCGTGATGATCGCGTGGTTCGTCGCGATCGCAGCGATCGGCGCGTGGCAGATCCTCGGCCACCCGCAGGTCATGGCTGCGGTCAATCCCTGGCACGCGGTGCGCTTCTTCATCGAGAACGGACCGACTTCCTACTTCATCCTCGGCGCGGTCGTGCTCGCGATCACGGGCGGCGAGGCGCTGTACGCCGACATGGGCCATTTCGGGCGCATCCCGATCCGGACGGCATGGTTCTGGGTCGTGCTGCCCTCCTTGGTGCTCAATTATTTCGGCCAGGGGGCCCTGCTGCTCACCAGTCCAGCCGCGGACCAGAATCCGTTCTTCACCTCGGTCCCGGGCTGGGCGCTGTACCCGATGATCGGACTGGCGACCGCTGCCGCGGTCATCGCGTCGCAAGCGGTGATCTCCGGCGCGTTCTCGGTCGCGCGCCAAGCGATGCTGCTCGGCTACATCCCGCGCCTGACGATCCGGCATACATCGGCCAGCGCCGAAGGCCAGATCTTCGTGCCCGCGGTGAATCGCATCCTGCTGGTGCTGGTCGTCCTGCTGGTGCTCGCGTTCCAGTCCTCGACCAAGCTCGCCGCCGCCTACGGCGTGTCGGTGTCGGGCACGATGCTGATCGATACGCTGCTGCTGATGGTCGTGGCCTGGAACAGCTGGCACGATTCGCGGCGCTGGGTGCTGCCGGTCGCCGCGCTGTTGCTGTGCATCGACATCGCCTTCCTCGGCGCGAACGTGGTCAAGTTTCTCGATGGCGCATGGGTCCCGGTTGCGCTGGGCATCCTCGCCTTCACGATGATGCGCACATGGCGTCGCGGCAAGATGCTGGTTGCCGAAAGCCTGGCGAGCCAGCAACTCGACCTCGACACGTTCCTGCGCTCGCTCGCTGCGCATCCGCCGCACCGCGTGCAGGGCACGGCGATCTTCCTGAGTCCGAGCGAGAACAACGTGCCGCACGCGCTGTTGCACAACCTCAAGCACAACAAGGTGCTGCACGAGAACAACGTGATCCTCGGCGTGCGTACGCTGGACGCCGCCTATGCCGAGCCCGATGAGCGCTGTTCCGTCACCGATCTCGGCAACGGATTCCGCCACATGCTCCTGCGCTTCGGTTTCGCCGAGGAACCCGATGTTCCCGCCGCGTTGGTGGAAACCGTCTGCGGCACCCAGTTCGACATGATGGACACCACGTTCTTCTCCAGCCGCGAAACACTCGTCGCCGCCGAGCACGTCGGCATGCCGTTGTGGCGCGACAAGATCTTCGCCTTCATGGCGCGCAACGCCACCTCGGCGACGGACTTCTTCCGCATCCCCGGCAACAGGCTGGTCGAACTCGGCACTAAGGTCGAAATCTGACCGCATCTATATGCGGAATATATGCCGGGCGGCGTATCCTGCGCGCTTTGCAGGTGGGCGAGGCAAGTACAGGTGAGCGCGGACACGCAATCCCCACGCGGCGCACGACTGGCGGCGTTGTCGCTGGCGGCGATCGGCGTGGTCTACGGCGACATCGGCACCAGTCCGCTGTACGCACTGCAGTCGGCGTTCACCGGCGAGATGGGCATCGCGCCGACGGCCGAGAACGTGCTGGGCGTGCTCTCGCTGATCTTCTGGTCGCTGATGTTCATCGTCTCGTTCAAGTACATGATCTTCGTCCTGCGCGCCGACAACAAGGGCGAGGGCGGCATCCTTCCATTGATGGCGCTCGCACAGCGCGGCCTGCGCTCGTATTCGAAGATGAAATGGACGGTGCTCGCGCTCGGCGTCTTCGGCGCGGGGCTGCTTTACGGCGACAGCGTGATCACGCCGGCGCTGTCGGTGCTTTCCGCGGTCGAGGGCCTGGAGGTCCTGCAACCCAAGCTCGTCGAATGGATCCTGCCCCTGACCATGGTCGTGCTGATCGCGCTGTTCGCGGTACAGCGCTTCGGCAGCGGACGCATGGGCTCGGTGTTCGGACCAGTCGTGGTGGTGTGGTTCCTCAGCCTCACCGGATTCGGCGCGATCGGCATCGTCGGCGATCCGCAGGTCCTGTATGCCCTCAATCCGGAACATGCGGTGCTGTTCTTCGTGCACAACCGCTTCGTGGGATTCGTGGCGCTGGGCGCGGTCGTGCTGGCGGTGACCGGTACCGAGGCGCTCTACGCCGACATGGGACATTTCGGCAAGCGCCCGATCCGGGTCGCGTGGTTCGGTTTCGTGATGCCGGCCCTGCTGGTGAACTATTTCGGCCAGGGCGCCTTGTTGTTGCGGCATCCGGAAGCGGCGTCCAATCCGTTCTACCTGCTGCTGCCGCATTGGGCGCTGGTGCCGATGATCGCGCTGGCCACCGCGGCGACGGTGATCGCGTCGCAGGCGGTGATCTCGGGCGCGTTCTCGATGACGCGCGAGGCGATCCAGATGGGCCTGTTCCCGCGCAGCCCGGTAATCCATACCTCCGACGAGCGCGCGGGGCAGATCTACATGCCGCTGGTGAACTGGGGCCTGCTGATCGCGGTGCTCGCGGCGGTGCTGGGCTTCCGCACGTCCAACAGCATGGCGGCGGCGTACGGTATCGCGGTGACCGGCACGATGGCGATCACCAGCGTGCTCGCGCTGGTCGTCGCGCGCCGGCTGTGGCACTGGTCGCGCACGGTGGTCGCGATCGCCGGCGTGCTCGCGCTGACGGTGGACCTGTCGTTCTTCGGCGCGAATGCGCTGAAGATCGTCCACGGCGGCTGGTTCCCGCTCGCGATCGGCGCGATCGTGTTCGTGGTGATGACGACCTGGCGTCGGGGTCGCGAACTGCTGATCGCGCGGCTGGAAAGCGGCCTCAACCTGCGCATGTTCATCGACAGCATCGCCGAGCATCCGCCGGTGCGCGTGCAGGGCACGGCGGTTTTCCTGAGCGCCGCGCGCGAGGGCGTGCCCAACGCGATGCTGCACAACCTCAAGCACAACAAGGTGCTGCACGAGGTCAACGTGATCCTGACCGTGCTCACCGAAGACACCCCGCAGGCCGAACCCGGCCAGCGCCTGAAACTCGAACCGCTCGGCCACGGCTTCTACCGCATGTGGCTGCGCTACGGATTCGCCGAACAGCCGCATATCCCAGTCGCCCTGACCGACTGTCGCTGGCAAGGATTGGGCATGGATCCGATGGACACGACCTACTTCCTGAGCCAGGAACGCGTGATCGCGTCGCGGCAGCCCGGCATGGCGACGTGGCGCGACAAGCTGTTCGCCTTCATGTCGCGCAACGCGAGCCCGCTGACCGAATTCTTCCGCATCCCGCGCAACAGGATCGTGGAATTGGGCGCGCAGATCGAGATTTGAGCACGTGGACTTGCGGGCCAGGGACCAGGGCTGGCGAAGAGCCACGAATCCGGAGCCGAAAGTAGGGCGGTCGAGGCTGCACTTGCTTACAATCACGGCATGAAGCCAGCAGACCAGAGATTCGCCAGGCATCGGATCGTCGCGGGACCCGCTTTTCCCCAGCCCCCAGGCCCCAGCCCGACCCGATGACCGAACAGCGCATCATCGATCCGACCGAGAGCCGCGACGAGGCGGCGATCGAGGCCACGATCCGGCCGAAAAAGCTCGACGACTATCTCGGCCAGCAGCCAGTGCGCGAGCAGATGAAGGTCGCGATCGAGGCGGCGCGTGCGCGTGGCGAGGCGATGGACCATGTGCTGATCTTCGGGCCGCCCGGGCTCGGCAAGACCACGTTGAGCCATGTGATCGCGAACGAACTCGGGGTCAACCTGCGCACCACGTCGGGGCCGGTGATCGAACGGGCCGGAGATCTTGCCGCGTTGCTCACCAACCTGCAGCCGCACGACGTGCTGTTCATCGACGAGATCCATCGGCTGTCGCCGGTCGTCGAGGAAGTGCTGTATCCGGCGATGGAGGATTTCCAGATCGACCTGATGATCGGCGAAGGTCCGGCCGCGCGTTCGATCAAGCTCGACCTGCCGCCGTTCACCCTGATCGGCGCGACCACGCGCGCGGGGCTGCTGACCGGTCCGCTGCGCGACCGGTTCGGCATCGTGCAGAGGCTGGAATTCTATTCGCCCGAGGAACTGACCCAGATCGTGCGGCGTTCGGCGAAGATCCTCGGCATCGCCTGCGATGCGGATGGCGCGGTCGAGATCGCACGGCGCTCGCGCGGCACCCCGCGCATCGCGAACCGGTTGCTGCGGCGCGCGCGCGATTTCGCCCAGGTGCGCGCGGGCGGCACGATCACCCGCGAGGTCGCCGATGGCGCGATGGCGATGCTGAAGGTCGATTCCGATGGCTTCGACCAGATGGACCGCCGGTTGCTGCGCATCATCATGGACAGCTTCGACGGCGGCCCGGTCGGGGTGGAGTCGCTGGCAGCGGCGCTCAGCGAGGAACGCGGCACTCTCGAGGACGTGATCGAGCCTTACCTGATCCAGCAGGGTTACCTGCTGCGCACCGCGCGCGGCCGCATGGTCAGTGCGAAGACGTGGCGGCTGTTCGGGCTGAACCCGCGCAATGCGCCGGCCGCCGGGTTGTTCGAGAACGACGACCAAGCCACGCCGTGAGCGCGAACTCCCTTACCACGCCGCAGTCCAAACATCGCATGCCGGCCGCGCCGGCGTTCATCTGGCCGATAAGGGTGTATTGGGAAGATACCGATGCGGGCGGCGTGGTCTATCACGCGAGTTACCTGCGATTCCTCGAACGCGCGCGCAGCGAATGGCTGCGCGCGCTCGGCTATGCGCAGGAGGCATTGCGCGAACGGGAGGGCGTGGTGTTCGTGGTGCGTGCGATGCGGCTGGAATTCCTGCGGCCGGCGCGGCTGGATGACGAATTGGTCGTTGGCGTTGCGCTCGTCGAGCGCCGTCGCGCGAGCCTGCTGATGCGGCAATCCATCCGTCGCGGTCACGCGCCGCTGGTGGATGCCGAAGTGAAGGTGGCCTGCGTGGCCGCCACCGATTTTCGTCCGCGCGCGGTACCCGAAGCATTGATGGCGGCCATGACAGAACCGGAGTGATGCGATGAATCCATTGATCCACCTGGTCGCCGCCATGCAGGATGCCGCGCCCGTGCAGGCCTTGCCGGATGCCTCGCCCGCGGCGACGCAGGCGCTCGCGAGCACGACGTCCGCGCCACCGGGCAGCGGATTGAACCTGATCTCGCTGGTGCTGCATGCCAGCCTCCCGGTGCAGTTCGTGATGGTGCTGCTGCTGATCGCATCGATCGCTTCGTGGGTGATCATCTTCCGCAAGCAGCGCGTGCTCGGCGGCACCGAGAAATCCGCGGAAGGCTTCGAGGAAAAGTTCTGGTCGGGCGCCGACCTCACCCAGTTGTACCGCGATGCCACCGAACGCCATCGCGTCGTCACCGGGCTCGAATCGATCTTCGAGGCGGGCTTCCGCGAATTCTCGCGGCTGCGCCAGCGCAAGGGCGTGGATCCGCGCACCCAGCTCGAGGGCGCGCAGCGGGGCATGCGCGCGCAGCTCGCGCTCACGC
>Ga0157375_10005500_pt1 | contig 11022 bp, 6 predicted proteins | sample M35metaG_FD_115311 | JGI IMG/M metagenome (GOLD analysis project Ga0157375, IMG submission 115311) | Miscanthus rhizosphere microbial communities from Kellogg Biological Station, Michigan, USA - M3-5 metaG | ecosystem: Host-associated > Plants > Roots > Rhizosphere > Soil | place: USA: Michigan...
AAGGGCGGCACGACGGTAAGCAGCGCGAGCACCGCGAGCTGCGCTCCCATGAACGGCCACAGCTCCGCGACGAGTCGCGAAAGCGGCACGCGAGCCACGACCGACGTGACGAACAGCAGGCCGCCGACCGGCGGCGTGATCATTCCCATCGTCAGGTTGACGATGACGACGATCCCGAACTGAAGGTCGTTGATGCCAAGCGCGTGGGCGATCGGCGCGAGAATCGGCACCAGGACGACCACCCCCGGCAGGGGCTCGATGAAGATGCCGAACACAAGCAGCAGCACGTTGACGGCGAACAGGAACGCAAGCGGCGACAGGTTCATGCCGACGATCCAGGCGGTCAGCTCCTGCGGCACCCGCGACACCGTCAGCACCCACGCGAACGCGCCCGACATCGCGACGATGATCAGCACCGACGCCGTCATCAGCGCCGAGCGCGAGAGTATTCCCGGCAGCATCCGCCAGTCGAGCGACCGGTAGACCCAGCGGCCGGCGGCGAGCGCATAGAACACCGCCACCACGCTCGCCTCGGTGGGCGTGAACGCGCCGGAGGCGATGCCACCGAGGATCAGCACGGGCAGCACGAGCGCGGGCAGCGCGCGCCACGTATTGCGCAGGTAATCGCGCGTCGTGAGCCTTTCGACAATGCCGCGATAGTCGCGGCGTTTCGAGATGGCATGATTGATGATCCCCATCGCGATCGCGATCGCGATCCCCGGCACGACGCCCGCGATCATCAGCCCGACGAGATTCACCTCGGGATACGCAAGCGCGTAGATGATCATGCTGATCGACGGCGGGATGAAGGGCCCGAAGATCGACACGGCCGCGGTCAGCGCCGCCGCATACTCGGCGTGGTACCCGTCGCTCTTCATCATCCGGATCATGATCGCGCCCGGGCCGGCGGCATCGGCGAGCGCCGAGCCGCTGATCCCCGAGAAGAACGTGATCGCGAGGATGTTCGTGTGGCCGAGGCCGCCGCGGAAGCGGCCGACGAATTGCGACGCGAAGCGAAGCAGCACCTCGGACAGCGCACCGCCGGTCATGAGCTCCGCCGTCAGGATGAAGAACGGCACGGCCATCAGCGCGAACACGTCGATGCCGCTGAAAAGGTATTTCGGCAGGGCGACGAGCGGAAGCCCGCCGTTGACGAGAATGGCGATCAGCGTGCTGCCGCCGAGCGCGAACGCCACCGGCACTCCGAGCGCCAGCAGCACGACGCAGCTCGCGAACAGCGCGGCGATCAAAGCTTCGCCGCGTCCGCGTCGAATTCCGCATCCGCCAGGAATTGCCCAAGGCGCAGGTACGGAATCGTCATCAGGACAAGGTGGACGATCAGCAGTCCGAAACCAAATGGGATTGCCAGGTACACCACGCCGATCGGGATCTGCATGACCGGCGTCGTCTGCCCCCAGGTGAGGATCGCGTATCTCGACCCGAGCCAGAGCATGGCGGCGAAGAAGACAAGCAGCAGCGCGTAGATCGTGACGCGGACGGCAGCGGCATGGCGCGGAAATGCGTTCTGCAGCGTGTCGATGCCGATATGGCCGCCATACCGCAGCACGAGTCCGGCGCCGAGGAACGTGAGCCAGATCATGAGGTAGCGCGACACTTCCTCTACCCAGACGATCGAGTGGTCGGTGAGGAAGCGCAGCGCGACGTTGGCGAAGACCATCACCGCCATCGCCGCCAGAATCGCGATGACGGCCCAACGGTTCAAACGAATCAGCGCGCGGTCGAAGGTCGACAGCATCGTGGCCTCCCTGTGACTGCCGGCGCCTTCCTGCAAGGGCACCGTTGCGAACGGTATTGCTACACGCAGCGGCCGCCGTCGACCTCGAGGCAGGCGCCGGTGATGAACGACGCTTCGTCGGACGCGAAGAACACTGCCGCCGTCGCGATGTCGGTCGGCTGCGACAGGCGACCCAGGGGGATGCTGGCCGTGAACTTCGCCCGGAGCTCGGGCGTATCGCCGCCCATGAACTCCGCGAGCAACCCCGTTTCGCCGGCGACCGGATTGATCACGTTGACGCGAATATTGTGCGGCGCGAGCTCCGCGGCCATCGACCGCGACGTCACGATCGCCGCCCCTTTGCTGCCGTTGTACCAGGTGAGCCCGGGCCGCGGCCGAACGCCCGCCGTCGACGCGATGGTGATGAACACGCCGTTTCTCTTCTCGCGGAAGTGCGGGACCGCGTGCCGCGCGGTCAGGAAGAGGCTCTTGACGTTGACCTGGTAGATGCGGTCGAACTCCGCTTCCGAGACGTCGAGCATCGGCTGGTTGCGGTGCGTGGTGCCGGCGTTGTTGACGACGACGTGGAGCTGGCCGCAGCGTTCGAGCGCGAACCGCACGAGCGCGGCGACGTCACGATCGCTCGAGACATCGCCCTGGCACGCGAGCGCGCGTCCGCCCGCCGCGGCGATCTCGCGCGCGACGCGCTCGGCGCTCCCAGTGTTGATGTCGTTGACGACGACGACGGCGCCCTCCCCCGCGTAACGCTTCGCGATGCCCTCGCCGAATCCCGAGCCACCGCCGGTGACGATGGCGACCTTGTCGTGCAGTCTCATGGAACGTCCAGGATATTTGAAGGATGGGAGCGTCGCCAACCAAACGACCGACCTATTGTGGCAGGTTCGCGCAGAAAGGCCGATACCGGCGCGCGCCATGACAGAAGGCCGCATCTGTCGCTGGATCGAAGCTCACCCATGTACGTCCGTGGCGTTTCGGATCGGTTACACTGCCTCGCTTGACGAAAGTCATCTGCGAAAGGCGCAGTGGCCACAACTATCCACGACGTCGCAAGGCGAGCCCGCGTTTCGGTGACGACCGTGTCTCGTGCGCTCACCGAGCCGCGGCTCGTGAGCAAGTCGACGCTCGCCCGGGTGCTCGCGGCGGCCGAGCAACTCGCCTACCGTCCCAACCCCGCGGCGCGGAGCCTTATCACCGGTAAAACGGGAAACATCGGAATCATCGTTCCCGACCTCGAGAACCCCTTCTACACGAGCATTCTGCGCGGGGTGCAGACCCGTGCGCATCAAACAGGGTATGCGGTGCTCCTCGCCGACAGTGGCGAAGACCCCATGGCGGAGGCGAAGCTCGTCCACACCATGACCAATCAGGTGGATGGGGTGATCATCTGCGCGCCCTTTGCGACCGACGCTCAGCTCGCGCAACAAGCGGAAGTGACGTCGCTTGTCCTCATCAATCGCGCGCTCGCGGGCATCTCGGCCGCGTTGATGGATTTGGGGCGCGGCATGCGGCAGGTCGTTGTCCACCTGGCAGGGTTGGGTCATCGTCGCTGTGCCTACTTGGGCGGCCCCCCCAATGCGTGGTCGAACCGCGCGCGACTTCGTGGCCTTCGCGCGGCGGTGAAGCTGCACGAGGTCGAGTTGATTGAGCTCGGCCCGTTCGAGCCCAAATTCGAGGGCGGCATAGAAGCGGCCGAGGTCGCGTTAGAGACGGGAGCGACGGCGATCGTCGCTTTCAACGACATGATGGCGCTCGGCGTGCTGAGCCGGTTGACAGCGCGCGGTGTCTCCGTGCCCCGCGACATCAGCATTGTGGGTGCAGACGACATTCTGTACGCAGCGATGTGTGCGCCTCCGCTCACGACCTTGGGGATGCCGATGGAGTTGGCGGGACGCACGGCCGTTGACCTGCTGCTCGCGAAGCTGGCCAATCCGTCCGCTTTGATCGATAAGGCGCCTCACCGCAGGCTGGCCACCGAGCTCATCATTCGAGCGACGACGGCACCGCCCGCCGTACCCTTGCCGGCGCGACGCGGCCCCAGGGGTATCGCCACGGCGGAGCTGGGGCAGCCATCCGCCATCCCCCGAACGGGAGGCGCGAACTAAAAGCTCGCCACCTGCGAACGCGATTTCAGGTCGGCGCCAGCGTCACCATCAACGCCGTCGACGCCGTATACGGAAGGTCAGCTGCTGCTTCGAGGCATCGTATAGCCACGTCAGGGGCAGGTATAGATGCCAAATCCAGGAGTGCGTGCCACCGCGACTCGCACGAGCTTGACGTCCACTGCGTCGATGACACCATTGCCGTCCGTATCCGCTGCGGGCAGGAATCCCGCTTGCCCCGTCCGCGTGCCGATCGCCGAGCTCGCCATCGCCAGGTCCGCGCAGTTCGCCGACTCGTCACCGTTGACGTCGCCGGCCACGCGGCGGGCAACGGTGACGCGCACATCGGTGCTTTCGGGAAGCACCCCATCGTTCACGGTGAAGCGCAACGTGTACGTGCCGGCCTGCCCGTACTTCGGCGTCCAGCTGAGCGTCTTGGCCGTCGGGTCGAAGCTCGCGCCGCTCGGGAGATTGCTGGCGGAATACGTAAGCGCCGTCCCCCCTGGCGACTTGGCGTTGACGGTGAACTGCAACGGCGTCGCTTCCTTGGTGCCCTTGTTGCCGACCGAATCGAAGAATGGCCGGAAAACCATCAACGGCAGAGGGTAGTCCGCGTTGGCGACCGCGAAAGAATACGGACGGGTTGCGCTTGGTGCGGTAGGCGACCCGTAAAGCGCATCGGGAGGCGTCCCAGGCGCGGGACGGGATACCGTGACGTCTTGCACGCCGAGCCCCGCGGGCGTCGTCAGGTTCGTCACCGTCGTGGTCTTGTAAGGATAGTTGATCACGTACTCGCGGTCCGGATCCCGCTTCCTCGTATTCGTCACCTTCACGAAAACCGGCACGCCCGATTTGATGTCAGAGGTGAAGTCGCGGAAGACGGCATTATCGACGTCATCGAGAACCACCGAGGGACGCTCGTCCTCGACCAGAAAGCGCACGCTCACGTTGTCAACGGTAAGACCCTTGACGTGACGCGCGTACAGTCCATACGCGGGAAGGATGCCGAAGAGCGTGGGCTCCGGATATTCGCGCGGCATCTCAGGGACGTTGTAGGGGTCGTTCTCCCAGGCCCCCGCACCGCCGTTCGCCTCGGCATTCCAGCTGATGCGCGGCAGCAGCGCTTCGTTTTTCGAGAAGAACGTATTGGCGAGCCACGGCAGGGTCTGGCTCGCCTGGGCGGATTGATAGGCCACATACGTATAGTTGGTGTTGCGCTGCCGTTGCTCGATCGCATGCTCCATCTTGAGGCCGCCGCGATACTGGACGGAGACGTTGCTGATGCTGACGTTCTCGACCGGATGGTCTACCAATCCGGCAATCAGAATGGGATGGCGCGGGTCGGCGTTCTCGATCGTGACGTTGCTGATGCTGATATCGTGAACTTGCGCGAATCCGGGGCCGACCGCATTGGCGGACAATGGATCGGTCGGGAACGGCGAATTCGGATTCAGCCTCGTGGGCGTCGTGGGATTGACAATCGAAACGGTCGTGCCGCCGCCGATCGGCGCGTTGGTGTTCTTGGTGTACGATGGGATGAACCGCGTGGCCGGGAAGTTTCCGTACTTCGCGACGAGATTCGGCAGCACCCAACCCGTGTCATCGAGGCGCACGTTGTTGCTCGTGTTGACGGACTCGCTGGAGCTGATGCCCGTCACCGGCGAGCGCCCCCGGTCTCCGATGCGAATGAAGATGGGCGAGCTGCTGACGTTTCTCATCACGATGTCGCTCATCACCACATCCCGGATCTCCGCGCCGTCCACCGACTCGACGGCGAAACCCCGCGACCGGTCGAAGAGGATGTTTCTGATCGTCACGGTATTGAAGCCGTTGGTGCCCTCGGTGCCGAACTTCACGCGTGCGGTGGGACCGTCCAGGTCGGTGGCGACGAGCTTTTGCACCGAATAGACGCCGTCGATCACCGAACCGGCGTCGTAGCCGCTGACGGTGCAATGCTCGATCAGCACGTTTTGCGTGGCGAAAAACACGCCCAGACCGAACGACGACTTGAGGACGATTGCATCGTCGGTGAGTGAGTTGAAGACTGAGTTGCGGACGGTCATGTTTTGGACGCTATCGATGTCGATCGCATCGCGGTTGGTGTCGACGATGATTCCGTCGACGGTCCAGCCGACCACCCCGGTGCCGATAATCGCGAAATGTCCGCCGTTCTTGATCGAAAAATCGCGGAAGACGATGTTCGTCGCATTCTTGAGCGCGATCGCTTTGTTTGCGCCGGCAGCGGTGCCGGACGCCGTTCGCGTCGAGACCTCTCCGGGGTCGTTCCCCGAAAGAACATTGGTGACAACGCCGCTGGCGTTGAGGAAGCCCCCGTCGATCAATCCTGGCCCGGAGATCATGACGTTGGAGACACCGATGCCGTAGATCAGGCTGTTCGCCCAGTGGCTATGGCCTTGGTCCTGGAGTCCGACGAAGAGGTTTACCTCCGGCGCATCATAGAAGCCGCCATCCTGGTTGGCGCCTGTCCCCTGCACGGCCGCCCGGATGATGGAAGCAGGTGAAGCGAGGTGCAGCCCGATGTTGCTCTTCAGGCGGATGCTGTAGGTCTTGAAGTCGCCGGCCGGTACGACCACCGTTCCGCCCCCGGCTGCTGATGCGGCGTTGATCGCGTTGTTGATCGCCGTCTGGTTAGGCACGGCCGGCCCGCCGGAGACGGCGCCGAACGCGGTGATATCGAAGAACGGGCCTTGCGGGGTGGGAAGGACGGCCACGCCGCTGCCCGTAGCCAGAGGTATGTCGGCGCGAGCATCGACGGCGGCATAGGGACTGCATAGACAACCGGCGCCCATCAATACGACCAGTGCCCGCATCAGACGTGCCTTCATCACTCTCCTCCCCGTTCTTGGGATCACCGCGATCTGGGCGCGTGGCTCAAGGGAAGCTCGCGCGCACAGCGGCACGACCGCTAGGGTCGTGCCGCTCGAAAGCGCATTTCAGGTCGGTGCGAGCGTAACGACCAGCGCCGTGGCTCCGCTATACGGAGCCGTCTGCTTCTGGTTCGCCGCATCGTATTGAAAGGCGGGGCCGTTGGTCAGCACCTGCCCGTTGCGGGTCACTGCCGGGGATGCCGCGATGCTGTACATCTCGACCTTGCCGTCGGTTCCCAGATTGGAGAACTTGAGCGTCACCACGTTGCCCTTCCGCGTTCCGATGATTGGCCGAAACGCCGCGCCGTCCCAGTAGTTGAACGACGACGTGATGCCCGACTCGGGGAAGAACTCGATGTGCAGGCTGGGCGCCCAGTTCGACGTCCAGTTGTTGTTGGACTTGATGATGTCGCCGCGCGGAATGATCGCCCCCGCCTTGACGTATCGCGGGATCACGTCGAGCGGCGCCGCTGCGGTGATCGTCTGCCCGCCCGCAATGCGCGTCAACTTGTCGTCGTAGTTGTACCAATTGCCGGCCGGCAGGTAGACGGAGCGGGTGGTCGCGCTTTGCGTGATGACCGGCGCCACCAGCAACGCGTCGCCGTACATGTACTGGTTGGACATGTCGGCGACGGCGGGGTCGTCGGGATAGACGAGCGGCATCGCCCGCACCACCGGCATCCCGTACAGAGTGGCGTGCTTCAACAACGACCTCGTGAATGGGATCAAGTCGTGATGCTCCTGCGTCCACTTGGTGAAGATCGTCGTCAGGAGCGGCGGGGTCGCATTGGCGCCCGTCGTGTACGGAGGATTCCATGGCGTCCGATTGGGACCGAGCAGGATTTCCATGTAGGGAACGTGCGCGTTCATCGCGATCCAGCGCGCGAACAGCTCCTTGGGCGTCGCGCTGTTGTAGCCTCCGGTGTCGGAGCCGATCATCGGCATCATGATGTTGCCGAGCCGGACCATCTGCTTCAGCGCGTCGGACATGCCGGTGAAATTGACGTCGGCGTCGCCCGTCCAGATCGCGACGTACTTGCGGCCTCGGTCGTAGACGTTGCGCGAGAACGTGAACCCCTGATCGCCGTTGTATTCGAACGACGCTTCGTACGCCATCTTGGGGATCAGATAGGCGAGCTCGGGTTGAAGCGCATCGGGAATGTCGCCCTGATCGCCGCGATCGATCTTGAAGCCGGTGATGCCCATGCTGATGTAAGACGACAGGCGATTCGGATACCCCGTCTGCAGCACCTTCTTGAACCGGTTGTAGGCGATCGGGTTGCGAATGTCGATCCCGGGCGTCGTCGTGCAGCCGGCTGGGACGCATCCGGTCGTGAACTTGAACGGGTTGAGCTCCGGGTCCGTCGTCATGTCGTTCTGGTCGCGGTTCGTGATCCACACGTTGAGGTTTATCCCGCGCGCTTTCAGGTTGGCGATCATCGCGGCCGGATTCGGGAAGCCGGTTGCGGCCGTGTCGAAGTCCATGTTGCCCCAGCCCACGAGCGCACCCGTGCCGGTGCCGACCGGACGGTCGATGAACATGCCGCCGGAAGGCATCTGGAATGCTTGCAGCTGGTCCGCGTCTTTCAGCACCAGCGCCTGCGCATTGGCGACGCCATTCGCAGCGAGATCCTGGTGATGATCGTCGCGCCAGAAGACCGGATCGAACGCCCAGTCCGGCGGCATCAGCGAGCCGCCCGCCAGCGTGGCGTATTGGGCGAGGATTTGCGCGGGCGTCGTGCCGTGGATTACGTAGTAGGTGATCTGCGGCGCGTCGAAGTTGAAGCTCGTCTGACCGGATAAGCCGATCGTATACCGGCTGAACGCCATCGAGTCGATGTAGATCCCGTACTTGCGCGACGTCCAATAGAACGGCGCACGGGCCGACGGATCGCCGCTGCCTTGCGGAGGGCCGGAGGCGCCCAGGGTGGTCCTGTTGTTCGCCCCTCGATTGTCGAGCGATCCGCCCGTACCCCAGTACGAATATTCCCAAATCCCGTAGTTCCGCTCGCCCTGATCGAGGAACTGCTCCTTGATGTTGGTGGGCGCGCCGTTGTCGTAGCTCAACTGGACCTGGATGACGTCCGGATTGACGAATGTCCACCTGATGTGGGCGGTATCGGTCGTCCCGCTGAGGATTGCCGTCGCATCGAGCGAAGTCGCCGTCTGGCCGACGATCGACGCCTGGGTTACGGTGCCCGCCGTGCCCAGCGTGAATTGCGTCTGCGTCGTGCTGAGAAGCACCGTTCCGGTCGAAATTTCAGTGACCGAATAGGAGTAAGGCGCGGCAGTCACCTCGAGCCGCAGGTTGGCCGATTCGAGCACCGCCGCGGAAGCGATCGCGATCGGCGCCGCCGCGAACACTGAAGCGACGGCAAGCAGAGCACCGCGTAGAAACCGTTGGCATGCAAACATCGTGTTCCTCCTTTGCTTCGCGCAGACTGAAAACCTTTTCAGTCGCAGCCTAATGTCGCTAATCCGGAATGTCAACGACGCAGTAGTTATAACGCCGCGCGCACGGCGCTCATCCATGCTGGAACACGACCGTCTTGAGCACGGTAAAGCCATGCAGCGCCGCAAACCCTTTTTCGCGACCGTACCCCGAATGCTTGACGCCGCCGAACGGCAGCTCGACGCCACCGCCGGCGCCATAGTTGTTGATGAACACCTGGCCGCTCCTGATGGCGCGAGCCATGCGCATCTGCCTCCCGCCGCTTTCCGTCCACACGCCTGCGACGAGTCCGAACTCCGTGGCGTTGGCGATCCGCACCGCATCGGCGTCGTCCGCGAACGGCATCGCTGCGAGCACCGGGCCGAACACTTCCTCGCAACCGAGCCGGGAGTCGGGCGGTACGTCGCGCAGCAGCTGCGGCTCGATGTAAAAGCCTCGCGGCGAGGCGTGCGCGACGAGGGTGCCCTTTGCCACCGTCGCGCGGCCGTCGCGCTTCGCGTCGTCGAGGAAACCGCGCACGCGCTCGAGTTGCGACGCACGAATCAGCGGACCGCAATCGAGGTCGTCGAGCGCGGGACCCACTTTGAGCGCCGAGAAGCGCGATCCGAGCTTGTCCAGCACTTCCTCGTAACGCTGGCGTTCGACGAGAAGGCGGCTTCCTGCCGAGCACGTCTGTCCAGCGTTCTGGACGATCGCGTTGACGACCACCGGCAGCGCCGCATCGAGGTCGGCATCGGCGAAAACGATGTGCGGCCCTTTGCCGCCGAGCTCCAGGGTCACGGGACAATGCCGCTTCGCCGCTTCGCCGGCCACCCACGCGCCCGTCGCCGGCGATCCGGTGAAGGAAATGTGCTCGATTCCCGCGTGCGCCGCGAGCGCCGCGCCCGCCTCGCGCCCGAGACCTGTGACGACGTTGAGCGCGCCGTCCGGGAAGCCGATCGAAGCGGCGAGCTCGGCGAGTCGCAGTAGCGAGACGCACGCGTCCTCGGCCGGCTTCACGACGCACGCGTTGCCGGCGGCGAGCGCGCCGCCGACCGAGCGGCCGAAGATCTGCAGCGGATAATTCCAGGGGATGATGTGTCCGGTAACGCCGTGCGGCTCGCGCCACGTCAGCACCGTGTACCCGCTCGGATAGGGAATCGTCTCGCCGGTGAGCTTGTCCGCGGCGCCGCCGTAGAACTCGAAATACCGGGCACACGCGGCCACGTCCGCGCGAGCCTGCTTCAAAGGCTTGCCGCAATCTTGCGCCTCGACGAGCGCGAGCTCCTCGGCACGATCCAGGATCTCGCGTCCGAGCTTCGCGAGCAGCCTCCCCTTCTCCGCCGGCGCGAGCCGGCCCCACGCGCCGTCACGCGCCGCTTGCGCGGCCTTCACGGCGCGATCGATGTCCGTGGCGTTGCCGGCGGCGATCGTGGCGAATGGCTCCCCGTTCGACGGATCGACCATGGGCAGCGTCTCGCCGCTCGCCGATGCAACCCAGCGATTGGCGATGAAATGCGCTGACGGCGTCGCCGCCTTGGCCACCGGTTCAGGCGCATTCATTGGGAGCTCACTGTCATTTCGCGGCCTCCTTGCATGTCTGGGGCATTTGCGGACGGTCGATCCGGTCGATCGCGGCGAAACGTCCGTCGGGCCTTGGCTTGGCCGGCCGCGCTCACTTCGGCCGGAACTTCCACGCGAGCGTGTTCTCGTCGGTGCGCGGAGCATAGGTGATTCCATCGCGCGTCGCCCACAAGTTGACCTGGAAATGCAGCGGCACGATGCCCGTATCGTTGATGGCGAGCTCGGTCGCGCGCTGCAGGTATGCCTCGCGCTTCGCGTCGTCGA
>Ga0157375_10005504_pt1 | contig 11018 bp, 10 predicted proteins | sample M35metaG_FD_115311 | JGI IMG/M metagenome (GOLD analysis project Ga0157375, IMG submission 115311) | Miscanthus rhizosphere microbial communities from Kellogg Biological Station, Michigan, USA - M3-5 metaG | ecosystem: Host-associated > Plants > Roots > Rhizosphere > Soil | place: USA: Michigan...
CGACAGCTCGCCAAGACCGGCCTCAACGTGCCGTTGGTCGCGAACATGACGGAGTTCGGCAAAACCCCCTTTCTACGCGTGAGCGAATTTGAAGAGATTGGCTATCGTCTCGTGCTCTTTCCCGTTACAGCGTTGCGGATCGCGGCCAAGGCGATCGAGACCATGCTCACCGAACTCAAATCAGCGGGCACCCAACACGCGTTCTTAGAACGCATGCAGACCCGACAGCAACTGTACGAGCTGCTGCGATACGACCAATATGAGTAGGAGGAGCGGGAATGCCATGAGGCTAATTGACGAGAAGCCCTATAGCCCAGGCCTTGAAGGCGTCTTCGCAGGCGAGTCAGCGCTCTGCCAGGTGGACGAGGGCGAAAGCGGCTTGCGCTATCGTGGATATGCCATAGAAGATCTGGCCAATCACGCCGCTTTCGAAGAAGTGGCCTATCTCCTTCTTTTCGGCACGCTGCCGGCCCGAAAAGAACTCGATCGCTTTCATGAGCAGATTGTCGCCGGGTTTGTCCTACCCGAATCCGTGCAGCGAATGCTCCACGATATACCTTCCGAAGCGCATCCGATGGATATTCTGCGAACGGGCGTCTCCGTCCTGGGAATGACCGACCCAGACGCTGCCGATCATTCGCACGAGGCAAACCTGCGCAAAGCCATCCGACTTCTCTCACAAATTCCCCTGTTGATTGCCTTCGCGTACCGGCGTGCTCAGGGGAGGCCGATGGTATGGCCGAAGCCCGCGTTGAGCTTGGCCGACAATCTCCTCCGGCTTCTCACGGACCGCCAAGAGGATGAGGTCGGAAAGGCCATGGGGCACCTGCTGAACGTCTCTCTGATCTTGTATGCGGAACATGAATTCAATGCCTCCACCTTCGCCGCCCGAGTCACCGCTTCGACGATGACCGACCTGCATTCGGCGATTACCGCGGCGATCGGCACGCTCAAAGGTCCACTCCACGGCGGAGCGAACGAGGCGGTAGCCGCGATGTTCTGCGAGATCGGGACACCCGATCGAGCGGAGCGTTGGGTCAGGGACGCACTGGGGATCAAACATCGTGTGATGGGATTCGGCCACCGAGTCCTGAAAAAAGGAGATTCTCGCTCACTGATCATTCAACGACATGCCGAGGCGCTCAGCCGAATGTGTGGGGACACTCGATGGTATGAAATGGCCACCACCATAGACGGCATCATGCAGGAAGAAAAGGGGCTTTTCCCTAACCTGGATTTCTATACCGCCGTGGCCTATCTCCTGATGGACATTCCACGCGATCTCTATACACCGGTGTTCGTGTGCTCGCGCATCGCAGGATGGTGCGCGCATGTGATCGAACAGCAGGACCACAACCGTCTGATTCGTCCCCGAGCCGTATATACGGGGCCATCACCACAAACCTATGTCGCCATTGATCGACGTGCATGACAGCATTCAGCAGGCCAGACAGATGGAAGGTCCCCCGTGGACGCTCCCGTGGCCCTCCTTTGCCGAATTCTTCAGTTCACGCGTACATCATCGCGCCGTGGCCGATCGACCATTCCTCACGTATCACGATGACGAGCGGGACATCTATCGCAGCTACACCTATGCCCAGTTTGGCAGGCTGGTCGAACAAGCCGCGACCTTCTTTCATCATCGACTCGGTCTCACCGGTGGAGATCGCATTGCCACCGTGCTGTTCAACCATGATCAGACCGTGGTCCTCTACTTCGCCGCCTGGACCTTGGGACTCGCCGTCGTTCCTATCAACGTTGAAGAGCCCGTAGAAAAGAAGCGCTACATTCTTGAACATTCAGAGGCCGTGGCGGTCTGTTGTTGGCCTGATTATCTCGAGGAAGTTCGGAGCCTTCAACCAGAGTTGCCGAATCTGCATCATGTCGTCACGGTGACGGACGAGGGATTCAGTGAGGAGGAAGGACAGAGGGCAAAAGGTTGGGAGGACCAAATGCTTGTCTCCTCCTGTCGGCGTCCTCATATCTCTGACCTGGATGACGAGGCCTTGATTGTCTATACCTCCGGCACAACCGGACCGCCGAAGGGTGTCATACTCACCGCCTACAATCTTCTCGTTGATGCCGACGGAATCGCCACATGGCACAGCTTGGGAGCCGAGGATCGGTTGATGTGTGTGCTTCCGATCCACCATGTCAATGGAACCATCGTGACGTTGGTGACTCCCTTCTATTGCAAGGGCAGCGTCGTGCTGAACAGAAAGTTCAAGACAGCTACATTTTGGCGACTCCTGCACTGTGAAAAAGTCACGCTCGTCAGCGTGGTGCCGACCTTGCTCGAATTTCTCCTGGACACGAATGAGGATTTGACATCGTACAAACTCGATCGCTTTGGGGGATGCATCTGCGGCGCAGGTCCCCTGCTGAAAGACACCGCGGCGCGCTTCGAGGCACGGTTTCACGTTCCGATCCGCCATGGCTATGGGCTTTCCGAGACGACGTGCTACTCCTGTTTTTTACCCAATGATCTGTCCACGGATGAGCACCGTCATTGGTTGATGGGGTACGACTGTCCTTCGATCGGTGTCCCCTTGCCCCATAACGAGATGGCGATTCTTGACGAGGATGGAAAACCGCTACCGCCGATGGCTCGCGGGGAGATCTGCATTCGCGGACGGACCGTCTGTGCCGGCTATTTCAAGCGCGACGACGCCAATCACGCCGCGTTTAAATGGGGCTGGTTCCGTTCGGGGGACGAGGGGTTCTATACCTACGACAAAATGGGACGGCCGTTTTTCTTTATCTCGGGCCGGCTCAAGGAACTGATCATTCGCGGGGGCGTCAATATTTCGCCACTCGAGATCGACGACCTCTTGAAGCGCTATCCGGGAGTGAAATGTGCCATGGCGGTGCCCTTTGAGAATCGGTACTACGGCGAGGAGATCGCTGCCTACGTCGTCCCGCAAAACGGCGTGACCGCTCTCACCACTATGGAGCTGCTGGACTTTTGCCGCTCTCGCCTCCCGTTCTCAAAGCGTCCCAAAGTGATCCTGTTCGGCGAGGAGATGCCGTACACGTCGACCGGCAAACCCAAACGCTTGGAATTGAAAGCTCGGCTGGCTCCCCTGCTCTCGGCCTATCGAGAGCATCAGTTCAAAGAAGGCGCATAAGCCATCCCGAGCGAAGGACCATCATGTCTCGACTGTTCAAGGGGCTGGAGCGGATAGAAGAGGCCCGCGAGCGCATGGCTGGTGCGAGTTTCATGGCCGGCCTCTACGATGGCAGGCCGGACTTTACGCTGTTGTTTCCGACAGAGGAGCCTCCGGAAGAACGTGCAGCGGGAGAGGCATACTGTGACACCATTCAGTCCTTTCTCATCGCTCACGTCGATCCCGACGAGATCGAGCGAACCGCCAAGATTCCTGACTACGTCTTGAAAGGTCTGTTCCAGCTCGGGACGTTTGGAATGAAAATTCCCAAGGAGTACGGAGGGCTGGGTTTCTCCTATAGGAACTTTGGGCGCGTGCTCACCTTGATTGCGAGTTGGAGCAACATCCTGGCCTTGACTATCGCAATCCCGCAGTCCATCGGCATTGCCATGCCGCTTCTCCTGTTTGGGAACGAGGGTCAAAAGAAACATTATCTGCCGCGTGTGGCACGCGAAGAGATGTCCGCTTTTGCGCTCACGGAACCAATGACGGGATCCGATGCCGCCCATATTCAAACCGAGGCTGTCCTTGATCCGACCGGCGAAGCGTTCATCGTGAACGGAGAGAAATTGTGGTGCACCAATGGCCCCATCGCCCGCTTCGTCACGTTGATCGCGCTCGTGCCGGCCAAGCGAGTGCAACGAGATGATACGCCTGTATGGGTAGCCGTCCGGCAGGGGGAAGGCGCCGAGGATCACGTGCATTCGGCCTTCATTCTCGACATGTCCACGCCTGGAGTACAGATTCGGCAACGATGCCAATTTGAAGGCTGTCGCGGGATTGAGAATGCGCACATGACCTTCCGGGACGTGAAGATCCCAGTCGGCAATGTAATCGGAGAGATCGGGAAAGGACTGAAATACGCGCTGACGATTTTGAACATCGGAAGGGCGATCAGCATTCCAGCCATTTGCCTTGGCATGGCCAAGCAAGCCTGGCAGCCGACCCTGGATCACGCCAACACGCGCTACACGTTTCAGAAAGCTCTGGCAGAACGCCAGACGCAACAAATGCGGATTGGGCGGATGGCAGCCGATCTCTTCGCGATGGAAGCGCTCGCGCAGCTTGTCTGGCATCTCGCGGACCAGCACCGCTATGACATCCGGATCGAAGCGGCGATCGCAAAACTGTTCTGCTCTGAACGAACGATCCAATTCCTCAAAGATGCACAAATCATTTTCGGTGGAATGGGTTATGAGACGGCTGATTCCAAGCGCTTCCGTGGCGCTCCTGGATTTGGAATAGAACAGCTTGTGCGCGATGCGGAAATGTACCGGATCGGAGAAGGCGCCACCGATATTTTGCGGCCGTTCGTGGCACGAGAGGGGCTGAACCGTCACCTTGAACGAGCTCGAACCTACTTTGATGAACCCACAACCGGCCGTCGACGGCTCATGGAGCTGTGGAAACTTTTCCGTTTCTATGTGCCGTGGTATGTCAGCCAATGGAGAAACATGCCGTTGCCGGCTCGAATCGAAATGAACCATCCCAAAATCCATCCGAAATTGCGGTATGTAGAAGAAGCCAGTCGACGATTGGCACGAGCCATTTTGTATGCCATGGTCATCCGCCGACAGGCGTTACAGGACGATCAAGGTCGGCAAAATCGAATTGAGATGGCCGGTGAATATCTCCTCACGATTGTTGCAACGTCCTGGTATGCCGAAAGGCTGGAACGGACAGCGGGCCATGCAGAAGCTTGGGGGCTCGCGGATGAGATTTTTTGTCGCGCCCAAGAAAAATTCGAAAAGGCTGCCCGAGAACTCGTCCGCAATGAAGATGGGCTTCTCACAGATATCGGTAAACAAGCTGCCAACGGCCAGTACTCTTTTCTCTCCAAGGGCATCGTCAAGCGCAACCTTAATGATTTTCTACCCAAGTCTAATTGAAACACAAAAGGGATGGACAAGAATCGGCTGCTTGAGTGCGGGACTCCTTTCCCTCAGAAAAAACTCCATGGAAAAGGATCCTAAATTTAGCAACGGTTCATTCAGGCGTGAGTGTCCGTCACTGGGAGCTCTCACCTAAAGCATCCTCAGTCGGTGCCGAGGGGGAACGCAAGATTACAGTGCCGACGTCTAGACTATATTCTTGAAAGACACCGTTTTTGTCCCCATTACTTTCAAACGACCACGGCGCCTGACATGGCATCGAGCAAGAATATCTCTAATTTTCCAGTGAATGATAAGGAGCCCTGATGCGTGCCTGGCTCATGGATTCATATGAAGGTATCGAGCAGCTGCGCCTTGGTGACGTCCCCGACCCGCAACCGGGTCCTGACGATGTGCTGCTGCGGGTGAAATTGGCGGCATTGAATCCAGCGGACGCTTTTCTGGCACAGGGACAGTATCCGGCCAAACCGCCTCTTCCCCATATCCTAGGGAGAGACGCCGTGGGTGACGTCCTAGCGATGGGATCGAAGGTGGGGCATGTGCATGTGGGCCAGACCGTCGGGGTGTTTCGTTGCAAGGTGGGCGTAGAGGTCTGGGGCACTCTGGCTGAGAAGGTCGTCGTGCCGGCCTCCAGTCTCATAGGAGTTCCAGATGGCTGGTCGCTAGAGGAGACGGCCGCTGCCCCTCTTGTTTTTTTGACTGCCTGGCAGGCGCTGACCCAGTGGTCGGACCCCCCTGCTCCACCTCCTGGGCGGACTGCGCTCCTGGTCACCGGTGCGTCGGGCGGCGTCGGGGTCGCGTCGGTACTACTGGGACATTCGTTGGGGCTCACCGTGCTCGCGCTGTCGCGAAGTGCGGAAAAACGCCGGAGGTTGACCGCGCTTGGGGCAAGGCATGTCTTCGACCCCGCAGATCAGAGCGTCGCATCACACATTCTCTCGACGATATCCCCGCAAAAAGTCGATCTGGTGATCGATACGGTGGGCGGTCCCATGTTTCGAGAGATCGTGGCCACGCTCGGGTATCGAGGACGGATCAGTGTGGTCGGGCGCAGTGGAGGGGTCGTGCCGGAATTCAACACGGCGAGCTTGTTCTTTCGCCGCAATCGTATCGGTGGCGTGGCCGTCGGGGACTATACAGCAGAAGCCGCACAAGCGGCATGGCACGAGATCGTGGCGCGACTGGATGTCATCAAGAAGCGGCCTGTCGTGGATAGCATCTTTGGGTTTAATGATGTGAAGCAGGCTTTTGCACGACTGGCGGAAGGACCTATGGGAAAGGTCCTGATTCGTGGCGTCGTGTAATGTAGGTCATCGTCTGCAGCGGGGGCAAAGCATTCTCGTAGAAATGGAGATTTCATCGTGGACAATCTAGAGCAATTCAAAAAGAGTCAAAAACAATCGTGGGCCAGTTTCATCCCCTTTGAATTCGTGACCACCCGAACAGCCGCACACCTCGTACGGTTTGCAGAAGTCCTGCACGGGCAACACCTGTTGGATGTGGGATGTGGGACCGGCGTCGTAGCCATCACAGCCGCCCAGCACGGTGCGGTCGTCACAGGACTGGATCTCACCCCCTGAACTCCTGGCCCACGCTCGAGAAAATGCCCTAGCAACACAGGTCACGATTACCTGGAAAGAAGGCGATGTCGAGTCGCTTCCATTCGAAGATGGGTCCTTTGATGTGGTGTTGAGCCAGTTTGGTCACATGTTCGCCCCCCGGGCAGACATGGCTTTGCGTGAGATGTTACGTGTGCTGAAGCGGGGAGGCCGGATTGCATTTTCAACTTGGCCGCCTCAATTGTTTACCGGAAAGATGTTTGCCCTGGTCGCGAAGTTTCTTCCGCCTCCACCTCTCCCAGTGGATCCGCCGCCTCAGTGGGGAAATCCGGATATTGTTCGGCAGCGGCTGGGCGATACAGTCACGGACATCCTGTTTGATACCGGCCGAATGTTGTTTCCTACCTGGGGCCCTCTCATTTGCGAATGTTCTTTGAGCGGTATGCCGGGCCGGTCCTTCGAGTGGTGCAAAATTTACAGACCGATGCAAACCGGCTAGAAGCCTTTCGGCACGAGTTCGATGCGCTGGCGGCCGCCTATTTCCAAGATAATTGCATCCGGCAAGACTATCTCATGACACGGGCCGTGAAAGTTTGAGGCTTCCATTAATATTCGTATAAGCGGCTGCAATGCCAACGCTCTAAACTTACTTAACCACGCTTCCGCCATCTCGATACAGACGTTCATCGAGAAGCCGCAACCATCGACACCTTACGACCGATTCAGTTTTCTCCTGGATGGCGAGATCGCCTGAATGCAACCATCATTTGAAGCTTTGCAGCGTCTCTATTGCCTCTGGCGTTGGTTCTTTTTAGCCTTTGGGACACTTGCTTTTACTTTCTTAGGTTAAATTTGTATTAGACAGACGCGAGCCAGGATGTGCCATCCTACCTCCCTACAGTCTTCCTGTTTCCAATTGGATGACACCCTGTTGAGCCGATAACCCTAGCCACATTGGCGTAGTTCGAATCACTCCAACGGGGCATTTAAATCATAAGACTAAGCGAGCGTACTATTAAACAAGCACTTGTGTGGGTGACGAGTGGCAGAAGAGGCTGCCCTGCACAATCAGATCAGCACGGCCAAGCCGACTTATGTCATCTCCAATCCCATCTTCTGATCCCAACCTTTCCGCCTTCATCGCAGAAGTCAGTCTTGCGCTAATCAGGGGTGGTGACATAAGCGTGGTGTTAGATCACTGTGCAGCCATCCTCGTTCGCCATCTTGAGGTGGCATTCGCCCGTATTTGGATACTTAATCAGGAAGAGCAGGTTCTGGAATTACAAGCAAGCGCCGGAATGTACACCCACAAAAATGGCCAGCATAGCCGTATCCCAGTCGGGGCGCACGAGATAGGAAAAATTGCGAAAGAGCGCCTTCCCCATCTCTCGAATGCCGTCATTGGCAACCCTCGCATTCATGATCAGGAATGGGCCAGGCGGGAAAGAATGGTCGCCTTTGCGGGATACCCGTTACTTATCGAAGACCGCCTCGTTGGAGTGATGGGTACCTTTGCTCGGCACCCCCTTCCCAGTGTCACCTTAGAGATTATGGGCTCGCTGGCAAATGTGATCGCGCTGGCAGTCGATCATCAGAGGGCGGAAGATGCCCTGGCGCAACGGGAAGCCGATCTCGCGCGACTCACTGCGCGTATAGAAAACATCCGGGAAGAAGAACGTGCTCAGGTGGCCCGTGAAATCCATGATGAACTAGGCGCAGTGCTTTCACTTCTGAAAATAAAAGTGGCGTCTATTCAGAAACGCACGAAACATGACACAGAAGTACTCGACAAAACACAAAACATTTTAGATCAGCTTGATCACGCCATCCGAACAATCCAACGCATTGCAAAGGATCTCCGACCTTCGCTCCTCGATCATTTCGGTTTGGGGGCCGCTATTGAAGAGTACGTGGATACCAATTGTCATCGAGATACCTACGTGTGTGAAAAAGACATTGATATGAACGTGGTCATTGATAGTTTGCGTGCGACCGCAATATTTCGTGTCTTCCAAGAAGCCATTACCAATATCCTTCGGCACGCCAAGGCGAGCAAAATCCTGGTGTGTTTGAAACAGGACGGGACGCACATTACATTGATCGTGGATGATAATGGCATAGGTATTGAGCGTGGACAGGTGCTTCGACGAGACGCGCTTGGATTAATTGGAATGCGTGAGCGAGTTCGGCCATTTTGGGGGACCGTGTCGATCGTTGGCCGTCCTTCCCAAGGGACCAGGGTTACGGTGTTTGTCCCGAACAGCGGTCGGTCACTTGACAATCCATGACCTGGGCTTCATTGAATGGCGAGGATCTAAATTGGGGCCTTGCAGTCAACGGACTTTTGACGTCAACGATAGAGAACGCAAAGAGCGGAGCGGATACTCAACATCCCTTCATAGTCAAGGGGGGAGCTGCGAGCTGTAGACTCAAGCGTAGATCTAGCCGCTGTCTTGCCACCTCCAGAAGAGAAGCAAGATGTAAAGACGGTGAAGAAGCGGCCGACTCCAAAAATCCAGGAATTAACAGCCTCCTCGTCTTCGCGGTAAGCTACGTGGTTTGAGCTCGGGCTCCCCCGGAGTCTCCCGACGACAACCAGAATCTGTACAAACCCCACGCCCTTCATTATAACGGTTTCATGGACCTCGGCTTTGAATGGATCACCCACTATGGCTATGTCGCCATCTTTGTCCTACTGATGCTGGGTATCGTAGGGTTGCCCGTGCCCGATGAAGCCCTCCTGACTTTTGTCGGCTACTTGTCGTTTAAGGGGGACCTTCACTTGGTCCCCTCCCTTGTGACAGCGTTCCTTGGTACCGCCTTCGGGATCACTATGAGCTATGCGCTTGGACGAATGTTTGGCCTCCCCATCGTCACTCGGCTTGGTGTCATGTTCCACGCCTCTCAGAAACGAATCACGGAGGTGCAAACCTGGGTGTGCCGATGGGGGCCGTATGCTTTGCCGCTGGCCTATTTTCTGCCCGGGATCCGTCATATGGCCGCTTTGATGTTGGGCGCCTCACAACTGCTCGTCCGCCGCTTTGCGGCGTTCGCCTATGCAGGAGCCCTTTTGTGGACCGCCACTTTTATCGGCATCGGGTATGGCTTTGGAGCCGAATGGAGCCGGTCCTCACCCGCGGTGCATCGCAGTATCGTGATTACGGCATTGACCATTGCCTTGACCGTGGCTGTCATCTTGAGCGTTGCATGGCGACGAGGTCGTAGACAAAACTGATGACATGCCCATGACCTAGGCCGCATCGGGCGCCGTCAATGAGGTTCTCGTAAGTACATAGGCGAGTTTTGATTGACACCAACCGCAGTTGAGCTGGACGGGGTTAGGCTTTGGGCCTTCTGAAATGGCTTTTGTGAGTCAGTCCAGCATACCTTACTTTCATTCAGCCCGGGATGCTTCTGCTGTCAGAACTCGTAGCAGTCCCCTCCCTTGAAGGGCAATTTACCTACGTATGGCTCTCTGACAAAACCAACTTTTTATTTTTGGCGAACAGCAGCAAGACTCAGGGGTGTTCAGTGGGTCGAGGAAGACAATTGTGAGGCTCGGAGAGAAAATCGCCAGCTAAAGGTTAAATTGTTATAACTGGTCGGGTGTGATGATCACCATCAACACCCATACGTCAGTATTTCTCTTGACCATCTTGGATCGGCGCAAGGCAGCCGGAGCGCATGATTTCTTCCCACAAGTTTTGCCAAGTATGCCAATCGTGAGCACCCGCAGTGACAAAGGTTTGTTTTTCCGGCAACATGTTTCTCACTAGTTCGTGGCCTAAGGCAAATCGGTCTCCCGTCCCATAGGCTAAATACAGTCGCGGGCATCGTGACAATCTAAGATTCTGTTTCTTTAGCCAAGCCCAAACTTGGCGCACTACCGCATCTTCTGCTAGTTCGTTCGGCTGTTCGCGCTCCAGACTTCCTGTGCCGGTGATTTCGTCGATGAGGTTTGGACGGCCTAAATAGGGCGCGAGGGCGACAATTCCCGTGACATCGGATTCGTAGTGGCTCGTATATAAGAGCGCACCAAATCCTCCGAGTTAGAGACCCACCAACCAGTAGTAGTCATACCCACGCTGCTTTTCGGGCTTAAAAACATCTTCATGAAGCCGGTGCAAAATGGACTTATTCGCATAGTATCCATAGTGAGCATCGACGAAGACCAGATCCGCCAACAAGCCTGTCTTTCGAACGGCCCTGATGAACCCATGCTGCTCGAAATCTTCCGGGGCGTCACCGAGGCCGGGAAGGAACACTATCAGCGTCTTGGCAACTTCAGGCCCCGGATAGTCATCACAACGAGTGACGAGTGGAACAGGGGACGGTAGAAAACATACGGTCCACGGAAATCGCCGCGCCGATTTTGCGAGCAGACATCGGGTCAATCGTCC
>Ga0157375_10005506_pt1 | contig 11018 bp, 10 predicted proteins | sample M35metaG_FD_115311 | JGI IMG/M metagenome (GOLD analysis project Ga0157375, IMG submission 115311) | Miscanthus rhizosphere microbial communities from Kellogg Biological Station, Michigan, USA - M3-5 metaG | ecosystem: Host-associated > Plants > Roots > Rhizosphere > Soil | place: USA: Michigan...
CACACCTATCCCGTGCACACTGTGCAACAACTTCATCAAGTTCGATCAATTCCTCGAAATGGCGGAGGGCATCGGCGCGCGCGAGATCGCCACCGGGCACTACGCGCGGATCGACTGGAATGGCGAAAGCGGACGCTGGGAAATGCGCCGCAGCGTGGATCGCACCAAGGACCAGACCTATTTCCTGTGTGGTCTGAAGCAGGATCAACTGGCTCGCACGCGCTTTCCGTTGGGCGGCATGGAGAAGACGCAAGTGCGGGAACTGGCGCATGAACTGGGCATCCCTACCGCCGCCAAGCCCGACAGCCAGGAGATTTGTTTCGTCCCCAACGGCGATTACGCGGGGTTCATCGATAGCTACTTCAAGGAGCAGGGAATTGCGCCGGCGGAAACCCAGGGCGAGATTGTGACCGCCGATGGCCGGGTCGTAGGCGAGCACGCAGGTGTTCATCATTTCACCGTGGGCCAGCGCCGCGGGTTGGGCATTGCGGCGGCCGAGCCTCTCTATGTGATTGCCACGGAGCCTGCTTCCAAGCGCGTCGTAATCGGCCGCAACGACGATCTGCTGCGCGGGTCGATGCACGTCCGTGACGTCAATTGGATTTCGATTGCCGCGCCGACCGCTCCCTTACGGGCGGAGGTGAAGATTCGCAATAAGCACCACGCGGCGGCGGCCACGCTGCATCCGGGTTCGAGTAATGGAGCGCACCTCGAAGTCCGCTTCGACGAACCGCAGCGCGCGGTGACTCCGGGCCAAGGAGCGGTTTTCTATTCAGGCGATCTGGTGTTGGGTGGGGGCTGGATTGAGTGAGTCGGCGTGAAGACCGTCGAATACTGGCTCGCGCGCTTCGTGCTGGCGACGCTTTCCTTCCCTTCGCTTTCGACGGCCAATGCCCTTGCTCGGTTCTACCTCCGCCTGCTGGATCTGGCATTGCCACGACTCCGCCGCACGGCTCTTAAGAATCTGGAAATGGCCGGATTCGCGGGGCGAGAGCGCATCACTACCGGCGTATTCGACTCGGTTTCGCGGCTGGTAGTGAGCTTTGCCCGCTTCCCGCAGATTACTCGCGATAATGTCGCGGAATGGATTCGCTATGAGGGTCTGGAAAACTTTCAACAAGCGCATGCGCGCGGGAAAGGCGTGCTGGTGGCGACCGGGCACTTCGGCAATTGGGAGCTGAGCGCGTTCGCGCATGCCTACCTGGTCGCGCCTATGCACATTGTCGTTCGGCCCATCGACAACCCCCGCATCGACGCGCTCGTGGAGTCGCGGCGCGAGCTTTCGGGTAACCGTGCGATTGCGAAAAAGGACGCGGCGCGCGGTATCCTGCGGGCGCTCGCAGCGGGCGACGCCGTGGGAGTACTCATCGATCAGAACACCACGCCCGACCAAGGCGTGTTCATCGACTTTTTTGGCGTGAAGGCCTGTGCCGGCAGCGCATTTGTGAAATTGGCGCATCATAGCGGCGCGGCCGTGGTTCCAGGGTACGCGTTGTGGTCGGATAAAGAGGGTCGTTATGTGTTGCACTTTGAGCCTGCGGTGGAAATGAAAGGCGACGTGCAGCACGATACTCAGCAGGTGCACGCGCGACTCGAAGCCGCCATCCGCAAACATCCCGATCAGTGGCTGTGGATTCACCGGCGCTGGAAAACGCGGCCGCCGGGGGAAAGACCGATCTATTGATGATGATCAAACGGGTTTGTGTGTTTTGCGGATCAAGTCCAGGAGCGCGTCCGGCTTATGCTGCGGCGGCTGCCGCTCTTGCACAATGCCTGGTCGCCCGTGGCCTCACGATTGTCTATGGCGGCGGAAACGTCGGATTGATGGGGGTGCTTGCGGACACCGCTCGCGCGGCTGGCGGCGAGGTGATCGGCGTCATCCCGCATTCGCTGGTCGCCAAAGAGGTGGCGCACACCGGACTACCCGACCTCCGGATCGTCGATTCGATGCATGAGCGCAAGGCGCTGATGGCCGATCTTGCGGATGCGTTTATCGCCATGCCGGGCGGTTACGGCACCTTTGAGGAGTTCTGCGAGATCCTGACCTGGACTCAACTAGGCCTGCAGCGCAAACCGTGCGGCGTTCTGAACATCGAAGGCTACTACGACAACCTATTGCAAATGTTCGACCACGCGGTGGCGGAGCAATTCGTCAAGCCCGTGCACCGCGAAATGTTTATCGCCGACGAAGATCCGGTGGCGTTGGTCGAGCGCCTGCTCGTGTATCAGGCGCCGTTCGTCGACAAATGGCTCGGGCGCGAAGAGACTTGAAGCCTGGCGGCTAGTCTTTCGGCGACGACGACAGCGTCTCGAGAAAGAGCGCGAGGATCAGAAACCCTGCGAGTGTGGCCGAGACGATCATGGTTTATGGATTCATCATGCCTCAAAAGGATTCATCCAGGCGTGAAATCGCCGTGAAGATTTTGTGAAGTTTCTTGGGGGCCCCCACCGATACGTTGCAGCGGGCAGATTCTGGATAATAGTTCTCTGGAGATTCAGTGAAAGCTTTAGTGAAGGCAAAAGCCGAGACCGGACTATGGATCGAGGACATCCCCGTCCCGACGATTGGGATTAACGACGTTCTGATTCGGGTCCACCGCACGGGAATTTGCGGCACCGACGTTCATATCTACGATTGGGATGAGTGGGCTCGCCAGACCATCCCGGTTCCGATGGCGATAGGACACGAATTCGTCGGCGAGATCGTCGAAGTCGGCTCCAACGTCATCGATTTTCACCCTGGCGAGCTGGTTTCGGGCGAAGGCCACGTGGTGTGTGGGCGCTGCCGAAACTGCATGGCCGGGCGCCGCCATCTGTGTGCCCATACGTCGGGCGTGGGAGTGAACCGTCCCGGTTGTTTCGCCGAGTTCATTGCTTTGCCGATGACCAACATCTGGCGTCACGATCCGCGGGTAGATCGCGACGTCGCCGCCATTTTCGATCCGTTTGGCAATGCCGTACACACGGCTCTGATGTTCGATGTGCTGGGTGAAGACGTGCTGATCACGGGCGCCGGGCCGATTGGAATCATGGCGGCCGCCGTGGTGCGCCACGCCGGCGCGCGCTACGTTGTGATCACCGACGTCAACGAATACCGGCTGAATCTGGCGCGCAAAGTGGGCGTGAATCTGGCGCTGAATGTGAAAGGAACCTCCATCGCGGAGGCGCAGAAGACGTTGGGCATGCAGGAAGGATTCGACGTGGGCCTGGAGATGTCGGGCAACGCCAGCGCCTTCGGCGACATGATCCACAATCTGTCGCACGGCGCGAAGATCGCCATGCTCGGCATCCCCGCGGGAGAGATGGCGATCAATTGGCGCGAGGTCATTTTCAATATGCTCACCATTAAGGGCATCTACGGCCGCGAGATGTACGAAACCTGGTACAAGATGACGGTGCTGCTGCAATCCGGCCTGGATATCCGGCCGGTGATCACCCACCGCTTCAGCTACCGGGATTACGAAGAGGGCTTTCGTGTGATGCGCTCGGGGCAGAGCGGTAAGGTGATTCTCAACTGGGAGGAGCTGATCTAGCAATGCTGGGGACATATCAGGCGTTCGTGGAATCGCAACTCGGGGAGATCCGCGGGGCCGGTTTGTGGAAGCCGGAGCGGGTTCTTGATTCCCCGCAGCGCCCCAATGCGAAACTACAGGGCGGCGAAAAAGTGCTGGTGTTGTGCGCGAATAACTATTTGGGCTTGGCCGACGATCCGCGCATCATGGCCGCCGCGCGCAATGCGCTCGACCGCTGGGGCTACGGCATGGCTTCCGTCCGCTTTATCTGCGGTACGCAGGAGCAGCATAAGCAACTGGAACACGATATCGCAAGCTTTTTGGGTACCGAAGACACCATCCTCTATTCGTCCTGTTTTGACGCCAACGGCGGCCTGTTTGAAACGCTGCTGGGCGCAGAGGACGCCGTCATTTCGGACGAACTGAATCACGCGTCGATCATCGATGGCATTCGGCTTTGCAAAGCGCAACGCTTCCGTTACAAGAATCGCGATATGGCGGATTTGGAACAGCAGCTCCAGGCCGCCGAGGGCGCACGTTTTCGCATGATCGCCACCGACGGCGTCTTTTCGATGGACGGCTACATCGCGCCCTTGCGGGAGATCTGCGATCTGGCGGAAAAGTATCACGCGATGGTGATGGTGGACGATTCGCATGCCGTGGGCTTCGTCGGCGAGACGGGACGCGGTTCGCACGAACACGCGGGCGTGATGGGACGCGTGGATATCTTCACAGGCACGCTCGGCAAAGCTTTGGGCGGCGCCAGCGGCGGCTACATCAGCGGTGCAAAGTCGCTCATTGCTCTGCTGCGCCAGCGTTCCAGGCCGTATTTGTTCTCCAATTCCTTGCCGCCGTCGATTGTGGCCGCGTCGCTTGAAGCTTTGAAGATTCTCACGGCATCGAACGAGCTCCCGGAGCGCCTGCGCAGGAACACGGCAATCTTCCGTAAGAAGGCGACAGAACTTGGTCTGCAGATTCTGCCCGGCGAGCACCCCATCGTCCCAGTGATGGTCGGGGATGCCGCCAAAGCTGCGCGCATGGCGGAGTATCTGCTTCATAAAGGCATCTATGTCATCGGATTCTCGTATCCGGTGGTGCCGATGGGCAAGGCGCGTATTCGCACGCAGGTTTCCGCGGCGCACACCACCGATCAGCTAGGCTGGGCCGCTGAAATGTTCGCTGAAGCCGCCGCGAAGGTGGAGTAGCTACTTCTTAAACTTCACGAATCCAAAGGTCAGCTTCTTCTCGACGCCATCCACGCGGTCCAGCCGCACGATCACCTGATCGCCAATCGAGAATTGCCGACGGTGTCGGACGCCCATGATCTTGCGAATATTCTCGCGGTACTCGAAGCGGTCGCCAGGCAGCGTATCCAGCGGGACCAGACCTTCGATGAACATATCCTGTAACTCGACGAAAAATCCAAAACGCGTGGTTGAAATAATCAACGCGTCGAACTCGTCGCCGACCCTGTCGATCATGAACTTTACCTTTTTCCACTCGACCAGTTCGCGCTCGGCTTCGGCAGCGCGGCGCTCGGCGTCGGACGACTGGTCGGCAATCGCGTGTAAGTCCGCTTCGTAACGCTTACCGTCCAGATGCGCGCCCAAAATGCGGTGGACGATCAGATCCGGATAGCGCCGGATGGGCGACGTGAAGTGCGTGTAGCTGGTAGCAGCCAACGCGAAGTGGCCGACATTCAAGTCGCTATAACGCGCCTGCTTGAGTGAGCGCAACATCAGGTAACTCAGGATGCGTTCCTCGGGCTTGCCCTCGATCTTGGCGACAAGCTTCTGGTAATTACGTGAAGTGAGCAGCGGGTTATCGAGCGCGACCACTTCCGCCTTGAATTTCTTCACCGGCGCGGCGCCCGGGGTGAGCGAGTAACCGAACTGCGTCGCGATTTCCTCGAACTCGATCACGCGCTTCGGATCGGGGCGATCGTGTATACGGAAAATCATGGCCTCGCCCGCGGCCTCAATATGCGCGGCCACGGCTTCGTTGGCCGCCAGCATGAACTCCTCAATCAAGCGGTGCGCGATGTTGCGGGGAGCGCGCGTCACGGCGGTCATCGCGCCGAACTCATCGAATTCGAGAAGCGGCTCAGGCAGATCGAAATCGATCGAGCCGCGGCGCTGCCGCTTCTTGTTCAGCAGCAGCGCCAAGTCGCGCATCATCTTGAAACGCGGCACCAGCGGCGCGTACCGCACATTAAGCTCCGCATCCCCTTCCAGCACTTTGTGAACGGCCGTATACGTCATGCGCTCAAAGCTTCGGATGACGCCGCGCGTAAAATCCTGCGCCACCACGTCACCATGGTTGTCGATTTCGAGCAGCGCGCTCATCACCAGCCGATCCTCGTGCGGCCGCAGCGAGCACTGATCGGTGGATAGCTCGAGGGGAAGCATCGGGACCGCTCTATCGGGGAAGTAGACACTGGTCCCGCGCCGCAGCGCCTCGCGATCGATGGGGCTTCCGGGGCGCACGTAGTAACTGACGTCGGCGATGTGCACCTGCAGCGCCCAGTGTCCGTTGGGGAGCCGCTCCACCCACACCGCATCGTCGAAATCGCGCGCAGTCTCGCCATCGATGGTGACGATATCGTATTCGCGGAAATCACGCCGCTTGGCGATCTCGTCATCGGGGATCGTACCGGGAATGCAACGCGCCTGCTCCAGCACGTCTTCCGGGAATTGATGCGGAATGTGATGCGCGCGGATCAGAATCTCGACGTCGATTCCGAAGTCGTCCGGACGCCCCAGGATCTCGATGACACGGCCCGCCGGCCGGTCGCCATTGTCGCCATAATCGACGATCTCGGCGGTGACGATCATGCCGTCAAGGTCTTCTTCGGAGTGCACCTCCACCGGGCGCGCGCCCACGCGATCAACGGACACGCCGCCGGCGGGGATCGCCATGCCTTCCGGAATCTCGATCCACTGACGAATGCGCTCGTCATGCGGGATCACATAATTGCCGCGCCGCCGCACACGAAAATCGCCCACGATGCTGCTGTGCGCGCGCTTCACCACTTCCACGATCTCGCCGTGCGCGCGCCCGTCGCGCTCTAGACGCTTGATGCGCAGAGCTACGCGGTCGCCATGCATGGCACGGTCAGCTTCCTCTTTGCCGAGGTAGATGTCGCCCTTCAAACCCGGCACTGGCTCTTCCGGCGTCACGAAGCCGTAGCCGTCGCGATGCACGCTCAGCCGCCCGTGAATCAGGCGCGGAGATTTTTTCTTTTGCGAGTGTCCCCTTTGCAGATGACCCTTGGGATGTGGCGGCACGATCCATTTTATAGTGAGAAGGCATATGGACTTGAAAACCGTCCGCCTGGTGATCCCCGAAAACGGCAACATTATCGTGGGCCACAGCCACTTCATCAAGACCGTCGAGGATCTCTATGAGGCCATCGTCAACACCGTTCCGCAAATGAAATTCGGCATCGCCTTCAACGAAGCCTCGGGAGACTGTCTCATCCGCGTGGACGGCAACGATCCCGAACTCGAAGGCATCGCCACCGAAAACGCTCAGGCCATCGCCGCCGGACATGCGTTTGTGATCGCTCTGCGCAATGGTTACCCGATCAATATCCTGGGCCGCATTCGCGAGATCCCTGAAGTCTGCAACATCTTTTGCGCTAGTGCGAATCCGGTCGAAGTGATCCTCGCGGAAAGCGAACAGGGGCGGGGAATCCTGGGAGTGATCGATGGCAGCTCGCCCAAGGGGATTGAATCCGCCAATGACCGCGAATGGCGGCATGGGCTTCTCCGTAAGATCGGGTACAAGCGGTAAACCGCTTTCAAAGCCAGCAAAAAGGCAGTTTTTGCCTTCGCCACGGTCCACTTTTTACCTTTGACTCCCTGAGTTTTTGGTGGCATACTACTGCCGTATTGGAGTGTCGGTTTGAGTCTCCGTCCGCTTTTCGGTCCTGCCGTTCCGTCCCGCCGGGTGTCTCTCTGCTGCAGCCTCCATTTACAAGGAGGAGCGTAAAGTGAAGAAGCTTTTTGTGGGAAATCTTCCTTACACCGCGAATGAAACTGACGTGCAAAACTTCTTTGCCGATCACGGCGTTAGCGTCGATTCCATCACTGTGATGCGCGACCGTTTCACGGGCCAAGCCCGGGGCTTCGGCTTTGCGGAAATCAACGACGATAACGCGGCGGCGCAGGCGGTCGAATCGTGCCACGGCAAGGAACTCATGGGCCGGACCCTGGTGGTTAACGAGGCCCGCCCGATGGCCCCGCGCGGCGAAGGCGCGGGCGGCGGACGTCCCCAGCGGCGGGAACGCTACTGACGCCTCGGCAACTAGTCTGAATGTGTTGCGGGTGCGCCGGTAGTGTGGGCCGGTCCGTCCCATATTTTGCTCTGTCCCATATGATGGTGGGGATGACCCCCAAGGCACACTGGCTAGCCGCCGCTCGCAGCGCCATGCAAACCGAAGGGGAAGCGGTCCTGGCCGCGTCCGAGCGCCTGGGAGACAGCCTCTTGAGCGCGGTGGATTTGATCGTTGGCCAGCCCGGAAATCGGCCCGGCAAAGTGGTGGTAACCGGCATGGGCAAGTCCGGGCATGCGGCTCGCAAAATCGCCGCGACACTGCAAAGCACCGGCACGCCGGCTGTTTTCCTACATCCGACAGAAGCCGGCCATGGCGATCTGGGCATGTGCCAACCTGGCGATTGCGTGGTCATGATTTCCAAGAGTGGCTCTACCGCCGAGCTGTTGGATCTGATCGCGCCGCTGCGCGGCTTCGGCACCCGCTTCATCGGGATACTGGGCAACCTGCGCTCGCCGCTGGCCGCCGAAATGGACGTGGTGCTGGACGGCTCGGTGCAGCGCGAGGCTGATCCGGAAGGCTATACGCCGACGGCCAGCACCATGGTGGCTCTCGCACTGGGGCATGCGCTGGCGGTCGCGCTGATGCAGGCGCGCGGCTTCACCGCCGAACACTTTAGGCGCTACCATCCAGCCGGTCAACTGGGCCATAACCTGCGGCTGCGGGTGCGCGATGTGATGCACGCAGGCGACGAGGTGGCCTGGGTCACAGCAGACGATTCGCTGAAACATGTCGTCATCGAAATGTCGCAGCGGCCGTTGGGTGCCGCATGCGTGATCGCCAAGGACCGCCGCTTGCTTGGTCTCATTACCGATGGCGACGTTCGCCGCGCGCTGCGCAACCACGATGACATCCGCCCGCTGCGCGCCTCCGCAGTGATGACGGCGTCGCCGGTCCATATCGGCACCGATGCGCTGGTGCACGAAGCCTTGCGCCTGATGGAGGATCGGCCCTCGCAGATTTACGTTCTGCCGGTTCTGGATGCCGATACCAGAGTCTGCCTAGGCCTGTTGCGCCTGCACGATATTTATCAGGCTCGCGCGGTCGATTGAGCGCTTCTGAGGGCCCCTAAAGTTCCTGTCCCCCTCAGCCGATCCCCGGCAGAGGTGTTCCCATGCGTATCGCGTCTTCATGGTCCCAGGCTTCGGTTCTGTCACAGCTTTTGGTCGTGTCATTGGCTTCGGTGGCCGCGCTGGCTGGCGCGGGAGGCGGCCCAGCCGTATACGTAATCGGGAACCTCGCAGGCATGTCGCCGGGTGACGAAGGAACACTAGTGCTGGATACCGATGTCATGGTGTTCCGCTCCGGCAAAACAGTGCTGTCACTTCCCTACAGCGACATCCACAAGGTGGAATTTGGGACTCGGGTCACGCCACCGTCGGACGCTCCACTTTACAAAGTCTGGCGCTTACCTAAGCGCTTCCTGACCGAACGCCCCATGCATCAGATGGTCAACTTTGAGTTCGCGGACAAAGGCGGTGATCACCAGACCATGACGCTCGAATTAGAAGAGGCCGCGGCCAACCAAGCGTTAGTGGAAATCGAAATCCGGCAAGGTAAACGCACGCCCCCGAAGCGTGCGACTAACGGTGATCCCTGGTGGGGCGACAGCGCCTGGAAAACCAGTCGGAATAACAACACGGTGAGTCCGGAATCGCTGGGGACCTCGCCCGGCAAATAACTTTTGTGCGCATTCGCGGCGGCGGACTCGCGAGCCATCGCGCGCAAGAACCATAGAGTGGTTATGTTATTCTGAGACCGGTTCCCCGCGCCCATGCGTTTTCGTACTGTACTGGCTATCGCTTTAACGGGGTTGGCCGCGCTCGGCGTGCTGTGGGGACAAAAGCCGTTCCGCGAGTGGCCCGCCATCGAGTACCAAGGTTTTCCGCTCCCCCCCGACGCAAATCATCCCGCTGAGTGGACTCGCGCGCGCTTACGTTACCCAGACATCCTTGGCTACACCCTGCATGGCAGCGGACGTTTCCCCGGCTTCCCCGGCTACTGGACCATGGACTATCCGCGTTCGGACCGGCACCTGTTGCAAGGGGTGAGGCGCCTGACGCGCATCGATTCAAGGTCGACCGAGCAGGTGGTGGATCTCGACGGTACGGGTGAAGTGAACAACTGGCCCATGCTGTACGGCGTGGAGGTCGGGCACTGGATGCTGCCCGAGGACCAGGCCCAGCAGTTGCGCGATTACCTGTTGCGCGGCGGCTTCTTCATGGTCGACGATTTTCACGGCACGGCGGAATACCGGGGTGTCCGCGAGTGGGATACATTCGTGGAAAGCATGACGCGGGTGTTCCCCGACCGTCCGATCGAAGACATTCCCGACAACGACCCGATCTTCCACACCATCTACGATCTGCAGGAACGCTTCCAGGTTCCCGGCGAGCAGTTTCTCGAGACGGGCTTAACGTATGAGGCGGGCGCGACCGGCATAACGCCGCACTGGCGCTGCATCCGCGATAACAAGGGCCGCATCATGGTCGCGATTTGCCACAATATGGATCTGGGCGATGCCTGGGAACACTCCGACAACCCTCTGTATCCCGAGAAATACGCATCGCTGGCGTATCGAATCGCGATGAATTATTTTATTTACGATTTGACCCATTGAAGTAGCTCATGGGCCGTAAAAAAGTCGCGAAAACCATACTGGTCGGCATTGCTGGCATCGTCGCAGTGTCCTGCGCAGGATACGTATTTCTGCGGCTAGCCGGAATAATCGATCCGGACGCTTGTGTTTCTGAACGAATGAAGACCGTGCCTAATTTGTCAGGTGCGAAGGTGGAGATTGTCTATACCAACTGCGATACCTTGGCGAAAGATGAAGCGATCAGCGTTTACTTCTCTCGTGCAGCCGTGACGGAAGAGTCATGGTTTGCGGAACCACAGAACTCTCATTTTTCGCTACGACCCCGGCCGTCCTAGCGATCCTCCAGTCATAGAGTCGCCGGGAAAAGACAGGGTTCAGATTTCCGTTCCTGAGGTCTCGTCTGTGGCCATTCGAGACGATCAGTGGGGGGATATCTCCATCGATTACAAGATCGAGCATGTTATAAATCCTTGAGAAATCTCCGAAGACGAAGGGGGCCCCATTGACGTTCGGGGCGGAAAACGTTTCAGGGGCTTCGTGCCCCTCACCGATACGCGTCCTTGCGATTGAG
>Ga0157375_10005507_pt1 | contig 11017 bp, 8 predicted proteins | sample M35metaG_FD_115311 | JGI IMG/M metagenome (GOLD analysis project Ga0157375, IMG submission 115311) | Miscanthus rhizosphere microbial communities from Kellogg Biological Station, Michigan, USA - M3-5 metaG | ecosystem: Host-associated > Plants > Roots > Rhizosphere > Soil | place: USA: Michigan...
CCATAAACTCTGTCGACTTGCGGCCTTCCAGGTAGCCAAAAACCAGGCCCCATATCAAACCCAGCGGGAAGCCATTAATAAACAGGAATATGATATTGTAGGGCGCCGGAACAATTGCAAAAAGCAGCAATGCCAGCCAGGCGATACCGATCAGTAACAGGATACTTTTTGCGCGCTGGCCGGGTTTCAGTTCAGCAATAAATTTGATGCCGTAGAACTTACTTAACGTGTAGCCGATAATCTGCGCGATAACCAGCCAAACCTTATAATCGACATGCAAATATTGCTGACCGGTGAATGTTCCCGCGGCGTAGGCTTTACGAAAGGCGTACATACAGGTATAGGCCCCGAATGACGAAACAGCCGCCATCAGCGAGATGAGTCCGTATGGCCATTGCGCCACTTTTGCCCGCAGCTTTTCCATCAGCTTTATTGGTTAATGATTGTGATCACTTCAGCTATATCGTCGATGATATGGGTAGGATGATACTCTTCCAGCTCCTCCCTTGTAAATATACCTGTAGTGACGCCAATAGTATACTTGCACCCTGCATTCAAGCCTTCGCGCATATCCACTTCGGTATCGCCGACTTTGGCTACTTCAAGCGGATCGGTTATTCCGGCTTCGTCCATCATTTTTCGGATCATGTAGGGATGCGGGCGCCCCAGCTCTACTTCATCCGAACCGACAAGATAATCGATCAGTCCTTTTTCGCGCCATTGCAGGCGGTTCACTACGGTATCGGCAATGTCCTTTGAGAAACCGGTATTCACCCCAACCAGCACACCCTGCTGATGCAGCGCGGCGAATGTTTCTTCTACATTTGGCAGTGGTTCGATCCCGGGTTCGTTCTGGTAAAACCAGATCATCTGTTTCACAAATTCGCGGTGAATCTCATCAACCAGTCCGGCAGTGATCTTTGACTCATCGGCTTCGTGTAAATGAAGCATTTGGGTAATGGCCTGGTTCTTTTCGTAACCCATTAAAGGGTTTATCATTTCAAGCGGAATATCGTAATTATACATTTTCAGCGCCGCCTGGAAGGCTTTGCTTACATTATGTTCATCCTTAACCGTAGTGCCGGCTATATCAAAAACAACTAATTTTATAGACATGGAAGCGGGTCTTTTTGTTGAGCAATACTAAACTTAGTTTATTAATATCAAACCAAATTTATGTTAAAGTTTTGTTATTAGTGATTAGTTAACTGGTGACTTGTGATTGGTTAACCTGTTAACTTGTGGTTAGTTAACTGGTTGGCACAACCTAATCTCTGATAACCAGTCACAAATCACTATCCTCACTTCTTCTCCTCAAAAAAATAAATTACCAGCATGCTTGCTTTATGGTCACCCAAATTAACCGGCGTATGCGGGATGCGACCGTCAAACAGCATGGAATCGCCTTGTTTCAGCCGGATCTTGTCGTCGTTAAACTGGTATTCTATTTCGCCTGAAAGGATATACTTGTATTCATAAGCGTCAGTCTCAACCAATGGGCGGGTTGCATTCGGCTCCAGCTCAAGAAGTACAATATCGATCGTGGAATGATCGATAAAGCGCGTCAATATTCGCTGATAATTAAACCCTGTGGTGTGTTCCTTTTCAAAATGTTCGTATTCCTCTTTTCGCAATACCAGTATAGGGGATTGTTTGCTGATGGTTCTGATATCCTTGAAGAATTCGTTAAGATCTATCTCCAGGGCTTTGATGATGTCGATCAGCACGATAAGCGAAGGAATGGTCCGGCTATTCTCGATCTGCGAGATCAAGCCCTTACTTACATTGGCCTGGGTAGCCAGTTCCTGTACGGTAATATTCTTTTCGCGGCGGCGTTCTTTTATTCGGTTACTGATCTGTATCAGTATGTCATCTTCCATAGAAAGGCTTAACGTTGGCTGTATTGCAATAGTGCTTTACAAATTAAAAAATATTATTGGTCCGTTGTAAAATAGACGGGACAAATTAAATTTAAGATTTAAACATATTGCATTAAAAAAATGTTATGTTTTTAACGACGCGTTAAATTATGCGAATACATCATGATGATTTAATGATTTCATAATATCCAGTACTTTTATTTGTAAAAAGCTTTACTACCATGACCAAGCCAATATTCAACCCCGAGCCCATAGTGAATGAGGTTTTTTCACTGTACGAGATGCATGGCAACGAAGATTATATCGGTGAGCCTGTATCGCAACTGGAGCATATGTCGCAAGCTGCGGCTTTAGCTGAAGAAGAGGGCTTTGAGGATGAGGTGGTCCTGGCGGCATTTTTTCATGATATCGGCCACCTTTGTGCCAGCAGCGAGGCGAACAGCATGGCTGGCTTCGGGGTTATGGATCACGAAAAACTGGGGGCCGATTACCTGCGCGACAGGGGCTTTTCGGAACGTATAGCCAGCATGGTTCAAAGCCATGTGGTAGCCAAAAGATACCTTACTTATAAATACCCTGAATACTACAATCAGCTCTCGGACGCCAGCAAGGCCACGCTCGAATTCCAGGGCGGGCGCATGAGCGAGAAAGAGGCGATTGATTTTGAACAGAACCCTGATGCCGAGCTTTTTGTACGCCTGCGTTACTGGGACGATAAAGCCAAAGAAACCAACAAACCAACACCCGATATTGCTCACCTTAAATTACTGGCAATAAGTCATTTGTACAAAAACAATTGACCTTCTCTATTGCCTGAATATTAACGAATTGTAAGTCGATTGTAACTCTGTCGTTACAAAATCCACTCTTCTTAACTTTTGCTGTACGCAAGCTTAAGCTTTCCTTAATATAAACTTAGTTTACTAATAATAAACTAAGTTTAGTATTGCTGCATGAAACTCCAACCATTCTCATCAATTAATTTAAGCAAATGAAGCAGCTTTACGTTCACTTTCGGACATTAATAACGGCATTGTTATTATGTCTGTCCCCGGCGCTTCTGTTCGGGCAAATCAAGATCGGTGGCACAGTAACCGATGAAAACAAACAACCACTTCCGGGCGTAAGCGTTACGCTTAAGGGCACCACAAAAGGAACCGTAACCGACCTCAACGGACGTTTCCTGTTCACTGTTGAAAAAGGGCAGGTGCTTTCTTTCCGTTTCCTGGGATACGTACCGCAGGAAGTTACAATAGGCGACCAGGCTAATTACAATGTTACGCTTATCGCTGACACCAAATCGCTGAACGAAGTTGTTGTAACGGCGTTGGGTGTTAAGAAAGAAACACGCCGTATCGGTTATGCAACGCAAACTGTGAATGGCGCCGACCTGACCACTGCGCGTGACCCCAACCCTATTAACGGACTGATCGGTAAAGTAGCCGGTTTATCTGTAGGCGCAACTTCCGAAATACTGGGTGTACCTAACGTGACCATACGCGGTAACACGGTATCGCTATATGTTGTGGATGGTTTACCTATCAACTCGGACACATTCGACCTGAGTCCGGATGACATTGACACTTATACCATATTAAAAGGCCCTGCTGCTGCTGCACTTTACGGCAGCCGTGCACAATATGGCGCTATACTGATCACAACTAAAAAAGGCAACTCCAACAAGAAAGGCCTGACTGTTGACATTAACAGCAGTACTGTCATCAATAAAGGCTTTACTGCTTTTCCGCGGATCCAGAACAAATTCGGACCGGGCGAAAATACTTACTACCAATTTGTTGACGGCAGGGGTGGTGCACCAGGTGGTGTGGATAGCGACTATGACGTATGGGGGCCGTACTTCAATGGCCAGCTGATACCACAATACGACAGCCCGATTGTTAATGGGGTTCGCCAGGGTACACCCTGGACGGCAAGGGGAGCCAATAACCTGGCGAATTTTTTAAGGACAGGTTATCAAACCAACAACGATATTGCCCTGACCGCAAACGGCGATAACTACACTACCCGTTTTTCGGTATCGCAACAGCATCAGAACAGCTATATCCCTTTCCAGTACCTGGATGTTGCCAACGCCAATTTCTTCGCATCATTCAATCCAACTTCACGTTTGAAATTTGAGGCAAGTATTGATTTTAACAGGCAAACCACAGATAACTATCCTGATGTTCAGTATGGTCCAAACAGTATTATCTATAACATGGCTATCTGGACCGGTGCCGACTGGGACGTAAACGCACCTGATATCAAAGGCATCTGGCAGCCCGGTAAGGTGGGTGTTGCTTCGGTATTTGAAGAATACACCCGTTATCATAACCCCTGGTTCCTGACTAAAATATGGACCCGCGGCCATACCAAAAATGATACATACGGCTATATCTCCGGTAACTACAAGATCGACAATCACCTGAATGTTACTTTAAAAAACCAGATCAGCACTTATAACCTGTTGCATACGGAGAATCTGCCTTACTCTGCACACCCTTACGGGCGTGAAGGCAACCAGGGCGATTACCGCGAAGACAGGCGCGACCTGTTTGAAAATAATACCTTGCTGACCTTAAATTATGACTACACCGTAAAGAAGTTTTTGAACTTATCCGGTTTGGTGGGTGGAAATTTACGCAGCTTTAAATATAATTCGAGCTGGGTATCGACAGATTACCTGAACGTACCGGGTGTATATGCATTCAGCAACTCGAAAAACCCGATACAGGCAACCAGCTTTAATTCTGCCGAACGTCAGTTAAGTATATTCGGATCATTAGATGCTTCATTTGGAAAATTTGTCACTTTATCAGGCACATTCCGTTTGGAACATTCGTCGGCCCTTCAAAACGTAGCTACTTACTATTATCCAAGTGTTTCGGCTGCTACCGTAATCTCAGACTATATCAAATTGCCGGAATTCATTTCATTCCTGAAAGCGCGGTTCTCCTACGCCAATATCCGTTCGGATGCAACGAGTACCACAATTGGTCCTGCACCTTTCAGCACTATCAGTGCTTTTGGCGGCAGCAGAGGGCCATCGCTTTTTGATAATCCGATAGGCTATGGCACTACTTATAATTCACCGTACAACGGTCCGGATTATTCATTGCTTTCTTCTTATTCAACCGGAAAGCCGTACAATAATCAAACTGCCGGTTACGGTCCAAATTCATTGTTCGAGAAAGATATCAAAACCTCAACCCGTGTAAATTACGAAGAGGGTTTTGATATTAAATTTCTTCAAAACCGGTTAGGATTTAGCGGAACAGCTTTCCAGTATATTGACGGGCCAAGGATTCTGGATAACCCGATATCTACTGCTACAGGTTATACCGATGAGTTAATCAACGCGCTAAAAACAAAGAAAACAGGTTATGAGCTTTCGTTAAGCGGCGTACCGGTTAAGGACCTTAACGGTTTTACCTGGAACGTATTGGTTAACTGGTCGACCTATAAAGAGGTATACCTTGAACTGCCACCGGGACAATCAACCTACAATACCTTCTTCCAAAAAGGTGACCGCGTTGACAAATTCTATGGAAGCAAGTTTGTAAGGACGCCGGACGGCCAAATCATCAACAGTTCGCCTAAAAATGGTATAGGAGGCGGCGAGCCGTTAGTAAACCCTGTTCCGCAATACATGGGTCATCTCGATCCGAATTATACCTGGAGCATTTATAACAACGTGCGTTACAAAAGCTGGAGCTTAGGTTTTCAGTTTGATGGCTCTGTAGGTGGGGTTACAGCCGACTACGTGCACAACAAAACTATGCGCGGCGGCGCCAACGCATTAACTGCGCAAGGCGCCCTGGGTGATGCACGCTACCAGGATTGGCTGCATTTCCCTGCAAATAACCAGCAACCTGATCCAAATTACAAAGGCAGTTATGTTGGCCAGGGTGTGCAGGTATCAAACGGCGTAGCACCGAACTTTGATTCGAAAACAGGAGCTGTTTTAAACTACGGCGCATTGCAATATGCCACAAATCAAACACCCGCTTTTGTACAGGAATATGCCAGTGAATACTATAATGTGACCGAGGCTAACCTGATGAGCAAAACCTATGCTAAACTGCGCGAGGTGACCATCGCTTACGACTTCCCGAAAGAATGGCTGCAAAAGACTTTTATAACCAAAGCTTCTGTTTCTGTATACGGTCGTAACTTATTGTACTTCTACAAAAATCCTGAGTTTAAGGACGTAGACCTTGACCAATACGCCAATTCACGCACAACGCTTACCGGTATACAGTCGCCGTCGGTACGCAGCTATGGTGTTAACCTAAAACTTTCATTCTAATTTAAATTGGATAATGATCATGAAAAAAATATTCAGACTTTATTTACTGCCGGCGCTAATGCTGCTGACAGTAAGCAGTTGTAAAAAGAGTTACGAGGATCTGACTAAAAACCCGAACGTACCCCAAACTGTCCCGGCATCACTGCTTTTTAACGGGATAGCAAACAGCATGGTAGACTTTCCGGATAACGAAAACGAGATCTATTGCCAGTATTATATCTATAATTATAACTATTATGGCAACAACACTTACAATTTCGGTTCGGGCGATAATTACTACACTACGCTTAAAAACGTTTTACTAATGGAACAGCAGGCGCTGACAGCCGGGTCGCCTGCAGTAAACCCATACAGCGCGCTTGGCAAATTTTTCAGAGCTTATTTCTTCAGCAAGATGAGCCTGGAAGAGGGGGATATCCCGATGACAGAGGCATTGAAAGGCCTGGGAAATCTAACGCCTAAATACGATTCGCAAAAAGTGGTAATGACCCAATGCCTTGCCTGGCTCGACGGCGCTAACAGTGACCTGGCCACGCTGATTGCGGCCGGAGGAAATTCAGTAGGGGGCGATATATTTTTCAACGGCGATTTGACCAAATGGCAAAAAACGGTAAATGCGTTTAAACTAAGGTTGCTGCTGGAGCTGAGTAAAAAAGCTACAACTGATGCTGATATGAATATCCCGGCACAGTTTGCAGCCATTGTAAACGATCCGGCTAAATATCCGTTAATGCAGAGCGCAGCTGATAACCTGCTGTACACGTTTGTTTCGCCTACCAATTATTACCCGATGAGCCCTGACAACTTCGGGCAGAACGGTTCAAGGCAAAACACCTCGCAGACCTATGTTCAGTTGCTTACCACTTTGAAGGACCCAAGAGTGTATGTAACGGCCGAGCCGGCGCGTCATTTTGTAGATGACCTGCACCAAAGCCCTACAGATTTTGCCTCATTTGTTGGCGCAGATCCGGGTCTTGACCTGGGCGTAATGTACAGCAACGCCGGTTTAGGGCTTTATTCCTTTATTAACAGGAAGCACTATTATTCAACCTATACAGGCGAGCCGAGTATCCAGATCGGTTACGAGGAACAGGAATTTAATATTGCCGAAGGTATCAACAGGGGTTGGGTAGCCGGAAATGCCGAAACGCATTATATAGCCGCTATACAGGCATCTATGGCCTATTACAGCATCCCCACAACGGGTTCGTTTACAGCTTATTTCTATCGCCCGGGTTCAACAGATGTTACCAATATCGGCAACTACGATACTTATACCATCAATACCGACTGGGCCGCCTATTACGCGCAGGCAGCTGTAAAGTATGCCGGGGGCGCTACAGGTTTAACACAAATACTACAGCAAAAATATCTTGCTTTATTCCGCCATTCGGGTTTGGAATCGTATTTCACTTACCGCCGTACCGGTGTGCCAACTTTTACAACAGGGCCGGGCACTTCCAACGGTCAACGTATTGCATGGCGTTTTCAATATCCATCCAGCGAACGTACGGCCAATACAGCAAATTATAATACCGCATTGCAAAGCCAGTACGCTGGTAACGATGATATCAATGGTGTAATGTGGCTGCTTAAATAAGGCTAATTAACAGCAAATAATAAACTACTACGTTAAATTAATTTCGGTAAAGGCTGGCTTAAGTCCGCCTTTACTTTTTTGGTGCACTTAGTAATATTTAGACTAACATCACCTGTTATAAACAATAATTGTTTTATATCTTTTATGCGAAGCAATAGGCAGCGTTATCAGAAACGTCGGCATTGAAAAAAGCCCAACTGTAACTGCAGTTTTTCTTATCGGACTACTATAGGGGAGAAATACGCACGACAGGCCTGTTATAGCTGTAGCGGCGCTAACAAGGGAAATGTTAGCATAAATGCGGGCGGCTTTTGCTTTCCGCAATGCTAACGGATTGTCCCGTACGCTTTCAACCAGGTTCTTGCCCGTCAGATCAACGATCTCTGATTGCCCTTCTTTTTGGAGATAATAATTATAAACGGGGTGAGAAGAATGCGTGTTCATATCATAAGAGTAACCCCCATAACGCCTTAACAGCATTAGTCTGCCATAGTATACGCCATCATAAAAAGTACCATTTTTTACTCCATAATAGGCCTGACCTATTTTTATCGCACTAACACTTGTTAGCGGGTACGTTGCCGTATCCGTCGAGACAGCATCCTTTTGGATATTTACAGATGACGCATTAATGTGTTGTCCGCTGGTTGTTACAATGTAATTTGAAGTTTTATCTTTTATTCCCCTGGTAACTAAATGGGTGCTGCACGATGCAAATAAGAAAAGACATAATAACAGGAAGTAAATTTTTATCATACTTTAAAGGATTAGGTTTATTAAAATAGCATTTATTCAATTATAATTAAATTATCTGAAAGCTTCAGAATAACTTTCTTCTGTTGTTCCCAAGGCGGTATGTTCTGTTAGCCCTAACCTACAAAACCCGAACTCGTTTATGGGTGGTTTGGGTTGTGCTACGGGTACGGATCATTTTTTAAAAGACCACCGTATTTTTTGGACACCCTTTAGCGTTGCTACCATAATTAATCCGGCAACCATTCCTATCATGAGCTCCCTGATCATTGATGGCAGGTGTGGCAATAAATGATGTAAATATTCGATATTGTGAGCAAAAATCCCACCTGAAACCAGGATCAAAGCAACTGTTCCAACGATGCCTAACAGCTTAATAATAACCGGTAACGATTTAACCAGTAAAACGCCCAGGGCTGAAAAGAAACCTTTGTTATGAGAGTGCTTAATCAATTTAAAGCCGGCATCATCCATCCGGACGATAATTGCAACTATGCCATAAACGCCTATTGTTGCCAGGAATGCAACAACCGAAACGGTTATTATCTGTATCGCCAGGCCCTTTTCTGTGACAGACCCCAGCGCAATAATTACGATCTCTATGGACAGTATGAAGTCGGTTGTTATAGCCGACTTAATTTTTGCTTTTTCGGCACCGGTGTCGTTTTGTTCGCTTTCTTTAATCACCTGGTGTGCCCCTTTTGAACGATGAAAAAGAAATTCAATTATTTTTTCGACTCCCTCATAAGCCAGGTAAAAGCCCCCTAAAACCAGGGCGATTTTAACAGCCACCGGGAAGAAAGCATTTAATAATAAAGCGATGGGGACAATAATGAGCTTATTAACTAATGAGCCTTTTGTAATAGCCCATAGTACCGGCAATTCACGCGACGCTAAAAAACCTGTAGCTTTTTCTGCATTCACCGCTAAATCGTCGCCTAATATGCCCGTAGTTTTAGTCGCCGCAACTTTAGTTGTCACAGCTACATCATCCATTAAAGCACCTATATCGTCCAAAATCGCGAAAAAACCTGATGCCATATTTATCTTTTGTTGCAGCCTGTAAAATATAAATTAAACCTGATTGTGCGCTATAATTTATGCAGTCCGGCCAGGTTAGACATAACGGCAGTAAATAAAAAGAGTGCCCAGATTTTCATCTAAAAGGTTTTAACTCTTTCCGTGGTTTTTATACTACAAAAGCCCGAAGTTTTTTATGGGTGATTTAGGTGGTGCGGCGGATTTATAAGTCAACCCATGTTTGTACATTAGCTGGCGGCCGCCTTGCTTTTTTACGTTCAAGGTAGTCCCTTATTTCTTTTGAGTTGTCCGCATTGGGTTGCAGCCTTAAGTATTCACTATAGCACGCAAACATTTGATCGGTTTCAGCATACGTTAATCCTTCTGTTTTCAATAAATTGGAGTAACACTTGCCAATAAACCAATTAGCTGAATAATATTGGGGGCTGTCTTTATCAATTAAAGGTAATGCTTTTAAAAATTCTTTGACTGATTTTCTGTCCTGCGCATTATTGAAATAACCAATTCCGCTATACCAATGTGCTGCTGCATTATTGGGTTCCACTTTTAAAACATCGTTAAGCACTACTTCAGCCGCTGAATATTTTTTTTCTTTAATTAATGTCAGCCCTAATTGACATTTATAAATAAGTTTGGTTGAATCTGACTTTATACTATCTCTAAATGCGCGTTCCGCTTTATTTAATTGACCTCCGTTTAAAAAAGTATTTCCCTTTTCTAAATAATCTTCCTGGGCTAAGCTTTTAAGGGCCGTAGTTAGTAATACAAATGCAAGGACCAGTTTCATCATCTATTTATTTTTGATACAAGATAATTAATCAAAGCATAAAAAAAGCCTTCAGACTTACGACTAAAGGCTTTTGACTTAAATGTGGCCCCGACGAGAATATCGACCTAAAGCCTTTTACGGGGTTTGGAGATCATCCTTGCTCAAATCGAGTTAAAAGAATATCATTCGATGTCACTCGAATTTTACCCGTTTATAGAATGAATCATTCTATTGCATTTGTCGACTTCCAGTAGACACTTCTATATCATACACTTCAAGTCTTTCCTATTTTCTTATCTTCTTTTCCAAAAATGCCTTATTTGATAAGAAAACTTCTCGCCACGCCATGGTGGTGAGCAATATTCTTCCACATCTAAAAGTACTGAAAAGAGCGATTGTTTCTGCTATTCCGGTTGTATTGGTAACTGTTGGTGACCATATCTGAAAGAAGTGCATCGAAAGCACCCTCCTTCAAAAAGATCTCGGTGCTATTTTGGGGGTGACGGAATGCTGCGTGACCAATTGGGAAAACGGCAGAGGCAGTCCGCAAATTCATTACTACCCCGCTATCGTTGCTTTTCTTGGATACTATCCTTTTGGGCATGAAGTCGATATCATGCCAGGGAGACTGACCCGTCTTCGCTATTGGTATGGCAAGAGCTATA
>Ga0157375_10005511_pt1 | contig 11013 bp, 8 predicted proteins | sample M35metaG_FD_115311 | JGI IMG/M metagenome (GOLD analysis project Ga0157375, IMG submission 115311) | Miscanthus rhizosphere microbial communities from Kellogg Biological Station, Michigan, USA - M3-5 metaG | ecosystem: Host-associated > Plants > Roots > Rhizosphere > Soil | place: USA: Michigan...
GCTCACTCTCGGGTCGGCGACCTATCCCTATGTGTTGGCGTTGCGGTGGCTGGTTGCCGACCCCACCCGCCGCGACGAGCTGATCGAGCCGCTGCTCACCTCGGCGGTGGTCGGGCTCTCGCCGGCGGCGGCGCGCGGCTTGACGCGGTTGGCGAAAACCACGGGCCCGGCGCCGCGCGCCGCCGCAGCCGCCCTCGATCGGACCGACGGCCTCGCCCCCGAAGAGGCGACGCGCGTCGAACAGGCGCGCGACACGCTCACGAAGGCGTCCTTGTTCGCCGGCATGTCGGTACAGGACGCGTTCAAGGTCCTGTGGGAGGAGCTCCCCTGCTCGCAGGAGTTGGTCGAGGCCGGCGGACCCGACCTCGACACGGTCGTGACGTTCGCCAACGTGGTCGCCGAGGCGTCGGAGCAGGGCGACAGCGGGGTCGAAGCGTTCCTCGAGGCGCTCGACGCCGGCGAGCACGGACCCGGGTGGATCGCCCGCGAGGCCGCCGAGGGCGACGCCGTCCAGGTGCTGACCGCCCACGGCACGGTGGGGCAGGAGTTCGACACGGTGCTGGTTGCCGGGGCGACCGAGGGGAACTTCCCGTCGCTGTCGCGGCCGGAGCCGATGTTCGACCTCGCGGCGTTGCAGCGCGTGCGGAGCCGATCCGAGCAGGTGCGGGAACGGCTCGAGGACGAGCGCCGGCTCTTCAGATTGGTGGTCGGGCGGGCGCGGCGGCGCGTCGTGCTCGTCGCCGCCGACGTGCATCCCGACGCCGACGAGCTCACGCCGCGGTCGCGGTTCGTCGACGAGCTCGGCGTCACGTGGACGCCCGCGCCCGAAGGCACCGACGACGACCCGGTCAGCGTGCGCGAGGCCGTCGCGACGTGGCGCCGGCAGCTGGCGGATCCCGGGCTGGACGCGTGGCGGCGGCTCGCCGCGCTTCGCGGACTCGAGGCGCTCGGCACCGACCCCGCCGACTGGTGGTACCAGCGCGATTGGACCGACACGGGACGGCCGCTCCGCGAAACGCTCCGGCTCTCCTATTCGCGGATGTCGAACCTGGACAACTGTGAGCTGCAGCACGTCCTCGGCGACGAGCTCGGCCTGGGCCGCGTTGCGGGCTACCAGGCCTGGGTCGGCAAGCTCGTGCACGGCATGATCGAGGACATCGAGCAGGGCCGCCTGGGCAAGATGAAGGAGGAGATCCTCGCCGAGGTCGACCGGCGCTGGCGCCCGGAGGAGTTCCCCTCGAAGGCCGTGTCGGTGGCGCACCGCAAGCTGGTCGACGAGCGGATGTTCAAGAACTGGTGGTTCGAGTACGGCGAGGAGCTCTCGCTCGGCAACGAGGTGCGGTTCGAGTTCGACTTCGAAGGCACGACGATCGTCGGCGTGATCGACCGGATCGGGCCGATGCCGGGCGGCGGCACGCGCATCACCGACTTCAAGACCGGCAACCCCGACCACGCGCCGAAGGCCGAGGAGAGCCTGCAGCTCGGGATCTACTACCTGGCGGTGAAGGAGTCGGACGACCTCGCCGAGTACCGGCCGGTGCGCCAGGTCGAGCTGGCGTTCATCAAGGGCGATTGGAAGAACGGCCACCCTCTGGTCAAGCCGACCTGGCAGATCACGCCAGATGACGAGGAGCGCTACCAGGCGGTGGTGCGCGAGGCGCTGGCGCACCTGATCGCGCTCAAGCGGGAGCTGAACGAGACCGAGGTCTACCGGCCCAACCCGACCGCCAACTGCTTCTGGTGCGACTTCAAGTCGCTCTGCCCGTTGTTCCCCGAGGGACAGCCGGTGTTCGACGAGGCGGCGGCGCGATGAGCACACGCGTCGCGCCCGCCGAGATCACCGCCGCGATGGGCGCCGAGCCCACCGACGAGCAGTGGGCGGCGATCTCGTGGCCGCTCGAGCCGTGCGTGCTGATCGCCGGTGCAGGGTCGGGCAAGACGTCGGTGATGGCGGCGCGCGTCGTGTATCTCGCGCTCGGTGCGCTGGGCCGCGTCGACGCGCCGGGCGTGATGCCCGGCAACGTCTTGTGCCTCACGTTCACGAACAAGGCCACGGAGAACCTGCGGCTCCGCGTCCGGCGTGCGCTCGCGCACCTCGAGCTCGCCGAGGGCGAGGAGCCCGAGATCATGAACTACCACGGGTTCGCGGCGTCGCTGCTCGACCGGTACGGCGTGCTGGCGGGGTTCGAGCCCGGCGCGCGTGTGCTGAACCAGGCCCAGCGCGAAGAGCTCTGCGGCCGCGTGCTCGACCGGATGACGTTCGAACACGCGGCGGCGACGTACCAGCCCTCGCTCGTGAGCAAGATCCTCGAGCTCGACGACCAGCTCCAGAATCACCGGGTCGCCCCGACCGAGGCGCTCGCCTGGCTGCACGACCGCCTCGAGACGCTGAAGAACCACCGGTCGGAACGCTCGTACCGCGCCGCCGAGGAGCGGATCGAGCTCACCGAGGCGGCGATCGTCTACCGCGAGCTCAAGGCGGAGCTCGCCGTGATCGACTTCGGCGATCAGATCGACCGCGCGATCGAGATCGTCACACGGTTCCCCGACGTGGTGGCCGACCACCGCGCGCGGTTCCAGGCCGTGCTCCTCGATGAGTATCAGGACACGAACGTCGCGCAGGCCGAGCTGATGGGCGCGCTGTTCGGAGCCGGACATCCCGTGACCGCCGTCGGCGATCCCGACCAGAACATCTACGCCTGGCGTGGCGCGTCGCTCTACAACCTGTTCCGGTTCTCCGACGACTTCCCGCGAGCCGACGGGACGCCGGCGATGCGGCTGCCGCTGTACACCAACTTCCGGTCGGGCGCGCGGATCCTCGCGGCGGCCGACACGGTGATCGCGCCGGTGCCCGAGGGGCAGCGGCCGCCGGGAAAGCGGCTCGTTCCGTGGGCGGCGCGCGGGCAGGGCGAGGTGCGGATCCGTCGGGTGCTCGATGAATGGACCGAGGCGAACACGATCGCCGACAGGTGCGTCGAGCTCCACGACGGAGGGTCGTCCTGGGCAGAGATGGCGGTGCTGTGCCGCACGTCGCGGCTGTTCGGGCTGCTCCGGCAAGCGTTCGACGAACGGGGCGTGCCGGTCGAGATCGTCGGGCTCGCGGGGCTGCTCAAGATGCCCGAGGTGGTCGAGGTGCTGGCGTACGCGCGGGCGGTGCAGGACCCGACGGCGAGCGTGGCGCTCGCGCGGATCCTTCTCGGCCCCCGGTACCGGGTCGGGTTCAAGGACATCGCGCTGGTGTCCCGCCTCGCGTCGGTCGAGACCGCGCAGCTGCGCGAGGCCTACGACATGGAGGACGACGACGTCGAAGCCGAACCGGTGCTCTTGGCCGAAGCGCTCGAGCACCTCGAGAAGGTCGAGAACCTCTCCGATGAGGGCCGCGAGCGGCTGGCCGAGTTCCGCGAGGAGCTGCGTGTGCTGCGCGCCGAGGCGCGGCGGCCGGTCGGTGAGTTCCTCGGCGAGGTGATCCGGCGGATCGGGATCTTGGACGAGCTCGATGCCGACCCCGACCGGCGTCACGGACTCGGCGCGCGCCGCAACATCGCCGCGTTCCTCGACGAGGTCCACGCGTTCGAGCCCGTCGAGGGAGAGCTCACGCTCCGCGCGTTCCTCGACCACATCGACGCGGTCGAGCGGCTCGACAAGCAGGAGTGGGCGCCGGTGCAGCCGTCCGACGCCGACTCCGTCAAGGTGATGACGATCCACGTCGCGAAGGGCCTCGAGTTCGACCACGTGTTCGTGCCGGGGTTCGCGCACGGGCTGCTGCCGAACCCCGAGATCCCGCAGAACCCGGCCGAACGCGGCAAGTCGCTCGACTTCGAGCTGCGCGGCGACGCGGACATCCTGCCGCGCTACGACGGCAACCTGACGCGCTTCAAGGACGCGCTCCGCTCGCAGGAGCTCATCGAAGAGCGGCGCACCGCCTACGTCGCGCTCACACGCGCGCGCCGCAGCCTCGATGTGAGCGGCGCGTTCTGGTACGGCGACAACGCGTACCCGAAGAAGGAGAGCAGGTTCCTGAACGAGCTGATCGCGTGGGGCGACGAGTCCGGGCTGGCGTCGGTCTCACTCGACGCCGCCGAGGCCGGGGACGAGAACCCGATGCTCGGTCTGCGCGAGCGGTTCGTGCGCGATTGGCCGGGGCCGGCGGTGCCTCCTGCTCCGGAAGACCCCTCGTTCGCCGACGGCTGGCGCGCGACGTCGATGGACGCTGGTGTGCAGACCTCGCTCGTCGAGGCGCTCGACCCCGCGGCCAGGGCGTCGTTCGACGCCCTGGCCGCCGACCGGGTCCAACTTGCCGCCCACCTTGTCGAGCGCGAAGCCGCCGACCGGGCGATGCGGTCGCCTGGCGGCGACCGCATCCCCCTCACCCTGTCCGCCAGCTCGCTGATGGATCACGCGCTGTGCCCGAAGCGCTTCTACTGGACGCGCGTGCGGCCGCTGCCACGGTTCAGCGGACCGGCGGCCCGGATCGGGACCGAGATCCACCGGTGGATCGAGCGCCGGGCTGCCGGGCAAGGCCGCCTGCTCGAGTCCGACGACGCCGTCGACCTCACCCAAGAAGAGCTCGCCGGTGACCCGGGTCGCGTCGACCGGCTGCGGCAGGCCTTCCTCGGGTCGCGGTTCGCCGACCGGACGCCGTTGTTCGCGGAGCGCGCGTTCCTGCTGCGGGTCGGTGCGTTCGCGGTCGGCGGCAGGATCGACGCGATCTACGGCGATGTCGACGGCCCGTGGGAGATCGTCGACTGGAAGACCGGGTCGGGTGCCGCAGACCCGCTGCAGCTCGAGCTGTACGGGCTCGCCTGCACCGAGATCTGGCACAAGACGCCCGAAGAGCTGACCCTCACCTACTACTACCTGGCGCGCGACGAGGCGGTGTCGCACCCGATGGGCGATCCGGCCGACGTGCGATCACGCGTCGCGACCACGCTCGCATCGATCGAGACCGGCACCTACGAGCCGACGCCGGGACGCTGGTGCACGTTCTGCGACTTCAAGGGGTTCTGCGACGCCGGCAAGGCCTGGCTCTCGGAGAACGTTTGAACGGTTAGCTGCGGCCTCGCGCGTCGAGCCGCTCGACCTGCTCCTCGAACCGGCGGTAGTTCGCCGCGGGGTCGAACCCGCCCACGATCGTTCCCGGAACGAACCGCGCGGCGAGGCCGGACTCGTCGGTGGCGCGGTTCCCGGCGACTGCGCGGAACCATTCGAGGTCGCCGGGTTGCAGGGTCGACGGGCCGTGTGCCCCGAGGTGGCGGAGCGACGCATCGTCGACGACGACGGGTGACCGGCGGAACGCGTGGGCGAGCGTTGTGCGCAGCTCGGCGTCGTCCGACGAGACCGTGACCTCGCGGCCGTCCCAGGCTGCGGTGGCGACGGTGAGCTTCTGCTCGTCGTCCGGTTCGTAGTACTCCACGTTCACGCAGCTCAGGCTACCGGGCGCTAGCCGTACGCGTCCTTGCTGGTCCGCCGGATCATCCGCGCCATCTCGGTCATCAACGCGTACCCGAGCTCGGGGTCGTCGCGGAGCGCCTTCATCAGCGCCTTGCGATCCATCACGCCGAGTTGCATGGGGGTCTCGCTCGTCACGGTCGCCGAGCGCTCGCCGCCGTCGAGCGCGGCGATCTCGCCGAAGTGGTCACCCGGCACGACGCGAACCAGGAACCGGTCATCCATCGTGATCACCGCCTGGCCCTTCAACACGACGTAGAACGCGTCGCCCTTCGTGCCCTCCCGGACGATCGTCGCGTCGGCCATGTAGTCGGCAACGTCCATCAGTCCCGCGAGGTGCTTGAGCTGACGCCGGTTCAGCCCCCGGAACAGGGGCACGTACACCAGGATGTCTTCGAGCTTCGTCGTCGCCATCGTGGATCGCCTCCGGGGCTGAGCCTAGCGGCTTCGCCGATCCAGGGTGTCAGACCGCATGGCTAGGGTGCTCGCGGGTGGTGCCGATGGTCGTTCGCCCCGTGGGCGTCGTGGAACCACTCCCCCTCGTCGTCGTCCGGACCGGTCACACCGCGGTCCGGCAGGGCGAACCCTGTCCCGATCTGTGGTCGATCGAATCGGGCATCTTCGCCGCGCGCATCGTCAGCGACGACGGTCGGTCCTTCCTGATGGATCTGTACGGGCCGGGCGACCCGATCGGCGCGCCGAGCGAGCTGCCGTCGCATGTCACCGCGACCGCGCTGCGGCCGGCGCGGTTGCGGCCGCTCCGGGGCGAGGACGCCGTGGAGTCCCTCGAGGCGCTCAGGGGGCGCATCACGGCGCTCACCGCCGACCTGGCCTGGTTCGGCGTTGCCGAGCGGATCGAGCGGCGGCTGGCTGACCTCGCGTCTCGGATCGGCCGCCCGACGGGTGGCGGCACGCTGATCCCCATACGTCTGACCCAAGACGATCTCGCCTCGATGGTCGGCGCGACCCGCGAGACGACCAACCGGGCGCTGCAGACCCTGTTCTCCCGCGGCGTCGTCGACCGGCAGGGGCGGGGGCGCTACGTCGTGCGGTCGCAGCTCCGGCTGGTGACCGAGGCCCCGCGCCTACCCCGGGCCGGCGGCCTCCCCCTGTAGGAGCGCGAGCGAACACGACCCGCAGTAGCGACCGCGGCCGCGGACCGGGCGACCGCATCGGGCGCACGCGGCAGGTTCCTGGCGAGCCCAGGTCTGCGACGCGCCGCGGCCGTTCTTGTGCACCGAGCCGTCGTGCTCGAGCTTCAACAGGTGTGCCGTCAGCGTCCGAGCCGCGAGGTCGTGGACCTCGGGCGGGTAGCTCGCATAGATCCGCGCGACCAGATCGCGGACCGTCCGATCGCCGGCGTCCAGCCCGGCGAGCACCTCGGCCTCGCGCTCCTCCCGGTGCGCGATGTAGTCACGGAGCACGCCTTCCGCGTCGGTGCGCACGGGTCCGTGTCCCGGATAGATCGTCCGAGGATGCAGCTCCAGCATCCGATGCAGCGTCGTCAGGTACCGCGCGAGGTCGCCTTCCGGCGGATCGATGAAGCTCGTGCCGCGGCCGACCACCGTGTCGCCGGTGAAGAGCGCCCGCTCGGTGGGTTCGAAGAACGCCACGTGGTCGGGACTGTGACCGGCGCCGTGCACGGCGACGAGCTCGACGCCACCGCCGGCGGTGAACCGAGCGCCGTCGGTCAGGCGCGTGGTGCCCTCGAGCCGCCACGCGTACACCGGCGCACCGACGAGCTCGCCGAACGCGACGGCACCCTCACCGTGATCTTCATGGTCGTGCGTGACCAGAACCACGGCGACCTCGCCGGCGTCCTCGCGCACCTGCGCGACGTGATCGCGGTCGGGTGGTCCCGGATCGATCACGATCGACGGGCCTGCGCCGACGACCCACGTGTTCGTCCCTTCGAGCGTGTGGACGCTCGGGTTGGGTGCGAGGGCACGCGTGACCCGGAGCATCAGACCTGCTCCATCACGTGCAGCGGCATCGTCGCCTCTTCGTCGGCCGTGGGATCGCGCGACTCGAAGCTGAGCGCCATCGCCTCGGCGGCCGTGCGGCACGCCGCCACCTGGGTGACCGTGTACCAGGTTGGCCAGTAGAGCTTGTGCTCGTCGCGCTGCCACTCCTTGAGCAGCTCGCGCGGATCGACCCACCACGTCCGCGCGATCTCCCCACCGTCTGCACGCGGCTCGACGCCGTTGCCCTCGATCGTGAAGTACCGCGCGTCGAAGCGCACCGGGACCTCCGGGGGGGCGACCCAGTGGCACAGCGGCGAGATCTGGTCGGCGCTCGGTGGCGCGACGTCGGAGGGCCCCAGGTCCGCGGACGCGACGAGCCCCTCGGCGGTCAGGGCCAGGGCGACCTCCTCGGCGAGCTCGCGCACCGCAGCCGCACGGGGCGCGTGTGCCGCGTCGCTGAACCAGCGAGCCGCTCGCGCTTCGTCCTCCGCGTCGACGGCCCCTCCGGGGAACGCGATGTAGCCCGGAAGGAACCGGCTCGCCGAGCTCCGTTGCACGACGAGCACCTCGAAGCCCGTCGGTGCGGGCCGGACGCAGACCGCCGAGGCGGCGCGACGGATGGGTCGCTCGTCCATCGGGCGCCATCCTCGCAGGTCGGCGCCATACTGCGACCGTGCAGACCGCAGCCGCCGACGCGATCCGAACGCGCATCCGCGACCACGGCCCGATCGGCTTCGACGTCTTCATGGACCTCGCGCTCTACGGGCCCGGCGGGTTCTACGAGCGGCCGCCCGTCGGCGCCGACCTCGATTTCGTGACGAGCCCGCATGTGCATCCGGTCTTCGGAGCGTTCGTCGCGCGGGCGCTCGAACCCCTTCGCGCGGCGCTGGCGTCCGACGGTGACCTGCGTCTGGCAGAGGTCGGTGCGGGCGATGGCACCCTCGCGGAGCAGATCGTCGGGGCGATGCCTGCGGTCCACTACTCCGCGGTCGAGATCAGTCCGGGGGCGCGCGCCGCGCTCGACGCGATCGATGGCATCGGCGTCGCCGACGAGCTGTGGCCGGCGGTCGACGTCGTCCTCGCTCACGAGCTCCTCGACAACCTTCCGTTCCGGCTGGTGCGTGACGGCGCCGAGGTGACCGTCGACGTGGACGGAGCGGGCTTCGTCGAGGGCAGCCGGCCGCTCGACGACCAGCTCCGCGCCCTCATCGGCACACATCTGACCGACGGCGACCTCGTGGTCCCGACCGGGGCGCTCGCGTTCATCGACCGGATCGCAGCTGTGCTCGAGCGCGGATACGCGCTGTTGATCGACTACGGCGGAGCCGGCGGCGGCGGACCCGTGCACGGCTACATGCGACACCAACCGATCGAGGACATCCTCGCGGCGCCCGGCGTCGTTGACGTCACGGCCGGCGTCGACTTCGGGTGGATCTCTCAGCGAGCACAGGCTCGGGGGCTGCATGCGTTCCCGCTCGTCGATCAGTACGACGTCCTGCTCGCGCTGGGCTTCGAGTCGTGGCTGCGGGACGAGCGGGCCATCCAACAGGAACAACTGACGCGTGGCGCGGGCATCGACGCCGTCCGCACGTGGTCGATGCGATCGCGCGCCACGATGCTGGCCGACCCCGGCGGGCTCGGCCGGATGCGATGGCTCTTGCTCGCGACCGATGGTCTTCCTCGGCCGGCGTGGCTCGCCGAGACGGCGGACCGAAGGACCGATTGACCCGTCCGCTCGCGGCGGACTAGCGTGACCCGCCGACCCTGGGAGGGGAACCTGTGAAGCGTCGCTGGATCGTCGCCGTCGTCGCCGCGCTCGTGCTGCTCGTCGTCGTCGTGCTGGCGAACCGGCAGTCCCCTCCGCCGGTCGCCGCGCCCACCACCGGGAACCCAGCGACCGAACCGACGAGCGAAGAACCCTCCACCGAGGAACCCGGCGACGAGGAGGGTAAGGGCGGGAACCCCGAGGCGGCCGAGCAGGCCGAGACCACCGACAAGCGACTCGCGGCCGTCGCCGAGGCGAAGGCCGACGGCACGATCGGGGTCGACACGGCGTCGCTCCAGGTCTCCCCCGCACGGGGCTGGGCGGGTGAATACGTCGTCGATCGCAAGGCCGACGATTGGGAGCCGGCCGTCGCGACGGATCCGAACGACCCGTGGGCGTACGTGGTGACGACCCGGTACGGCGTTCCCAAGCCATGCAAGGGCAACTGCCCGACGCCGTGGATGGCGTTGACCCGTTCGAGCGATGGCGGTGCGACCTGGAGCACACAGGTACCGCTGTGTGCCTGCAAGGGCAGCGGACAGTTCGACCCACAGATCGAGGTCGTGCCGGACAACGGGAACGTCTACGCAGCCTTCATGAACGGGTACAACGTCGTATTCATCCGTTCGAGCGACCACGGGAAGACGTGGTCCGCTCCGGAGAAGGTCTACGGGAACGTCAGTTGGAACGACAAGCCGCTGCTCGCGATGAGCGACGACGGCCGAGACGTGTACGTCAGCTTCAACGGACCGCAAGGCGGCGACCCATGGATCGCGCAGTCGCACGACGGCGGACGCACGTGGACGCAGACCCGCGTCACCAAGAGCGATCTGTACTACTACACGTTCGGTGGCGACGTGACGCCGTCGGGTCGCGTCGTCTTCTCGGAGTCGGCGGTCGATTACTCGAACAACATCGGTCTCACCGGCACGACGAAGGTCTTCGCGGTCGTTTCCGGCGATCGTGGCAAGACCTGGAAGCGTGTTCTCGTCGACGCGTTCCCGGTCGGGCTCCAGAGCCCCGAACGCGCCGACTTCTACGTCGGCCACACGGCGCTTGCATCGGACGGCAACGGCGATCTCGTGATCTCGTACGACGCGCCGACGAGGTCCTACGGCCTCCAACGGATCTACACGCGATGGTCGAGCGACGGCGGCCTGACGTGGAGCGCTCGGACCGCGCAGTCGGTCGACGGCGAGATGGCCACCGCGCCCGCGCTGACCGCGCGCGGTCGCGGCGACGTCCGGATCTTCTACTTCCAGACAGCCGGCGGGGGCGACCTCGACGAGTGGAACGTCTGGTACCGAGCGTCGAGCGACGGCGGTCACACCTGGACCGGGCCGGTCAAGATCTCCGACGCGTCAGCGGGTGCCGCGTACAAGTCGGCGGCCGGGTTCGAGGAACCGTACGGCGACTACGGCGAGATGGGCATCATGTCCAACGGCAAGACCTTGGCGGCCTGGGGCGAGGGCACGAGCTACCTCGGGCCCGGTGGCGTCTGGGTCAACCGCCAGACCTGATCCGACCGCCGGGGAGCGATCCGGGATCGCCCTGAACGCTGGTCAGTTGCGCGCTGCTCAACGTGGCCCTAGGTTCTCGCGTAGGCATCCAGCTTCCCCCCGGACAACGGAGGTATCCCATGCGGCGGCGCCACGCGTCTGTCCCGTTCCTGGCGATCTTCGTCAGCCTCGCAGCGGTCGCGCTGCTGACGCTTTCGGGGTGCACGTCATCTTCATCCGCGTCCGGGTCGGGAGAGCCGACCACCGAGACAGACCAGCCGGGCGAGACCGACGCAGGGATCGAGCCGAGAGGCGGTTCGGCGGAGGCGGAGGAGGA
>Ga0157375_10005513_pt1 | contig 11011 bp, 10 predicted proteins | sample M35metaG_FD_115311 | JGI IMG/M metagenome (GOLD analysis project Ga0157375, IMG submission 115311) | Miscanthus rhizosphere microbial communities from Kellogg Biological Station, Michigan, USA - M3-5 metaG | ecosystem: Host-associated > Plants > Roots > Rhizosphere > Soil | place: USA: Michigan...
CAAATGGGACTCGGCGCGACCCGCGACACGTCGCTCGCCTACCAAGAAGGTCGCATTACCGCCGTGGAGGCCCGGGCGCTTGGCGTTCACATCGCCTTCGCTCCCGTGCTCGACGTCAACAACAATCCCGCGAACCCCGTCATCGGGATGCGCTCCTTCGGCGAAGATCCGCATCTCGTCGCCGACATGGGTCAAGCGCTCATCCACGGGCTGCAGGACCACGGTGTGCTTGCCACGGGCAAGCATTTCCCCGGGCATGGTGACACCGACGAAAACTCTCACCTCACCATCACGACGATTCACGCCAGCCGCGCGCGAATCGATTCCGTGGAGCTCGTGCCGTTTCGCCGCGCGATCGCCACCGGCATCGACGGAATGATGACCTTTCACGGCCTCGTTCCGGCGCTCGACACGGCGTCGGTCCCGGCCACGCTCAATCCGGCGATCATGACCGGGTTGTTGCGCAAGCAGCTCGGGTTCAAGGGCCTCCTCATCACTGACGCAATGGACATGAACGGCGTGCTGTCGCGTGTGACGTCGGGTTCGTCTCCAGCCCAGTCGACGAGCGGCAACTACGGTACGATCAAGAATGCACTCAGCATCGCCGAAGCGTGCAAGCTCGCCATTGCCGCCGGTGCGGATATTCTGCTCATGCCAAGCGATGTTCCGGCGGCAATTGATGCGGTCGTGAGCGGCGTGCGCGAAGGACGTTTCACGCAGGCGCATGTCGACTCCTCCGTCCGGCGAGTGCTCGAGATCAAGCAGCGCCTCGGATTGAATCGCCGTCGAGTCGTCGACCTGGATTCAGTCCGCGCCGTCGTCGGCGACACGACGCATCTCGCAATCGCCGCCACGGTCGCGCAGCGTGCCGTCACGCTGGCCAAGGATTCGCTGTCGCTCGTGCCGATCGCGCGCGCCCCGGCTCCGCGCGTACTCTCCATCACGATCGCGGGACGAACCGATCTCGGCGCCGGTGCGACATTCAACGCCGAGTTGCGTCGCGGATTTCAGGATCTCCGGACCGGGCAAATCGTCCCCGACGATCTGTCGCCGGACTACGACCGGATGCTCGCCGCCGCCGATTCGTCCGATGTGACGATCGTCGGCTCGTATATCACCACGGGGACCAACGTCGCGAATCCCAACGCGCCGGAGCCGATCGCCCAGTTCCTGCGCGCCCTCGTGCAACGCCACCCGCGCACGATCGTCGTCGCGTTCGGTAATCCGTATCTCCTGCAGCAGGTCCCCACTGCGTCGAGCTACCTCGTCGCCTGGGGAGGCTTCCCGGTTTCGCAGACCGCCGCCGCTCGCGCTCTCCTCGGCACAGCCGCCATCGGTGGCCGTCTTCCCATCAGCATCCCGCCCGTTCTGTCCTTCGGGGCCGGAATCACGCGCGCCGCCATACCGTAGTTCGCCCATCGCCGGCCTTGACGTTATTCACACCGTGTCACTAATTCGCCGGCATGGTCGAACGCTCGTCGTCGAGGCGCGTTGCCGCGCGCGGTTTTTCCATCGGCGTCGAGCTGGCGCTCTTCACCCCGCACGAAGGTGAGCTCGGCGTTCTTCTGCGTAGCGGCGCCGATGACCGGTCGCGTTCGCGACTGACGCTTCCGTCGACTACTCTCGGCGCGAACGAAACGCTCGATCAGTCCGCGCTCGACTTGGCGAGAGACGTCGCCAACCTGGCGCCTACGGTCCTCGAGCAGGTCGGCGCGTTCAGCGCGCCCCCCGCGCGGCAGCCTTCTTCTGATGGACGCAGGATTACGATCCTCTATTTCGGGTTGCTTCCGACCGGTACGGCTTTTCGCTCGCCCCATGTCTGGGTGGAGGTATCCGAAGCCCCGGCGTCGCTCGCGCCGCGCCAGCGCGAAGAGATCGACGCCGCGCTCGCCACGCTTCGGGTCCGCGTCGATCAACAGCCGATCGCCTTTCGACTCCTTCCCGCGATCTTCACGCTGAGCGAATTGCAGCGAATCTACGAGTTGCTTCTCGGACGAAAGCTTCATAAAGCCAGCTTTCGCCGCGCGCTGCACGCTGCGTCGCTGGTCGAGGCGACCGACGAGTGGCGCAGTGAAGGCCGTGGTCGCCCCGCACAGCTGTTTCGCTATGCGCCGCCAAGACGCCGTCGTGCGCGGCGCGGTGTCCGCTTCGACGCCCTCGGCTAGGCGTCGTCAATCCGCGCGCTGCGGACCCTCGATCTCCAGCAGCGCGCGCGCGATCGCCGCGTTGTCTGCCGCCAGACGATACAGATCGGCAAAGGCCGGAGATCGCTCGTCGCCGTCGGCCTCGGCGATCACGACAGGACTGTGTCCGCCTCGCCGCTCGTGCTTCGCGCGGCGCTCCACCGACACGCAGCTCTTCGGTATTTCTCGTTCGCGGCGGACATCGATCGCCACGTAACCACCGCCCGGCAACTCACGCCAGTAGATGGCGGCTGCGTTCAGTGATACTTCCCGGTCTGGGTCCATCGCACTTCTCCGGTGTCACTCGCCACTCAACAGGCGGTCGATCACCCGTTTCGTGTTGCGCCGCTTCATCGCGGCACCCCAAATGTCGCCGACCCGGCGTAGCCGGACCGGCATCGTCTCGATAGTGAAAGCCTCGAGACGCAGCGTTCGTCGTAGTTCCGACCACTCGAGCGGTGCCGAGACGGTCGCGCCGCGTCGAGCACGCACAGAATAGGCCGCCACGACGCTTTTCCCTTCCGCGTTTTGTTGCGCGTCCACGTAAATGGATCCTTTCGGTCGCGCACGAATTCTTCGCTCGACGGTTGCCATGTCAGGATGGCGAGCGGCCACGCGCTCGGCAAGCGTTCGAGCGACGGCGGCCGCGACATCGAACGGCGTTCGCGCCGGCATCGGCAGCGCGATGTGGATACCCCGTGAGCCGGACGTCTTCACGCCGCCGCGCAGACCCACTCGGTCCATCTCTTCTTTGATCTGCTTGGCGAGCAGAACAACTTGTTCGAACGGAACACCCTCGCCGGGATCCAGATCGATCGTCGTCGTGTCGGCAAAACGACTCTCCGCTCGCGCCTGCCATGCGTGAACCGCGATCGACCCGATCTGCACGGTATACAGCAACGTCAGCAGGTCGCCACCGACGAGGCGCTCGGCGTGCCTACCGCCCTCCGTCACGACAACTGCGGTTCGAGCTCCGTCCGGCACATCCTTGACGTTTTGCTGGAAGAACGACGGACGGTCGATCCCGTTTGGATATCGCTTGAGAATCAGGGGGCGGCCGTCGATCGCCGGAAGTATGGCCGGCGCTACCGTCGCGTAGTAGCGCATGAGATCGCCCTTCGAGAAGCCGTCTTTGGGGAAGTACAGCTTGTTCAAGCTGGACACATGTAGCGAGCCGCCTCGGCCGAGCTCGACGACACCGTCGCCCCCCGAAGCCTGGACCTGTTCGAGTTGCGCGATGACCGGGTTTTTCGCTCGCGAACTGGCTGGGCGCCGCGGCCGCTTGGCTGTCGCTTGTCGTCGAGTCGCCATGAGAACCAGCTCACGCAACTTTCCGTCCGCCGATCGAATCGCTGCCGCAATCGGACGGGCAAGCGTGAGTTTTCGCTGATATCAGTTCTCTTATGGTCTCCCAGCCGAACGCGTCCACATCGACTGGCTCGCGAAAACAAAACGCCCCGGCAACCGCCGGGGCGTTTTTGTTCGGCCGTGCGCGCCGGATCACGAGGCCTTAATGACGTCCGCGGCCTGGGGTCCCTTCTGACCTTGAACGATCTCGAACTCCACACGATCGCCCTCGGCCAGCGACTTGAACCCGCTCCCCTGGATGGCGCTGAAGTGCACGAAGACGTCAGGGCCGCCCTCACGCGAAATGAAGCCGTAGCCCTTGGCGTCGTTGAACCACTTCACGGTGCCGGTAAGACGAGCCATTGCACTTACCTCTTGCAAAAAAACGGTGATTCTCGATCCCGCGCCGAGGCACAGTCCGCGCACCCCGCCCGGCGTGATCCACCTCGCCGCGCACACTCCACCTACACGGCAGCGAGGCCGCTTAAGCGTCGTCGGGGCAAGTTTTGTGCAACTTGGAGCGCCTCGCCGGACAATGGCGGGCACGAAGAGGCGAGGGACCTTACGCCGCGCCCGCTATGTAGCGCGCAATCCGACCGCACTCTCGGCAACGGAGCGTCACGTGGGACTTGGGCGGTGCGGGCATCTGATTTGGCGTTCGCTCGATCGTGCCCGAACACGACGGGCAGCTGAGCGGTGAACCGGTGCGATCGTTGGCGATCAGATTAAGCGCCTGTGCTGGATTATACGTAGCCGGTCGCGGCTTGCGCATGTGTCCTCCTCAACAGCAAACAACCCGGAAACTGCGGCTCCGGTCCGCCGATTACGACTAACCTTCTAAAGTTACAAGACTAACGAGGGTATCGATTTGTCACGTCGCGCCCACCTTGCGGTTGGGCTCGCCACGCTCTGGCTCATGGGCTGCGGTCCTCGCGCCCACATCCCTCCGTTCCCCCCGCCAACCTCGCTCCCCGGAGCCTTGGATCCGGGAGACAGCGCGGCCGTCCTGGCCCGCACAATCGCCCCGTTGTTATACGTCCAACGCGACGAGTGGTTCCCTTTGGAACGGGTAGTCGCTGTCGTCCATCCCACCCGACCCGTTGTCGCGTACCACCTTCTCTGGCGCGACGACGTCCATGGCTCGTGGATTCCTTTTACCGTCCCCACCGACGAAGAGGTACTTTGGGTGGGCTATGACTCCACCCGGGCACCAACGGACATCTGGACCTTCTGGCATGGCACGCTGCTGCACGCCGACTGGCGCGATCGTGGCCAGGTAGCGATCGATATCCAATGGGGGAAGCACGGCTCTCTGCCTCACCGCGTCATCGAGAGCGATCTCCCGCGCCTCAAGAAGCTGAATCTCTTTTACGCGTTCACATGGATCGGACTGCCCGACATCTGGCTGGGGGATCTCACTCGACGCGGGCCGTGGTGTTTTTGCCACGGCTATTCGCGCTACCGCGATTTCTCGAACTTGCTACCGCTCGCCTCGCGGATCGATGTTGTTGTGCGCGCCGTGGAAGCCGATTCCACTCTCGCCGCCGTTTTTGGAAAACCATATTCGCGGAAACGCGCGTGGCCTCCATGACGTACTACCGCTGAGTCCAGTTCTTGCTGTGCCTGCCGCTCGCCCTCTTTCACGATCGACTCCAGGGAGAACCACGATGGCCTCGAAAGCCAAGAAGTCCCGCGCGAAGTCTGCCTCTCGGGCTGGCAAGCGAAGCACCTCCAAGCGACCCACCGCCAAGAGCGGTCGCGGCAAGGTGGCGGCTTCGAAGCGGTCGAGCTCCGCACGCAAAGCTTCTGCGTCTCGCGCGAAGACGAATAGCGCAGCGAAGAAACCGGCGAAAAAGAGCGCGAAGAAGTCGCGCATGCCGGCGCCCATCGCCCGCGTCACGCGCGTCGCCAAGGAAGTCGCCCAGCAGGCCACATCTGCCGTGACCGGCGGTGTCGAAGCCATCAAGGAGATGGGCGAGTCGCTCGTCGAACGCGTTACCGGCTGACGAGCCTTTCCTCCATCCACGACGCGAGCAGCTCGATCACTCGCTCGCGTCCATAATCGACCGTGATGATGTGGGCGGCGCCTGTGATCCACTCCAGGCGCTTTTCACGTGCGCCGAGCCGCGCGAACGCTGCCTCGGCGTCCTCGACGCCGATTCGGTTGTCCTCGCGCGACTGGATGACGAGCGTTGGCGCGGCGACGCAAGGGAGTGCGGCGACCGCGCGCTGAACCGTGATGTACAGGGCTCGCAACGCTCCGGCGGTGAACGCGCCGTACGCCAGGCTCTTTCGGCGTTCGTCCGGATCCCGAATCGAAAACCCTTCCGACGATCCAAACGCTGGCACCAGCACACCCCAGATTCGGCTGGTTCGCGCCAGTCGTGTCGCGTGCGGACGCATTGCCAGGTACGGGGCGACCAGGCCGAGCGCCGGGAGATCGGGCGCGGCAGCCGCTACCTGAACCGCCAACGCACCTCCCATCGACACGCCGATCAGGCCGACCTGCGAATGCCTCGATCGAATCGCATGGTAGTTCTCGAATGCGGCGGCGGTGAGTGCATCCGCCGTCAGCCGTGAGAATTCTTTAATCGTCCGCCCGTGACTCGGCAGCAGCGGTGCGACGACATGGAATCCGCGGGCATACAATTGCTCCGAGAGATAGCGCACGGTCTGGGGTGTGTCGCCGGCACCGTGGAGCACCAGCACAGCCGGCGCGTTCGGTCGCGAGAGTTCGAAGCCGGCTGCCCCCACGATGACGCCGTCGGGCCCGAGAGGGCGCGACGGAACCGCCGACCATGCGCGGCGGCGCGAGAGGCGCACCATGAGGACGAGTGCGACGACGGCCGCGAGGGCGACGAACGCCATCGCTCAAATGTAGCGGCCACCCGGACTGCATCGAGCCGGGTGGCCGTGAGCGCTCAAGAAACCAACCGGCCCTAATGAACTGCTTGTTCCGCCGGCTCTTCGATGGCGGTGAACGGCAGCTCGCCGTCAAAGCTCGCCGCGTCGAGCCGCTCCGCGAGGAGCGTCGGAGACGCCACGATCATCGACGAGCCGTCGCGTTCGACCAACCCTTCTCCCGTCAACCGGCCGAGCACCAACGACACGGATTCCCGGGTCGCGCCAACCAGCTCGCACAAGAGACGGTATCGCGCCGAGCACAGTACGATACGACCGTCGGCTCGCGTGAAGGTGTCGTTCGCAGCCATCCGGATCAGCGTTGCGAGCAGCCGCTGCTCGACGCTCAACGTCGTCAGTTCGCGCAGTTTGTCCAACAACGCCGATCGCTCCGACACGAGTTGGCTCACGAGCGTGAGCGCGTGCTGTGGCTGTTCGCGCACGAACGCGCGAAACCGCGTGGAGCTCAGAAACAACGTCTCGCTTTCGTCATCCGCCCGGGCGTCGGTCGTGTATCGCGCCGTCTGGGTGAGCCCCTCGGACCCGAAGGTCTCACCGGGACAGGCGATCCAGGGCACGAACCCGCGCGCCGCGCGGACCCGGCTTCGCAGCACGACACGGCCGCGCGTCACGACGAACACGCCGTCAGCCGGAGCGCCCCGTTGATAGATTACAAAACCCGCGGGCCAAGATGCACGTGCCGCGTACGCAACCAGCGACTCGCGCTCGGCTTCAATGAGCCGCGCCGCCCCAAAATTCGTCTCCCCCACAACCATCCTCGCGTCCCGCAACAGGATCGGGAACGTGCAATGTCTGGGCCGCTCTTGACAGGCAGCCATTTTCGACCTTCGTTGGACCTAACCCTCGTTGGCGGGGTCTTGGGTACTGCCCGCCACGCTGAATTCTCAGCATTTTACGCGCGGTCATGACCCTCGCGGTTGCAGCCCCCGACGGTAGCGACACGATCATGTCGCCAACGGTTCCCATCGTCATTCTGGGGGCCGACGCACTGCTTGCTGCGGCTCCCGCGACCCCGGTTCAGCTCGCGCACGCCTGCTTGCGCGCGGGGTTCGGAAACGTCGTTCCGGCGAGCTGGGGCGACGAGCTCATCGCGGCTGCCGTGCTCAAGCGCCTTCCGCGCTTCGGCGAGCGTCCGGCGATTCAATGCAGTTGTCCGATCGTCGCGCACCGACTGCTCACCACGGGCGGTGATCTGCGCCCGGTGCTCCTGCCGCTCGTTTCCCCACCGGTCGCCCTCGCGCGCTACTTGCGCGCGTTGTCGCATCCTACGCGCATGCGCGTGACCTACGTTGGCGCCTGCCCTGGCGCCGTCGACGAATCGATCGACATTCGGATGACGCCGGACGCGCTGATGGCGATGCTCGCCGAACGACAGATCGTCGTCGACGAGCAGCCTCGCGTCTTCGAGTCGATTATCCCGCCCGATCGCCGCCGCTTCCGCTCGCAGCCGGGCGGAACGCCGACAGCCGAACATCTGTGGACGGAGACCGGATCGCGGTCGTTGGCTGAAGTAGAGAGCGACGACTTCGTCGCCGAAATCGCGCAATTGCTCCTCATTGGCGCGAACGTTCTCATCGACGTCGGACCGCGACTCGGCTGCGTTTGCAGCGGTGCCGTCGCCGGCGTACAGCCGGGCGAGGCCCGATCCAGAATCGAGGCTGCGGAACCCCCGCGCGCAACGACGCCGGTCGTCGATGAGGATCCGCTCATCGAGTTGGATCTTCCCATCCCCGCCTCGCCGCGCACGCCGCTCGACGTGTCCGCGGTTTCCGGAGCCGCGCCGCCGCCGAACGTCGGCGCACCGAGGATTGGCGGTTCGTTCGAGCCACGTGTGAGCCCGGCGCGTGGCCTCCCCCTCCCAGTTGCAGGTGCACCCCGATCGGCGCCGACCGCCGCTGCGCGACCTGTCTCGGGATCGCTCCCGGTCAGCCGGGACTCCGACGGGAAGCGATTACCTCGCGCCTACGTCGCGCGACGCAAATCGCCCCCTCCTTCGAGTCGAAACGGCGCGCCGCCCGCCGACGCACCTCCGGACAACGACGCCCTCGATCTCGACGACACGTCGCCATCCGACGTCGGCGCAATCCCGGTGTCGATCGAATCGCCACGCCCCGAGAACCCGCCCGCACCCACCGCCGGCACGGCGACACCACCACCCGCGCACCGTAGCCAACCCGTCAGCCTCGGCCTGAGGCAGGTCGTGTTGCTCGTCGTCACGATGGTCTTCATCGCCGTCGCGGTCAGCGCCGCGGTGACACTGTACGTCACGCGCGGCGCCCGTCCCCCAGTCGTCGAAACGAACCAGCCCTGATCGCGGCTCGACCGCTATCGCGCGCGCAGAGCGGAGCGCGCGTCGCTCACCGCCTGCGCCGCCGCCTCGAATCGCCGCGTCAAATCCTCGAGCTCCGCTCGCGCGAGCTCTTCGTTCCCCGACCGGATCGCCTCGTTGACCGACGGGAATACCATGTTCGCGTAGCCGTTGTCTTCGTCCGCGGCGTATATGAGATTTCTAAACCACGGGCGCGTCTTCAACCCTTCCGGCCTCGTCAGCGCGCGTTCGACGCGCAGCAGAGACGCGTTCACCCGTTGTAACTGTTGCGTCGAGGCAGACGTGCCGAGCACCGAGTCGCGCGCGGCGTTGAACGACGCGGCTTCGCGCTCGAGCCGGTCGATCGCCGACCGCAGGCCCGTCATCGGGAAATTCCACTTTCGGTCCGCGGCGCTTCGCTCGAGCGGTGTGACGTACCGGCGCATCGTTCGCGCGTACTCCACGTAGTCGTACGGCAGGACATCGGCGTTGGCCAACCGCAGCATCATCGCCGCGGCGATCTTCGCTGCCGTCGCGTGATACTGGAAGCCGGGGTCGCCGAACTTCGTCATCCACGCGTAGCTGTCGTATTGCGAGTGATATACCCCGCCGGCGCCGCCGAATCCCCACTCGGCGATCGGAATGCCGAGGTGATTGTAGAAGCCGGCGAAGTCTGATCCGCCGCCTGGATCTCCCATCGCCGGCTCGGCACTGTCGGGGAGAGCCGACCCCCGGCGCCATTCAGCGTAGACACTTCCCTTCCCATTCGGATCGGGCACCAGACGCGCGATGTCGCGCAACGTTCCGCGCAGCGATGGAGAGCCGCCGCCGCCAAAACGCGCGCCTTGCGCCGCGACATCTTGATTCAGGTAAGCCACCGCCCCGCGGCTGAGCCGGAGCGAATCGTCTTCCACGTACTCGGTGGATCCGATCAATCCCCACTCTTCGGCGTCCCATGTCGCGAACACCATCGTGCGCTTCGGCCGTGCGCCCTGTTTGACCGCTTCGGCAACGGCGCGCGCTGCTTCGAGCACACTGACGGTGCCGCTGACGTTGTCGGCCGCCCCTGGGCCCCAACCGTCACGGTGTCCGCCGATGATCACCATTTCATCGGGAAACTGACTGCCGCGAATCATCGCGAACGTGTCGTAGATCGGCTTGATCGGCGACGTCGCTCGATCGTCGCGGACCGTGACGCGGGCCTTCACCGGCCCGGGGCCGATGTGATAGCGGAAGGACAGTCCGCCCTGCCATCCGCGCGGAACGCCGGCGCCACGCAGGAAGCGCAGAAGCTCCGCCGCGTTTCCGTAACCGATCGGAACGACGGGAATGCGCGGGACGTCCAGGCGGTCGGCTGCCAATCTCGATGCGCCCTGCTTGCTCGGATAACCTTGCGTCGACGGATCACCATCGAGGTTCAGAACGCTTCCACGTTGCACACCGGAACTGTTCCGCATCGGTCCGTCTGGATAGACGTCGCCGACGACAAATCCATCGTCCTGCGGATCGCTGTAAATGAGCAAAGCGACCGCGCCGTGCTTCTCCGCCTCGCGCGCCTTGATGCCTCGAAACGACCGGCCGTAGCGCGCAACGGCAATCTTTCCACGGACCGATATGCCAAGGGAATCGAGCTGCGCGTAATCCTCGATCAGTCCGTAATTGACGTACACGACCTCACCAGTCGCCTCTCCTGCGCCGCTGTATCCGTTGACGGTGGGATACTGCCAGAGCGACGACGTCGAGTCGCCCGGAACCGACGGTTCGCGAAGACTCAGTTCCTTCGGCTGCGGCGAGAGCCGGCTCACATGTACGGCAGTTGGATGGGGCATCCAGATGTCGTACGATCGCACTTCGGTCTCGAGCCCCCAGCTTTTCATCTGGTTGATGACGTAGTCGCGCGTCGTTGCCTGCGCCGGTGTTCCGGCAACGTGCGTCTCCTTCGACAGTGCCCGCGAATGCCCTGACGCGGACGCCGGCGACGGTCGCTTGATGACATCCGTTTCGATCGCGCGTTCGGTCGCTGCCGATTGCGGCCCATACCCGGGCAGCGGTTGTTGCGCTTTCGCGGAAAGCGACACGGCGACGAACAAAAGTGCTGCAGTGCGAATGGACACGTGGAATTCTCTGTTGGGACGCAACGAATCTACCGACTCGAAAACCGGTCGCCTATTCATGCTGTTCGAGCGCTGCTCGGATCGCGTCGCGCAACGCGACGTCGTGGTCGGGCTCAATCCCCCCCCCCCCCCCCCCA
>Ga0157375_10005515_pt1 | contig 11009 bp, 15 predicted proteins | sample M35metaG_FD_115311 | JGI IMG/M metagenome (GOLD analysis project Ga0157375, IMG submission 115311) | Miscanthus rhizosphere microbial communities from Kellogg Biological Station, Michigan, USA - M3-5 metaG | ecosystem: Host-associated > Plants > Roots > Rhizosphere > Soil | place: USA: Michigan...
CGATGGAAGTCGGAAACCGCGCCGACGCCGGAGGACGGCCTATCCGCGATCAAGGGCTTCGGCGCCTACTGCGGCACCGTCGAGATCCATGCGGAGGAGGGATTTATTATCCGCCATTACGAGATAAACCAAACGCCTAACGCCGTCGGCAAGTCTACCAAGCGCTGGTATGCATTCCAGGGAAAAAATCGCATGTCATTGCGGATCGACACTCCGGAACTCGCCGCGCCCGTCGTGGAGAACACGTTGATCTGGGAGCGGGTCGGGAAATAACCCGCGATCGCGCCCGCTAGATCTGAGCCAGTTCCCCGCTGTCCGGCCGCCGTTGAAATCCAAGTGCACCCTGTGTGTGGCTCCCTTCCCCCTCTCTCCCTCTCGATACACACCCTACACTTAGATTTCACCTACGCGGGTGCGCCCTTCCGGGCGTGCTCCTTCTGAACGGCATAGGGCTCGTTTGTTCTGAATTCCGAACAATTTCAAGATTCCCTTGCATTCCCGTGGTCGACGGGGCATCCTTGGTCGGGCGCTTTCAAATACGCTATGGTCCCTGCTAGGGCACCTAAGAAGCCGAAGAGTCAGCTTCTGGCTCGAGTATTGATATCTCCGAGTTGGAATCGGCATTTACCTCCCGCTCAGGTTCACGCCCGGTAGTGTCGTCGAACTACGGATCAATGACAGCGAGCTGTTCGGCGTGGTTACCTTCTGCACGCCAGAACGCTCATTCTTCCGCACTGGCATTGAGGTTTGGCAGGTATTGATAGGACGCTCCGAGCTGGCGGAGCTTCTTAAGGCGACACTGCAAGAGACTATGCCGAATCAGAAACTGGAATACTCGCATCCAGCGCAGTAGTGTTCCAGGGCTTCCACGATCAGCTTCACGACTTCGTCGCTGAGATCGATTTTCATGGCTTCCATCATCGCGCTACGCTGGAGGCAATATGGTCTCTGTCGCCAATGTCTGCGGAGCAGTCGGCGGCCGGCGAGCGCCTGCGGGCTGTTCCTCGGGAATCGCAATTTCGCCTATTATTCGCCTCATGTGATATCCTCTCCTACGTGCCCGCCGGCGCCTCCACCGTCTCCTCTACCGGCCCTGACGGCATCCGACATTTTGGGAACGTCCAGGCGGAAACGCGTTACGAAGCAGTGGTCCTGGCGATCCGAGCGTTGGGGGAGCATGAGTGCGCGCCAGGCGCCGGGGGCCAGTTGGAGGTGGATGCGCGCAGCCTGGCCGTGACCCATCCGGTGAGTATGGCCAAGGTGCAGGACTGGTTGCGCTCCTCCGCCAAGAGCCCGAGCGACAAGATCATGAAGGAACGGCTGAAGGGACTGCTCGCGTCGCAGTAGCGGTGTGCGCCACTTCGTGTGCCTGCTGATAAGGTTGGGCTAGAGGTCCATTTTGGAAGTCTTTTTGGTCGACGGTACATACGAGTTGTTCCGGCATTACTACGCGCTGCCATCGGCCCGCGATCAGAGCGGGTGCGAGGTCGCCGCTGTGCGGGGCGTGCTCGCGTCGGTGCTGGGCATGATTAAAGGCGGTGCTACCCACATCGCCGTCGCGACCGATCATGTTATCGAGTCGTTTCGCAATGGACTCTGGCCTAGCTACAAGACCGGCGAAGGCATCGACCCGGACCTGCTGGCGCAGTTCCAGTTGCTCGAAGACGTGCTCTCCACGGCTGGCATAGTCGTATGGCCGATGGTGGAGTTCGAGGCCGACGATGCGCTCGCTGCGGCGGCAATGGCGGCAGCTCGCGATCCGCGCGTCGAACGCGTGATCATCTGCACGCGGAGTCACCACCGCTACCCTCTTGCACAGCGGACTCTTGGTCAGAAGCTGCACGATGCGGCCGCCCACGTTCCCCGTCGCGCCCAGCACGATCGCCGAGTACTTTCAGCGATGCCGCCAGTTTTCGATACCTTTCCACATTTTAATATCCAGGTCACACAAGGCATACGGCGAAAAGAAGGCCCTAGTATGACCGCTAAAGTATTGGCTCTCAAAGGCCGATCAATGTGATGCGAGAGATTAGGTGGTGTTCAGGGCTTACGCAATTTGCGTTGCTGAATGCCTTGGGAGATTGGCCATGTCAGACGCGGAGCCCAAGTCGACTAGCACCATGAGCCGAGGCTCCGAAAATGCGAACAGCCTACCGTCGCCTGTCGCCGTCAGCGAAGAGAACCTGGCCGCACTCTTGCGGGCTACGATAAGTTCCGCCGAACCTGAAGCGGAGCCTCTGGCGGAGGGCGCGCCCTCGGCCTCGGCAAGCGAAGTGAACGAATCGACCGCAGGAGTGCGCCAGCCCAACGCTGATCGCGCTGCGACCGTCACGAATCCGCCAGCCGTAGTAGAGTCCCGGTTAGCGCTGTTCGCCACTTTAAAGGAGAATCGCGCAGCAATTTCTGGACTTGCGCCAGCGAGGCCCCCGATAGACCGGTCTCCGACTGGGAACGCGAACACCATTACAGAACCTGCGGAGCGATTCAAGAACCCCACTCCGAGTGTTCCGCCCAAAGTCGCTCCGCTTCCAGTCATCTTGCCGGAAACCGTGCGACTCATGCGGGCACCAACTGCATCGGTTGTTACCCCGTCGTCGACTGCGATTCGCCGCGACCAGAGCCACAAACCCTCGCGAACGCGATTAGTAATCGGCCTTGTCATCGGTGCGGCAATTGCGACTGTTGGAGTTTCCACATTCTTGACACGAACGCACTCTTCAAAAGCTCCGATAGTCGTCCCGTCAATTCCAAAGGACAACGTTCCTCCGCAAGTCCCGGTCGAATCTCCTCTTCAAGTCCGGGTCGAGCTGCTAGGAAACGGCCTGATTGACGTTCGATGGAATCCACAGAGTGCCGCTATCCTCCAAGCGCGGGACGGACGCCTGGTGATTACAGAGCCTAACCAGCAACCACGGACTTTGGCGCTCGGGGAAGAGCAGTTGAAGACTGGGCATTTGACGTACCAGTCGGCGGCCGAAAGTGTTGAGTTCGATCTAGAAGTCGTCGAACGTTCCGGCGCAATCTCCAAGGAATCTATCCTGGCACTGCATGGCCCGATTAGCTCGCCACAGCCGACCAGACCGCCCGAGACTCAGCCCGGGACAACCGCCACGCCTAATGTGCAGAGCGTTGCGAATCTAGGCGTGACAGCGGAAGTGCCTCAAATAAGCCAACCGAAGATCCGAACATTCATTCCACCGACCGTCCAACACAATTCCGGGCAGCGTGCCTTTATTGATGCGCCCCCGACTTTGACAAACGGGCCGGCCATGCCGCCGGCGGTGGGGTTACCAGTGCCGCCTTCAGTAATATTACCGCCGCCGAAGAAGGATGCGCCCGTAGAGCAACAGGTTCGGGTCGAAAGCAGTATCGTGGCGGCCAATCTAATCAAGAAAGTGATCCCCATTTACCCGCAGATTGCGAGGTCGGCCCATATTCAGGGCACAGTGCGATTCACCGCCTATATCGGCAAGGACGGACGGATTCTGAACCTAAAGTTTACGAGCGGTCCACCTGTGCTGGTCGAACCGGCGAGCACTGCCGTGAAGCAATGGGTCTACCGCCCCACACTGCTCAACGGTATGCCGGTCGAAGTGATTACACAAATCGACGTTAACTTCAATCTGCATGAGAATGCCCACTAGAGCATCCGCCCCCTTCACGTCGGAACGGACCGCTCCGTAGCGCCCCTCACCGTATGCGCACCTGCCTAAGCGCGAACAGGACTCCGGCCTCGGACTCGCCGCAGGACGGACGCATCAAGGTCAAGACGCTGGGGCGCGAAGTCGATTTGCGCGTTTCGACTTTGCCGACGCTCTACGGCGAAAGCGTCGTCATGCGTCTGCTCGACCGCTCCGCGGGCGATCTCTTTCTGAAGTGGCTCGACTTGATCGCGTGGTTTCGGTTGAGTACGCAATTCGTGAGCTGAGAATCGCACGGCAACGAGGCCGTGGTCGGATCTTGCAGCCGTTTCATGCGTGTGCAACGCAAGCCGGCACCCATTGCCGATCAGAATCGGCCACTCGATCACGACTCTGATAGAAGTTCCAGGAACCACCTCGTGTGCGGATCTAATCAGCGTCCCGTGGCTACTGATGTTCACCGCCTTGCCCCCACTAGCTATCTCCTGTTGCCCAGCGCTTGTGTAAGGGGCTGCAAGCGCGAAGGGAAACCGAATTCGACTCCGACGTTCCAGTCCATCGAAGGCGCTCGGGATGTGCGTAGCTTGTTTCATAGGTCGAGCACGAGGATGAACGTGGTATCGCAGCGGGTTACATATTTCACTGAAGCCGAACCCGCAACGCTAAACCCATCGGCCCGAAGCATGACCCTGGTGTCCAAGGGAATCTGCTCGCGTAGCTCGACGTGAATCCTCCTGCTGGATACATCAATGCACCGTCCGGTTACGCATCGAATCTTTCCGCCCTCGTCAAGCCACGCCAGTCGCACTGGTTTTTCTGACGGCACATGCCGATCAAACGTCCCGTGTTCAGGCGCCGTGTTTTTCATCGTCTGGCGGCCAAGCGCCGAGAGTCGCAAGCGTGACGATTGACTGCGTCACGCTTGGTTTTTGGCAAGAACTCCCGGCGCATAGGCTCAGCGAGATCAGCATGATCTTCAGCCAGCAGCAACGCAATAGCTCGCCGGGTAGAAAGGTTCTAGTACGGGATAGTGAAACGCCTCTAACGGACCGGTACGCCAAAGTATTGACCTCCCCGCCCCCGGGCCTTACGATCCTGATCGAGAGCGGAGTCCCGCGCCCGGACTTCGGACGCCCGGGCGCAAGTCGAGACTGTTGTACCGCTCTCACCAAGGCACTAAAACCAGAGCATAGGTAGTTTTGCTCCGAACCAATGATCTGTCGATAGAGATCTAATTGACAGGACAAGTTGCCCATTCGAATCCCACCCTGCCTAACGTTTATCCGATCCGGGACCCAGATATTCTTCCTAAGACAGGCGCGTCTCCAAGATGCGTGCCCGACTCTGACCAAACGCCACATTCAGCTCCAAATTCCCGGAACACAGGTATTTACCTGAGAATTTCCAAGGATGGATGCTGGTAGTTTGGGCTGAAGGAGGGCCGTATGGCCGTATCCAAGTGGCTACGCAAGGGGCATGTGGGTGAAGATCGCCGAAGCAGTCCGACTCGGCTGGCTGGTAGCCAGGACGCCTGCAGGCACTCCACCAAATCGCCGTTCTCTTCGCTTGAATTCCTTTAGGGCTTCGTCAAGGTCTGCCTCGTCAAAATCCGGCCACATTCGATCCGTAAACAGCAGTTCGGCATACGCGGACTCCCACAGCAGGAAGTCCGAGAGACGCTTTTCACCGCCGGGGCGAATGAGCAAGTCAACATCTCCGCCTTGCGCAGACAAGGCCTGTGTCAGCAAAGGTGCGAGCGATTCAGCCGATGCCGGACCTTCACTCTTGAGCGCGGCGATTGCATCAGCCACTGCGTTCGCAATGGCATCGCGCGACGAATAGTCGATTGCCAGGCACAATTGGAGGCGGCTCCCTGACCTCGTTGCATGTTCGGCCTTTTCGATTTCGCTAAGCACTAATTTGGGCAAGCGATCGCGCCGTCCGATCACCTGGAGCCGCACGCCATGTTGACGAAGGCGCGCCGTTTCCAAGCGCAGGAAAGCCCGCAAGAGCCGAAAGATGCCTTCTACCTCGGTTGCCGGCCGGCGCCAGTTGTCGGATGAAAACGCGTAGAGCGTAAGGCGGCTTATACCCACATGAGGTGCCCGCTCCACGACGCGACGCACCGCCGCCACTCCTGCGCGATGGCCGGCGACGCGAGGCATCCGCGCGCCGTTGCCCAACGACCGTTTCCATCCATGATGATGGCCACATGTAACCCATGTTGTTTGTCAGCGTGCATATTAATTTCCTGGAACCGCCGGATAATCTCGCCGTCCCTCGGTACCTGTCGTTGACAAGGGACTGTACCAATCGATCCTGCGGGTGAAGTACATAGCGGCTGCTACTGCTAAAAAGCTGGCGATCGCGCCCACCAGCAATGCGTTGTCTTCGAGCCGCAGCATGAGATAGATCAGCACGTACAACAAAGTAAAAGTCACCAGGGCCCTGATGCCCTGACTACGGCTTGCGAATACCCATCCCGCATTGGCCGACAGCAGGATTACCGTTGCAGCACCGGCCAGCAGGAATCCGAAATCGAATCCGATTCTCTCGGCGAGGGACAGTAAGAGTAAGTAGAAAATGATCTGGGCAGTTCCAACCAAAATGTACTGTGCAGGGTGAACTCGTTTGCCCGTCGTGACTTCAAATATGAAAAAGGAAAGAAAGATCAGTCCCAGGAACAGGAGAACGTATTTGAGACTTCGGTTGACCGACTGATAGGGATCTGCAACCTCGATGAACGAAACGCCAAGGGCAGTAGTGTCGAGCCCGCCAATCGTGCCGATTGGTCCTTCAGCCCGCGTGCCCCTGGCGATGAAAGGCACCGACCACTCAGCGCTGAAACCATTGCCGGACACAGATCTGCTGATCGGCAAGAATCCGCCATCAAACCCTGGACTCGGCCAGCCTCCCTTCATCGTCAGACGAGTGGTCTTGCCATAAGCAAGCACTGCAATCCGTTGCGCGCCTGAAAATCGCAGTACCGACGTCACTGCGAATTGCGCATTTGGTTTCGCGATGCTTCCAGCCTTCGCGCCGAAGAGGGCCAGCTTGACGGGCTGACGCTGATCTCCGCCAATGGAAATATCCTGCGCGATTTCCGCCGGGACGAGCGTCGACGTCTTTTCGGACATCGTCAAAGTGGCATCCGCCAGAGCTCCGCGCGCATCGCTCATTCCGACCACCATCTCGGCCCGGCTCCAGTCCAGTTCGGCGCCCTGCGGCGGCGCTGCAGGTGTGCCGGTGAGATCGAATGTCGCGTCCAGATTCAAATCCGCCTGGAACACGGGAACCTTGAACAGCGAACGGTGCCGCTCTTCAGTGGTGGTCCTGACAGCGGCCGACGCTCGCGCGGGGAACACAACATAGATGCCGTGCTTCGCGAGATCATGCTCAAATTGGGGCGGAATGTTATAGGGGATGGCTAGCGTTGGTCCGAGGAAGGTCTGCTGACCGCCCACATGATAGCTAATATCCTTGACGACTTCAGCCGCTCGATGAGTCCGCTCCTCGACGAGCCCACCAACAAAGAGGGCGGGAATGGTCACCAGCAGCGCCAGGGCGCAGACCACGATGAGTTTCACGCCCATTGACCTTGTTCCGGTTTGAAATCTCGATTCCAATATTGACTCGCCCACTAAATTCCTCCGTGTCCCATGCGTCACTTTGCAATGCAAAGTGAATCTCCAAAAAAAATCAGGCCTTCGATGCAGCCAGGCCTCTCAAAAAGGTAGATGCCGCCTTGTCCGAAGTTCCCCTGGCTGCATCCCGAACCACCTGCTCCAGCACAGACAGGTATTCGAGATAGCGCGCTCGGCCGATAGCCGTGACGCGGCACAGCGTCTGGGAACGATTCTGATCGTGTCCCTTTACAATTTCCACCATCTTTCCTCTTTCGAGCACCCGCAGATGCCGGCTGAGGTTGCCGTCTGTCAATGCGCAGAGTTGCTTGAGGTCGTTGAACGTCAATCCCTTGGGATTACCGATCAAAGAAGTCATTACGCTGAGGCGCGCTCGCTCGTGAATTACTCGGTCCAGCCCTTCGTAGGCGAAGCGCCCTTCCCCTGAGCTTTTAGGTTTCATCGCTGCCCTCCAAAGCGCTAAAGAACAAGATCCCAGCCGCAAGGAATTGCCCGACGCCGAACGAGACTCCCATGGTCCAGGGAGAGAATGCCCGACTGTCGCCGAGCGCGATGCACGTGAGTCCTGTGACCAGATACCACATGCCTGCCACGACCATGGCCCGTGGGAGGAAACGGCAAGATGAAAATACACCAAGACTGAAGATGAGCTGCCATAGCCCGGGAAGCATCCATGTCGCGGAGGAAGCGGATTGCACGATCACGAGCGTAAGCAGTGCGCCGGCTCCGGCGGCCGGCAGAAATTGCTCGACCGCCATGTAGATCATTTCGTTCGCGATGCCCGAATGCATGCGGTGCGCGCGTGTGACTGTTTGCACACCGATCAGTACAGCCGATACCAGGGCGGTCACGATCCAGATAGATAAATAGGCAGTAATGTGCTTCGGTGGATCGGGCTGCCACAATGCCTGCGCCGCGGCAGCCGCGATCGCGAAAATGCCGGTCGCACATAGAGTGGCTGGACCGTAACCGCGAAATTCCGTGGTGCGCGCGATCTGCTGGCGTATGCTGCTGATATCTCCGAGCGCCCTATTTAAGTCGTCCATGCAAGTCACTTTGCACTACAAAGTCCTTTACCTAGAAAAGTAACCCACCCGGGAATCTTTGTCAAGAGCTAAACGCATATAAGCTCGGCAGCGGTATGGGAAGAGACCCGCCAGGGATTGTCGTATGGTAGATGTACTGCCCGAGAGGTCAGGTCATGACAGAAAACAACAAATCTCTCGTCCGCCGCTGGTTTAGAGAGGTCTGGAACGAAGGTCGAGAGGCAACGATCGACGAGCTGTTCGCGGAGACCGGTGTTGCATATGGTCTCGGTGATAGGGATGGAGAAGTTCGCGGCCCTGCGGCGCTGAAGCCGTTCGTTCGCAACCTTCGCAGTACCCTCCCCGACCTTCACATCAGTATTCAAGACATCATGGCCGAAGAGGACAAGGTCATGGTGCGGGTTCAACTCGAAGGCACCCACACTGGTTCGGGATTGGGTGTGCCACCAAGCGGGCGCAAGATTCGCGTCGCGGGAATCGTTGTAATCCGCATTTCGAAAGGACAGTTTGTCGAGGGCTGGAATAGTTGGGATCAGCTTGGGCTTCTTCGCCAAATCGGGGCCTTGCCAACAGCGCCCGGTGAGGACCAGTTTCTAACGGCGCGATCCTGAGGTAACCCGATCCGCCGTTCCCCGGAACCGGCGCTTGCGACAACAATCCCTCCAGTCGGCGCTCAGCTACATTTCCTTGAGGTACTCATGCACGAACTGTACCGACATGGCGCCTTCACCGACTGCCGAAGCAACCCGCTTGACGGAACCGGAACGTACGTCTCCGGCGGCAAAGACTCCCGAATGGCTCGTCTCCAATAGGAATGGACCGCGCGCGGCGCCCCAGTGCCGGGACTGCGCCACAGCCGCTCCGGTTTGAACGAATCCCTTCGCATCCCGTTCAATTTCAGGAGGCAGCCAATCCGTTCGCGGCGTCGCCCCGATGAAGCTAAAGACCGCTGCCGTTTCCACGGTCCGCTCCTGTCCGCTTTCGCTATTCACGATGTCAATCGCTTCAAGGTGTCCGTTTCCGGACATCCGCTTGATCGTGGTGTTCGTCAGCAGTTCAATATTGCTGGTCTGCTCGATCCGGCTTACCAGATAGCTGGACATGTTTCTGTTCAAGTCATCGCCGCGAATCATCAGTAGAACCCGGCTAGCATGTCCTGCGAGAAAAACCGCCGCCTGTCCCGCGGAGTTGCCGCCCCCCACGACGATCACCGGGCGTCCGCGGCAAAGCAGCGCCTCAGCCGCCGTCGCGGCGTAATAAACTCCGGTCCCTTCGAATTGCTCAAAGCCCGCTACATCCAGTCGGCGATATTGCGCACCCGTCGCGATGAGGAGGCACTTCGTCGTGATGGGCCCACCGTAACCCGCATCGAGAATCGCGTATCGATTTTCGAATGACAGGCGCATCGCCGCAGTAGGGATGGAGAGGTGCGCGCCGAACTTGTTCGCCTGGAGAGTCGCGCGATCCGTCAGCTCCGCGCCCGTCAATCCGGTCGGAAACCCGAGGTAGTTTTCGATCCGCATGCTGCTGCCCGCCTGGCCCCCGGGAGCAACACTATCCAATACCGCAGTCCGCAGTCCTTCGGATGCACCGTAGACCGCGGCCGCCAAACCCGCCGGGCCCGCTCCCACTACGAGTAAATCGTAAACCGCATTTTCCAGCGTTTGATGAACGCCAATCTCATCCGCTAACTGCTGGTTCGATGGATTGCGCAACAACAGCATGTGCGCGCAGGCCACAACCGGCGTGTCGGCCTCCGTCAGGCCAAAGTCCTTAAGCATCCGCTCCACCTGCGGGTCGGTTTCCAGATCCACCCAGGTGAACAGCACGCGGTTTCTGGCGAGGAAATCGCGCACTCGAAACGTGTCGGCGGAGTAACGCGATCCAATCACTCGCAATCCGATGAAGTTGGGAGACTCTCGAAGCAACTGCCGGCGCGCAATAAACGCCTGCAGAATAATGTCGCTTAGGTTGGGGCACTGGTTCAATACGTGCCGCAGAGCCTCTCCCGAGATCTCGAGCACTTCGCAGTCGCCGCGGGCGATCGCCCTGATGATGGCAGGCATGCCGGTCAAATGCGAGATATCGCCCGTGAACTGTCCTTTCCGGTGGAAAACGAGCGTCTTCGGCTCATCGCCGGAATAGTCGAGGATTTCAACTTCACCCGATTTGACGATAAAGAACTTAAACGCGCGTTCGCCTATCTCGATGAGGGTTTCACCATCCCGGCAATGCCTCGGCGCAACCGTGGTGCAATTCGCTAACTGAGCAATCTGATCCTCAGTGAGGACCGGAAAAGCAATGGAATGAAGAGTGTGTTCAGCCATAGCAAAGCGGTTACTCCTGTTCTCCAAATACTTGCGCGTAGCTCTTCCCGTAAGGATAAAAGCGCGCCTTCTCGCCCCTTATCCAGGCCGCTTTCAGCTCCGTATTGGTGATGTCCCAATCCGGACGGCATTTCTTCAAGATCGCTCTCAGATCTGCTCGCAGCTCTTCGATGGTCGGCCGGCCAAAGAACCAGTAACCGTTGTAAATCTTGTACACCACGAGGCCGGGTTCGAGGACGATAGTGTGCGGGATCATGGGGTTATTGGTGGGATCCGTGTACTCCGCGATATCCAAATCCTTCTGCACGACGCGCGCCGCATCGGATAAGAACGGCCAATGCGCTCCGACAC
>Ga0157375_10005520_pt1 | contig 11006 bp, 9 predicted proteins | sample M35metaG_FD_115311 | JGI IMG/M metagenome (GOLD analysis project Ga0157375, IMG submission 115311) | Miscanthus rhizosphere microbial communities from Kellogg Biological Station, Michigan, USA - M3-5 metaG | ecosystem: Host-associated > Plants > Roots > Rhizosphere > Soil | place: USA: Michigan...
CCAGGTACCTTTTTCCAGGATATCCGTCGTTTGTTTAACACCCATAAACTGGTTGCTGAAACCAGCCACATTACCGGCAAGACCCCCACCTTTCGGATTTTGTACCAGGATGATTAAACCCAGTAAACCACATACCAGTAAGAGGATAATCACAAAAATGATCATGATAAAGACGCTTTTAATTGTTCAATTCTGGACGCAAAATAAGCGCTTTTGGGGGGATAAATCAAACTTAATTTCTGGTACAGGGCGATGGCATTTTCATACATGCCCTGTTTGGCCAGTACTTCTGCCATGGACTCAGTTAATATATCCCGTTCTTCAATGGAATGTTCAGCAAAATGCCGGATCCGGTCAGCGTCTTTCTCATTTTGTTTGTCCGAAGCAGGGTGTGCGGGAAGCTTTTTCATCACTTTCAGCCAGTCTGTAAAGCTTTTCAGTTGTTTTCCGAAACTATCTGCCGGATGATCTTCCAAAACCAGTTTAATGCCCTGGGATGCGAAATAATCGATCATGTGATAAGGGGCGAAAACTATGGCTTCGGCCTTTTTTGCATCAAAGACAGGCAGGGTTTTGTGTTTTTCACCAAACTGGGAAACAAGTTCCTGTACCTGGCCTTTCATTTCATTTTCTGCCTCACCCGGTGTCAGTTCTGCTCCGGCAGTGTCATCCGCTTCTTCTTCCGGGGACGCATATGTCTTTTCCGCATATATCTGATCCGCAGCCACAGGGGCATCTTCCGGCTGCGCTTCAGCCGGAGCGAATTCTACCGGACGGTCGAACGATGCATAATCCGCTTCGTCAGATTTTTCCGGGGACCTGCCGGAATATTGATTTTCAACAATATTTTCAAGCTCAGGTATCCGGGTCTCGTCCTGCCTGATTTCGGGAATCGTTGTCGCCCCGGAAGCAGGTTTGTTTTCATACGGCCGGTCAAATGCAACCAGGTCGTGATCGACAGGCTTCAGATCCGTATCTTCAAATATTCCATATTCGTTTAATACCAACTCACCCGTTTCATCAATTGAAGGTTCCGCTGTCTTTTCTGCGATTTCAGGGACCGTGACCGATTTTTCATCCGGTATATTTTCCGGGTTCTCCAACAGCGGCTCAGGGATTTCAATATGATATTTTGACATCAGTTCGTCAAAACTGGAAACGCTGCCCGTTTCGAGGGGCACTATCGGCATCCCGCTATTGATGTCTATTACCGGAACTTCCTGTTCTTCCGGTTGGTCTGCAGAAATGCTAACCGGTTCTCCGGATATATTGTCTTCCTGCACGTAAAATGGATCGGGGCCGGCGTTCGTAACCCCGTCCTGGATATTCCGGGCAGAATCTTCGAAAATGGACTGCAGCCAGAGCGGATTATTAAAATATAATGAAGTCCGCATGCTCTCTTTTTCAAAAGAGGCATCATTTTCAAGGATAAGTTTTTTAGATAACAGTAAATGCGCCGCATTAAAAGAAGGGAATTCCTGAACCACTTCATACATTTCTTCCAGCGAAACCGAATCGAGGTCCTTTTTTCCGAAAATAGCATCTATCACTGAGGAGAGTCCGCTGTTCATCTGAAAATTATTACCAGTTAGAAAATAGGCGGTTGAAAATATCATCCGTCAATTGGGAAACGATTGCCGGTTCAAGGCTTACCTGGGCTTCATTCAAAGTTTGTGTTGCGGGAAAATCAAATAGCCGCGTAATATCTGTTTCAAAATCAGGTGTTCCGAGTTTTTGATCGTTCAGCCGGTTTCTCAGCGCCAGGTGTACACTTACGGTTAGCCGGTTAATGGATGCCTGCTGGTTCGACACACCTGATGTAGTCACATCATAGGCAGAAATATAGGCTGTCACATCGTAGTCGGCATTATCTCCGGGAATCTGAATGAGTTTGGTCTGGCTGGCAACTTTTTGTTTCACCTTATCTGTGAGTAACGGGCTCAGCTGCGGATCCACAAAACGGGCCCGGTTTTCAATAAAGCCGATATTTATCGTTTTAATTTCCGGCGGTATCGAAACATCTTTAAAGGAATATACCCCGCAGGAGAGCAGGCTTCCGGTGATGACGACCAGGAAAAAACAGAATACGGAAAACCGGAATTTTTTATTTCTATTCGCTGATGTCATATTCTTTTAGTTTTCGGTATAAGGTCCGTTCACTGATTCCCAGATCTGAAGACGCGTCTTTTCGTTTGCCTTTATGTTTCTTAAGTGCCTTTACAATCAGTTCCTTTTCTTTATCCATGATGCTCAGGGATTCCTCCACTTCCTCATGATGATAAATCTCACTGCTGCCGTTTCCGTTGTGCTGAATGACCACCGGCTGAGACTGGTAGGATGACGAAACCAGGTTGCCTGTAAAATGTTCCTGCGGTTTCAGTTCTTTCATTTCCCGGGCAAATGCTTCCTGGGTATCGGCCGCCAGGGAAGGGTTTTTTAATATTTCCAGGAACATTTTTTTCAATTCCGTTACATCCTTCTTCATATCAAAAAACAGTTTGTACAGAATCTCGCGCTCATTGGAAAAATCGTTCGGTGCCTGGTGATGCGACGAAGGCATAACCATGGGCAGGCGGTTTCCGGTATTCTCGGGAATAAATCTCCTTAACTGCTGATGGGAGATGGTTTTATCCTGGCTCAGTACGGAAATCTGTTCTGCAATATTCTTTAACTCCCGTACATTACCCGGCCAGCTGTACTGGATTAACAGATTTTTCGCTTCATCATCCAGTTGAACAGGAGAAGCTTTATATCGTTCGGCAAAATCCACCGCGAACTTTCTGAACAAAAGAGGAATATCGTCTTTCCGGTCGCGCAGGGAAGGTACCCGGATGGGAACCGTACTGAGCCGGTAATACAAATCTTCGCGGAACCTGCCTCTTTCGGTTAGCTGGAGAAGGTCTTTGTTGGTCGCTGCAATGACCCGTACATCCGTTTTTTGAACCCTGGAAGATCCCACACGGATAAATTCTCCGGCTTCCAAAACCCTCAGCAGCCGGGCCTGGGTGCCCAGGGGTAATTCGCCGATTTCATCCAGAAAAATAGTTCCTCCGTTAACGGTTTCGAAATATCCTTTTCTGGAATCCACAGCTCCTGTAAATGAACCTTTCTCATGGCCGAATAATTCTGAATCTATGGTACCCTCCGGGATTGCGCCGCAATTGACAGCTATAAACGGATTGTGTTTTCTGGCAGAAAGAGAATGTATGATTTGCGAAAATGCTTCCTTACCCACACCGCTTTCCCCGGAGATCAGTACAGTCAGGTCAGTATTGGCCACCTGTACCGCTACGCCCAGTGCATAGTTGAGTTCGGGTGCGTTCCCAATGATTCCAAAACGGTTTTTTATCGCCTGTAATTCCATGATTAATTATTTTCTGTTGTTTCCCTTTTCAGATGAGTTCACCGATCAGCGTGCCACCTGTGCTCCCTACAATTTTCAGGAGGGCATAATCGCCTTCCCGGAGTAAAACTCCATCCTTTGGAAATACAACTACTTTATTCTGGTCATTTCTTCCCATCCATGCGGATGCGCTTTTTTTTGAGTCCCCTTCAATAAGTACCTTGGAAAGGGTACCAATATCCCGGCTGTTGGATTCTTCAGAAATCTTTCTTTGCAGTTTTATAATTTCATCCAGTCTTTTTTTCTTTTCTGCCTCAGGTACATCATCGGGATATCGTCTGGCAGCCAGCGTTCCGGGTCTTTCAGAGTAAAAATACATATAACTGAAATCGAAACGGCTCTCCCGGATCAGCGAAAGCGTTTCCTCGTGATCTTCTTCTGTTTCTCCACAGAAACCTGAAATGATATCAGATGTAATTCCGCATTGCGGAATGATTTCCCTGATCCGCTTTATTTTAGATAAATACCATTCGCGCGTATAGGTCCTGTTCATGCGCTGCAAAACCCTGGTGGATCCGCTTTGCACCGGCAGATGAATATTATTGCAGATATTTTCGAAACGGGCGATCGTGAACAATACCTCGTCTGTAATATCTTTTGGATGCGAAGTGGAAAAACGAATCCGCAATAACGGAGAGATCCCGGCAACCCGTTCAAGCAGCATGGCAAAGCCGACGGCTTTTTCTCCGTCAGTTCCGGAATGCCAGTGATAGCTGTCCACATTTTGACCGAGCAGGGTTACTTCCCGGTATCCGTTTTCAAAAAGATCGCGGCATTCGGCCAGGATGGACTCCGGATCCCGGCTTCTTTCCCTTCCCCGGGTAAAGGGTACCACGCAGAATGAACACATATTGTTACATCCGCGCATGATACTTACAAATGCATTTACCCCGTTGCTGTTTAAACGAACCGGTGCAATATCGGCGTAGGTCTCGTCCCGGCTGAGCAGCACATTCACCGATTTTTGTCCGCCTTCTGTTTCTTCAATCAGCAAAGGCAGGCTTCTGTAGGCATCCGGACCAACCACCAGGTCTACCAGTTTTTCCTCTTCCAGGAACTTTGATTTCAGTCTTTCAGCCATACAGCCCAGTACGGCAATCAGCGTGGAGGGCTTTGCTCTTTTTACCTGGCGGAAAATATGTAGCCGGCTGCGAACGGTCTGTTCTGCTTTTTCCCTGATGGAGCAGGTATTGATCAGGATCAGATCGGCCTTGGCAAAATCCCTTGTTCCGGAAAATCCGGCTCCCTGCAGGATAGAGGCCACTACTTCGCTATCGGCAAAATTCATGGCACAACCATAACTCTCGATGTAAAATTTGCGGGAGCTCCCGGTTAGGATCGCCGATACAGGAGAATAACTCTCACCCTGCCTGGATTCATCCTGTTTTTTGGTCAGTATATCTAATTCCATTCAACACCTTTAGGACCACAAATTTAATCAAAACAAAGGAATAAATGACAGGATGACAGGCCAGGATTAACCCCGGATGACCTTTAACCCTTTATTGACCTTTTTGATTTCATTCAGCATGGCTTTAATGCCATTTTCCAGTGAATCGGTGGGTACGAAAATGCCTTCTTTGATATGGAGTTCAAAAAACGGAATATTGACGGATTCAAATACCGGGGTGATTTTTAATGCGGTGAGGACCTGTTTCAGCATCTGAACAGCCCGGGTACCGCCAGACAGGCCACCGTAACTTACGATCCCGGCTGCTTTGTAAGCCCATTCCCGGTGTAAAAAATCAATGGCATTTTTTAGAGGGGCAGTAAAACCAAAATTATATTCGGGCGTAACGAAAATAAATGCATCCGCCTCCGAGATTTTTTCGCTCCAGTTTTTGGTATGTTGTTTTGTGTAATTCTGTAAACGGGGATGATGGGGCTCATCCAGAAAAGGCAGGTTGATCTCCGCCAGATCGAGATGTTCCACATTCATTTCAGTATCTTCTTTTGTTTTACTAATCACCCAGTCACTGATAATCGGTCCTCTTCTGCCCGGCCGGGTACTGGCCGTAATAATTTTCAGGTTCAGCATATTTATTTTTGGAGCGGAAGACGGGACTCGAACCCGCTACCTACAGCTTGGGAAGCTGTCGCTCTACCAGGTGAGCTACTTCCGCGTGACTAATTCGAAACGGCCTGCGGAAAAGAAACTCTCTTTGCCAGCCAGCTGTCTTTTAAAGGAATGATCCAGTTATTTTCCAATGCCGATTTGGTCAGCACGGTATTGTTGAAATAAAGCGTTTCCGGTTTAAGAATTCCGCCGTTAACCCCGGACTCCAAATGGGAGAGGGGCAGGAGCTGAACTCTTTCCTGAATAAAAAATGCCAGCAGCTGACGGTCGAATAAATTTACACCGAAGCGGGTTTCCATTTCTTTAATGAGGCGAACGGAAGAATCAGTACTGCACCCGCTGACCATGGAAGCTTTTTCGTCGGCCATCAGAATGATAAACTGGCCGAAAAATAAATTCGCATACCCTTTTACGGGATGACCATGGGAATTCCAGGATCGGGTAAATTCATTCAGTAAATCTTCGATCTGAAAGGCTTCTGCAAGGGTGAACAGGCGGCTTGACTGATAAATCCAGACACGGGAGGATGCATCAAAATCCTCCGGCAATATTTCCCGGTAATTGAAAGACATGATGCAAAATTAATTATTCCTCCGTTTATATATGGATAATTTCTGTATCGGAGACCTGGAGCTGTATTTTAAGCTGATCTATTTTCAGCTTTTTCAGTTTGAGCTGTTCCTGGAGATTTTCCAAAAGAGGTTTAATATTTTTCCGGTGCTGCAGGATCAGCTCCTGGTTTTTCATTTCCATTCTCTTCAGCTGCTGACGTTTCTTTGCCCATTCGGTCTGTAAATTTTTTATTTTGACCGATGCCTGGTATCTGGACTCAATTACCATATCCATTATCCTGCTTTGTACCGCGACATCCCTGATACTGTCTGCCTGAATAAGACCCGGAACGGCTTCATAGGACAGACTTACAGATGGCACATAGGGGGTGCCGGGAACCGGTTCAATAGTTTCTTCATTCGTGCCGGCGGCCTGCTGATTGGAAAAATCCCGGGTAACCTTATTGTCTGCAAAAATTAGTTTCTCATCCTGACCTTCTTCAACAGGCGTCTCCATTTCGCGGGCATACTCCGGCATTAAAGGGAGTGTTATTTTTTTACTCTTTAGTTTGTTATGGATGGGAGCCCTGAATGGGAATTCCTTTTCCGGTGTTTTAGTTTGGAGCACCTGCATTTCATATTTTGCCGGTAAAACAGAAACCTGCAAGGGCGGATTAGCCGCATGAACCGTTTCGGGCAGAGTAGTATTTTGCTGAAGACCCAGCAATCCAACGGAAGTAGCCAGACTAAAAATCAGAAACGGGTTAATCCTGCTTTTTTTATGAACCGGGTTTCCCAATACCCGCTGGATCCGTTCCATCAGCAACCAGGGTTTGTGGCCATCAGCAGCAATAGAAAAATCCGGTTTCACCTGCCTGAATTTCTCCAGACAGAAAAGTGCTTCAGCATATATTCTTGGTGTGTATCCTCTTTCCAGCACTTCGTCATCACAGGCATTTTCCCTTTCCCTTGATATGGTCTTGTAAAAAAGTTGCGCAAAAGGATTGAAGAATAGTATACCCTGAAAGCAGGAAATGAAAATATTGATCAGGTAATCGTTTCTGCGGATATGAAAAAGTTCATGAATAAGAATGGCTTCGAGTTGTTGCGGAGACAAACGGGTCATCAGAGAAACCGGCAGCAGGATCAGGGGTTTGAGGAAACCACTGGTTTCGGCTGTCTCCGCCAGGTCGGAAAGATAAACCCGTACCCCGGAAGAAATTCCCAGTAAACGGGCATGCCGGTCAACGAAGGATTGTAATACAGGGGAAATAAAATTCCCGAATTCACTTTTCTTACTGCCAAAATATTGAAAACCATACCTGACGGTACGGGTGGTTAAAATAATAATATACAACACGCTGATATAGGGAACCCAGTAATTTACGGAACGGAATACCGGAATAACGCCTGAATGGTTGGTATTAGCCGGCTCGTTTAATAATTGAAAGAAAGTTGAAATGATCCAGCCCGAACCGATCATTGAAAATGCTAATGCCAGATTATGTTTTCCTGCGGCTGAAATGCGCTTAATCCCCGACGTTATCAGAAAATAAAATGACCAGAGAACAGCCAGCTGCCAGATACTGTTCAGCAGGGACCATCCAAGTGCAGTCAGAAGGGTAGAAAAACCAGGCATGCGTTAATGCTTTTTCAGGTTGTTGAGCAGTTTCTGGATTTCTTCCAGTTCTTCCGGAGATGCTTTGTGGTTTCCCAGGGCATGCATGACCAGTTCGGTGGACGAACCGCCGAACAGGTTGGTAATCATTTTCCCGAGAAGTTGTTTTTGTGTTTTTTCCCGGCTGACAATGGGAAAATATACATGAATTTTCATGGAATCATCCCGTCCCACCAGGCCTTTTTCAAACATGATCTGCATGAGTTTGAGGGTAGTGGTGTAGCCCGCTTCCTTGGATTTGGAAAGTTCCTCATGTACATGCCGTACACTGGCTTTATTTCTTTCCCAGAGAATCCGAAGGATTTCCAGTTCACTTTCTGTCGGTTTGATATATTTTGAAGAGACCATATGCTAAATTTGTAATACAACCCAAAATACGATTTAATTCGTAAACCAAATACTTTTTTAACATTTGATTAAAAACGTTATAAATTATCCATCATGTCAGATGCTCAAATAATAGCCCGCTATGCGGACAAGTTCCGGGCCGGGGGAGGAAAGAAAATCAATTTGAAGGAATGGCTTACTGACGATAAGGACAAACCCGTAGAAAAAGACAGCGGGGTGAGCCTGCTGCAGGAGGATATATTGAAACTTTCTGACATTCAGGAAAAATTATACGCATCCAACCGCCACAGTGTGCTGATCGTGATCCAGGCAATGGACGCTGCCGGTAAAGACAGCGTTATAAAACATGTGATGAGCGGGCTCAATCCGCAGGGTGTAACGGTTACTTCTTTTAAAACACCCACACACCAGGAACTGGAACATGATTATTTATGGCGCCACTATAATGCCCTTCCGGCAAGAGGCATGGTTGGAATTTTCAACCGTTCCCACTATGAAAATGTACTGGTCACCCGGGTTCATCCGGAATATATTCTGAATGAAAATCTTCCGGAGATAAATGCCGTAACAGACATTGACAAATCATTCTGGGAGAAAAGGTTTAAACAGATTAATCATTTCGAAGACACCCTGTCCGATAACGGGACCCTGGTTTTGAAATTTTTCCTGCACGTTTCAAAAAAGGAACAGAAAAAAAGGTTTCTGGAACGAATTAACGATCCGGCAAAAAACTGGAAATTCTCCATGGGGGATCTGAAAGAACGGGATTTATGGAAGGAATATCGGAGAGCCTATGAGGATATGCTGGAACATACTTCTACCGCCCAGGCACCCTGGTTTGTTATTCCTGCCGATGACAAATGGTTTACACGGCTGGTTCTGGCCAATATCATCGTCAGTGAATTGGGCAAACTGGATCTGAAATTTCCGGTGGTGCCGGATGTACAGTTAAAGCAGTTACAGGAAGCGAAAAAATTGCTGACCGGAGAAACAGATTCTCCGGCCGGCAAAACAGAAGACTAAGTTATTTTGCTTTGGTTAAAAGCTCTTTTTGAATTTTATGGATCTTCATCACTTTTACCTGACTTTCCTTACTGGAATAAATCTGGGCAAGGGTTGGCGCGATGACCAGTGAAACAATGGACATCAGTTTAATCAGGATGTTCATGGAAGGTCCGGAGGTATCTTTGAAAGGATCCCCGACCGTATCCCCTGTTACCGATGCTTTATGGGGTTCTGATTTCTTATAAAACATTTCACCATTGATCTCAACGCCTTTTTCAAAGGATTTTTTTGCATTATCCCAGGCACCTCCCGCATTATTCTGGAACATCCCCATCAATACACCGCTCACGGTAGCCCCGGCAAGAAATCCACCCAGCGCTTCCGGTCCCAATAAAAAACCCATAATAAGTGGAGAAAAAATGGCTATTGCCCCGGGAAGCATCATTTTCTTTAAGGAAGCTTCTGTGGAAATCGCCACACATTTATCATACTCCGGTTTTCCCGTTCCTTCCATAATTCCAGGGATGGTTCGAAACTGTCTGCGCACTTCTTCCACCATGGCCATGGCTGCTTCTCCAACCGCCCTGATGGCAAGGGATGAAAATATAAAAGGAATCATGGCGCCTACAAAAAGGGAAGCCAGCACCTTTGCTTTATAAATATCAATTCCATTAATTCCTGCCACACCTACAAAGGCTGCAAATAAAGCCAGGGAAGTAAGGGCTGCAGAAGCGATGGCGAAACCCTTTCCTGTTGCTGCGGTAGTATTACCTACCGCATCCAGTACATCCGTTTTTTCACGAACATCCTTTGGCAGCTCACTCATCTCAGCAATCCCACCGGCATTGTCTGCAATTGGTCCGAATGCATCAATGGCGAGTTGCATAGCTGTTGTTGCCATCATACCGGCTGCCGCAATGGCTACCCCGTATAAACCGGCACAGGCATAAGAACCCCAGATTCCACCGGCCAGCACCAGGATGGGAAGGCAGGTAGATTCCATACCTACGGCCAGACCACCGATTACGTTGGTGGCGTGCCCCGTGGAAGACTGACGAATAATGGACATCACAGGTCTCTTGCCCATGGCTGTATAATATTCTGTAATCATACTCATGATGGTTCCCACAGCCAGACCGACTGCGATAGCCCCAAGCACTCCCCATTTTGTAAATTCAATATTGCGCAGGGTCATGGTTTCCGGAAGGAAAAAGTAAACCAGTCCTACGGAAGCGAGCGCAGTGAGAACGATGGATCCCCAGTTACCCATATTCAGGGCTTTTTGTACCGGGGCCGTACTGATATTAGCTGTTTCGCTGATTCGTACAAATAAAGTTCCTATGATCGAAAACAATATACCCGTACCTGCGATCATCATCGGAAGAAGGATGGGTGACATGCCCCCGAATTTATCTTCCGCAACAGTTTCCTGTCCCAACACCATTGTTGCCAGTACCGTGGCTACATAAGAACCAAAAAGATCCGCACCCATACCTGCCACATCACCTACATTGTCACCGACATTGTCGGCAATGGTCGCCGGATTTCTTGGATCATCTTCCGGAATCCCGGCCTCCACTTTTCCAACCAGATCGGCACCCACGTCAGCGGCCTTGGTATATATTCCTCCTCCCACACGGGCAAAAAGGGCGATGGATTCGGCACCCAGGGAAAATCCGGTGAGTACCTCAATGGTCCGCAGCATTTCTTCCGAATTCACTTCTGCATCCGGTGCGAAAATGGATTTTAATATAATAAATAAGCCTCCAAGGCCAAGGACCGCGAGACCGGCAACACCCAATCCCATCACGGAACCTCCGGTGAAGGAAACTTTGAGCGCCCGGCTTAGACTTGTTCTGGCCGCCTGGGCAGTTCTTACATTCGCTTTGGTTGCCACCCGCATCCCGATATATCCGGCAGTAGCACTAAGTATTGCACCTAAAA
>Ga0157375_10005522_pt1 | contig 11004 bp, 7 predicted proteins | sample M35metaG_FD_115311 | JGI IMG/M metagenome (GOLD analysis project Ga0157375, IMG submission 115311) | Miscanthus rhizosphere microbial communities from Kellogg Biological Station, Michigan, USA - M3-5 metaG | ecosystem: Host-associated > Plants > Roots > Rhizosphere > Soil | place: USA: Michigan...
ATGGTAACGCCAAAAAGGCAAAGCAGGAACAACCGCGGAAAATCTTTTTTGTCGGTTTTTTCTTTGATGAAGAATGCATCAGCAAGCCAGAATAAAGGTGTCGCGCCCAATCCGCGCAGGAGCACCAATGCAAACGGACCGATGTGGTCGCGCATGATCACTTTCGCAACCACGAATGTGATGGCGTAAATAACCTGGGAAATGAAAAGATAGATGTGTGCTTTGGAAGAGGATTTCAATTTGCAAATATGCACATTTGCACATTTGCAAATTAACCCAGCGCCTCTTTTGCAGCGGCCACATTCTTCGGGGAATTACCGATAAAAATTTTATCGTTCACAATCATGACAGGCCTTTTTAGGAAAGTGTATTCTTCGAGGATGTATTTCCGGTAATCTTTTTCCGTCAGTCTCATTTTATTCAATCCCCAGCCCCTGAACTTCAATGCTACACGGCTGAACAGCGCTTCATAGCTTCCGGCCATTTTTTTCATTTCGTCTATCTGTGCGGGAGTGATGGGTTCGGTTTTGATGTCCTGCATCACAAAATCTTTTCCTGGTTTTATTTCCTTTAATATTCTTTCACATGTTGAGCAGGTACTCAAATAATAAATCTTCTTCATACTAAAATTTTAATTGCTGATGGCTGTTTCTTGTCGCGAGGTTTCACTCGCGATGGCGAGCTTGCCTCGCCACCTACTGGTTCTTCAGGTTTTCAATATTCTGAAAAATAATCCTGCTGTTGCCTTCGTCATTGATAAAAAGAAAGGTCTGCATCAGCGTCACCTTTTCGCACTTCACTTTGTATTTCAGCTCCAGTTGGTTCAAGCCTTTATCACTGTCGTATTCTTCTTTTGCGCTTGCGAATTCAAATGATTGAATAGGACCCGTAATTGTTTTCAGTTGCTCAAAGCGTTCCTTTTTTTTCTCCAGCGGTTCGCTTTCATTACTCATTGCAGTATAATATTTATCAATGGCTGAATAATTTTCATTCTTCAGATCCGTCAGCAATGCCTCAGCAGCCTGGCGCGCATCAGTTTGATTTACTTTCAGCGCACAGGAAGATAAGAATAGCGATAGAATCAAAAATGCAATGGTTGATTTCATACGGACAATATTAAGTTATAAGTATTAATTTCATTTCAAGAAAGGAATATCAAGTTGCTTGCAGATAAGGCGACAGGTAATATCATTCAGGTCGGGGTGTCGCGGAACAGATGTTGCCTTTCCGTTTCCTGCATTTTTGTAGATGGAATGTTTAGAACCTTCGCGCGCCAAAACACAATGGTGTTTGTGGAGGTGCTTAGAAAAACACCTCTTTTCATTGAAGAGTAACAGTATCTCTTTTGTGGAGTCTTCTCCGCGCTGAACGAATCACACTACGTGATTCTTCTTTATAAAAGCGAATCATCATTTTTAAAGCATCAAGAAGATTAGCTTTTGTTTCCTCCACGGTAGTACCCTGAGAAATAACGCCAGGAACTTCTTCAATATATCCTGCAAAAGTTCCATCAGCAGCTTTGATGATTACGGCACTATAGGAAGGGGTTGCTTTAATTTTCATGATAGATCAAAGGTAAGTTATTTTATCTTCTCCTCTTTTCTTTCCCGCGACCGCCTCGCCTGTCTTTTTCCCTGCGCTGCAATGGTTTCCTGCCATCGCCTCCGGTACTTTTGGTCCGTTCTCTATTGGAGTTTGTTCTTCCCAAATCAGTGATGAGCTTGAAGTCGATTTGTTTCCTCAATAAATCGCATCGGGCCACCTGTACTTTTACAGTATCACCCATGGTGTATACGTTCTTGGTGCGGTTGCCGACAACGCAATAATTCGTTTCGTCAAATTCATAAAAGTCATCGTCAAGGTCGCGCAGGCGCACCATTCCTTCGCATTTATTTTCCACGATCTCCACGAACAATCCCCATTCAGTCACACCGCTGATAATGCCGTCAAACACCTGACCGATCTTGTCCTGCAGGAATTCCACCTGTTTGTATTTGATGGATGCACGTTCAGCTTCAGATGCGCGAATCTCCATTTGTGTACTGTGTTTGCACTGTACCTCCAGCAATTCACCATCGGCGCTTTCATCTCCGCGCAGGTAATATTCAAGGAGACGGTGCACGAGTACGTCAGGATATCTTCTGATCGGTGAAGTAAAGTGCGTGTAATAGTCAAAGGCCAGTCCGTAGTGACCGATATTTTCAGTAGTATAAACAGCCTTGCTCATCGTGCGCACAGCCAGTTGCTCAAGCACATTTTGTTCTTTTTTTCCGCGCAGGTCATGCATCAAACCGTTCAGGGAATGAGAAATTTCTTTTTCGTTGTCGATCTTTAATTTGTAACCCCACTTCCCCGCAAACCTTGCGAAGTTTTGCAGCTTCTCACTCACCGGCGAATCGTGTATGCGGTATACAAATGCGCGGGCGCCTACGGCAACCTGTGTTTTCTGCTGGTGACTTTTGACTTTTATTTTTTCTCCTTTCACCTGGTGCGTCTTCCCTGCCCATTCAGCCACGCTTCTGTTTGCAAGAAGCATAAACTCTTCAATCAGTTTATTGGCGTCTTTATTTTCTTTCAGGTAAACACCAAGCGGTTTTCCTTTCTCATCGAGGTTGAATTTCACTTCTGCTTTTTCAAATGCGATGGCGCCTTTCTTAAACCTTTCAGCACGAAGTTTTTTTGCCAGCTCCTGCATGATCAAGATCTCCTCTGAAAAAGGACCATGTCCCGTTTCAATCACTGCCTGTGCTTCATCATAATGAAATCGTTTGTTGGAATGGATGATGGTTTTTCCGAACCACTGTTTCAATACCTGCGCTTTGTCATTCATTTCAAACACGGCAGAAAAACAAAGCTTGTCTTCCTGCGGCCGGAGTGAACACACTCCATTGCTGAGTTTTTCGGGCAGCATGGGAATCACGCGATCCACGAGGTATACAGACGTGCCGCGTTCATACGCTTCCTTATCCAAAAAACTTCCTGGTCGGATATAGTGCGATACGTCTGCAATATGCACGCCGATTTCTACGTTTCCATTTTCAAGTTTGCGGAATGAAAGTGCATCGTCAAAATCTTTGGCGTCAATGGGATCGATGGTAAACGTGGTCACAGCACGGAAATCTTTCCGCTTCGATAATTCCTTCTGGTCAATTTTTTCAGGGATGGCGCCCGCTTCTTTTTCTACGCGCTCCGGAAATTCGAGTGGAAATCCGAATTCAGCCAGGATGCTGTTCATCTCCACATCGTTGTCGCCCGGCCAGCCGATAATGGCCTTGATCCTTCCTACTGGATTCTTCGATCCTTTCGGCCAGTCAAGCATTTCAGCAACCACTTTTTGTCCCTGCATGGCTTTGCCGATTTTATCCTCAGGGATAAAAATGTCTACGAGCATTTTCGGACTGTCAGGGACTACAAAGGCAATTTTGCCGTTGAGCTGCACCTTTCCGACAAATTCAGTCTTGGCACGTTTTAAAACTTCGACCACTTCGCCTTCCATGCGTTTGTGCTTGTGGCGCGCATAGAGATAAATTTTAACGCGGTCGCCGTTGAGCGCATTCTTCACATTTCGCGGAGCAATTTCAATGTCGTCTTCGTCATTTTCGCTGAGGAGATAAGCAGTTCCCGATGGTTTGATATCGATGATCCCTTCCATATAGGCATGCTGGGGCTTCAGCTTAAAGCTGCCGCGCTCGGTTTCGATCAGGTCGCCTTTTGCATGCAATTCTGCCAGCATTCCATTTACACCTTCCTTCAATTCATTGTGCAGGTCGTCGAGAAATGCATAATCAGGGATCTGTTTCTTGATAAATTCAACGGCCAGCGGTTTGATCAGGTTTGTCAGCTGCTTATGGTTGAAAGTCTTGTTCGGATGCCGGTTAAATACCTTGTACAACTCACCGGCAAGAAAGGTCCTGAACGGATTTTCATCTTTTTTTTTCCGCTTGCTCATCACTGAAAATTTTGTTGAAGGTACTTGCGCAGCGCCAATAATAAAAGAACAGAAAAATATTTTTTCAGCATTGTAACACTGTGTTTTTGTTTTTCGTTCTAAGAGCACTAAACAAAACCTCAATAATTCACCGCCCCGTCAGGCGACACCAATTTTTTTCCAATATCAACAGCCATTTTTAGCTTGTTCAAAAGAAATTAAACAACTTCAGCCGGAGCCGGGAGATCGGTTTGGCCCATCCCTTACTTTTACACTACAATAACTCTAACAATAATAAACCAATCCAATGGAAAACAACGAAGATCAAAAAAAGAGTAAAGGCACTCTTTGGATCGTTTTACTTTTAATTTCGGCGGTACTGAATATCTATCAGTGGCGCAATCACACCACCACCATCAACTCTTACGAGGAGAAAGTGGACACCCTTATTATTGAGCGGGTGAATGTTGAGAAAGAGCTTTCTGAAACCAAGAGCGAACTCAATAAATACCAGGGTATTTCTGCCAACCTCGACAGCCTGCTGAATGAGGCGAACGGCAAGATTACCACCATGGAGGCGAACATCAAGAAGATTACGCGCTCTAATAAAAATGCAATGGCTATGAATGAGGACCTCAAGAAACAATTGAGCGACCTGCAGGCTTTGCGTGATGAATACCTCAATAAGATTGATTCTTTGCTGACTGCGAACAAGCAGCTTACAGAAGAGAAACAGCAACTGACAAGTACAGTGGAGAACCTTTCCAAGAACCTGGAGTCTACGGTAAATACTGCATCCGTGCTGAAAGCAGAATATTTCAAAACGCAATCTTTCAAGCGCCGCGGCTCAGGAAAGTATGTTGAAACTTCCATGGCCAAGCGTACCCACAAGCTGAATGTCTGCTTTGACGTTCTCGACAATAAGATTGCGAAGACGGGCGAACGGACTGTTTACCTGAAGATCACTGAACCAGGCGGAAAGGTGATGGGCAACCGAAGCGAAGGAAGTAATTCATTCAAGTCAGCCAGCGGAGAAGAAATCCTTTATACTGCGAGTACAACGGTGGCATATACCGGAGCAAAACAGAATGTATGCATTGCTTATGAAGAACAGAAGGACAAGATGTTCCCTGCAGGAACGTACCTGATCGAAGCCTATGTTGACGGTAACCTGGCAGGAGCCAGTTCATACGTGATGAAATAAGGGCCTCATCCCTAACCCTTCTCCTTTGGAGAAGGGAGAACAGCCAATACAAAAAGCCATCCCGGAATTGGGGTGGCTTTTTGTATTTGTAATATCTCTACGAAGTATTAATCCTTTACAAACTTTGCACGGAATATTTTTTCATTCTGGTCTGTCGTTATTTCCAGATAGTACAGACCTGAAGGGAGTTCCGAAACATCGCAAGAAAAAGTTGGCAGTAGTCGGTAGGCAATAGGCAAGTGAACAGCCATAATCATTTCACCAATCACATTGTAAATCGAAATCTCAACGGCTGCTTCTCTTGTGACTTGTGACTTGTGAATTATGACTTTGTCCCGAACCGGATTCGGGAATATTAAAAATTCCCGATCTCCAATTTCATTCACCGATGCCACCACATCAAAAATCGCTGCTTCCACCTCACATCCATTCACATCCGTAGCAACTACATTATAATCTCCGCTTGTCAATGCGAGATAAAAATAATTTGTTGCTCCATTGATGAGGGTTCCGTTGTAATACCATTGGTAACTTACTGCGCCGGCGTTTGCAAAAAGCGTGTCGCCTGATTGCAAGATTCCTTGCGGAGCCGGATAAGGATAAACTGTAATGTAATTGGTGAGCGTAAGTGTATCACTTCCGTTTGCATTCGTTGCTATGAGCTGCACATTGTAGCTGCCGGGATTGGAATAGCAAATGTTTGATGGATTGACATCAGTGCTTGTCGATGGATTTGCTCCAGGGAATGACCACAAATAAGTGGTTGCATTCGTTGAGTTATTTATAAAATCAGCGCAGGTGCCCGGACAAATGTGATTGGGTGCAGTAAAAAGTGCAACAGGCTGGGAGACTATATTGGCGCAAAAAATATTTCTGCAGACGGATAAGGCCATCACTGCGATAAAACCATCGCCGCAAACCAGCAAATCCCCGTTAATTCCCGGCGCAAGACAATACACGGCACCGGTTGTAGGAAATGTAGAAACAACTGTCAGTAATGAATCAAATTTGATTACGGCATTCGATGATCCGGCAAAAATATTTTCACAATTGTCGACAAGAATTCCGGAATTACCTTCCGTAAACCCGCCAGGAATCGAAACAGAAGAAAGAATAGAACCCGAAACCAGGTCGTGTTTATTTAATGTGCTGCCGTTAGATGTCGCGATGAAATTATTACCAGCCGAAACACCATTTTGCCCGGAGGTGGGGTTAGATCCATTGGCATACATTGGTCCGTTGTATAAAAGACTAAAGTTGCTGGTTACGGTAAATACAGGTGTAAATGCAGGAGTGATCTGCGTCAATTCATCGCTCGAGCATGACAATGCAAATACATTTCCATTTAATCCCCAGGCAAGGGAGCGGGGTTCTGACGTACCAGGACCGAAAGGATTAATCGTATTGCTCAACGCACCGGTAGAAGTATCAAGCATGGAAATGGATTCAGCAGAAACCAAACCTGAAGAAGCATAACCGGTGCCGATTGCCAACTCACTGAAATCACAATTGAAGGCAAGCCGCCAGTATTCATCTACGCCATTCACATTGCTCCATCCGACATTTCCGCTGGAGTCAACCTGTTGAATCGTACCGCTGCAGCAGCCATCAGTAATGTATGAATTACCTTTGAGGTCAACGGCCAATGCTCCATACCAATCAAAAAATGTTGTATTATATGTCCAGAGCAGGTTTCCATTTTGGTCAAACTTTTTCAGCTTCCACGGTGAATGTCCGCCGAAGACATAAATGAAACCCATCGAATCGCACGTAATGTCGAAGGCTTTATTCTGATCTGTAAAGTTTGGATTCACAACCCATGGATCAATGATGATCGTTTTGCTTTTGTCATAATCATTCAATATAAAAGCATAACTTTTTTTGCTGATGGAATAGGAGGAATGAATGACGGTATTGTCTGCAGCATAAAAAGTTTCAGGTGCATAATCAATCACCTCCGCGGATTCATTTCCTGCATGAATATTTCCATTCACGCATGATAGCTTTCTCCCGGAAAAATTTATTTTGATTTGATTCACCTTAGCGAAAGGATGAACCACGAAATGATATTTAAGTCCGTTTTTCTCGTGGGCTGAAAAAACCAGGTCAATGCCTGCGTAAATGTCTTTGTAAACAATTTCACCGTAAGCAGACATGGTTACCGTATTGCTTTTTCCCAACGCATCCTTTAAGAAATATTTTTGTGGAGCCGGCGATTTTTTCTCACCTGTAACAAGCGGGATATTGCATCCATCAAAACCAAACCTGAGGTAATCATAGTGCCGGATCATGCGCGGACTTTTCGCAGGATCGTCTTCTTCCTCTGCAGGTTCTGTTTCTTTCACAAGCTCCCGTACAATAAATTCATTGTTGCAAAGAAAAAATGTAGTGTTGCCCTGCTCGAAAGAAAACAGGATTTTGGTTTTAAGTTTATTTTCCTCGTCAGCGAATTGTCCGTTGTTCTCAATAAATACGCGGTCATCGTATGGATTGATCATCCACTTCACGGCAGGCGTTTGCGCAAATGCACCTGAAGCAATAAATAAAAAAAGAAAAAATGTTTTCATAATTCTTAAAAGTGTCGGTAAAATGAAAAATCAAACCATGCGCAAAAAAATTTCTTACTTATTCCTTTACAAATTTTGCACGCCATTTATTTTCGCCTGAAATGATTTCGATATAGTACATCGCCTGTGGAAGAGAACTCACATCGATAGTAATGTCTGAATTGATGTCCGCCATTTCAGGTTTGAAATTCAAAATCACTTCACCAATCACATTGTAAATCGAAATCTCAACGGCTGTTCCACTTGTGACTTGTGACTTGTGAATTGTCAATTTATCTGTCACCGGATTCGGAAAGAGTTGCATACTGCCGCTTCCAGCTACAGACTTGATTTCTGCCACCACATCAAAAATCGCTGCTTCCACTTCGCATCCATTCGCATCCGTAGCAACTACATTGTAGTCTCCGCTTGCCATTGCGAGATAAAAATAATTTGTTGCCCCATTGATAAGGGTTCCATTGTAGTACCACTGGTAACTCACGGCCCCGCTGTTTGCAAAAAGCGTATCGCCTGATTGAAGAATTCCCTGCGGAGGAGGATAAGGATACACCGTCATGTAGTTGGACAGCGTAAGCGTGTCACTGCCCGTGCCGTTCGTGGCAATGAGTGTAACATCATAACTGCCTGGCGAAGAATAACAAATGTTAGTAGGGTTCACGTCTGTACTTGTCGAAGGATTTGCACCCGGGAAAAGCCAAACGTAAGATGTTCCGTTCACAGATAAATTTGTAAAGTCGGTACAGGTGCCAGGACAAATCGGATGCACTGCGGTGAAGACAGCCACTGGTAAAACGCTGCAGGCGCCGCATGTATTATCTAAAGTATAAACCCATAAGTCATTGTATGGATCCATATAATTCAGCGGCGATCCACCGAATACATACAAGTGTCCGTTCTGGTCGGCCCAGCCGATACTTCCACCCCTTCCATTGGGAATATTCGCCGGACTTGGAACTCCAATTGTTCCCCAGTTTCCTGCAGGATTCAGGTTCATGCTGCCACTCAGCCATGTCCATTGCGAAGTTGCGAAACAATATTTCCATAAATCATTTCGCACCGATGACAGCGCATCAATTCCTCCGCCCCAGAAATAAAAATTTCCTGCTGCATCTTTCCAGCAGGCCCTGTTTTCAAATCGCCCTCCGGGATCATTCAGTGAATCGGCAACGCATTGGGTTCCGAAAACCGGATTTGTATTTCCTGCCTGGCTGCCACCCATCCAGGCCCAGTTGTTTGTTACCGGGTTGAATCGCCACATGGTATTCATGTCAGCATTTGTAGTAAAGTTTTCACCGCCCCAGAACCAGAAATTGCCTGATTGATCTACCCAGCTTGAATAAACCGATTGTCCGCCTGGTGTGTTCAATGGATTTTCAACTCCTTTCACTCCATACACAGCAAACTGGTTCGGTGTATTTCCACCTTTCATCCAGGTCCATGTATTGGAAGCAATGTTGTAACGCCATAGGTCATTGTAGTCGCTATATATTCCTCCAAACATCCAGAGATCTCCGTTCAGATCCGTCAATGATGCAACGCATTCATAACGCGGATCGGGAAAGTTGGCTGTGTCGGGAACTCCCATCGTTCCATAAATTCCCGGACTTCCTGCACTAGGTCCTTTCATCCACGTCCATTCATTGGTAGCGAGATCATATTTCCAAAGGTCGTTGTATGTTGAAGGTCCGCCGCCGAACAACCAGAAGTTGCCCTGGTTATCTACCCAGGATGAACAGCCGTAGCTGCGGCAGGACGGGTTGTTTGAGGGTGATGGTACGCCTTTGATGCCGTAGCTGCCCGGGTAATAAGATGTTCCCGGACCTTTCATCCATGTCCACATGTTGGTTAACGGATCATACTTCCAAAGGTCAGCGTAGATCGTTCCGAGTGAATTATCGCTTCCGCCGAAGAACCAGAAATTTCCGTTGAGGTCGGTGAACTCGCAAGGTTCATACACGGCAGGAGGTTCGTTGGAAGGTGATGGTACACCTTGCGTGCCGAAGTTCCCAGTGCTGTTGGTGACGTTGCTTCCATGCAGCCACATCCATTCGCCGGGCGGCTGTGCGATAGCGGATTGAAATGCAAAAAGAATAAAGAGGTAAATTAGTTTTTTCATTTTGAATAAGCTTTTTGTGACTTATCGTGAAGTTGCTTTAATAAATTTGTTTCGGAAAATTTTTTCCGAAGTTGTAATCTCTATATAATATAAACCAGGAGGCAACGCCCGTACATCGATTGAAAAAGTAGGCAATAGGCAGTAGGCAATAGGCAAGTCAACAGCCATAACCATTTCGCCTACCATATTATAAATCGAAATCTCAACGGCTGTTTCCCTTGTGACTTGTGATCCCGATAGCCATCGGGATTGAATTGTGACTTTATCCCGCACAGGATTCGGGAACACCATAAATCCCTCTCCTTGGGAGAGGGTGGGGGTGAGGCCTGCAACCACATTATAAATCACCGCTTCCACTTCACATCCATTCACATCAGTCGCCACCACATTGTAATCTCCGCTGGCGCTTGCGATGTAAAAATAATCTGTGGCACCACTGATGATATTTCCATTGTAATACCATTGATAAGCCGTTGCGCCCGCGATTGCAAAAAGCGTATCACCACTTTGTGTGATGGATTGTAAAGGAGGGTAAGGATAAACGGTAACAAAGTTTGCAAGAAACAGCGTATCACTTCCGTTTGCATTGAAGGCAATCAACTGGACATCATAATTGCCGGGAGTTGAATAACAAATGTTATTTGGAAATGCATCGGTACTAGATGAAGGCGAACCTCCGGGGAAAGACCATTGGTAAGAAGTTGCATTCGTGGAAAGGTTCTGGAAGCCGGTGCACGTTCCGGGACAAAGCCTGATTGGGTTGCCATCGATACCGGCAGTCGGAAGAACAGCAGAACACACAGCACATGTTGAATCAATCGTATACATCCATAAATCATTGTAAGATGTCCCGGAATTATTTTCTCCGCCGAATAAATATAGATGTCCATTATCATCAGTCCAGGATACAGATCCTATTCTGCCGCTTGGTTTATTTGTGGGACTTGAAACACCGAGTGTTCCCCAGCTTCCCGGCGGATTGATTGAAGCATCTCCGCTGATCCACGCCCACTCACCTGAAGCAACACAATATTTCCAAAGCTGGTTGTATGTTTTGAATGTAGTTACATACGTTCCCGCTCCGAAAAACCAAAAGTTTTGATCATTGTCTTTCCACACGGCCCGGTTTTCCCAACCTGTTTCAGGAATGTTTGATAGTGATGCAATGCATTTAGTTCCCATCACTGCC
>Ga0157375_10005525_pt1 | contig 11001 bp, 10 predicted proteins | sample M35metaG_FD_115311 | JGI IMG/M metagenome (GOLD analysis project Ga0157375, IMG submission 115311) | Miscanthus rhizosphere microbial communities from Kellogg Biological Station, Michigan, USA - M3-5 metaG | ecosystem: Host-associated > Plants > Roots > Rhizosphere > Soil | place: USA: Michigan...
ATGGCTGATAAAAGGCTCCGCGACAAAGGGAGTAAAGAATATATATTAATGTTTGGTGTTTGCAGCCAATGGTTCACTCATTTTTGATGCGTCTTTGATCTTGTTCCTCTTGCTGAACGATACGTCACCAACAGCGTCCATTTTCAGAGTGAGTTCATTTTTTGCATTTTTCAATACAGCAAAGAAGCTGATCCCATTTTCAACACTTTCAAACTGATACAATTGTGAAAGTTCATAATTGCTGTAGCTGCTATTGATTTTCTCCTGTGCGCTGATCGGTAAAAGATCAGCACTTATATAGCGGCCAACTCCTTTGAATTCTCCTTCATTTGTAAAATAAGCGTCCCTGTAACCCTGCCCCTGGGTAAACGTTGCTACGTAAGAATCCTGGATAGGCGCCCATCTTGCAACGGAAGCATTTTTGAAATGTTCGTCAAATGCTTTTTGTACATCGGAGGGAACGTTTGTTGTCTGTGCATTGCTGCTAATGGCAACCAGCAAAGAGTAAATAAGTACTGTGCTGGAAAATAAAATCTTTTTCATTTTTTAAAATTTTAAAGTTTAATGGTTATAAATGGTTCAAAGTTTTCCGGGATGGTCTAAAGCTCAATTGTTTTCAGGGCGGATGAGAAATTTATTTGGCGCCGTAATCAAAAATCTAAATCGTTGCATTAGTAGTCGCAAAGAAGGAATAAAAAGGAAACAAGTCTCAACCATTTTAATTTTAATAAGAGCACAATAAATTTTCAGATCAACCTCTAAGGGGGTCGTTGGAACACGAGAGAAAAATGCCCATATTTTATTTTACCTTTTGTTTTGTTACCTTAGAACGAAGAATCTCTTGTGAACCTTTTTAATAAACCAACTCTTTCAACGGATGAGCGGGAAATAATTGACAGTATTGCTCAAAACGGAGTCGAGCGAAAGAAAGGAGAGGAACGTCTTTTTAACCGCTACGCTTACTTTATAAAAGAAGCTGTCTATAAATATTCTGTGTCTGAAGAAGACGGTTTTGACCTTTATAGTGATACAATTCTATCGGCCATTGAAAAAATAGCTAATGGTTCATTCCAGGGGCGCTCCTCCTTAAAAACATGGCTTTACAGCATTTTCCATAATAAATATGTTGACCTTTTAAGGAAAAAGACGACAAATAAGAGTAGCATCCATCAAACCTTATCGATTTCCGATATGCTTTTGCAGGTTTCTGATCAGTCAAAAACCATTGTCCAGAGACTTGTAGATAAGACAGATTGGGAAATTCTCAGAGACAGGTTGGTCCAGGTAGGGGAAAATTGCCGGCAAATGCTGATGCTCTGGGCCGATGGATACAGCGATAAAGATATCGCCGGGTTAATGGAGTACAAAACATCTGATGTAGTAAAAACGAGCCGATTAAGGTGCCTAGAGAAATTGAAACTATTGTATCGTAAAACTTAACCTGAAAAAATGGAAGAAAATCTCGAATATATTGATGCTTATTTTCAACGAATGCTGAAGCCTGAAGAAATAAGAAGATTTGAGCGAAGAATTGCAGAAGACCCGGCCTTTGCGGAGGAAGTAGCGTTTTATTTATCCGCGAAGCAGAGCCTAAAGGCCGAAGCCAACCAGGAAAAGAAAGAGAGATTCAGGCAACTACTGGCCCAACAAGCCCCGGTCATTAATATGGATCAAAACAGGACTGGAAAAAAAGCCTGGTTGTACAGAGTCGCCGCCGCGGCTGCTGTCATCGTCGTTGGTTTCTTTGCCTGGTCTATTTTCTTCTCAAAGTCTGCATCCCCGCAGCAAATGGCAGATACTTATATAAATAAAGACCTAAAAACCCTGGGTGTTAAGATGAGCGCCGAACTGGACAGTATTCAGAATGGGTTAAGATTATACAATAATGGTCAATATGATTCATCGCTTGTCATTTTTGAAACCATCAGTCAAAGAGAACCAGGAGATTATTTGCCGAAATATTACGCGGGGATTGTCTATCTTCAACTAGGCAATTACGAAAAAGCCCTTCAATACTTCCGTCAATTCGAAAACGACACCCTCTACTCGAACCCATCATTATTTTACCAGGCCCTCACTCTATTAAAGCGTAACCTGCCCGGTGATAAACAAAAGGCCAGAGAATTGCTGCAGCGGGTAGTGGATAATGATCTTGGAAAGAAAGAAACTGCGCAAGAATGGCTGAAGCAGTGGTAACCAATTCTTTCACCTTTAAATTTATAGTTATGAATGTTGGAAAAACTAAGGAACAAATAAGGGAGTGGATGGAAGCAACGAAGAGTAAGGCAAAAAAACCTTTTACTGAAATTATAGACCCCGAAAAAAAAAGCAAAGATGTAACTGAGACTGTATCAAAACCAAAAGCAGCGCTGTGGGCTGAATGGGACATTCCTTCTTCTCCTTTCTCGTTTGATGAAAGACAGAGATACGAATGGTTTTGTGCCGGTTATCTTGCCTATTATGATGCCGTAATCAGAAACGGAGCGGTCGACCATACGATCTCGTTCAAATGGGATTTGAAGAAGAAAAAGGTTAAGGTTTTTATTAACCCGCCTCCTCAAGAGGGTGTAAAAAATAGTAATCTAAATCCAGCCACCACGTCAGATCCTCCCAAACCACCACCACCACCACCTCCTCCTATGAGCTAATGGCAGGAGGCCGGGCTTTTGATCTTAGGAAGCTGATTAATCAGAATATGAAAAGGAAGGTAAATGAAGATAGGTTTACTGATTCGGATTCTTCTCATCGAGTTGTAATTAAACTCAAGAAGAGCCTTCATTTACCTTGCTTTCAACCACATAACAAGACTGATGTCATTTTAAGAAATCATGGTTTTTCCTGGTATCGGACTCTAGAACAGTTTCACAGCGCAACAATAAATAAATTATTTACCTCCCTTAAATCTGAGGCTATACAAAAGCTTGTCACCAAGGCGAGGAAAGTGGATCCGACATATAAGCCCGCTAATTTCTTCTCCTATTATGTAGCTAATTGTCCAGCTGGAGTAAACACGGATAAACTGCTAAAAACTTTATCTAAGGAAAAAAATATTGAATTGGCCTATGTGGAAAAGGCTCCTGCGGTCGCTCCATCTGTGGCTATAAACAAAAATCCTATAGCCAAATCTCAAAAATATTTAGATCCTGCTCCCACTGGTATCGACGCCAAATACGCTTGGGCTTATAGAGGCGGTGATGGTGAAGGAAGAATAAAATTCATTGATATTGAACAAGGGTGGATGTTAGATCACGAGGATCTCAGCATCAAAGTGCTACCTTTTACAGGTACTAATCATGAGAAATTCAAGGACCATGGTACGGCAGTGATGGGCGCAATAATGATGAGGGATAATAGGACGGGAGGAATTGGTATCACACCAAAGGCAAACGGACACATAATATCGCAATGGCGCCCAGATGGCTCGTTTAACAATGCGGATGCAATCATGTCGGCAATTAGTTATCTTGAGTTTGGTGATATTTTGTTACTAGAGGCCCAGTGTTTTGATTCACCTGTAAGTTGCAAATTATGGCCCCTGGCAATTCAGGACGCGGTTTTCGAGGCCATTCGACTCGCTACTGCTTTGGGAATAATAGTCATTGAAGCCGCAGGCAACGGCAATTCTAAAGGAAAACAGGGTAACAATCTTGACAATTTTAGATTGTTAAAGAAAAAAATTTTGAATCGTAATTCTCCTGATTTCAAAGACTCAGGTGCAATCATTGTTGGGGCTTCGTCAAGTAATGTACCTCATCAAAAAATAGATTATTCAAATTGCGGAAATCGGATTGATTGCTACGCCTGGGGAGAAGATGTTGTAACTGCGGGTTACTTTCCCTGGTCCTCCGGGTATGCCACGAATACCTATACTGATAAATTTAATGGTACTTCAAGTGCCACAGCTATTGTGGCCGGAATAGCCATTGCCGTGCAAAGCATTATCGAAGCAAATCATTGCACCCGTTTATCTCCAAAGCAAATGAGAGATATTCTAAGTAGCGACTTATGCGGTACTCGCTCGGCGAACGGAAGGCTAAAAGATAAAATTGGAGTGATGCCCGATTTAAAGAAGATCATAGACAAAGGGCTGCAATATTGAAAACAGCCAGAGATTTTGGGCATTATTGAAAAAGTTTCAGTGAAAAAAGAAATATTCATATTCCTAATAGGACTCTTAGCAAACCCTATTTTATTTGGGCAGTGTTTACCCGAGAACTCGCTTTGGAAACGACTAGTTTTTTTAAGGGACAATTACAATATTTCTTCGGAGGAAAAATTGAATGAACTATTGTTATACGAGCCTATGATTAAAAACTGCCCATATCGCTACGATTCAACGCATGCTTTCCTGTTGCAACGGATCGGCATGGCTTATTTTGGCAAAGCCGATTTTTTAAAGGCCGTTGAATATTTAAGGCAATCAGTCAGTATTAATAATAGTGGGAAACCTTCCACCCAATTGCACCATAATATCCTGGGCTATTTTTACCTGTCAGCTGCTTACGATTCTTTGAAAAATATTGGTAATAAGATGCAGGCTCTTGATAGTTGTATCCAGATCGCCGGGACATTAAAGGATTATTCAGACATATCGTGTATCCGGTCGATGTACTCAAGAATTGAATATTTTTTTAATGCAGGCGATTATCATCGTTGTATTGATTATGCGACGATGTGTGAGAAATCCGCCTGGCAATATGCAAATGATCACAAAAGTAATCCCTGGGAATATTCAACAGGTGCGGCTCATGCGTCGAGCAGCCTGGCCTGGAACATCGAAGCGCTGATAAAACTCCGGGACTTCCAAACAGCGGAAGAACTTCTCCTGAACAAATTGAATGATTACAAAAAATCCGGTCTAAGAAATTATTTAGGAGTTACCTGTGATCAACTGGCGCATATCCAAATGTACAAGGGGGACTATAATAAAGCGCTTTACTTTTTGAAAGAGCAGTTGAAATATGACAAAGAATCCGGATATCTTTTTAACTGTAAACAAGCATTGAATACAATCGGCCATGATATCTATTTCAGTTTTTTAAGAGACAATAACAGTGCTCTGAAGTATTATCGGCTTGCTCTTACTTATGTAAATAAAGACGGTTCATTTAGCGTCGAAGACTCTATGGAATCTCTGAATATATTTAATCGCATTGCAAATGCTTATCTCCTGAAGAAATTTTATGATTCCGCTTTTAAATTCTTTCAACTGGCCTTCAACCAAATCAAACCGGGTTTGGATGAAGAAAGCATTTTGCGACTTCCATCCAATAAAATCCTGGCATTAAAAAAGATTGACTTTGTATCCACTTTACTGATAGACAAAGGAAATGCTTTGAAAGAGATTTATATGGTTACAGGAAAGGCGAATTTACTGCAGAAGGCGATCAGGACGTATAAGAAAGCTGATGCTTTTCTCGATACAATAAAAAATGGGATCATTGATCTACAATCGAAACTATTTTGGAGAAGAGATGCCCGACGATTATATGAAAATGCCATCCAGGCTTGTTTTCTGCAAAAAAATATGGACGACGCATTTTATTTTTTTGAAAAAAGTCGAGCCGCCCTTCTACAGGATCAATTGAATGAACTGCATTGGTACGGAGAAAATGATATTCTGAAACAGGCTCAGTTACAAAAGCAAATTTTGCACCTGCAAAGGGAAGTTGGTGGCATTAACAAATCCTCGCCAAAATATTCAGAATTACAGAATGAAACCTTTGCCAAAGAACAGGAGCTCGAACGTTTAAAAAATCTTATCAGAACAACTGATCCTCTCTACTATCAAAATTTTGTTGACAGAAGTTTCATTCAAATGAAGGACGTACGAGACAAAATTTTGAAGGACCACCAGGCGTTAGTTGAATTGTTTTCGGGTGATAGCGCGGTATATATATTAGTGATTACTCAACAAAAGGCTGATTTGCAAAAGATCAATAAAACTGACTTTGACCGGCTGTCGGATACTTACAGGAATTTTATTTCGAACGCGGACTTGCTTAACAGGAATTTTGAGTCTTTCAAGAATGTTTCACTACAACTGTACCAACTCCTGTTTCAAAATAGTAGCTTGCCTGCAGGTCGCATTATCATTTCTCCCGAGGGTAAAAATTTCCCTTTTGAAGCGTTGATAACAAATACGAAACCCTTTACTTATTTTCTGGATGATCACGCTGTCAGCTATACTTATTCTGCCCGTTATTTATTGAATCAGTTCACGGCGAACTCAATTTCTGGTTCCGGCGCATTTATAGGAATCGCTCCTGTGCATTATGCCAACGGTTTCGCTTCTCTATCGGGCAGTGACAAGTCGTTGCGACAAGTTCAAGGGTACTTTAATAATCCAGTCAACCTTACCGGAAACGATGCCTCGAAAAATAATTTTTTGAAACAGTATTTTAAATACAAAATTATTCAGCTGTATACTCACGCAACCGACAGCGGTTATTCGGGTGAACCCATGATCTATTTTTCAGACTCGGCAATGCTTTTATCAGACCTTTTTTATGAAAGCAAACCGACTACTGATTTGATCGTGCTCTCTGCCTGCGAAACGGCAGCAGGAAAGCTGTACAACGGCGAAGGCGTATTTAGTTTCAACAGGCAATTTGCTGCATTGGGGATACCCTCTTCTATTTCCAATCTTTGGCAGGCAGACGATCAGTCAACCTACAGGATCACGGAACTTTTTTATAAGTATTTATCGGAAGGTATGGCCCTGGATGAGGCTCTTCAAAAAGCAAAAAAAGAATTCAAAACAACTTCAACGGGGGAAAAGGAATTGCCCTATTACTGGGCTGCTCCCATACTTGTGGGACAAACGGATCCGATATCTCTGCAAAAACCTTTCCCCTGGTGGGCAGTAGCAGTATTTTGTATCGTGACCGTATTCGCCTTTTGGGTATGGAGAAGCAAGTCTGCGCTTTCTTTAAGATAAAATCTTGGAAGGATTGTTTACCTTACATAAGACATTACGACAAATTCTTCGTATTCTCTGCAAGTGGGGAGACTATTTGCCTTGACCCTCAACCCTATTACCAAATCTATTCTATTAAAACGCAATCCCCCCGACTGACAACTATCCGCGTTGTTATCATTTAATGGCCTTTTAAAAACCTTTATTATGAACACGAAAATTAAACTACAAGAATTAAATGTCGGTAGCACTTTTCCTGCAACATGGGAAGGAACATTTACCCAAAAACCCACGCCGCAGGAGGAAGAAGCCAAAAAATTAATGATCCAGAAACTTATGAATGATGAGAAAAAACGGCAGGTGCGGCAACGTAAGGCTTCCAAGGGTTTTGAACTTGTCTTTGATTGGGCAAAAAAAAGCGAAAATCCGGTAACCTACGCGCTGACAGTTGAACTGGCACGCGAAGAGGGATTTGGTAAGGGCAAAGGACAAGAAGTGGCGCCTCAACCGCTCAAGCCACCACCCCCACCCAAATAAATTCACGTCGGGGTTAAGCAAAATAGCGATATCCGCTATGCTCAAAAAAGATCTAATATTGAGCAGTTGGGTTCTCCTGCTCGCAATCTCTGTCGGGGCGCAATGTGCCGACAGAGATTCACTGTGGAACAGGCTTATCTTTTTAAGAAACTCCAAGATCTCTTCCCCGGAACAATTAAAAGAATTGTTAGGATATGAGGTGACAATAAAAAATTGTCCTTACAAAAATGATTCGACTCACGCATTGTTGCTGCAGCGCATTGGTGTAATGTATTCTGACCAGTCGGATTACGTAAAAGCGTTGCAGTACCTGAGGCGATCCATAAACACGTCTCCGAATGGAAAAACATCGCCAAAAGAACTTATCAGGTCATATTACAATTTATATCGCATCTACTCTGAGCTGGGAAGAACTAATGAGAAAATCAATGTAATCGACAGTTGTGTTGCGATTGCTTTGAAAACAGGATTGGTTGATGCTTATTCATTATACCCGCTTAGGGAAAAAATTGAACACCTTTTTGAAGTGGGTGACTATCAACGAGCCTTCACTTCAGCGGAATTGGGTGAATCAATTATTCAGAAGTATTCGCATGGCGAAGATAGCATAAGCTATATCATAAGTTATTTGATCTGGAAGGTCAACGCGTTAGTTTTTTTGAAGGAATATGACCTTGCCGAAAAAATCATTACCGGTAAAATTGAGGACTGCAAATTAATTGGTGACCAAGCGGATTTGGGAAATCTGTATGAGCAGCTAGCCATGGTCTCGGCCCATAAAAAAGATTATCCGAAATCGGAGATCTATTTTCAGAAAGCATTTCAATCTCACAAGAATAATCACTACTACTTTTTTTGCGGTCAAACTTTAACCAACCTTGGGTTCACTCTGTATTTTGAACAATACAAGGATTATCAGAGAGCAATCAAAACCTATAAACGGGCCTTGGTATATTTTGGTAAAGACAAAACTGGTAGTAATAGCCATCCCATTGATTCACTGAACATATTTGCAAGCATTGCAAAAGCCTTTGTGCAGCAAGGAGCTTATGACTCTGCATTGTGCTATTTTCGGTTGGCTTTTGACCAGATTAAACAGGGGATTGACGAAGAAGGGATACTACTCACTCCCCTGGGTGATGTTGAGGAATTTAAAAAAATAAGGTTCATTATCGAGCTCCTGATTGGCAAAGGGGATGCTTTTTTGAGGCAATTCAAAGAAACCCACAACCGCATACTGGCAATCGAGGCTATTCGCATTTACAAAATATCAGATTTGCTTATTAATAAAATAAAGTCAGAACAGTCAGAGGAGCTGTCCAAACTATTCTGGCAAACCAGCTCTCATCAGTTATATGAACACGCGATTGAAGCCTGTTACCTGACAAATAACATTGATGATGGTTTTTATTTCTTTGAGAAAAGCAGGGCCGTTTTGTTAAATGATCAGCTCAGTGAACAGCGGGCGATGGGAGAAGAAGATATCATTAGGACCACACAGGCTAAAAAGAAAGTACAACAATTGGAAAGAACGCTAAACGCCACGGGGCCTTCTTCCGAACTTCAAGACAAGTTGTTTGCCGCTAAAATGGAACTCGATCAACTTATAGCCATCGTAAAGACCAAAAACCCATTATATTACCAGGGCTTTTTAGATTCCACCAGTATTACTCCGCAGGATGTACAGAGGGATTTATTAAAAGATCATCAAGCTTTGGTGGAATTTTTTTCCGGAGACAGTACCCTATACTGCTATGTGATCACGCCTCAAGGAATTCATTTTACAAGAATAAATAAAAATACTTTTGACAGCATTGTTCGATTGTTTAACACCTTCGTTTCAAGTTATGATTTATTAAATCGGCAGTTTAACGAGTTTATACACACGTCGAATTCATTGTATCGACTGATTTTTGAGGATAATCCAATTCCGGCTGGACGTATCATCATTTCACCTGACGGACACTATTTTCCCGTTGAAGCACTGGTTGTCAGCCGGTCACCGGATATCGAATATTTTCTGTACGATCATGCAGTGAGCTATACCTACTCTGCCAGGTACCTGACGAATCAATTTGTTGCAAACCCTACCGGCTCATTTCGGAATTTCATGGGAATTGCTCCCGTCAATTTTCAACCCGCCACAAATTTAGCCGCATTAACAGGCAGCGACCGCTCTCTGCGACAACTTAAATCATATTTCAGTTATGCCGATGATTTCATTTCGACAGAAGCTTCAAAAAATAATTTTCTTCAACAGTTTTCAAAATACAAGGTCATTCAATTATACACCCATGGTGTGAGTGCAAGCGCTTCGGGAGAACCCGCCATTTATTTTGCCGATTCCATTCTGTATTTGTCAGACCTCATTAACGAAACCAACCCCGCTACCAGGCTTATTATCTTGTCCGCTTGCGAAACAGGCAAAGGGAAATTTTATCAGGGGGAAGGAGTGTTCAGTTTTGGTCGCGGCTTCGCCGCGCTGGGAATACCTTCGTCCATTACAAATCTATGGTCGGTTGAAAATGAATCAACCTATGATCTTACTGAACTTTTTTACAAGTACCTGGTAAAAGGTCAGCCGACAGATGTTGCCTTGCAAAATGCAAAAAAAGAATTTATACGTCATGCTTCAAATGAGAAAAGACTTCCCTTTTTCTGGTCTGCAGCTATACTGACCGGGAAAACAGATAGCATTGATTTTGAAAGATCATTTCCACGTAGCTATATCTTTCTTGGTGCCGGACTCGCAGTTTTAATTCTTGGAGGACTGTCCATCCTTATGAAAAGAAAAAAATGATCCAGGAAGGTTTTAATACTTAAGTGAATTCTCTGAAGTATCCCGGCAAACGCATTGGAAGATTTTAAAATTAAAATAAGGTATGCCGACACAACAAGCCACTCCGACACCACGCAAAAGCTTAACAGTTCATATCAAAATTTTAACCCAACCTCATGGTCCAACTCTGCTTCAAAGATTTGGTGCGATGAGCAAAGTGTATGATACGGCGGGTATTGACGTTTTACAAGGTACAATTGAGACACTGCAACATGTTGCGGCGTTAAACGACCTGGATATTGGCGGACATGGTATAGGGGAACCCGCGTGTGAGGGCGAGATTACATTTGAACAGGAGCGTTTAGCTGAGCACCGGGACAATATACCCGATGGGGACATCGTGGTATACATTTGCAGATCTATGACAAACGCCAATGTGGGCTGCGCCAACCATCCTGAAGATAAGCCCATGGCGGCTATAACTGCGACCTCTCCACTTTATACAATGGCGCATGAAGTGGCACATGTACTCGGAATCAACGGACATCCGAAAAAACTGGATAAAACCCGGCTCATGAATAGCGTGGCAACTGCCTTCACCGAAAATGATCTTCCACCCATACTGACTAAATCTGAAATCAAAAAAATACGTAGTAGCCCATTACTCAAATAAAAAACCTAACCAAAATGCCACAATCAAGAAAAAAAGAGCGGATCGTAAACCTGCTCAGTGCATATGAACCGGATTACTCACGTATAACAGCAA
>Ga0157375_10005527_pt1 | contig 10999 bp, 13 predicted proteins | sample M35metaG_FD_115311 | JGI IMG/M metagenome (GOLD analysis project Ga0157375, IMG submission 115311) | Miscanthus rhizosphere microbial communities from Kellogg Biological Station, Michigan, USA - M3-5 metaG | ecosystem: Host-associated > Plants > Roots > Rhizosphere > Soil | place: USA: Michigan...
CCGTTCGACCGCCTCAGGTTTCTGCTTCAACTTCGGCCGGGTCGGCGCCATCGCCGGCATCAAGCTGGTACCGGTGCTGATCCCGCTAATCGGCTTCACCGCGACCATTTCTCTTGCCTCCGTTTCCTACGTCATCGCCGCTGTCATGGTGTTCACGTTGCAGGAAACCAAAGGCGTTCAACTCACCAGCGGCAACTGATCTGCACTCTTCAGAGGGAAACCCATGAAAAATTTTCGCATCGGCCAAATCGTACCCAGCTCCAACACCACGATGGAAACCGAAATCCCGGCGATGTTGACCTCGCGCTACGGGCTGTTTCCAGAAGAACATTTCACCTTTCACTCTTCACGCATGCGCATGATGCACGTCAGCCCCGAAGAGCTGAAAAAAATGGACATCGACAGTGACCGCTGCGCGCTGGAGCTGAGCGACGCAAGGGTGGATGTCATGGCCTACGCGTGCCTGGTGGCGATCATGTGCCAGGGCCCGGGCTATCACAGCGTCTCGCAAGAACGCCTGGGCAAGACCGTGGCCTCTAACCGGTCGAACGCGCCGGTACTCAGCTCCGCCGGTGCGCTGATCGATAGCCTGCACATGCTCGACTACAAGAAAATCTCGATCATTACGCCGTACATGAAACCGCTGACCCAGCAGGTCATCGACTACATCGAGGCGGCCGGCATCGAAGTGGTTGATTCCATCAGTCTGGAAGTGTCCGACAACCTTGAAGTCGGTCGTCTGGACCCTATGAACCTGGTGGCCCACGCCGACAAGCTGAATATCGGCCAGGCCGACGGTGTGGTGCTGTCGTGCTGTGTGCAGATGCCTTCGCTGCCTGCGATTCAAGTGGTACAGGATCGCCTTGACAAACCGGTGCTGTCGGCGTCGGTCGCCACCGTTTACCAGATGCTGAAAACCCTCGGCCTCGAGGCCAAAGTACCGAACGCCGGCCATCTGTTGTCCGGGGCGTTCTGAGCCAGTGACGGAGGAGGTACTATGCTGGCCATTCAGATCAGACATCCGGTACCTCACATGAAACTCGACCCGGTCTCTTTGCGACTCTTCGTCAGTGTCGTTGAAGAAGGCACCATTGCGGCCGCCGCCAAGCGCGAACACATCGCCGCGGCGGCGGTCAGCAAGCGGCTCAGTGAGCTGGAAGAGCTGTTCGACTCGAAACTGCTCAACCGCACCAACAAGGGCATTTCGCCAACCGATGCCGGTCTGTCTCTGCTGTTCATGGCTCGCAGCGCCCTGAACAACCTCAACGAAATTGTCGTGCAGATGCGCGAATACTCCTACGGCCGTCGTGGCTCGGTGCAGGTCCTGGCCAACATCTCCGCGATCACCCAATTCCTGCCCGGCTTGATCAAGTCGTTCATGCAGCTGTACCCGTTGATCAACATTAGCCTCGAAGAAAAGCAAAGTCTGGCGGTCACCAAGGCTGTGGCTGAAAACCGCGCCGAGATCGGTATTTTCACGCGTCTACCTCATGGCGCCGACATCGAGGTCTTCCCGTTTCGCACCGATCGGCTGGTGTTGCTGGTGCCCAACGGCGATCCGCTGGCCGACCGCCAATCGGTCAAATTCAGCGAAACTCTGGAACACGAATACATCGCCTTGCGCAGCGGCACTCACCTAAATTTTCAGTTGATCAAGGCGGCCAACGACCTCGGACGCTCGCTGAAAATACGTATGGAAGTCTCCAGTTACGACGCGCTGTGCCTGATGGTTCAGGCCGGGTTGGGCATTGGCATCATGCCCGAGGGGAGTGCGGCGATTTACAAAATGGACGGTGCGAAGGCGATCAGGCTGGATGAGCCATGGGCCTCCCGCGAACTCAGCGTGTGCGTGAGGTCGCGAGCGGCGTTGTCGGTCGCGGCGGGATTGTTCCTGGAGCACTTGCTCGAAATGGAGTAAGCGATATCAGGCTCAAAGGCTCGAAGGTAAAATCACCCGTTGATTCATCGATCATGGGTTTCGGCCAAACGCAGCACTGGCAAAGTCCAGAAAGCTGCGCATGCTTGCCGAAAGCAAACAACAACTCAACGATCAAAGTAAAGCACGCTACTTGAACGTCATTGGTGCGCTTGTCGATTTCATACTGGACTCAACCGAAGCAGGAAGAAAGCACTCTAGGATCGCGGAGCAGCGCAAGCGTTAAGGGAGTAGTGACGGCCGCCAGGACGCAAGGCGTGCGCAGCCCTTGACGGCGAGAATGCCGTGTACGGTAAAGGGAACATCAAGACCGCCTCACGCCATCACTCACACACCTGCCTAAGGCAAGTGCCCAGCACGCACAGACCTACAAGGGCAGGAGCCGCACCGCCAAGCGCAGAAAAAAAGGCAGACCCTGCATTCGCTTGACGGCGGAGTTCCACACTTTGAAGCCAGTTCAAAATGAACAGCGTGCGCTCGATGCGCCCCATCTCGCACAGGGCTAAGGCTATTCAGGCGTGGCTAGCTTTGCACCACATGGTGGATGTCATAACGCCACAGATTGGTACTAAGTAGCAATTGCCTGCTCATCGTCGGCCCGGAGCTTGTCCAAAACTGAGCGTGCCGGACGCGGTGCACCGAGATGCAGGTAACGTAGCTCATCCATCAAGGCACTCCAAAGTGAAGGGCCGCCCTTTTCCAGCACCTCCGCGCGCAAAGAAGCTTCCTTGCTCGGATGCGTATGCCTAACACCCCAGGCAGCCATATGTGCGAGCAGAGGTACAAGCTGTATTGCCGCTTCCGTGAGGCTGTAAATTCCTTTCTGTTGATGATTCGGATCCGGACATCGTGTCAGCAGGCCAGACGCGGTCAAGCGTTTCAGCCGACTTGCAAGGATGTTCGTGGCGATGCCTTCCTGATTTTTCTCCAGCAGGGCGCCATAAGTGCGTCTGTTCTCAAACATAACATCGCGGATAACGATCAGGCTCCAGCGGTCACCGGTCTGCTCAAGCGTCAGGTTGATCGGGCAGCCCGATCGTCTTGTTTGCTGCACTGCTATTCCCCTTAAATTTCCACTTGCATTATGCAAGTATCGCGAATATTATTCAACCACTTGCACTTTGCAAGTGCTAAAAGAATCAAACATCTGGGCTTTTCAACACGGGTAACAGCGGCGATTCGGTGCTGCGTATGGCCGAAATGACGGTAACAGCGACATGGCACGATGAGCTGGCGTTTCGCTGAAGATCATTACGGTTGTACGTACCTATATACCCCAACACACACAATGCTTAGGAAACACTATGAAATTCTCCACCATCACTTCGCGTACCCTGCTCGCGGTGTCGTTAGCATTCGCTGGCACCTTCGCAGCTGTGGCACCGGTCCAAGCTGCAGCGCCGATGCAGCACAAGCAGGTTCCGGGCTTCTATCGCACGATGATTGGCGACTATGAAGTCACCGCGCTCTATGACGGCGGCGGTAGTATCGACTCCAGCCTCCTACACGGTGATCCCGCGCTCATTCAGTCCCTCTTGGCGCGCTCCTTCCAAAACGATCCCAAGCATGTTTCGGCAACCGTCCAAGGCTTCCTCGTCAACACTGGCTCCAAACTCGTTCTCATCGATACCGGTGCAGGCGGCCACTGGGGCCCTCCCACGTTGGGCAAGCTCGTGCAGAACTTGAAGGCCTCCGGCTACAAGCCGGAGCAGATCGACCTGGTTCTACTGACTCATCTTCACGCTGACCATGCTGGCGGTATTTACCAAAACGGGAAACGTGTCTTTCCGAACGCGACCGTGATGATGACGAAGGCCGACGCCGACTTCTGGCTGTCGAAGGAAATCATGGCCAAGGCCCCGGAAGACGCAAAAATCTTCTTCAAAGTCGCACAGGATGGCGCCGCGCCTTACATCGCTGCAGGCAAATGGAAGCCGTACGAAGGCATGGCCGAAATCGTCCCCGGTATTGCACCGTATGCCATCCCCGGCCACACGCCCGGTCACACCGGCTACATGATTTCCTCAAAGGGTCAGTCGCTGCTGGTCTGGGGCGACGTAGCACATGTGGGCGCCGTCCAAATGCCGCATCCGGAAATCAGCATCGTCTTCGACTCAGACAGCGCGTCGGCCGTCAAAACGCGTGAAGACCTGCTGGTGAAACTCGCTGCGGACAAGACGATGATTGCCGCAGCCCACATGCCGTTCCCTGGCCTGGGCCGTCTTCGCAAAGCCGACAACGGCGAGGGCTACGACTGGGTACCGGCGACTTTCCTCAACCTGGAGTGAACTGATCATGACTTACGATTCCTCTTCCGTCCGTGAACTTCGGGATGCGATGTTCGCCTTCGACTTTGCGCATCCCGTACGCACCATCGAGACGCTCCGCGTCGGCATGGAGGCAATTTCACAAGCGAACCCGCCGGCGGCCGACCTAACCGTCGAGACGATCCAACTCGGTGGCGTAGCCGCAGTGGCGATTACGGCTCCTGGCGCATCTAAGGACCGAGTCATCTACCATTTCCATGGTGGTGGCTGGGTGGCTGGCTCTCCTGCCTCGCATTTGGGCATGCTCGGAGAGCTGTCTCGAGCGGCAAAGTCCCAGGTCATCGTTCTGGACCACTCCAAGGCACCCGAGCACCCATTTCCGGCGTCCTACGACGAGTCCATCCGCGGCTACGAAGCAGTGCGTGCGTTTGGCAAGCCATTCGCCGTGACAGGTGACTCCAGTGGCGGTGGCATGGCTCTCAACGTTCTGGCCTATGCAGCCTCGAAAGGTCACAAGGACGCGCGAGCAGCGCTACTAATTAGCCCATGGGCAGACTTAACGCTAACGCTGCCCTCGTTAACGCAACTGGCTCACCGCGACCCAATGGTCAACGCGAGCGCGATGCGGGAGATGGTAGAGGCTTACGCTGGCAACCACGATTTGAAGGATCCGCGCATCTCACCCATGTTCGCCGACATGCACGGTTTTCCTCCGCTGCTCATACATGTCGGAAGCGACGAAGTACTTCTCGACGACGCGCTTGAAATTGACAGAAAGGTGCGCGCGGCCGGCGGCGAATCGCACCTTGAGGTCTGGCCGGAGATGCTGCACGTCTGGCACATTCAGACAGCCTCTTTGCCTCAGGCCCACGACGCGCTCCAGAGAGCCGGCGAGTTTCTCATCGGGCACCTCGCTGACTAGCACGCGCACGCACACTGCAAAAACTGCAGACACTAGATAGGAGATTGTAATGACTACTGACACCAACCCACCGGGAACAGCATGGATGCAAATCGTCAAGAAGAAAGGAACGAGCGACTTCGCGAAGTCGTTCACTGCTGACGCCAGCCTTCAGACCTCAGCCCTAAGCAAAGCCGTGGTCGGCCCAACATCCATCGGGGCATTCTTTGCCGCGACGAGTACGATGTACGAAGACTTCGTGTTCACTGCGGAGACGGTTGACGGTGCGAAGACTTACCTTGAGTGGGATGCCATCCACGGTGGTAAGCCGGTCGCCGGCACCACCATCATCACTCGGAATGAGTCTGGCCTCGTCCACAATATCAAGCTCTTTCAAAGCCCGTTCCCCGTCGTTCGTGAGTTCTCGGCTGGCCTGAAAGAGCGACTCGAAGAAACACTCGGTCAAGATTTCTTTAGCTAAGTCGGGGCCAATTCGTCGCCGCGTATTAGCTGAACAACACAACTGAGGAAACACTCATGCCAGTTTTTCACGCCTACATTCCAGCTCAAAAATTCTCTAGCGAAGAGAAACGCGCGCTGGCGGATGCCTTGAATCTCGCTCTTCATGAAGCCATGGATACACCCAAGGATGACCGTTTCGTCATCATCAGTGAGCACAAGGACGATGAGCTTTTCATCCATCCGACTTTTCCTGACATGAAAAGATCTGACAAGCGCATGGTCGTAACGGTGACGATAGGCACGAGCAGGACAGTGGAGCAGAAACGCAAGCTCGCGGAGTTGGTCACCCGTTACGCGGTAGAAAAGGTGGGCGTCAGCCAGGACGATATCAGCCTGATCATGTATGCCGTTCCCTTGGAGAACATGAGCTTCGGCGGTGGCAAGCTGGTCTCTGACATTGACCTCTCCATGCCTTGGGTAAACAAGTAAGAAATACGAAAGCCGCCCCGTTCTTTAGAAACGGCGCAGCAGAATTGACTCGAAACGAATGTCTCGTTCGTTTCTCAGGCGTGGGGCTCATGTGGCTCCGATCCGACACCATGTTCTGGACGGGTATCGGGATGAATGCAGCCATCACTTCGACCATGGTGTTACGCACGCGCACCGAGCCGGAGGCACTGTAGGCGGCAGTCCTTGCGCTCGTCCCAAAAGAGGTAAGCTATGACCGATTGGCATTTCTACGAACCGGCACAGGGACATTCCCTGCGGCACGATCCGCTCAACGCCATCGTCGCTCCGCGCCCGATCGGCTGGATCAGTACTGTCTCCAGCGACGGCGTACGTAACCTTGCTCCCTACAGCTTTTTTAACCTATTCAGCTACAAGCCGCCGATTATCGGCTTTTGCTCGCTTGGCGCGAAGGACTCTCTCGCCAATGTGCGTGCGACCGGCGAGTTCGTATGGAATCTGGCGACGCGAGAACTCGCCGAGGCGATGAACGCCTCTGCGGCGATGGCGCCAGCGGACGTTGATGAATTCGAGTTGGCCAAGTTGGAGACGCTGCCCTCCGCAAAAGTACGGCCATCGCGCGTTGCGGCTAGCCCGGTGCAGTTCGAGTGCGTGGTCACCCAGATCGTGCAGCTTGAGGCGCAAAGCGGTGCTGCGCTCCCAGCGTGGCTGGTGTTGGGCGAAGTAGTAGCGATCCACATTGACCAGCAACTGATCAAAGACGGCGTGTATCAAACTGCGCATGCGCGCCCGATCCTGCGCGGAGGTGGGCCGGCCGACTACTTCGAAATCGGCGCGGAGCAGCTCTTCACGCTTGAACGACCAGGCAATTGACCTGGCATCGAGTGACCGAGGCAAAAGGGTGGAAGGCATGAACTGCCGCTGCGCATAGGGTTTACAGCGCCTCCTGACCTCTTTCTACAAGGAGAACTTTCATGTTTCGACGTACCGATATCGCGTTCGAAGCCGAGGGCGGCGTCACGCTGCGCGGCTGGCTCTATATTCCCACCGGCGGCACCGCCCCCTATCCTGCCATCACGATGGCGCATGGTTATGCCGGCGTGAAGGAGCACGGCCTGGAGCCATTCGCAGAGAAATTTGCCTCCAACGGCTTTGTCGTCCTCCTGCACGATCACCGCAACTTCGGCGCCAGCGAAGGCACGCCGCGCCAGGATATCGACCCATGGTGTCAGATCGCTGATTGGCGGCGCGCGATCAGCTTCCTCGAAGACCAGGACGCCGTCGACGCGAAGCGCATCGGCTTGTGGGGCACGAGCTATTCCGGCGGTCACGCACTCGTGCTTGGCGCAACCGAACGCCGCTTGCGTGCGGTCGTCGCGCAGGTGCCGACGATGAGCGGCTTCGAGCAAGGATTGCGCCGCATTCCGCCCGATGCTGTCGCTGCCATCGAGGATGCCTTCACGGCGGACGAGCGCTCGCAAGCACGCGGCGAGTCGCCGCGTAGACAGACAATCGTCAGCGCCGATCCGGCCGTCCCTGCTTCGTACCGCACCAAGGAAGCCATCGACTTCTATCTGCAACCCGTACCCGACGGGGCCTGGGAGAACAGCGTCACGATGCGCTCGACGCGCGCTGCGCGCATGTACGAACCGGGCACGTGGATTGCGCGTGTGTCCCCCACGCCGCTGCTGATGATCGTCGCGCTGCAGGACACGATCACACTGACCGATCTTGAGCTGGCCGCCTACGAGCGTGCCGTTGAGCCAAAGCGCCTCGTGACGATTCCCGGCGGCCACTTCGATCCGTACATCACCAGATTCGATCAATCAAGTACCGCCGCGCTGGACTGGTTCAAGGAACACCTCTCCTAACCTCAACTTGCGACAACGCAGGAGCCCGACATGTCTCATCTCACCCATACCATCGAGAACGGCATAGCAACGATCATTCTTGATCGCTCGCCGCAAAACCGCATCGACGACCAGATGGTTGACGAACTGGCTACGGCAATCAGCGCGATCGAACGCAGTGACGCACGCGTCGTGCTGGTGCGCGCCGAAGGCGAGAGCTTCAGCTTTGGCGGGGACATCACGTCCTGGCCCGATGACACCCCCCGCCAGTTGCGTGCACGCTTCGAGGGTTACATGGACGTCTTCAATCGCTTCGAACGTCTGCCCTTGCCTGTCATCGCCGTGGTGCAAGGCTTGTGCGCAGGCGGTGGCTTCGAACTGGCGTTGCGTGCCGATGTAATCTTTGCCGCCGAAAGCGCAACATTCTGCCATCCGGAACAGTCGCTTGCCTTAGTGACCCTGTTGGGCGGCATCTACCGCGTCGCCGAACGTGCAGGACGCGTACGAGCCATGGAATGGGCGCTGACTTCCGAGCGTGTCCCCGCCGCGACGATGGAGCGCTTCGGCGTAATCAACCGCGTCGTCGCCGATGCCGAACTGTTTGCAACGGCGCATGCGTTCGCCGCGAAGTTTGTGCATGGCCCCACACGCGCCCACGCAGCTCACAAAGCCTTGCTGCGAGCCTGGGCAAACGGCGGTATCCAGGCGGCCGACGATGTGATGTTCAACATTGCCATGCCCTTGTTCGAGACAGAAGACGTGAAGAACGGGCTTGCTTCGGCCATCAAGGCCCTGAAGGCCGGTACGCCGCGTCTGGAGCTCGAATTCAAGGGGCATTGATTTTCGCTACGCAAACCGACTCAAGACGAGGACCATTTACAAATTGCTGGCGCGGGTAGGCGAGGTGCATGAAAGAATCGGTGCGCTGGAAGCGGCATGAAACGCTCAGCGTCACTATCGTTACCGGGCGCACTACGGGCGCTGAAGGCACTGGTTCATGATCTCAATACGCGTACAGTTTCTGTGCGCATGCGGGTAGCGGTTGAACCGCTCCAGGGTGAAGTCGTGCAAGAACGCAGGGATGCGCGGTTCCGCTGCATCGTACCGATTTAGCAACTACACCTCGCTGTTCTACCTGAGGACTCCCTCCTTCATGGTGATGTCCGGCCTCGAACTGACGGAAATCTAGCCATGTAAAGAAAGGTGGCCAAAACTGACGCGGATTGTCGAAGATCGCCGGGGCCGGGGTCGGCTGCCCGTCCGATGGTTTGCGTGCATGCAGGTGCAGGATGGCTACGCCGGCTTGGGCGGCTTCGATCGACTGCTCGACGATCTGGTCAGGTATCAGCGGCAGGTATGACGACATGCTCGGCGTGTGGATGGCCCCCGTCACGGCGCAGGTGATGATGACTTTGTCTTGTGTCTTGCCCATGGTTGCCTCTCGGTATGAAGGACGATGAGCGTCTGGCGCTCGACCGCCAGCCTCTCGGAAAGAGGCTTTCCGTCGGCTGCCAATTGCTGAGGGGATGCCGTCGAACACACGCTACTGTGCCCCAGAACACATACCCGGCTGCACACGTTCAGTGCGACGGCTGGTGTGGTGCGCCCCCTCTGGTTTGCGCCATTCCCGCGAAGGCGAAGTGCAGTTTGGCTTCAGCCAGTTTTCCTCAGTCACCTCCAATGCAGCAAAGGGGCAAAGCTGGGACATGAAGCGGCTCCTTTGGAAATGGGCCGTGCCCCCGCCCGCCTGCTGCAATACTCATATCTGGGCCTTACCGCCGTCGACGAACAATTCGATACCGTTGACAAAGCTTGAATCGTCGGACGCAAGAAAGACTGCCGCCTGGGCAATTTCGTCCGGATCGCCGACGCGGCCCATTGGGATCCGCGAGGCCAGAGCATCGAGCATTCCCTGCTGCCGTGCGGCGTCGGGGCCGACCAAGCCAAAGAAACCCGGTGTCTTGGTGGGCCCGGGGCTGAGCGTATTGACCCGGATGCCGCGCCCCTTGAGATCGAGAATCCAGTTACGGGCGAATGAGCGTACGGCGGCCTTTGAGGCGGCATAGACACTAAATGCCTCGGTGCCGCCGCTGGCGGCGGTGGAGCCAATCAAGATCACTGATGCGCCGTCCGCAAGTAATGGCAAAGCCTTCTGAACAGTAAACAGTACGCCCTTGACGTTACTGCCAAACGTGTCGTCATACTGCTCCTCGGTAATCTTCCCAAGCGGCAGCAGCGAGCCGCCGCCGGCGTTGACGAACAATACGTCGATCCGACCGATTTCCGATCTCACCCAATCAAACAGTGTGTCCAGTTCAGCCATATTCGATGAGTCGACCCGGATGCCGGTGGCGTTAGCAATCTCGGACACCGCGGCGTCGAGTTCGGACTGTCGTCGGCCGGTGACGATGACATGCGCTCCTTCACTAGCGAACCGCTTAGCCGTAGCGAGCCCGATTCCGGTAGATCCACCGGTAACAATTGCGATCTTGCCTTCAAGTTTGCGTGACATGGAGATCTCCGTGGTTGGTCGTCAGATGAAACCCGATTCATCAGCGCCGGCCCGCTGCCGCACCGCTTCCCAGCGGGCAGATCAGCGAGTAGGTCTCGAGCATCAAGGCCGCTGCCCGACCGCGCTCGCGTCGTGGCTGTGCGAAGAGGCCGACGACTTGTACTTGATGAGAGCAGTCGCGACACAGCCGATCATCGCGGCCATTGCAATGGCGAGGAAGTTCTGCTCCAACGGCAGCTTCATCGAGACCAACTGCCCGATCACGATCGGCGCCGCGATCGCGCCGATGCGCCCGACCCCGGACGCAAAGCCGAGCCCCGTAGAACGGATCGACGTCGGGTAGAACTGCCCGGCATACGCGTACAGCATGATCTGCGTGCCCAGCGTCGACGCGCCGACGACGGCAACAATCAGGAACAGCGGCTGCGCGCCGTAGCCGAGCAGCGTCAGCGAGACCGCGGCAACCGCGAAGAATGCGGACGTGACCCACTTGATGTTCAGCTTGTCGGCGAGCCATCCGCCACCAACCGCGCCGACGACTGCACCGGCGTTGTAGGCCAGCAAGAAGTTCAGGGCGGAACCGAGGCTGTAGCCGGCCATGCC
>Ga0157375_10005529_pt1 | contig 10996 bp, 16 predicted proteins | sample M35metaG_FD_115311 | JGI IMG/M metagenome (GOLD analysis project Ga0157375, IMG submission 115311) | Miscanthus rhizosphere microbial communities from Kellogg Biological Station, Michigan, USA - M3-5 metaG | ecosystem: Host-associated > Plants > Roots > Rhizosphere > Soil | place: USA: Michigan...
CGCCCGTTGCGCCGTTCTCGAACGTCAGGCGGTAGCGCATCCCAGCTCCTTCGCCCTCGTCACGACGAACTGACGGTCCGCGGGGACTACTGCGGCGCCTCCGCCCGCAAAGCTGATGTGCACGTGGTTGCGAAGCGCCGTGGGCCAGGTGCTGTGTGTCGCCGCTCGCTCGTGGCCGTGGAGGGTGAAGACGTCGCCGGCGCGGATGTCGCGGGCGGTGACGGTCAGGGTGACGTGGGCGGGGTCGACGGACACGGTGGCCTCCTTCACAAGTGCCTTGCGGTTGATCGCGACGACTACAGGTCGCTCTTCGACGACGACCGGAGCGGCCTCCGGTGTCTCGTCGATCTCTTCCGGCGCGGGCTCCGGCGTGGCAACGCAGCGTGTGACGGCGTACCCGAAGGCGCTGCGTGCGTTCCCCCATCGCTCGATAGAGACGGCCGACTTGATCATCAGGTCGTCCCAGTCCTCGGGAAATTCGCCGTTGTCGACGACCAGTACGCGGTTGATGGTGTCGTAGACGCTTGCCTTGATCATGTCCCGCTCCTTCGTCAGTCCCTTGCGATGCACTGACTATCGCACAGTTATGTTGCGCGACACAACCCCTGTCGGCACATCAGCGTGAATCGCTTTACGCAGCCCGCTTCAGGAGCGAGAACCCTGTCCCGTTCCCCACGCAGGTCTGCAGAACGAGCGCCGGCGAGCCCGGGAACGCGGGGATCGATCCACCCTGCCGGTTGATCCGCAGGTGGCCGTAGACCTCGTATGTCCCCGCGAGCGGACCGGAGATGACACGCACCTCCTGGCCGACGGGGATGCGGGAGAGCCACTGGTAACCCATGTAGTTGTGGCCCGCCAGGATGCGGCCGGCGTACATCGTCAGGGCTCCGGCGTCGATGCACTCCTGAGCGTGGCCGGTGCAGTCGCGGTAGAAGGTGATGCGGATGTCCGCTGGAGGCTTCGCGATCGGGTGGCGCTTCGTCGGTGTCGTCGACGGGGTGGCGATGTGCTCCACCGTCAGCGCCTTGCGCTCCCCGTGCCGGCTTGTGTTTGTCGACGAGCGGGGCTCCGGAGTCGGGTAGTACGGCTCGATTCCCTCCGACGTCCGGCTGAAGTACGGTGCCGGCGCCATGTCCTCCCCCGCGCTGTGGGGCTGCGCGAGAACGGCCGCCAGGGCGAGCACGGTTGCGGCGCCGGCGGTGACAGCTGCGGCGCGGAACGGAGTACGGGAGGGACGGCCAGTGTGGGCTAGGCGCTCCGAACCGCCTCCGAACTCCCGCGCGAATCGGAAGCCGTCCAGGATGGTCAACTCCGAGAGCCGCCGCTCCGCTTCACCCCCCGTCAGACGCTCCACGCCGATGACTCTCTTCTCCGGCGTGAACTGGTAGGTCTCGAACTGCGTTACGTCTCCGTCGGGAGTGACCCGGACGCGAGTACCGTCGCTCAGCTTGTAGATCATCGTCACTTCTCCTCTTCCCTCGTCGGCGTCGGTCCGCCGGCCTTGCGCATGTCGGTGTGAAGCTGGCTGACGGCCGACCGGCGGTTCGTCGGGGCCGTGGCGTGGAAGCGGTCGAACGCGGCCTGTACGGCGGCGTCTCGGGTGTTGCGGGTCATGACGTCTCCTCCCCTTCGATCTCTCGCTTCAGTTCGTCAAGTAGTCGCGTCATCGTCGGCTCGTCGGCGAGCAGTCGCGTCGTGTGCTCGTTGTGGATCAGGTACTCCCCTACCCGGTACGTGGTGGCCTCCGGGTACCGCGCGATCATTTGTCGTGCACGAGCGCGGGCCACGTCGACGGGAATCTCCGGGTAGGCATCCGCGAGCTTGCCGGCCGCCCTCCGGATCTTCAGTGCCTTCAACATCGTTCCCCCCTAGAGCCGGATCACTTCGACGTCGTCACCGCGGAAGTAAGTCATGATCAGCGGGTGGCCGTTGGGCCAGTCCCGTAAGTGCGTCTGTACTCGCATGACACTCGTGGAGGTCACCCATACAGCGGCCACACGAGCGAGCGGGACCCGGTTGCCGTTCAGGAGGCCGACGAGCCAGTCTCCGGGGCGTATGTCGGGGAAGCTGGGGATGTCCATGCCGCCTCCTCTGCGGGTAGTGCTTCGAGTGCCCCGCCGCGGATTCGAACCGCGCGCCCGCCGGCACTGGGGGTGTCGGGTTGATCGGGCGATGCCTAGGCGGGGCGCTTCTGCTGTCAGGCTCCGGAAGCCCGGAGAGCTTGACGCTGGAAGAGCCGCAGCGCGTCACCCCGGTTGCGAGTGGTCAGCGCGGTGTGCGAGCCCTGCCGCACCCGGTACCACGTGCCCGGTGTACCCATGGCGCCGAAATCGTCGGAAGCGACGTCTAGTGCGACTCCCGAACGAAGCGTTTCCGTGGTCCAGTTCATCTCGTCCTCCTCCTGCCGGACTCTCCATGAGTCCCTGGCGTGGCTCCATAGTTGCACAGTTATGTTGCGCGACACAACCCAAAAGAGGGGACCTCCGTAAATCGCTTCACGGAGGTCCCTCACGACTACTAGCCGGCCAGGAAGGCGGCCATCGCGATGACGTCGGCGCCAGTGTGCGGAGTGTCCTTCAGCAGCTCCACCGCGCGGGCCACGAGGGTTTCACGGTCATTGGTGGCCGGCGGCTCCGGGGCGATCAGCTCCACGCTGTGCACCCAGAGTGCGTAGCTCTCCCCATCCAGCCTCACGTTATACGGGAGGCTGTGGTCGTCGGTGTCGACCTCCGTCACGGTGCCCGTGTCGCCGACGTGCATGCTGTCGGTTGAATACCGGTACACCCGGACGATGCGTACCCGGTCGCCGACCTTGATGTCGCTCATGCTCTCTCCTCTGTCGTGTTCGGTAGCTCCGTGAATCGCTTTACGGAGGTCAGTCGTCGAAGGTGAAGCCGTCCATCGGGTCGCCGTCGGATCGCGCCTCCACGGCCAGGAGGACATCGCCGCCCCACAGGGCTGCTTCTTCGGGGCGGACGCCCTGGACGTCGTAGTCGTCAAGGGAGGGAAGGTGGCTCATGGTGGTTCCTTTCGAGTGAGTTAGGCGAATGTCTTACGCAGCGACCCGGTACCTGTAGGCCGTGGCCACGTTGCGGGCGCTCTTCACGCCCTGCTGGCGAAGCCCCCTGAGTGCCTCACACTGCTTCCGCCGGCTGATGTTCAGGTCGTCGCTGACGTCCTCGTCCGGGCGCTTGGTCATCCCGATGCCGTGGAAGGCGCGGAGTGCGTAGGACTGACGCTGCGGGATGGTGCGCAGGAGGTAGTGGGCCAGGTCGCGACGCTCTGCGGCGTCAGTGAAGTCGGACGAGGCGTCAGGGATGGTGTCCCCCAGCGTCGCCCCGTGGTTGTCGTCCGTGAGAGGCGCCTCCAGGGAGTCGGGCTGCGCAAGGGCTTCACAGGCACTCACAAATGCTTCACGGGACATCCGTCGCTTTGTGTCGGGGTCAGTGGATACGCTGGTCCAGGCGTCTTCGACATTGCCGTCCGCCTCCCACAGGGCGTGACGGACGCGGATCACCTTCGTCGGGTCGACGCTGAAGGCGTTCGACATCCGGATCCACTCCTCCGCAACGGCGCGGCGGACGGCCCGGTACGCAAACGAGCTGAGAGAGGCGGCCTCCGCTCCTGTCGTGTAGTCACGAATGTGCTGCAGCAGCACGATGCGCGCTTCCTGGAGCAGATCCTCCACGTCGTCCCCCTGCGCGGCCGGCGCCGCGGAACGGATGACGCTCCGGAGCATCGGCTCGTAGGCGGAGATGATTTCCCACATGGCCAGCTCGTCCCCGCCCTGCGCGGCGATGATCTGCTGGTCGGTAACGGTGGTGTGCTGCGACATGTGGACTCCCTCGTGAATGCCTGGCGTACCTACGTAATGGGGCGCTACCAGAGAAATGTGATGCGGGACTTTTGTGACCTGCGCCACATGATGTGAGGCAGATCAGGGCGCACTCCGCCCACCCCCGGTCACTAACTGAGCGGGGAGCGGAAGTGTGGGCTTAGGGGCCCCTGTCGTCGGCGTGACAGGGGCGAGCGGGCTCCGTGAATCGCTTTGCGGAGCTACAGATCCTTGATCAGCAGTCCGTAGGCTTCGGCGATGCCTACGTCGGCCGCGGACAGCGGGCAGAGATCCCAGCCGGCTGCGCGGTAGAGGGTGGTGGCGTCCATCAGAGCGCCTTCAGAGTTGTGCAGGAGCGGAAGCTCCATCAGGCCCGACAGCTCCATCAGGTTCCCCAACTGCTCCTGAGTGGAGCGCGGTCCTGTCAACACGTGCATTGCATCCCCCCGGGACGTGGACCTCCTCCCCCTCCCAGTGGGCAAGGGCTCGGTCCATAGATGCGGTGGCGCCTCGCACATACGCAATGGCGTAAGTCGTATGCGAGATGCCGATTTCCAGTTGTTTCCGGAGCGCCTCGCGGGCGCTGTCCAGGGCGATGTTCTCGGTCGGTCGGGAAGGGTCGGTCGTCGCCTTCCGTCCGGTCCCATCCGGGTCCACGTCGGGGCGTCGTCCCGGCATGGTCACTGCGTCGTCGTAGATCGACGCCATCTGACGAAGTTCGATCAGGTCACGCTCCAGCGTGTCCAGAAGGTCTGTCAGATGCTGTCCGTCTGCAACGTGAAATGGACTGTAGGTCACTGACCCTCCACGGGCAATTGCCAAGGGGCTGGTATGCAACGGGTGTTACCTGGGGTATCGGGCGGTTTGTCGGACCTGCGTGCACCCAGAGTTAGTCGTACTTATGTCGCGCGACCCATCCGACCTGCGGCTCTGTCGCGCGACACAAGGAAGTCCATCGTCGAACGACGTTACGAATCTGTGACACTTGTGACGTGATGTGAAGCTCCTGTGTGCGCTTCGGTGTACCGCGAAACTTCACGGAGTAACCGTAACTTCGCGCTGTGTGTCCAGCTGACCAGCGACAACCCGGAGCCAGTCCGACATGTCCAGGTCACTCTTCAACCGGTTGCACTCCCGGCATGCCGGAACGAGGTTGCTCCACTCGTGAACGCCCCCCTTCGCAAGAGGAGTTGCGTGGTCCGCTTCGGCTACAACCATCGGGCCGAATGACGAGTCACAGTAGGCACAGGACCACCACTCCAGCTCCTCCCACCGTCGCAGAACGTCACGACGGGAGGGTCCATGGGGCGGTTCCGGGGCACGCATAGGGGGCGAAATGGGACGCGGACGGGGTGCCGGCCGGACGGTGGCAGGAGTGATTCCGGCCACCGCCAAACGGTCAACTCCGGTCGCCCGACGGACTGATGGTGACGGCAACCGGACCGGGCTCATGCTCGCGCCAGTTCCGCGGCTGCAGCGGCATCAGGGTTCGCCGCGTACCACGCATCGTGCTCGATCATCGTCTCCGCCTTCTTCATGTAGAGGGATCCCCACGAGGCGCCCCCGACGTCGGGATCCGTGCCCAGCGGGATGCCGCGCAGGCTCATGGACATCGCCTCCCCGATCTCCCGCCCCACTTCCGCGGCCTGATTGTCAGTGGCGTCTGCGACGATTTCATCGTGAACGGGAAGCAGCACGTGAGGAGTGAGCCCACGGGCGTGAATCTCCAGCAGACCTTGCGCGAAGATGTCGCGAGCCGTCGACTGGATCTCCCCGTTGAAGCTGGCGTATGCCGCGTCCCGGTCGAAGACGAGTCGCCGGCCGGACGGGGTGCGGAGCGTGTAACCGTCGCGGATTACCTGACCCTGAAGGTTCCTGATGTAGCGCGCCAGTTGCGGGTACGTCCGCTTGTACCCCTTGACGGCGTCCTGTGCTGCCGCCAGGGAGAGCCCGGTCTGAGCAGCGATCGTTTTCGCTCCTCCCCCGTAGGCAACGCCCAGCTGTACGACCTTCGCAACCTTCCGCTGTCCGGGCGTGAACCCCGGGCCGTAGACGCTCGCAGCCGTCAGGTTGTGGAGGTCATCCCCGCGGAGGATCGCAGCCGTCATCCGCTCGTCGCCGGACAGTGCCGCCATGACGCGCGGTTCAACGGACGAGTAGTCCACGGAGATCATGCGGCAACCGTCGTCCGCGCGGACCGCGTGCCGGACTTCCCACTTGCCCGACGGCAGTTGCTGGAACGGAGGGTCGGAGATCGACATGCGCGCCGTGCGTGCGGCAAGTGCCCCGATCTTCGGGTGCACGCGGTCGTTCTCGTCGGCCGTCCGGAGCATCGCCTCCGCGTAGGACGTGCGCCACTTGGACGCCCGCTTACTCCGAAGGATCGCCATCGCGAGCGGGTTGGGCGTCCGGCTCTCGATCGGCTCCCAATCCTTGTCGACATCGGCCAGGCGCTTCAACACTTTGCCGTCGACCTGGACTGCTCCGCCGGCCGTGCGCTCCTTGATGACCTCCCCCATACCGAGCAGCGCCTCAGCCACCTGGCGCGTGCTGTTGATGTTCTCCACGCCATACCGCTTGGCCTCCGCAGCCCACCGCGCGGAGTCCTCCAGCAGCTCCGCGGACAGCTGCGTCGTGTACTCGCGGCTAATGCGCATCCCGCGACGCTCGATCAGCGCGCAGACGAAGCCGACTTCGTGCTCAAACGGGATGAGCGACGGGTTGATGCCCAGCTCCCGGACGCGCGCCTCCACCTTCGGCAGCAGCCGAGACGTGAGAATCACGTCCCCGCCGGCGTAGCTCAGATACAGCGGGTTGTTGATGTCGATGTGGCGCCACCCGGTCTCCTTGGTGTGCCCAATCTTGTGGAACTCGTCGTACAGCCCTGCGGCAGTGTCCGGGGCGGACGGGTCGACGTAGTGGGCGGAAGCGTCCTTCAGGCCGTTCCCTACGCCTCCCTGGTCGCGTCGACGAGGGTCGGACAGGTGGCTGAAGATGTATGTGTCCAGCGTCTTCGGTGCCAGCTCCTCCAACGTGATGCCGGGAAGGTGGCGGTCAAATGCCAGCATGTCGAAGTTGCGGTTCTGCGCCGACATCTTCGGCAGAACGCGAAGCGCCCACGCTGCCAGTCGGCGAAGGTCGTCGCCCAACTCGACACGAAGTACCCATGCCTGGTCGGGCGTCCCGAACTGGACAGTCCGCAGGAAGTGCCCCGGGCTGAAGGTTCCGAGCCCGACGGTTTCGCTGTCCACCGCCACCCGCTCGCCACGGTTGGCAGCGTCCGTGATGTAGGTCTGAAAGGCTCGGAAGTCGTCGACGTTCTCCGGCACGTAGACCGGGATCTTCTGCCCGAGCACGGGAAAGAAATGCGTGATCATGCGGCGTCCCCCTTGGTCTGTCCGAAGATGTCTTTCGGTCCGCCCGATGCGGCCGGCTCGTCGTCGGCTGCCTCTGTACAACGGTTCGCGGTCTCTCGTTCCTCGTCGGTCATGAGCCGGAGGCCGTTGAAGCCCCACGCACCCTTGCGCTTGTCCTTCTTGAATCCGCGGCTCTCCAGCTCCACCGCGAGTGCCCAGCCGCTCAGCCGCTCCTTGCGGTCAAGCCCGGCGTCCTCCACCCACTCCGCGTAGGCCCGACGCGCAGCCATGGGAGCGACGCGCGCGCCGTACTCGCGCACGGTGCAGGCGTTCAGGAACTCTTGGAGCCGGTCCTCCGACTCCCGGTAGTCCTGCGTGGCGGTGACGACGGACGTCGGCTCACCAAGCCCGTTCGCGTACCACTCCACGGCGCCGGCGACAGCCCACGCGAGGATGCCCTCCGACTCCGCCCGCAGCTTGCCGGGGAGAGTGGTGTCCTTGTTGCCGAGTGCGACGGAGAACGTGGCGTCGAACGGGATCAACTTGACCCGCCTCCACGTCCCCTCGTCCTGCGACAGGATCGCGGGCTTGAAGTTGCCGGCGACCATGAGCAGGAACGACGGCACGTAGGTGAAGGGGTTTTGGTTCAGGAATCGGCACGTGATCGGGTCGCCGCCCGTGAGCTGCTTCACGAGGGCTTCCGCCAGGCGGCTGTACTTCTCCGTCTCGCTCGCCGTCACGAGGCGCGCACCGCGCAGGGATGCCAGCTCCGGGGACGCCTGGCCGACGTTCACGGACTTCTCGAAGGTGCTGAACTGCGTCGCCTGCGTGATGCCTGTGAACACCCAGATCAAGGCGTCCAGGAACACCGACTTCCCGTTACTCCCCTGTCCGTGCATGAAGGCGAAGCAGTGCTCAGACGTCGACCCCGTGATGCCGTAGCCGACGAGCCGGCGCATGAAGCCGGGAAGATCCGGGTGCCCGGGGAACACCTCCGTCAGGAACTGACTCCACCTCTCCGCGGGGGCGTCAGGGTGGTAGGCGACCTCCAGCCGCTTCGTGATCATGTCCGACGGAGTGTGCGGGTGCAGCTCCCCGGTGCGGAGGTTGATCGTCCCGTTCGCCACGGACAGCAGCTCGTGCCGCGCGTCGAAGTCCGAAGCCTTCGCGGGGACTCCGGGGACGGAGGGCAACTCCTTCAGCACGGCGTCAATGCTGCGGTTCGTCAGCGCCTTCAGTGCCAGCCGACGGTTCGCATCCTCCCCGGAGGCGATCAGTTCGGCACCCATCAGGTGGAGGGACTCGCGCACCTTCGCCGCTCCAGGCGTCCAGATGGTGCCGTCCCACACGAGGAAGCCGAGCCCCGGGGCGTAGCGCACTCCCCCGCCGTCGCGACGCATGAAGTCACGGAGGCGGACAGCAACGCCGACGTCGGAGTTGTCGAAGAGCTGACGCGACGAGACGTCCATCAGCTCCAGGGCTGCGTCAGTTGCAGGCATGTTGTCTTCCTCCTCCTTCGGCGGTGTGGCGGTGGCGGGCTTCGGCTGCTCCAGGTCGACGACAGGAGCGGAGCGAACTGCAGCGTGAAGAGCCGCCGGGAAGGCGTCGACGTCGCGAGCCCTCCAGTCGGTCAGGTCATCGCCCTCGTACGGGATCTCCAGGCGCCGCACCATGACGCCGGCGCGGACGAGGGCCTCCGCCAGGGAGTCGGTGAAGCCTGCTCCCGCGCGGTCCCTGTCGCCGCAGATGACGACGTCCAGATCCCGCAGCCCGTCGGCCAGTTCGGCAACAAGGGCGGCGTTACGGGCGAGTCCAGCTCCGCGCACTGCCACAGCGTCGTATCCGGCGGCAACTGCCGTCAGCGAGTCGCCGGGTCCCTCCGTGATCAGGATGGTGTCGAAGCCTGCGCCGCTACGGAGGACGCCGTACTTCGCCCACGTCCGCCCGTCAACGTTGGTCAGTGACACCCATCGCGCCGGGCACTTCTTCGTGATGTCCCGACCCTGAAGGCCGCGAACCACGCCGTCCCAGCCGGCAAGCGGCACCGTGATGCGCGGGTACCTGGTGAACCCTCGGGACAACCACGGCTGCGGACGGTCTCCGGGTGCCGCGTATCCGACGCCCAAGTCTTCCGCCTGCTCCACCGTCAGCCCGAAGCGGTCGGCCAGGTACGCCGTCGCCTCCGCGGAGCCAGGCAGGGCGGCCGACGTCTCGTCGACGAACATGCGCAGACCCGCGATTTCCCCCGGGCCGATCGTCTCCGGTGCTTTCGCGGAAATGGTCTTCACGCCCTGGCCATCGACGTTATAAAGATCAGCCTGTGTGAGGTTCAGCGCCTTCAGGATCTTCGGCTTCTCACACCCTGTACGGCAAACCATCAGAAGCATGCCGTCGCTCTTCAGCGTGAGCTTGAGCGACGGCGTATTCCGATCGGCGTGCACCGGGCAAAGTGCGAGCCACCCATCGTGGTCTTCCTCCACTCCGCTCAGTCGCCCCAGAATGTCCGTGAGCTTCAAGGTCTCTCCCCTCGTGGTGGACGGTCTCGATACGCCGAAAGCCCCCGGGACCGAAGTCACCGGGGGCTGCGTGGAGCGCTTTGCGTTGTCGGACTACTCGTCGTCGTCGACCTGACTGACGAATGTCACCTCGTCCAGCGTGGTGGTGTACTCGCCGGCGTGCTTGTCGCCGCGAAGGAGCGCCGTCTCCGTCCACCCGCGCGCGGTCTCAGGTGTCAACGGCTCGTCGTCGTGGACCGTGACGAACGCCTTGAACTCGATGCGCTGTCTCATGCTGCCTCCCCTTCATGCCGGTTCAGGTGGTACATCCACGCCTTCGGCGCGTGCATCTCCAGGAGTGTTTCCGCGTCGCGCAGCCGGTTCATCAGCCGCACGTCCGTCGCCACGTCGCGTACGACGTAGCCGTCAGCAACTCCCTTCATCCGCCGCTTAACCACGGCACAGCCGAAGGGTTCGCCGGCGTTGACGGCCTCCCGGTTCGCCTGCGCGATGTAGTCGGAGAGAGTGATCGTCTTCTCCGCCTTCAGCTCCGACGCGTGGAGGTAGTAGCCGTTGACGTCGCCGATATCCTTCGAGCCCATCTGGACGTTGCGGTGAGCGGCGGGGTTGTGATGCTCGCGGATGTAGGCGGTCCACAGGGACTCCCATGCGGTGCCTTTGGCCTTCGAGGGGTTAGCCATCGTCCTCACCCCGCTTGACCCACACGGTGTAGCTGTCGTATTCGTCGCGGTCGAAGAGGTCCGCCTGTACGACCGGGAGGGATACGCCGTCGATGATCAGCGCGTCATCTCCGACGTACCGCATGTGCAGCGTCCCCAGCTGGTCACTCAGTACGGTGCGCGCCTCGATGCCGTGGCCGATCGGAACCCAGTCTCCGCCCGCCTGGACCACTGCGTCGTGGTCGTAACAGACGATGCGGTCAGTCATGCGCTCACCTCCCGCAGCTTCAGAGCCTGGCCGCGGATCCGATGGGCGAGCCGACCGTAGATCCGCTCCGAGACTGGATCGGGGGCGTCCCAGTAGTCTTTGAGAACTTCGTCCGCCATCTCCTCCAGTGCGTCCGCCAGGAGTGCGCGGACGTCGGTGCCGACATCAGTCAGCGGCCCGTAGTCGCGCTGTACATCGCTGATAGACATGGTCCACTCCGGCAGCGGGAGAACGCCGGTTGCGTACTCCGTGATCCGCAGCGTGCCGGGCTCGAACTCAGTCCAGGTGTCGCCGTCGCAGTCCGTGAACTGGCGCTCTCTCACTCGCTCTCCACCTTTCTCATGAAGTCCTCCGTCAGCCAG
>Ga0157375_10005531_pt1 | contig 10994 bp, 11 predicted proteins | sample M35metaG_FD_115311 | JGI IMG/M metagenome (GOLD analysis project Ga0157375, IMG submission 115311) | Miscanthus rhizosphere microbial communities from Kellogg Biological Station, Michigan, USA - M3-5 metaG | ecosystem: Host-associated > Plants > Roots > Rhizosphere > Soil | place: USA: Michigan...
TATTCTTCATACTCTGCGATCAAAGCACTATCATCTTTTAAATCAAGAGCCAGACAATATCTTTTCATAAAAAGATCCTCGTTGCACCGTAGTCAAACGGAGCGTCGCAAGGGACGATGCCATCTGCATAAAAGCCGGTATCCAAAATATTCATATCGCCTGCAACAATTTTATTTTATATCCGCGCAAACCATAGTACAAAACAAATAAGAAACAGAACAATGGAACAATATATGCAGTCTGCATACTGCCTGTTCTATCAGAAATAAAACCCATCACCACTGGTGCCAGCCCACCTCCAATGATCGACATGACAAGAAATGCAGCAGCGAGTTTTGTCTCTTCACCAAGTTCTTTAATGCCGAGTGCGAAGATAGTTGGAAACATGATGGACATAAAAAACGGTGAGGCCATGACGGCATACACTGCTGTGTATCCCTTTGCAGTCAATGCAATGGTAAGCAATAACACATTGATGAAGGCATAAAGGCTGAGGAGTTTTGCCGGTTTAATGTAACGCATGAAAAATGTTCCGGTAAACCGGCCGACCATAAAACCAACCATAGCAATCGAACCCCAGAGAAAGGCAGCCCGTTTTTCAGGCATGTCAACGACATACCTTGTAAAGCGGATAAAAAAACTACCGACACCTACCTGTGCGCCCACATAAAAAAACTGAGCAATCACCGCCCAGAATAAATGGGGATGTCTTAAAACATTTGCAGAAAATTTATTGGGTTGCACATCCGCGTCAGGTTCTTTTACTTCAGGAAGCTTTGTAAAAAGAAATAATATCCCAACAAAGGTGACTACACAGGCCATTACGAGGTACGGTATCTGTACTGTATTAGCCTCCGACTGCAGGTAACTATTTAGTTGTGCTGGGCTCATGTTTTGCAATTCCTCTTTTGAATGCTCGATACCCGAAAGAATGAATTGTCCGCCCATAATAGGAGCAACAAAGGCACCCACGCCATTGAAAGATTGGGCAAAATTTAAACGCTGTTCTGAAGTTTCTTTATCGCCAAGAATGGCGATGTAAGGGTTCGCCACGGTCTCTAAAAAAGTAGCGCCACTGGCAATAATGAATAATGCCGACAAGAAAAAAATATAACTGCGTGTTGAGGCGGCAGGTATGAACATCAGGGCACCAATGGCATACAAGACCAATCCAAATAGAATTCCTTTTTTATATCCATACTTATGCATAAACAAACCTGCAGGGATAGCGATCAGGAAATATCCCAAATAAACAGATGAATCGATCAATGCGGATTGCAGATCACTTAGCTGGCAAGCTTTTTTCAAATGCGGAATGAGTATAGGGTTCAAATTGTGTAAAAAAGCCCATAAGAAAAATAAACTTGTAACGAGTATGAATGGTACAAGATACTTGTTTGTTTGGCTCATTGCAGTTGGTTTGGTTTATCCATTGATCCCTTGAAAATCCTACTTCACCGAAAATTTATACACTGTGGTTTGCCTGTATGTTTCACCCGGTTTTAAAATGGTACTGGGGAATGAAGGTTGATTTGGACTATCCGGATAATGTTGAGTTTCCAAACAAAGAGCCGCATGCGGAATATAGACCTGTCCACCTTTTGTTAACTGCAAGACTCCGTTTAAAAAATTTCCCGAATAAAACTGAATGCCAGGTTGCGTTGTAAATACCTCCATAACCCGACCGCTCCCGGGATCAAAAACCGTTGCTGCCGGTTGCTCCCGATAGTTATCGGGATCACCTCCGTTTTTATTCAATATCCAGTTGTGATCAAATCCCCCCTTTACATTGCCGATATCTTTTCCAATGGCTTTAGCGCTAGTGAAATCCAGAGAAGTGCCTTTCACATTAGCGATCTGTCCCGTGGGAATCAACTGATCATTGACCGGTGTATATTTATCAGCATTTAACTGCAGCACGTGATCCAGGATCGTGGAATCTTTACCCGCAGATAAATTAAAATAGGAATGATTTGTCAGGTTCACCGGGGTGGCTTTATCGGTAGTAGCAGTATAATCAATTTTTAATGAGTTGTCGGAGCCTAATGTGTAGATTACCTGTACATTTAAATTTCCAGGGTAACCTTCTTCTCCATCCTTACTTTGATACGTCAGCTTTAAACTACTATCACCAATTTTTTCAACATTCCAGATCACCTTATCGAAACCCACATTTCCTCCATGCAGGCTATTCCCAAAATTGTTTGGCGCCAGTTTGTATGTTTTACCATCCAATGTAAATTTTGCGTTGGCGATACGGTTGGCATAACGGCCCACTAATGCGCCCATATAGGGCTCATTTTTTTGCGTGTATCCGCCAAATGTTTCAAAGCCCAGCACTACATCGCCCATCTTGCCATTTTTATCAGGTGTTATGAGTTTTGTTATCGTGCCTCCGTAGTTTAAAATACTTGCCTGCATGCCGGAAGAATTTGTGATGGTGTATTCTATAACCGGCGCGTTGTAATAATTTCCAAATGATTTTTCTGTAATGCTTGCTTTCATCGAATCTGTTGTTACGTGTGCGGTTTCTTCATTTGAAGCCGAATTGTTGCTGTTGTTACAGGCGAAAAGAAATAAAAGAGTGGGAAAATAGTAAAGAGAAGCTTGTTTACTCATTTTGCTTTTTTATCTGAATTAAACAAACGAATCTATTAAATTTTCTCATGCAGGCTTTAAAAAATCACGGATTGCACTGATTGATCGCGGATGGCAAGGATTGGTCACGGATTGCAAGGATTGCAAGGATCGCAAGGATCGCCTGGATGAATCGGTTGGTGGTTAGAAAATGAATCATATTAATCTGTGGAATCTGTATCGCGGATTGCACTGATTGGTCACGGATTGCAAGGATCGCAAAGGATCGCCTGGATGAATCAGTCGGTGGTTAGAAAATGAATCATATTAATCTGTGGAATCTGTTGTATTAATCAATGGAATCCGTGGTTTACATTTGCACCTCAAAACTTCTGCATTATGAGTTATTTCAAAAAAATCATCCTTAGCATTTTAGGTATTTGCCTGTTGAAGTTTGCTCTTTGCCAACCAATGGGAAAAGTAATTGAAGAAGCCACCGTGAAAAGTTCCATTCTCAATAAAGCAGTCAGGTATACCGTCTACCTTCCTGCCGATTATGATCGTTCCGAACGAACCTACCCGGTTGTCTACCTGTTGCATGGTTTTACTGATGACAATACCGGCTGGTTACAGTTTGGTGAGATCAATCGGTATGCCGATAAAGCCATTGCTGAGGGAGTTATTCCACCGATGATCATTGTAATGCCAAATGGAGATTCAAGTTTCTATATCAACTCTTATGACGGTAAAGAAAAGTATGAGGATTTTTTTATCAAAGAATTTATGCCCTCCATTGAAAAAACCTATCGCATTAAAGCGGAGAAAAGATATCGTGGCGTCGCTGGTCTTTCTATGGGTGGTTATGGTTCATTGATCTATTCTTTAAAATATCCCCAGCTTTTTGCTGCTGCTGCGCCATTAAGTGCCGCAGTATTTGATGACAGTGCGTTGGTGACAATGCCTGATATGAATTATGATATTGTGCTGGGCCAATTATATGGCCGGGGTCTGAAAGGGAAAGACCGTCTTAACAAAGCATTTTATGATAACTCTCCGTTGAAAATAGTAGAAACAAAATCTGCCGATGATCTGAAGAAGGTGCGTTACTGGATAGATTGTGGTGACGATGATTTTTTGACAAAAGGAAATTGCCTGCTGCATATATTGCTTACAGATAAAAAGGTCCCACATGAGTATCGCGTCCGGGATGGAGCACACAACTGGACCTATTGGCGCACAGGTATAGTAGATGCGCTGAAATTCATTGGCGAAAGTTTTCACCAGTAATAAGGAGATGCCCGGTATTTGTAAAAACTATTACCCGTATCTTTAAAATTGTATGAAGAAGAATTTTTTTATTGCCTTTGAGGGCCTTGATGGAAGCGGGAAAAGTACCCAGGTAAAAGTTTTGGCTGAGAAATTAAAAGGGCAGGGTTTGAAAATATATACCACGGCAGAACCCACCACCAGTCGAATCGGCCAGATCATTAAAGATATTTTCAAACATAAAATGGAAGCTGACCACAGAACGATCGCGGCGCTTTATGCTGCCGACAGGCTGGATCACCTCACAAATAAAACAGACGGTATCCTGAAAAAAATAGAAGAAGGATATACCGTTATCACTGACCGTTATTATTTTTCATCTTATGCCTATCATGGTACACATATGGATATTAACTGGGTCATTAATGCCAACTCGCTAAGCGCTGACCTGCTCCGGCCGGATCTGAATATTTATATTGACATATCACCTGAGGAAAGCATGAAGCGCCTTAATAAAGGCAGGGCCGCGATCGAATTATATGAATCGATAGAAAACCTTAAAAAGGTAAAAGAGAAATATTTTGAAGCATTTGAGCTGCTTCGGGGCATGGAAAAAATTTCTGTTATTGACGGGAACCGTTCAGAAAAAGAGATCTCAAACGATATTTGGAAAGAAGTTTCAAAGCTGGTTGGATCCGATAGCCATCATTTGGAAAATACCATTCAATGAAACGTGAATTAACACCGGTTGTTAAAGGAAAATTTATTGATGAATACACGCGCTGCGTGCATTATCACACGTCGCTGGACGTAATTGCAATAAAATTCAAATGCTGTAATGAATATTATCCCTGTTATGAGTGTCATGAGGACGTGGCTAAGCACAAATCCGAAGTATGGAAGAAAAATGAATTCGATACAAAGGCGATTCTCTGCGGTATCTGTAATAATGAAATGACAATTCATGAATATTTAGCCAGCAATAACCGTTGCCCTCATTGTAATTCAGCCTTCAATCCCCATTGTAGTAAACATTATCATTTGTATTTCGAAATTTAAATAAAGTAAATGTCAGTCGAAAAAAAATTAGCCGAATTGAACTTAGCCTTTCCCGTTTCTGCTCCATCAAAAGGCATATATAAAAAATGTCTTGTTGTAGGAGACCTTTTATATGTATCAGGACATGTTTCCATTAATAGCGATGGAAGCCTGATCAAAGGCAAGCTGGGAAAAGATATTTCTGATAAAGAAGGGAAAGCCGCGGCCAGGCAGGCAGGTCTTGCCATTCTTAGTTCCATCAAAGAGCATTTTGGAAATTTTGACAGGATAAAAAGAGTGATCAAGATCCTGGGAATGGTGAATTGTATACCTGAATATGAAGACCAGCCTGTAATTATTAATGGCTGTAGTGAGCTGTACGTTCAGCTATGGGGTGATGATAACGGTAAAGGAGTTCGTAGTGCAGTAGGTATGGGTTCGCTTCCCGGAAACGTTGCCGTTGAAATAGAAGCAATTTTTGAATTAAACCCCTAACCCCCTAACGCTTGCGCCAAAGCTTGTGCCTCCGCTAAAGCTGCGGCGACACGCGGACAGCGTCGGCAAAGGGGCTCTTATACAGTGTTATGACAACCGCAAATAAAAATTGGTATCAAATTAATTATATCAACGAGCTTGATTCCCCTGTATTAATTGTATTCCCTGAAAGAGTAAAAGCAAACATTCAAACTGCGATCAGTATGGTTGCAGATGTAAGTCGTTTGCGGCCACATGTAAAAACAAATAAATCGGCTGAAGCAACACAGTTAATGCTGGACGCTGGCATAACTAAATTCAAATGTGCCACTATTGCTGAAGCGGAAATGCTCGGTATCATTAAAGCGCCGGACGTTGTACTGGCTTATCAACCATTAGGTCCCAAACTTTATCGATTCATTGAACTGGTAAAAAAGTTTTCCTCTACTAAATATTCCTGTCTTACTGATAATACGTCTGCTGCAAAAGAACAAGCTGATGCATTTGCTGCCAATAGCCTGGAAATACCTGTTTATGTTGACCTGAATGTTGGAATGAACCGAACTGGAATTATTCCGGGTGAAGCGGCTATTGAATTGTGCAGGTTTGTCTCTTCAGCAAAAGGAATAAAATTGGCTGGCCTCCATGCCTACGATGGGCATATCCGAAATAAAGATCTCGCAATGCGGACAAAAGAATGCGATGAGGCGTTTGCAATGATTGAAAAATTGAAACAGGAATTATTGAAAACCGGGGTCTCAATCTCCAATATAATTGTCGGTGGTTCTCCCACTTTTCCTATTCATGCAAAACGAAAGAACGTTGAATGCAGTCCCGGTACATTTATTTACTGGGACAAAGGATATACCGATCTCTGCCCTGAACAAGATTTTCTTACTGCCGCAGTCCTGGTAACCAGGATCATTTCATTACCCTCCCCGACAAGGATCTGCGCCGATCTTGGCCACAAATCTGTTGCAGCGGAAAATGAAATTGGGCGAAGAGTTTTTTTTCTGAATGCCTCTGATCTTATTCCTGTTGGTCAAAGTGAAGAGCACCTGGTATGCGAAACGGGAAATAGTCATCACCATACAACAGGTGATGTATTATATGGATTACCTTATCATGTCTGTCCGACAGTAGCTTTATATGAAAGGGTATACACCATTGAAAATGGGAAAGTGACCGGCGAATGGAAGAATATAGCAAGAGATAGAAAAATAACCATTTGATATTTGAAATTTGATATTGGCACCTGGTATCGATATGTTCTGAAACTTCAAATCTTAAATTTCAAACCTCAAATTTCAACTCCGAAATTTATATGCTCATTATCGACGCACATCTCGATCTCGCAATGAATGCGATGGAATGGAACCGTGATCTACGGCAGTCTGTCGACGATATTCGGAAAAGAGAAGCTGGGATGAATGACAAGCCGGATCGTGGAAACGGAACTGTATCATTTGAGGAATTGAGAAAAGGAAATATTGGATTAGTTGTAGCAACACAAATTGCAAGATATGCAGCACCGGGAAATCCTTTTCATGGATGGCATTCACCTGGACAAGCCTGGGCACAAACGCAAGGGCAACTGGCCTGGTATAAAGCCATGGAAGAAGAGGGTGAGCTGATGCAGGTAAAAGATTTGCGTTCATTGGATATCCATTTAGCTTATTGGGATAATGATGAAAGCGAAAGGAAAACGATCGGGTACATCCTAAGTCTTGAAGGCGCCGATTCATTGGTAACACTGGATCATTTACATCGAGCTTATGAATATGGATTGCGCGCCATTGGTCCCGCGCACTATGGACCGGGCAGGTATGCAAATGGCACAGATGCTACCGGGAAAATGAATGAGAATGGCTTGCAGTTATTGAAAGAAATGGAAAAACTAAATATCATTCTCGACGCCACACATCTTTGTGACGACGCTTTCTGGCAGGCAATGGATCATTTTCATGGGCATGTATGGGCAAGTCATAATAATTGCCGTGCACTGGTGGATCATAACCGCCAGTTCAGCGATGAACAAATAAAAATCTTGATCGAAAGAGATGCCGTGATCGGGGCAGCTTTTGATGCATGGATGCTTGTACCGAACTGGATCCGAAAAAAATCAACGCCGCGTGAAATGAATTGCGACCTTGAAAAGGTTATTGATAATGTCGATCATATTTGTCAACTTGCCGGCAATACTGACCACGTTGCCATTGGTTCTGATCTCGATGGAGCTTTTGGAAGAGAGCAATGTCCCTATGATATTGAAACAATCGCCGATCTTCAAAAAATCCCTTCATTACTTAAAAAAAGAGGCTATGCTGATGAAAGTATCAACAACATTATGCATGGAAACTGGTTGAGATTCCTCAGAAAGGCGTGGGGCAATTGAATGAGTAATGAATAATGAGTGATGAGTGTTTTACTAGTCTTACTCATTACTGATCACTCATTACTGATTGATTTTTCACCCGCTTTTAAAAAAGGTTTTAGCAAATCAATCGGAACTGGGAAGATAGTAGTTGAGTTTTTTTCTGTTGCGATCTCTCTTAATGTTTGCAGGTACCGGAGAGTTAAAGCGCTTGAATTTTCACTTAAAATTTTTGCAGCATCCGACAAACGTTGTGATGCCTGGAATTCACCTTCAGCCGCAATTACTTTGGAGCGACGTTCACGCTCAGCTTCGGCTTGCTTGGCCATAGCTCTTTGCATTTCCTGTGGCAGATCAATTTGCTTGACCTCTACATTAGAAACTTTTACTCCCCAGGGTTCTGTATTAGCATCAATGATCTGTTGCAGTTTATGATTGATCTTATCCCGTTGAGAAAGCAGGTCATCCAGTTCTGACTGACCCAGTACACTCCGCAGGGTGGTTTGAGAGATTTGAGAAGTAGCCGCCAGGAAATTTTCAACTTGTACAATTGCTTTTTGCGGATCAATTACGCGGAAGTAAACAACGGCATTTACCTTGATCGAAACATTATCCTGTGTGATCACATCCTGCGGAGGGACGTCCAGCACTACCGTGCGCAAACTAACACGAACCATTTTGTCAACAATTGGAATAAGAAAAATGATACCGGGACCTCTTGCGCTGATCAGTCGGCCAAGACGAAAAACCACACCTCTTTCATATTCTCTTAAAACCTTTATCGCGTTCGATAAAATGATAATGGCAAAAATGACAACGACGATTGTTACAACAGGAACTTGTTGCATAATGTGTATTTAAGCTTTAAGCTGCAAGCTACAAGCTATAAGCTTGCAAACAGCACTAATATTTAAACCTTCTCTACAAACAATTTAAAACCCTTCATGTGTTTCACACGAACCTTCTCTCCTTTATTCACTTCCCCACTCAGGGATTCTGCCTGCCATAGTTCGCCATGCACCAGGACCATTCCTGATGGACTTAATCTTTCATTTGCAACACCGGTTTCATCAATGAGTGCATTCATGCCTGTAGCCGGTTTTAATCGCTGGGCCTTTATTCCCATGCCAATAACGAAAAGGAAAAACAATGAGGTAACTACGGTTGTAGAAATGATGACAGTCCATGATATCTTACCTATGTCTCCTGACCCGGTACGTATCAGCATCATAGAACCAAGTAACAGGGAAATAATTCCACCTATGGCCAGCACACCGTGGCTAACAATTTTGATCTCAAGAATAAAAAGGAGCAGGGCGAAAGCAATTAGCGCTACACCTGCGTAATTGACAGGCAAAGTTTGTAATGAATAAAACGCAAGGATCAAACTGATCACTCCTATTATTCCGGGAAGGATCGTCCCCGGGCTGTATAGTTCGAACATGATGCCATAAAAGCCAAGCATCAAAAGGATATATGCAATGTTTGGATCACTGATTATGTTGAGCAATCTTTCAATAAACCCCATTTCATAAGTCTCGATAGTTGCCGAAGCAGTATGAAGAGTCACTTCGCCTGAATTTAATTCTATCTTTTTACCATTGATCATTGTCAATAATTCAGCATCATTTTTTGCAATGAGGTCAATGACTGTATCCTGCAATGCTTCTGTTTCCGAATAAGAATAACTTCTGCGCACAGCATTATCTGCCCACTCAATATTCCGGCTTCTTTTTTTGGCAATGGTGCGGATGAATGCCGCAGCATCATTTGTAATTTTTCCATACATAATACTATCCACTTCACCTCCCGTAACAGGATGCGCAGCACCAATATTTGTTCCGGGTGCCATGGCTGCAATATTTGCGGATAAGGTTATAAAGACACCCGCTGAACCTGCGTCAGCACCCGCCGGTGAGATATACACAACAACAGGCACCGATGATTCCATTATGTCACCCACAATATAACGGGTGGATTTCAGCAAACCTCCCGGCGTGTTGAGGTGAATGATGAGACACTCGGCTTTTTTATTTTCAGCTTTTGCAATAGCCCGATGAATGAACTCTGCAGTAGAAGGATTTATCGTAGCATCTATATGTATTGATACAACTGTCTGTGCTTTGAGTGCAGGCGATAATGAAGAAAAGAAAAGCAGGCCTAGTAATATCCGCTTCATAAAAACAAGCTTAAATACAAGCTCACTACCTGTAATTTACTAAAATCAAACCAATTGATCCGGATTAATCAAAAGGATCCTGTATTGTAGAAGGACCAAAGGATCAGATATTAAAAAAATAGTTTAAAATTGTGTCACATCGACGCAATGAAATAAACTCATCTCAAATACTGCTATATGAAAAAAACAAGGCAACTCCGCTTACTTAGTTCCCTGATCTTCGTTCTGTTCATAGCAATCATTATTTCATGGACAAGATATTCCTCTCAAAAACCTGCATACAGGGATCTGAATAAAAATGGAAAGATGGATGTGTATGAAGACAAGACACAGCCCATTGAAAAAAGGGTTGCTGATATTTTGCAGCAAATGACAATTGAAGAAAAAGCAGGTATGATGTTCATTAATGGTGCAAGAGTGAATGAAGATGGAAGTATTGAAGACAAACCCGCCAAGAGCATGTTTGCCTTTGCACCAAACGGCTTAAAGCTGATGGACGAAAAGAAAATGAATCATTTTAATCTCTGGCAGGTGCCCCCTGCTGCCATGCTGGTGAAATGGTACAATGCCATGCAGAAGTACGCTGAAGAAAAAACGAGATTAGGTATTCCCATCACCATTGCTTCTGATCCGCGAAATCATTTTAGCGGTAATATTTTTGCGATGGCAGCAACAGATTTCTCACAATGGTGTGAGCCGTTAGGTTTTGCAGCCATTGGCGATGAAAAATTAATGCGGCAATTTGCTGACCGGATCCGGCAGGAGTATATAGCAACAGGAATAAGAGAAGCGCTGCACCCCATGGCTGATCTCGCCACAGAACCACGGTGGCCGCGCATCAGTGGAACATTTGGAGAGGATGCGCAACTTTCTGCAAAACTTATCAAAGCCTATGTACTGGGTTTGCAGGGAAATGAATTGAGTGCTATGAGTGTGGCGGCAATGACCAAACATTTTTCCGGAGGTGGTCCGCAAAAAGAAGGTCTCGACCCGCATTTTGATTTCCAAAAAGGACAAGTATACCCCGGTAAAAATTTCAATTACCATCTCATTCCTTTTGAAGCTGCATTTGCTGCACATACTGCA
>Ga0157375_10005532_pt1 | contig 10993 bp, 21 predicted proteins | sample M35metaG_FD_115311 | JGI IMG/M metagenome (GOLD analysis project Ga0157375, IMG submission 115311) | Miscanthus rhizosphere microbial communities from Kellogg Biological Station, Michigan, USA - M3-5 metaG | ecosystem: Host-associated > Plants > Roots > Rhizosphere > Soil | place: USA: Michigan...
CCACATGGCCAGAACCAAAGCGATCGCCCCCGTGACGACGGTCGGGTACCAACTGCCCGCGATCGCCATCTCCGCCATGCGTTCGCCGGCGACAACAAATCGCAACCACGGCGCGCCGAACACGATGCAGCCGACATGCAGAGCCGCGGCAAGCGCGCTCAGCAGCGCGCCGGCGATCAGAAAGGCGTTGCGGGTGTCTTCCAATATCCCTCCTCGGAATCAGCCGATGTCACGTTTGCATTTCGGGACCTAGCGACTCGTGTACGCGCAATTCACGCGCAACCGTGTCGCGACGATTCACGAGAATCGCCGCGAGTGTGCCCGCGCGTCGGCCTACGGCGTTGCCCAGGACCAGCCGACGATGTGCCAGCCTGTCGATCCTTTCTGCAGCGCCAGCGCCATCATCGCATTGGTTTCCTTTTTTGCCTTGCCTTTCTGCTTGAACGTGTAGTTCGCCGGAACGACGACATAGGCGCGATCGCCGGTGATATCGACGTGCCGCGGCTTGCCGAGCGTCACGACGCCGTCGGTGATGCCTTCCTTCTTGGCGTTGCTCTCGTAGTCGCCGGCCCACTTCGCGCAGGCGCCCGCGCCGTGCCATTCATGCGGCGGGAATTCGTCGATGATCGAGGTCTGCTCGGCACAGGCCGCGAGCGCCGACTTGACGTCGCCCTTGTTGAAGCCGTCGATAAACTGGTGCACCGGCGCCATCGCGTCGGTCTGCTCGGTTGCGACGGCCGGTCCTGCGGCGAAGATGCCAACGGCGACTGTGATCAGCAGTTTGTACATGATGGGTTCCCCTCGTGAGTTACGCGGATGAAACGCTGACGTCCGGCTTGCTGCTGCCCAGCGATAGTAGCGCACTCGCGCCTGCGGACAGTGCCAGCGGTGAATCGTCACGATCGCCTAGTCCCGCCACGCCGGGAACGCCGGAAGCCGGTGATAGAAGTCGAAGTCGTGGTTCGGCCACAGGTCGGCATTTTCGGCCGCGGCGAGCGCGTTGAGCCGGCGAATGCTTGCCAACGCAAGCGCTTCGTTGTCTTCCCAGCAATAGCCCGGCGCGACTTCGTCGGTGAGGTTCTCGCGCAGATCGGCCGCGTCGCCGCACAGGATCACCGGCCTGCCCTTGGGCAGTTCGATGAACAGCGACATGTGTCCGGCCGTGTGCCCCGGAGTCGCGATCGCCTGTATGCCCGGCGCGACCGGATACTCGCCCTCGCGCACGTGCCAGCTGTCCGCCTGCGCCAGCTCGTCGTCGAGCACGCCGCCATCGAACTGTGTGCGTGCGGCCGCCAGTTCGTCGCGCTGGACGTGAACCTCGCACCCCGGTACGTCGCACAGGCCTCCGGCGTGATCGTAGTGCAGGTGGCCGATGAAGACGACGTCGATATCTTTCGTGCTCAGTCCCAGCCGTTCCAGATAACGCGGAATGCGCTGGTCGTCGGACATCTGCGGCGGTTCGATCTGCGGCCGCTTTGGATCGAAGAATTTCGCGCGCAACACCGGATCGGCGATCTTCGCGTAGTCGCAACCGACGTCGTAAAGAATCCGTCCGTTCGGCGTCTCGATGAGATAGGCGAGGATCGGGGCATCGATGAAGCGGCCATGGCCGCGGTTTCGCGTCGACACGACTTTTTCGTAGCGCTGGGTACCGGTCAGCAAAGGCCAGAGGCGAACGGCGCGGGACATGTCAGGGTTCCGGAAGACGAAGTGCAGCGAGGTGTGGACAGCCGCCCGAAGCGACGTATTGGTCCGTCATCCCAGCGAAGGCTGGGATCCAGTTCTTTCTTTCGCAAGCGGCGGAGTCGGATCAGCGCCCACGACGGTGGCGTAACTTCCTTAGAGGTCGCGTCCATTGAAGTGTTGAACTTTCAACCCCGGCAAATCGACGCCCTCGAGACAACGCACGTTGATTGCCGCCGTTTCCTGCCCGGTTGGCGCGACGCCTTCGCCAAACGGGTGAATGCCGCACACCGGGCAAAAGTAGTGATTGATGGCGTGCTTGTTGAATGTGTAGGTGCTCATGTTTTCCCGCGGCGTGAGCAACGTAACTGCCTGGCGTGGAACGAACCACATCAGGATGCCCTTGCGCTGGCACATGGAACAATTGCACGACACGACTTCCGGGATCTCGCCCTCGACGTCGAAGGCAATCTGGCCGCAGTGACAGCTTCCGTGGTATTTCATCGGCGTTACTCCTGTAGAAAAATTCTCGTTCGCAGGGAATTGGCGCTCAGCGGGCCGCCAAGGGTCCGCTGTTGCCGGCGCGACTGTGCAGTCGGGTTATCCGCGCGGAATGATATTTATCGCCTGGATTCGTTTGCGATACTTGCTCATCAGCAGATGCACGAAGTCGCCGATGATCAGGCTCGGCTTTCCCTGGCCGCGAGTGATGACGCGCGCCAGCAGCAGGTTGGTGTTGGCGTCCCACTCGAGGTTGATTGCGCCGCGCCGGTCCGGTTCGGTGCTGTGGACTTTCGTCCAGCCACGCGAGCGGCCGCTGCGTTTCTGCTCCGAGACCCTGAGCAGATGTTTGTCGAGGCGCGGATTCTTGGAGATTGCGTCGCGCAGACTGGTGCCTCGGGTGCAAACTACCTGGACGAGAATCTGCATTGAGTTGCCTCTCGATAGGCCTGATGCAGGAGTCGGCGCCTCGCGCCCGGCGGCCGGATCTTCATGGCGATCCTTCGCAGCGCGGAACGAATAGTCAGGCAAAACTCACGCCGCGCGCAATACCTCGACGCGATGTTGGAGTGGACGCAGGGTCAGGCGCCGTTCCCGCCCTGAAGCAACTTGATGAAGACGATGCTGGAGTGGCCCTTGGGCTTGTCTTCGATCGCGTACTTTCGCTCATAGCCGAGACGCGCATAGAACCCTGGGGCCTGAAAGCTGTAGGTTGCGAGAACAACTTGAAAGCAGCCGCGCCGCAGGGCCTGCGCTTCGGCCGCCCGGAGGAGTGCAGTTCCCAAACCCCGGCCTCTGTGGTGCGTGTCGACCCAGAGGTGGGAAATTTCACAGTAACCTCCCCACGTGTGGCCGTTGAAGCCTGCGATGACATCTCCGGCTTCATTTCGAATGGTTGCTCCGAGCAGCTTGCCGTCAAAATGACCGGTCGCTTCGGAGTTGAACTCGTAGATGCGGTCCACGAGGAATGCTTCCAACGCCTGGCATTCGGCTTCGTCGAGCAGTACGACAGCGTCGGTTTGCATGATCGGCAAGAATCCGTTTGAATGAATTGTCAGACGTTGTCGACGAACACCGTCCGCGCGCCGTTCTTTTCGCAGGTCAGGTTGACGGTTCGGCCTATCGCCCGCGTGCGATGCACCGTGCCCGCCGGAATGACAACGCTTTGCCATTCGGCAAGCTCCAGGCGACGTCCATCCGCGAGGTCGATCTCCAGCGTTCCGGCCACGACCAGGAACAGCTCGTCGGAATCCGGATGCTGGTGCCAGCGATACTCGCCCTCGAAGACGGCCAGCCGCATGCAATCTTCGTTGACATCGACCAGAACCTGGTTGCGATACGCTTCGGTTACCGCAGCCTGTTCCGCGCGAATATCGACGACAGCCAATGCCGGAAAGCGCGCGGCCTGCGCGGAATACTCCTGCGCGGAAGGAAATTGCGATTTCATCCAGAGTGCTCCATCAATGGCCTGGTTCTGATTCCACGGGCACATCAGGCCGGCGTCGAGGTGTTTTGCCCGATCCACAAGCGATTCCCGTCCGGGTCGTCGATCCGGAATTCGGTCATTCCGTAAAAGGTGACTTCCAGATCAGGAATGGCCAGACCATTCGCGCGCACCTGTTTGTGGAATCCGGAGATGTCGTCCGGATACAGATACAGAACGGAACACCGGGGTACCTCCGGATGCGCGTTGATCGACTCATCCAGCATGAGGCGACACTCGCCGAAGCAGAGCATCGCCCAGCGCCAATGATCGTTTCTCTGTTCGACGCTGAAGCCGAGCTTTTGATAGAACTCCACGCTTGCCGGCATGCTTCTTACCGGCAGCATCGGAATCAGGCGGTTCATTTTCATCGGTTGCACTCAGTGCCTGGTATGACATCCGGCGCGTCGGAGGGGTTCCGCCACGCCGCGCGCGGCAGGGCTGCCGCGGCGACAATCACGGTTACCGCGAACGAATAGCCGGGCTGCACGAATTGCGCAACCATGACTACAGCGAGCTGATCGTGACGTAGTACCCGTCCGGATCGCGGAGCGAGAACTCCATGGTTTCCGTGTTCGGGTTGATGTGGGGTTCTTCTTCGAGTCGAGCGACGAGCGCGCGTGCCCTTGGCAGGGCCATGTCGAAATCGTCCACACGGAAAAACAGGAGCAGTCCGTTGCCCGGGCTGCCGCCATCGGGGCTCATCAAAGACGGGTGATCGTGCGCACCCCAGCCGTGAAGGCAGAGCAGAACCGTGCCATCCGAATCGAGAAGTTGCCCGAAGTAGTCATGGGCAGGAGACGTCGGCACCTGGCCAAAAAGCGACTGGTACCATTTGAAGCTGCCAGCGACATCGGCTACGCCAATGATCGTCCATGTGCGCTTCATTGGGAGACCCTCATGCGGGGTAACAAAGATATCGGGCCGGATCTCGCAGCGGTTCGCCCGAGCGAATTGTCAGGCGGCCTGCTCATGGCCGCAACACGCTGCCGCATAGCTCGAGGAATGCGTTGCCCCGGAAGCGGGCGCCGAGCGTATGTTCTTCGTCCCACGCCGTGGCATAGCCAAGCTCGGTCGTGAGGGATCCGCCAAGTGGAGCAACACAGACGTACTGAAGGCAGACATGTGGCCAGACATCTGCGGGTGAAGCGATGCTGGGCAACGAATCGTCGGTCGAGTCAGGATCGCCAGCGGCCAGTGAATCGGCGTAAGGCTCGTAGTGCTCGAACAGCGCGGTTTCTATTGCGCGGCGCCAGCCGACAAGTTGGGCCGGCAACTCGCGGGCGACGGCCAACGCTCCCGGGTCTGGTGCGCTGCGCGTACCTGCCAGCGCCAGTGGCGCTGAACCGGAATCCAGGTGGATCACGCCGCGCCAAAAGCCACGGGAGCGAACCAATTCGCCCAGCGATGGATCGGAGAACGGCGCTGACTTGAACAGTCCGAACATTGAACCTCCGAAAGCCGCCTGACGATTGAGTCGCCGCCCCGCGGGGGGCGCAAGGTCTTCGTATCGAAAATTGTGTCGAACGGGTAGTCAGGCGCCGACGCCAAACGCCCGAGCCCAGTCAGCCGTAGCGCAGAGTATGACGAAAGCGACCAAATAGCACCCCGCAATCCCATAGCGGAACACGCTCCGCTCGCCGGCGTCCGAAACCAGGCGGGGGATGGCAAATGCATAGAAGGTCGCCAGAACCAACAGGCGCGGCACGACTATCAGCGGAGAATTCGTGCTGTGCAATCCTTCATGCAAGACCAGCACTGCATAAACGGACCACGCGAGAAATGCCGCATTCAGAGCCAGGTGAACGCTGAGGCGAGGGCCGCTCCTGGTGGTCTCGTAGTACATGAGTGGAAAGAGCACCGCGAGGGGCACCAGCCACAGTGCCGGCAAAATGGCGATAGCGATGAAGAAACCGGTATGGAGCATGCGGGCTATCGATCAAGGGCTGATGGAGTCGATGCACTCAGGGGCCTGCCCCCTGCGCGCGCGCTGGGCTGTTCATCGCGACGCATCACGGTTCTGTCGACCGGCTCGTTTTGGTCGATGGCGGAGTTGGCATGTCGGCACGCCAAGGCGCAATCAGTTCGTGCCACGAAAGCAGCCGTGAGCGCGCGACGACGCGCAGCCAAAGGACCCCGTACACAACTGCGAAAAGGCCGATCGGCAAGAGCAGCCACTGACTGCGCAAGAAGCCGGCGCCAAGCGCAGCCATGCCAGCACCCAGCCAGACCAGCGCGAGAACCAGCGCAGCCAATCGATTCAGGCGACTCAGTTTTTTTCGACCTTGCATGGAGCCTGACTGAATTGAGCTAAGCGGTGCCAAGGACGCCAGGCGCGGTGAGCACTCACGTCTTCACCAAAACCGGCGCCCATGAGCACGTCGCGCCAATCCACCTGCGCCAAAGCGACTGCCGCCTGGAGTTTCGATAAATCACCGCCGCTGAGCTTCAGGACGGCGAAGCGAATACGTTCGGAGCTCAGCGCCGTTGCCGCCTGGCAGAACGGAAGGTTGTCTGCGCAATCGGTTTCAAGCATCGCCACGACGGCGGCTTCTGCGCCAGCCGGAAAGACCGCGCGCACTCGTTCGATCGTGTCGGCGCTCAACGGGATCATTGCGCTGCCTTGCCTCAAAGATGCGAGAAGTGCATGGGCGATTCAAGCCGGTCTTGCATGCCGTCTACGTAAGTGATGCGGAGCCCGGAAAGCTCTTGCTCCGAGACGCCATGAAGGCATCCGATGTTTACTCCGTACATCTTGCCGATCGGCGTGTCATTGCCGACGCCGAACGGGCGGACGCCGCAGGTTTTGCAGAAGTAGTGGTGATTCTTCGTGGAGTTGAACACATACCGCGTAAGCAGGTCTTCGCCGGTCAGTAGCCTGAAACCATCTGGGTTGGCAACGGCGGGCCAGAAGCGCGTCCTCCTGCAAATGGAACAATTGCAGCGGTAAGTGCTCTGCGACAGGTCCAGGTCTGCTTCGAACGTCACCGCTCCGCAATGACAGCTGCCCGTGTAAGTCTTCAGCATTTCGATGCTCCAGCAAATGCCTGCGCCGCGTAGCGCGGGATAGTACCGCACCGCGTCGCCGCGGTCCGCTCAAGCGAATGGTCAGATGCCGGTCCCGATGACCGGCGACCAGCGTTGTTCGCGGCGCGCAATGCGCTGCTCGAGCGACTCTGCACCGTATTCGATCGCGACAGGCGTCGCGACCTCCGCCGGAATTGGGCTGAGTGCGTGCACATTGATGATGCCGAAGCGCCCTCGTGCAGCCTGGATCATCGCTCCGATGTAGACGCCGCATTGGCCGCAAACCAGGAAATCCGCGGTTCGCCGGGCAAAGCGATATTTGTTCAGCAAGGATGGGCGCTCCGCCTCGAATTCGAGGCTGGCCTGCGGGTCCGACGTCGTCGCAGCGGCATGCGTTCTGCAGAAGCTGCACTGACAGGCGCGAACGCTCCAGGAACCGGGATCGTGCGCCGCGTGATAGCGGAAGCCTATGGCCCGGCAATGGCATGAGCCTTCATGGACGATGCCGGCCACGAACTACTTCGTCTCGAGACGCTGCTTCATGTCGACATATGCGGCATGGATCAGCTTGCGCAAAGCCGCATCATCAACCGGCTGACCGGGCCTGAGCTTGACGTGGCGCATGAACTTGCCGGTGCCTTCGAGCAAACCGTCCGGATCGGCAAGTTCGGCGCCAAGAAAAAACCCGACGTTGACGTGAGCCTTGAACGCGTTGGCGTAGGCGAATGCCGCGTCAGCTACACATGCGGTTGGATGACCGTCATGCAGCAGCTCACGGACATCGTCTCCACAGTTGCGCATGACTTCGAACCAGCACCGCGCGATTTCCCCCAATTCGTCCGCATGCGTGCGCATCCATGCCTCGATGGCTCGATCCCGCTTGATGGCACTGGGAAATCGCATCAGTCGACTCATTGCGCCTTCCACTCTTACCGTGTTGCGCGCCAAGGACAACTACGTGTTCGACTCCGCGATCTCGATGGTCGCGTACTCGTCCCTGGCGCCGCTGGCGATACGGCAGTGCACGGCAACATCTTCGCCATCGACGCGCAGTTTGCCGTCAACGTACAGAACATTGCCTCTCTCATGATACGAGGCCGTCCAATTGTAAGGAGTAATGTTCCTGGCGACGTACCGCGCCTCGGCCTCTGCCTTGCACCACGACACCAGATCACTGGCCTGGGAAATGATTCCATGCTCATGGCCGAATGCAGAAGTGGGTCCGGTCAGCAGCAGGATTGCGCAACACACCTTCACCGAATTCTCCATGGCCGCTGGCGCCTGAGTCGAGCGGCCGCTGCCGCGCACCGCGTGATGTTACCGCAACCACTCGCAGCGATACGCTTGAACGAACAATCAGGCAGCGGAGAGATTCAGAGCGCTGCGAAGCACGCACCAGGCGGCCAGCGGGAACGGCAACATGAGCGGCCAATCGAGCAGGGCCAGTGGACCGGCGTCCTCGAAGGCCGAGTAGATGTCGAGTCCCCAGAAAAGCAAAACCGCACCGCCGAAAAGCAGGGCCGACCAATTGGTGATCGATCTTGCCCTTTTCGATATCGCGAATGGAGCCGTCGGTCGGGCAAGGGCCCAACTGAACAAGCCCAATGCGAGAAAGACACCAGGCAGAAGATAGTCGCGGGCGCGCGTGGCGGACGGTGAAATGGAGCCGCCCAGAATGTCGATACCGCTCAGGACAATGGCCAGCATGGCCAGCAACGACACCAGCCGAACGATCCATCTGTTCTGGAGAACTCGGTTCAACATGCGTGGAGTGCGCCTGGCGCCTGAATCAGGCCGCGCCGCAAAGCGACGTCGGCCTGGGAATTCTCGAATAACCGAACCGCATTCATTATTCAATTGCCTCGATGCCAAGTTGCTTGAGTTTCTCGAGCTGATCGCGCATTTCCTTGAGCCGATCTGGCGAGTGACCCTTCCAGTCCGCAACTTCGCCGACGACGCGGAACGGATTTCGGGATCGGTATGACTTCGTGGGATTTCCGGGAAATTTCTTGTCCGTCAGATTTGGATCATCTTCAATGGATCCGGTTGGTTCCACGATGTAGATCCTGCCAGGCCCTGCGCCAACGGCCAGCTCGGCTCCCCAGACGGCCGCTTCCAGTGTCGCGCTCAGGTAAACGAAAGCCGCCTGTTTTCTTTTGCCATAGTTGGAGGCATAGCCCGGTTCGATCAGGTCACCCACCTTCAGGCCGGCCTTGGTGCCGTGGTAGTACGTTTGCGAGTCGGTCATCGCGTCACTCCGGTTTCCTGCCATTTCGACAGGCCGGCGATCCTGCATCACGCACGGGGCCTTGCCGCAAGCCCCCCTGTGTTGTATAAATTCATTGTGGGAGGCGCACGACGCCTCCCTTTTTTTTGCGCCCGCCCCAAGCGCCTCCGCGCGCGCAAGACGCGCGACGCAGGAAACCATTGCAGTCCTCCTCAAAGTGGGCGGTTTACTACGCTGTTCTGGATGGCGGCATGTTCGGCAAGCTCTGCATTGACGAAGCCGGCAATCATTGCGCGATACACCTGCTCGGTGATCTCTGCGTTGGCGCCAAGCTGCGCAGCGAACGTTCTGACTTTGCCGATGACTTGCTCGACACGTTGAGGCGCCCGCACATCGTCGGTCGATTTCTTGAATTTCGCAGCTTGCTTGACGTAGGCGCCACGCTCGGCCAGACAGCTGACGATCTGCCTGTCTATGCGGTCAATGTGTGACCGCACTTCATCGAGTGACGTGCAGGTCGAAATATTGCGATCTGTCATCTGGTCCCAACGCTCGAGGTAGGTGGCGGCTGCCACGATGAGTGTCACTAACGATGCCTGGAGCCATCCGGATTGACTGCTTCCTCGTCCATCGCGCGTTGGATGGTAACGCTTCCTTTCGTGGTCAGTTCGACCCCCGATACATCAGACGTCATCAGGTCATGTTCAACGGCCACAGACCATGCAGCACTGCCGGGATCCAGACGTTCCCGGAACGACGATAGACGATGCCGAAAAATAGCCCGATACCGAACACGGCGAGCAGGCCGCCCCAGCGCACGCCGGCGGGTCCGGCGAAGTAGTTGGCGTGCAGCGGCCCAAACGTGAAAGCTGCGTTCGCCGCGAGCAGGCCGGCCGTAGCCCCGAAGCGACGAGTCAGCTCGGTTTGCAACCAACCACGGTAGAGAAACTCCTGCACCGCCCCCCAAAGAAGTCCAGTGAGCACGGAGAACAGCACAAACCCGGCCAGTCCGTGTTGCTCACGCAGCTCGGCCAGGTGATCGCGGAACATCGCGGCAAAGAGCACGCCAGCCAGCGGAACTACTTGAAAGAAGTACAGGCGTTCGCGACGCGTCCAATCCGCAAATGCACGCAACCCGGCATCGCTCATAGGTGCGCCGACGAATGCGCGTTGCGCCACGACAAATGCCGCGAGCAGCGCGGCAACGAAACCCAGGTTCGCAGCAGGCAAACCGCGCGCATCCACCGCATCGAACACAAAGCGAAGCGCGAAAAACATGCCGACGCCGACAACCAGAAACGCAACCAGCATGCGTATCCCGACCGCGTTCCCGTACGTCGGCGACAAGGGCGTCTTGAATCCCAATAGATGGGCGCGCACCGAGTCGGCAAGCAGGGATTGCGAGCGATCGTCACGTTGCATAAATCACTCCCAAACCGGCCTGACGCTTGGAGGTCACGCCTGAGTCAAGCGACCGCTACCGCGTAGCGCATGATCTTAGCGCGCCCAGCCGCAGCGCTTCGCTTGGACGAGTAGTCAGGCGGCTAGCCTCGGCACAACAGCGGCGTGAGTGTCCAGCTGACGAAATACTCGACGCCGCAGAGCAGACAAACGGCAATACAGGCCAGGATGGACCTGATGGGATGAGCCATGAAGGCCCGGACGAAAGACGCGCCGGCAGAAAACGCACCGAGCCAGACGGCAGCGAGCAGCAGGGTTGCGCCGATCTTGCTGCACGGCGCCTCAGCTACCGTCCATGCGGCGCCTGCGACGCAAGCCGATAGCGAGGCGACCAACAGCCAGCTCGAGGCAACTCGAAGACGGTTGGAAGTAACGGTTTCCATCCCTGAATGTGCCTAACAAAGAACATGGGCTGCAAAAAGCTCAACCCCGCGCGATGTTGCCATTGACGCTGTGAGAACGCCAGCAGTGGGACAAGCATTGGAACTCCATGGCGAATAGCATGACTCCAACCGGTGTCACCTCCTGCGTACGCGTTGATCGCAGGCACGGCGCAGCGGCGCTTCGATAGCCGGAATCTGTCAGTGGCAGCACCACATTGGCGAGAAGCA
>Ga0157375_10005533_pt1 | contig 10993 bp, 17 predicted proteins | sample M35metaG_FD_115311 | JGI IMG/M metagenome (GOLD analysis project Ga0157375, IMG submission 115311) | Miscanthus rhizosphere microbial communities from Kellogg Biological Station, Michigan, USA - M3-5 metaG | ecosystem: Host-associated > Plants > Roots > Rhizosphere > Soil | place: USA: Michigan...
AAGTGGCGAGATTGACACTCGAGCCCGCAGGTCGTGTTCCAGTGGGAATCGTAAAGGTGACAGGTGCATTCGCTGCCATCGTCGGCTGCAGCCCGGACAGGTTCAGGAGCGCCTTGGATGCGATCGGGTACTCCGGACGAAGAGACTGTCCGAAGTCGCGCAGGTTCGTGTCCTTGTCCTCGTACTGGTAGGCGAAGATGACAGCGTCGGCTTCATCAGGAAGAAGGTTCGGATCGAGATCGCCTCTTTTCGGCGGAGTCCCGCGCGGCGGACGCACTTTTCCGAAAGCGGCAAAAGCAGCTGTGGTGCCGAGGGCGGCAATCAGGATCCAGAGGAGCGGGGCCATCCTTTAGACCTGGTGCACTTCCCACTCAGCCCAACAGTCGATGTTTCCGAACTTCTGCTTCAGTTGGCATCCACGCAGAAAGGAGTCCGTCGTCATGTGCGCCTTGAAGACACCCATCGCTTGGGCACGTGTGTCTCCGAAGAAGCGGTGCTCGACGACGGGACGACGAGGCCCGATGTCGCGCTCGTAGATGCGGTGAATGACAATCCAGGTCACAGGACCTCCCAAGCGCTCTGGATTTCACTCGGTTTCGGAATCGTCTGGCTGGGTTGGTTCCAAACACCTTCGATCCAACGCGTGTTGGGCGTCATCCCGAAGGTGCCCTCCGGCGGCCAGTTTGCCGTCACCAGCTCGATGGGATTGGAGATCACGCGCACATTGGAGAACCCAAGGCCTTCGAACGAGGCCTTGACCATGTCATTCGAGGCAAGCGTCTGAAGCCCTGAGAGTTCGACGCGCGCCTTGTAGGTGCGTCCCTGCGTGAGAGGAACAGGATCGGGAAGCAGTCGAAATCCTGCATTCTGTGGTCCTGGTTGCGAAGCCGCCATCGCTGCGGCCATGGCCGCTGCAACGCCAGCATCCAGGCTTGCCCCGCCGTATGGCGGGGGGCCCAGAGGGGGAGGAGGGGGAGGAGGTGGAGGCGGCGGGGCGTTGTTCTGGATCTTCGACTCCGCTTTCGCGGAATAGATCAGGACGCCTAAAACCGTGGCGCCGAGGAGGCTGTAGAGGAGAGTTCGATTTTCCATTCCCGCTTTCAGCGGGACAAGCCCGCCACCTCCACTGGTGCAACCGCCTCAAGATCTGTGACGGGGGCTGGATGATGAAGGTAGTGCATCTTGGCCCTCATTTCACGGTGTTTCGCCTTGACGTCATGGTTGCACTGCCCAGCGGTGTACAGGGAGAGATCGTGGCAGATCTGAAAGCTCTCTCGAACAATGTGAAGGCCCGCGCGGAAGCAGTTGTGGGTGTCTTCTCCGACGAGATCGTGCCAGGTGAGTCCGCCTTCTTGGCTGGAGGCGGGAAGCCATTCGTAGGTGAACTCCGTCAAGCGCATTCGCCGACTTGGGACGATGATGATCTGCATCAGGCATGAGTCGCCGGCTTTGCCGCGTTTCTCTCCGAGCTGGACGTCCTTTCGGTAGAAGGATTCGAATCCGGCGATGGCGAGCATTTGAAGCGTCGTCTTGCTTCGTCCATGGGGCCCGTCGAAGAGAGGCTTTTCCACCGGATCGAAACCAATATCCAGTGCAGATGAAGCGATCTGAGCATAGCGTTGTGCCTCTGGACCTTCTTGTCCCTTCTGAGGAGGAGACCAAGCGAGCATCGCAGCGACAAGCCAAGAGAGAAGGGCGGGGTGAACGATCATCTTCTTCCTCCGTTGATGGTGCGAAACGGATGAAGGTAATCCAAGAGGAGCCGGCACGCTTTCACAAAAGCGCTCAAGATAGGTCCTCTTTGAAGAACACCCGAACCTCGTTCGGATCCAGGCCCGCCTTCTCGACAGCTTGACGAAAGATGAGCTTTGCACGCTCTTTGCCATGCTGCTTGACGAGACGAAGCATCAGGGGGCGCCAGACGGTGTCGATCTCGAAATCCGTGGCGACGCGGCTCATCTTTACGCATCCACCAAATTGTCTTGCACCAGGTGCAAGTACTGCTGCCAGGGAAAGTTCTGGCCGGGATCCACGTGTCCCTTCCCCCCTGCGAAGGCGTTGTTCACGTCGATGTGACCACAGATGCCGCTGAGTTTGCTCTTCAGATCATCGGGTGTGAGCTTCACAATGGGAATTGTGTACTCTACACAAAGACGCGCCACGAGCTTCGCCGACCGAAGAAGCATCTTTTGGTTGAATTCGCTCATCCATTCTTCGGCGGTCTGACGTGCATAGCCGGCGTGCTCGATTCCGATGCCGTTGTGGTTCGCTTGATTTGCGTGCCATGCAACGTCGCGATCGCGAACGCACTGGACCGTTTCTTCTGAGCAAACACAGTAGTGGGCACTGGCTTTTGGTGCACTTGAGCCTGCAAACCAAAGCGCGACATTCTCGGCCGTGTGCGGCTTGTCTGGGGCTTCCATCGTGTGGATCACGATCAGCTCGATCTCTCGAGGTTTCTGATTCAAGTCTGTGAGCACCGGCGTGTAGTTTCGAGCGCGGATGAATGGGATGAAACCCTGTTCCTGAGCGCGCTTGCGTGAAAGCGCGCTCACCACTCCCGCTTTCTCGGGGATGTTCTCTGCGATCTGCCATTCCTTGACCGCGCGCTCTGTCATCGGGCCAAAGGCTTCGTCGACGGTAAGGAAGGCGCCACGCATGTTCAGAAATCGCTGAAAGTTTCCCACTTCAGGGCCGTGAATGCCAAGGAACAAATCAGGACGCATTCCCGCTGTTCAGCGGGACGAGCCCGCTGCCTCCACAGTGCGTTTCTCTCGCTTCAGAGCACGCTTCGCAGCCTTCTTGTTCTTCTTCCGCTTCTTCGCCTTCTTGATGGCTCCCTGCACCGCAACGATGGGGTGAGCTCCGCCTTCAAGCGCATCAAGCGCATCGCAGATCCCTGCCATCACGTCAGCGAATTTCAGGATAGCTTTTCGGGCTTCTTTGGGCTTCACGGCAGACATTGCGACCTGAGATGAAGAAGTTTGTCGAGTACTCGGAGTGCGGTTTTCTTTGTAACACGCACGGTGTCAAGGCGTTGCAGAGTCCGGGGATCTTCATCCAAGCGCTTCCCCAGCTTGTGAAACGAAAGGACCCCTCGACGCTCGCAAGCGAGGCAGGGTTCCGGCCAGCCATCGCTGTCACGAACAGGTAACCATCCGAGCCCGTTGCATAGATCGCACTTCATCCCGTAAATGCCCCCAGAGGGAGCGATTCCGATGACAGGCGGAACAGGATTCACGATCGCGCCGCAAACGGAATGATCGCCTTGTCCTTGCCCACCCCTGTCGTGGCAGCAAGGAACAAGATCGATGTGAGCTGCTGATCCACCGGAAGAGCGTAATTGGCTCCTCCCAAACCAATCGTGTTCGCGTTCTCGAGGATGCGCTGCGCGGTCATCACCATACTGGCCGAAGTAATGAGGCCATCACTTCCCCAAACGTCGGCGTACGCCGGAACAGCGCCAGGGATGAGGACGTTCGCGCGTTTCTTTACGACGTGATGCAGGTTTTCGGGGGAGTAGATCCCCAGCTGAAGAAGACCCGCCTTGATCGCATCGGCACTCTGCCCAGCGGGAGCAAGCCAGAGGATGTAGTTGACCTTTCCCTGCTGGATCTGAAAGGGAGGGAAGTTGAACAACTGCTGCGCGTTCGCCGTCTTGCTGAACGCCGGGTACCGATCGTACGTGGCGTAGAGGAAGCCGGCGACAGCTGCGAATCCTAGTAATAACCAAGGCATCCCGGCCTTCTTTCTTAGGGAAAAAGGGAACTACAATTTCTGGATCACGAGGTGAGCAGAGACCGAATGTGTTCCGCCAGCCAGCGGCGTCACAGTGAGCGCAGCCGCATTCCCCGGCGGGTTGATGACGCGAAGAATGCTGTCGACGACGGTGGTTGTCACGAGGCATTCGCCCACGATTTGGGAGGTGCCGGTCGCGCGTCCCGCGACGCTTTCGGGAAGCAGGACGGGGCCGCTGCCTGAATCGAGATCGAGCATCAACTGCCCTGCCTCGCTGGCACTGACCTGGAAAAAGACGCGGTAGGTGCCGATGGTGGGAAGCTTGAATTGCGTGGCGCTGGTCCGCACAATCGTTCCGGATGCAGGGCCGTCTTGGGGGAACTGCACGGCAGAGCCCACCGCCACAGTCGCGGCATTGTCGCCTGGCATAAGCGCGAAGAAGTCAGCAAAAAGACCTCCTCCAGAGCTCCCCGCAGCTCCTGTTGGCCCGGTGGCTCCGGTCGTACCAGGATTTCCTTGTGAACCCGTCGGACCTCCTGAGCCTGTAGGACCCGTGCAACAAGGTCCTGTCGGGCCCGTTCCGCCTGTTCCGCCCGCATTGCCGGTGGGCCCCGTGGGGCCTCCAGAGGGCCCTGTCGGACCCGTTGCGCCGGGTTCACCGTCGTTTCCGGGAACTCCTTCAGCGCCGGTCGGGCCCGTGCAACAAGGTCCCGTGGGTCCTGTCGGTCCGATGCGCTTATGCTTTTTCTTCTCGCAACAATCCCCCATGATTTTTCTCCTCTACCCGCTGAACGGCGGGTTTACCCCGCTTCCTAGCGGGGGCAAGCGATGACAGCCTCTACACCAGGACGTAAACGGATTGTGCGAAACGAGCCTTCCTGAAAATGTGTCGGCGGCTTCTGCCGAAACCGGTAGTTGTTCGGCGTGTCGTCGATTTTCGTGGCCACGAACCCGTGGCGCCGCACCCAGGAGAGCGCCTGGCGCTCGTTGAAGAACTGATGCGAGAGCACCACCGTTTGCACTTCGGTGCCGGTATGGCAGCGACCTGCGTCCCGCCGTGCGGGGGGATTACCTCGAGTCTTTGAATGCGTGTGGCTCATCATGCACGAGCAATCACGCACACAACGATGACGAAGTTCCTTCTTCTCCATCTGAGCGATTTTTGTGCCAAGAGCTTGGATGCGCTTCATCCACATCTCTTGTTCTCGTCTCGGCGCACGATGAAACTGCATTCGAGCGTATTCCCAATCGGCATACACCTTTTGCAAAGCTAGCGAAGGTACCCGTCCTCCTCGATCCCGAATGTGCTCTTTCCGCCGCTGCTCACTCAGCGCAATCGCCCGCGCTTGGGCGAGGCTTGTGACGCGTTTGCCTGACGAGGAACGGAGCTTTCCGGCTTCGAACTCCGTCATCACTTTGCGGATTTTGGACTTGCCATGGGGATAAGGTGGGTATCGGCGGCTTGCCCCGCCAGAGGCGGGGTCTCGACCTCCTGCTTTCTGACGGCCAGATCTGTAAAATTCGTAGGCAATGATTCCGTTGGAAGTCAACTTGTATTGTTCGCGTCGTCCCGGATTGTGACGAGCCAATCCCAGTTTCACCAAACGCTCTGCACCTGTGTAATTGGGGCTCATTCCATAGCCCTTTGTCCCCCCTGTCGAGCCAATCCATAACAACGCGTTGACGGCTTTGTCATTCAGCGAATATGCAGAATCTCGCCGAACCGCAGGACGAAACCGTCCCGGAATGTGACTCTCTCCCGGCCCCGTGTACGTGACGATGAGAACACGACCGACCTTGACAGCACCTTCGCGTGTCAGCGGTCGTTTCGCGTTCTCCCGAAGATACGCCGCCTTCTCCCGCGCCGTGGCGGGGCGGAGATGGAGGCCGGTCGTGGGGCTGATGGCAACGTAGGCGGTTTTCACCTGGACACCGGATACCATCGAAGCTCCACCGCAATGCGCTTCTCGAGCCACGCCTCGCCCTGGCCTCCGGGGCCGTAGGCGTAGGGAACGAGAGATGCGATGCGGCGGGCGACGGGGAGAGAGAAGCCGTAATCGCGAACGAGCTGAGCTGGAGACATGTCGACGCGCTGGTACTCACGCGCAATGTGGCGTGCGAGGCCTTTGGCGGTGTGGGCGGTGGTTGGATCTCTTCGCCCCGCCTTTCGTTTCGCGAGCTGCTTTCGATACTGGATCTCCCGCTGTTTCTCTGTCTTCTTGGCCGCTCGATCCATGACAGCATCGATTTCTCGACGCGTGGCGCCTGCGCGAACCGCCGCATCCATTGTGTCGTGAACGCGCTGTCCGCCATGCTTGGCGTAGAGCGAGCCCCCTCGATGATGCTGAACCATCGCGCGCTCAAACGCCGCGAGGGCTCGGGTTTTCTGACTTCGTCTAGAATCTCTCTGAGAGGAGCTACTTTCAGGTGCAACGCCTGTCATCTTCGATGCCACAGCATCCGCTTCTTTGCGTGTACGAAAGCGGTCATAGACATGGCTGTTGGACGCTGTAGTGCCTTGTAAGAGAAACCACATTTGGGCCACTGGGCTCCAGGCAATCCAGATCTGACCTTTTGGGTATCGCTTGGCCCTCTTCGATTCTTTTTTCACTTTCAAGCCCCTTATGCGGCGAACAGCGGGAGGATCATTGCCGGTTCCACTCCCCGTCAAATACGAAACCTGATCCGCGTACCCCTGCGCCACATGGTCTCGTGCTTCAGCGAGCGACATCCGGATCCACCGCCCCGCGCCGCGCATTCCGGGGTAGCCGTGGCCGCTCCAGTAGTACGCGACCGGACGCCCGTTGCGGTCGGCGGTGAAGGCAATGCGGAGACGGGTGTTGTAGCCGGGGGTCTTAGTCACGCGCCACCCATGTATTTCAGTTCTTCCTTCACAATCGCATCGGCGATTTTCTTCGCCAAGGCGTACTCGACCGGCCACCGCTGTTTTGCGGTCTTGCCTTGAAAGCGAGCATGGTAATGCCCCATGCCAAGGCCATACTGCCAAATCTCACGGAAAAGTGCGCCGCGCGCTTCGGCTGCACTGTGGGATTGTTCAAGGATCTTCACATACGTGCGAGCAAAACCGCCCGGATTGATGAGCAATACCATCCGTCCATGCGGCGGCTCATCTTCGCGTGAAATCATCCCTTGCTTCCACGCCTTGGAAAGGATGGATTCGACGATCTCTTGGATCCTGTCTGTATACGTAATCCACGGCATCAGACAATCCTATCGTGGAGATCGAGAAGCTTCTCATTGAGGCCGCGAGATCCAGAGGATGCCAGAAACGCATCCGGATCACTCTGGACATAGTCGCGAAACTCCCAAGCCTGGTGCTCTCGCAAGTCGCCAAGCTGCACGCTTCCGTCGGCGTAGAACTCTTCGACTCCTGCGATCTTGAGGATGTTGCCGTCGTACCCGCGATCGGCAAGCCACTCCAGCGTGGCGTACTCCGTCTTCGTGAGGCGAGGGATGTGGTAGTAGAATTTGTTCCCTACCCAGGCATCACGCCTAGCGCGGCGAGCAGGCCTTTTCTTTCGAGCAGCCATCGTCATCCCCCCGCGTAGTACCTGAACGAGCCGACACGCGTCTTCGGGCGTCGACGCATCCGGAGGCGATGCAGAATCCCGACGTACAGCGGGATTTCCCGCTCAGTGAAGACGATCACTTGAGCTCCCTCACAATCGCCGCATGCAACTTCTGCTTTTGTGAAAGCCGCCGCTGTTCAGCGGCGCGAGTCTGGCGAGTCATCGAGCGATCTCCTTCACGATAGCGCGATGCAGTCTCTCCCGCTGGGCAGCCGTCAGCTTCTTCCAGATTTGCACCGTCATCCGCGGCGGAACCTGCCACTCCAGGGCGCCTATCGTCTGCACAAGCCACGCCTCCTTGTTCATGCGGGAGGCGAGGACGCGTTCTGTCGCCTTGTACGAGCCATAGCCGTAGTTTCCGTCGATGAGCCAGCCGATGCGTTCTGCGACGAGCTTTGGATCGAGCGCCATTGCTTCGTAAAACTCGGCTGCAGCCTCGCGACGCTCTGCCAGCGATCCCTTCTCGGAAGCCGCCATTTCTTTGCGAAAAAGAAGGGCTTCGCGGTGCTCATGCTCTTGCTGTGTCGGGATGGCCATCACTTCTCCGCTTGAGTGGGAACAGCAACAATTGAATTTGATTTCTCGCGTTCTTCAGTCTGGAGAACTTTTCGAAAAATCTCAGGATTCTTGCCGTAAAGCAATCCGACAAAACGAGCAAAACGCTCTTGAATTTCTTCGTCCGATTCATCTTCACCTTGAACAAGATCTCCCGCTGTCATGCAGCCTGCGATCGTGAGAAATTCTTCGGGGCGCCATCTGCAAAACATGTCGAACATGTCCAAGACATAAGGATGCGGCCCCTTCTTTACCGCTAAGAGGGCAAGCTTGAAAACAAGCCACCCTCCCAGATAAACGCCGGTAAAGAAAATGAGGACAGCTGCAAGTGCATTCGGATACGTCATCACATCTCCAATTGTTGATCCCGCCGAACGGCGGGACCCGCCACGTTCAGCGGGATTCCCACTCCTTCAAATCCATCTGACTCGGCGCCCTCCCATAGTACCGGAAGGTCGCACCTTTCGCCCAGTCCGGAATGTCCCCGAGGGACCAAAGGACGCGATGCGTCATGTCCTCGTGCTCCTGCCCGAGCTTGTGCGTGATCTCATGCTCGGCCAGCCGCGCAAACCGGCGCAAGTCGAACCGATTCGGCGAAGCCATGGCGATCACCATGTCATGGCCCTCGCCCCCGTTCTTGCCGACTTCAGAGCACCCACGCGAACGAATAGGCGAAGACACCACGAGAAGCCTCGTCGGTGTCTTCACCCCGTACGCCCGGAGAGCCTTCACGAAGAAACGATAGACGTCTCCCGTGTCGTACCCGGTGTAATTTGTGAGTTCGAGATTCGGATCTAGTACGTGTCGTGCATCACGCGAGCGTACGAGCCGTACCCCGCGTTTCGCGGGGTAAAGCCCCTGCGCCCGCGCAAGGTAGGGCGGCGGACCGTCCGTGTCGTTCTCACGGTAACGGAATCCCGGCGTCCAACGCCCTTGTGGCCTCGACGCCACCCTTTGCGCGCTGCACGCGCGTGAAGGATCGGGTGTCCCGACCAGTCCCGTTTCGCAGACTTCTTGCGGGTCACATGAAGACCGCGTCGGCGAGCTCCAAGACGTCCTGCGCGTGCGTGAAGAATGGGATGTCCAACCCAATCCCGCTTCGCTGCCTTCCGTTTGACGTGAAGGCCCCTCCGGCGCGCACCGAGACGTCCGGCACGGGCGTGGAGGATCGGATGACCCGCCCAGTCCCTACGGGTCGCGCGCTTACGTGTGACACGTCGCTTCGTCGTTCGGCGCTTGGGAGCTGCACGACGCTTTGCCGTCTTACGGGTCTTTTTGCGGCGAACAATGCGTGCCGGATCGTGCAAGACCCAGGGGCCCACGGCCGAGCGAACACGGGTGCGGCGAACGACACGACGCGGATCCCTCCGCCTCACAGTGCGCTTGACCGTACGCTTCCGAACGACACGGCCTCCGCGCGTCACGGTTCGCTTTACGGTTCGCTTGCTGGTGCGCTTCTTCAGACGCCTCTTGTCAGAAGCACTCTTCCCGCTGGCGAGCTTGTCGCGCATCGCATCGAGGGAGCGAGCCAACCCCTTGGGCTTGAACGGTTTGTTTCGGTACATGGTCTTCCTTCCCCCGGTGCTAACCGGGGTCCTTTTCAATGTGTAGGCGTGACCGCCAAGGTTGGTGAGGCTATCCCGTTTTCTTGTTCTTTGCGTTCTTTTTCAAAGGAATCGTGGATCGTTTTCAAGATTTCCACGAACGTTGCCATCTGGTTCGGGGCAAGGATCCCTGACTGAATCAGCCCCTGCACCTGCTCTTGTGTGAGTTGACTCGCGAGCGCCGTCATCAAACCTTCAAGAGGCGTCGCCTTCTCGACGAGAAGGTTCTTCCCCACGAACTTGTTCACGACCGCAGGAATGCCCGTCATAATGGTGCCGACCACTTGGTCGATGCGCTCTTCCTCGCGCTCCTGACGCTTCGCAAGCCTGTCGCGTTCGGCTTCTTCGCTCAAGAGCTTCTCGCGCGCCTCGAAGAACCGTGCGCGCTCATCCTCGAGGTGCTGAATCCGCTCTTCTTTGGTCTGCACGAGCGCCATGAGCATCTTGATCTGCGCCTGCCACGATCCGACGCTCATCTGCATGAGCGCCTGGTTGTGCTCCATCTGCTGGCCGACAAGGCCGCGCGCGTTGGGCACGAGGAGGCTCTCTTCCATCGATGATGCGCTGGTGCCGCCGGGAAGATTCAGGCAGAACGTCGCTCGACCATTGTGGTTCTCAAGCGACAACGTGTAGGAGATCTGACTCCGCTTCAGACCTGAGATGTCATTGGTTGCGACATCGATGATCTCTTGAGCCATCTGCTCAAGAGGATCTCTGCGGTCAAACTCGAAGGTGTGAAATGGTTTCTCCCGATTGTGCTGCGCGATGAACGCGTAAAGAGGACCCTCGGCCTTGACCTCGCCAATGGTGTTGTTCAGAAAACGCAGAATGCTGCGAAGCGCGCGCTCCTGTCCGGTGACCTGAGGATCGGACTCGTCGTCCTCTTCATCCTCTTCCATGATTTCAGGTTCGCCGCGTCCCCGGTTCATGGGGTAACGCTGCATCATGCGGTCATTTCGCATCGTTTTTCAGCGTACTTCCTCTTCTTCGTACAGGCTAGCGCTTTCGCGAAAGCCCTCGGAGGGATCCGGTACGTACGGCAGATCGTGTCGCGGATGCTTTCGCTCCCAAGGACTCGTGGTGTACGGGCTCGGCTCGTCGTAGGAAGGATCGCGCTTAGGGAGAAGATGATGGATCCTCGTGTAGCTGTCAGGGCTTGCCTCTCGGAGCGCCAAGGGCACAACTTCCTTGCGGAGAAACCCTTTGATCTCCTGGGCTTCTTTCACCATCTTGTAGGTGGAATAGATCCCATACCCAGCCAATCCGACGCCGGCAAGCGTGAGAAGGCTGATCCCCCACCAAGGGAACACTCCCGACTCAATAGGTTTGGTCGCAGGAAGCGGAGCGGGAAAGTTGAGGCGCGCCTGGGGATTCTCACGCTGTAGAGCCTGATACCAAGATCCGAGTTGCGCCTGATACTCATCGGCTTTGCGATCAAGAGTTCCGGTTCCGGTAAACAAGATCCTCGCTGTCGACTGATGCGCATCGAAAAACTTCTGCCAGTTG
>Ga0157375_10005535_pt1 | contig 10992 bp, 8 predicted proteins | sample M35metaG_FD_115311 | JGI IMG/M metagenome (GOLD analysis project Ga0157375, IMG submission 115311) | Miscanthus rhizosphere microbial communities from Kellogg Biological Station, Michigan, USA - M3-5 metaG | ecosystem: Host-associated > Plants > Roots > Rhizosphere > Soil | place: USA: Michigan...
AGTCTGCGCGCCGCCGTGCTGGCCGCGGGGGAGGGCGAACTCGTCGACGCGACCGCGTTGGCCTGCAGCAAGATCTCGCTGACGACCGGTCCCCTGATCGTTGCGCAGAACGCGGTCAAGGTCGACGGCCCGGGCGCCGACGCGCTGACGATCGAGGGCCCGGGCGCGAACGCTCTGTTGGAGCCAGGCCCGGTCTTCTTTCACAATGGCAGCGGCACGCTCGAGATCGACCACGTTACGATCACCCGCGGCAACAAATACCTGAACAGCGACACCATGCACGCCGGCGGTGGCTGCATCTCGTCCTCGGGAAATCTGGTGCTGACGCAAACGGTCGTGTCGGACTGCACGATGACGACCGGACTGCTCTCACGTTCGCGCGGCGGCGCGATCTATGCCAACGGCTACGTGACCCTGACACAGAGTCGCGTCATCGGCAACAGCGCGGACGGTGCGATCGACACCGGCGTTCCACTGCCTACGTACGGCGGCGCGATCTTCGCCAAGGGCTCGATCCACCTGGACCACAGCACGTTGTCCGGCAATCACGCGCTGATCGGCGGCGCGATCTATTCGGCATTCGATACGGGCGTCTACTCGAGCACGATTTCCGGCAACGACGCCGATCAGGGCGGCGCGATCGATTGCAGGTGCGCGCTGCAGATTTCCGACTCGACGATCGCGAACAACCACGCCCGGGTCGCCGGCGCCATTGAACTTCAGATATCGAATACCGCTGCGGCAAATCCCTTTTTCATTCGCAACAGCACGATCACCGGCAATACCAGCGACGGCGGGTTTTATTCGGCCGCGCTGGACCTGGAAGTACCGATCACCATTTCGAACTCCACGATCGCCTTCAACATCGCTCCCGACAACACGGCGACCGGCGCGGTGTACTCCATCGCTGACACGCTCACACTTCAAAGCACGATCATCGCCGAGAACTTTCCCGCCGACGTGGAAGTCGGTTTCTCCACGACGGTCCTGGGTGCGAACAACCTCAGTCCGGCGTCGCGTGCCACGATGCCTCAAGGCACGCTGACGGACTGCCCATTGCTCGGAACGCTGGCCTGGAACGGCGGGCCGACGCAGACGCTTGCGCTCCGGCACACGAGCCCGGCGATCAACGCCGGCAACAACCTGCTGCTATTGTCGACGGATCAGCGCGGTGCCGGCTTCCCGCGCGCATTTGGCGGAGTCGCCGACATCGGTGCCTGGGAGTGGCAGGGCAGCAACACCGACGACAGTGTGTTCCATTCCGGATTCGAACCCGGCCAGTGCCACGGCTAGGGCAATTTCCAGCAATTCGAAAAGGAGGGTTGCTGCGCCCAAAGCTCTCCCCTTCAAGGGGAGGGTTGGGTCGGGATGGTGTTGAAACTCCAGCCTTTCGTCTGCCAGCAAAGCAAGCCCGTCAGGACTGGCTACTGCCGGCCATCAACCCGAACCGGCGTTGGGCAAACAGCAGTTAATCGGGAGATGACGATGCCAAAGCTGCGTGAATTGCAATCGATTGCGCTTCGGCCCCTTGCCGCTGCGCTTGTGGTTTCGCTGGGCCTTGGGCCCTGTGAGGCGCTGGCAACCCAGTTCGTGACCAATTGCAACGACGCGGGTATGGGAAGTTTGCGCGCGGCCTTGCTGGCCGCGGGGGAGGGCGAACTCGTCGACGCGACCGCGTTGGTCTGCAGCAAGATTTCGCTGACGACGGGAATGCTGATCGCTGCGCAGAACGCGGTCAAGGTCGACGGTCCGGGCGCCGACAAGCTCACGATCGAAGGCGCGAACGACGCGGAAGCGCCTAGCCCGGTACTCTTGCACAGCGGCAGCGGCACGCTCGAGATCGACCACGTGACCGTCAGCCACGGCAACAAATACCTGAACAGCGACACCATGTATGTCGGCGGCGGCTGCATCTCGTCCTCGGGAAATCTGGTGCTGACGCAAGTGGTCGTGTCGCACTGCACGATGACGGCCGGACTGCTCTCACGTGCGCGCGGCGGCGCGATTTATGCCAACGGTTACGTGACCCTGACCCAGAGTCTCGTTACCGATAGCGGCGCGCATGGAGGCATTTCCAACGGCTTTGAGCAGTCCACTTACGGCGGAGCGATCTTTGCCAAGGGCTTGATCCGTCTGGACCGCAGCACGTTGTCCGGCAATCACGCCCAGTTCGGCGGCGCGATCTACTCGGCAGTCTATGCCAGCGTCCACTCGAGCACTATTTCCGGCAATGACGCAAATCTGGGCGGCGCCATCGGTTGCCCGTGCGGGCTGCAGATTTCCGACTCGACGATTGCGAACAACCACGCGCGGTACACGGGCGGTGCAATTAGACTTCAGGCGAATTACGCCGCGCCAAATGGCATGACAATCCGCAACAGCACCATCACCGGCAACACGAGCGATGGCCTCTTCTCGTCGGCCGCGCTGGACCTGGAAGCACCGACCGACATTTCGAACTCCACTATCGCCTTCAACATAGGTCCCGACAATTTGGTGACCGGGGCCGTGTACTCCACCGCCGACACCCTCGCACTTTTTAGCACGATCATCGCCGAGAACTTTCCCGCCGATGTGGACGTCAACCCCGATACGACCGTCCTGGGTGCGAACAACCTCAGCCCGGCGTCGCTCGCCACGATGCCTGAAGACACGTTGGTGGATTGCCCGTTGCTCGGATCGCTGGCCTGGAACGGCGGGCCGACGCAGACGCTTGCACTCCGACACACGAGTCCGGCGATCAACGCCGGCAGCAACCTGTACCTATTGGCGACGGATCAGCGAGGCACCGGTTTCCCGCGCGCATTTGGTGGACTCGCCGACATCGGCGCGTGGGAGTGGCAGGGCAGCGGCACCGATGACAGTGTCTTCCATTCGGGGTTCGAACCCGGCCAGTGCCACGGTTGAGGGACGAATTGGCAGCCATCCTGCCGAGCGCAGCGGACAGCGGACTCAAAGTGGCAGAGATACGACGAAGCTGTTCCGGTCCGTGGAAGTCGCAGCAATCTCCACGCCGCCGCGGTGATGCTCTGCGATTTGGCGAACCAGCGCTAAGCCGAGACCGGCGCCGACATTGTTGCTGCTCCCGCGACGACGGTAAAACGGCTCGAACAGACGCGCGCGCTCCGCGGCCGGAATTCCCGCACCCTGATCGCTGACGACGATCTGCGCCCGGCCGCCGGTGTTGGCGATGCGGACTTGCGTCGGCGGCTGGCCATGCCGCTGGGCATTCTCGAGCAGATTGCGCAGCAGGCGCCGCAGCAGGCGCGGGTTGCCATGCACGAGGGCCGATTCTCCATCGAGCTGCACGTCGCTGTAGCGCGCGCACTCTTCGGCAGCCAGCGCCAACAGGTCGACTTCCTCGCTCGCATCGACATCGGCGACCGCATCCAACCGGCTGGCCAGCAGGATCTCGTCGATCAGCAAGTCGAGTTCGGCGATGTCCTGATCCAGGCCGGCCTTGCGTTTGGGATCGGCCGATTCCTTGATCAACTCGGTGGCCATGCGAATGCGCGCCAGCGGCGTGCGCAACTCGTGCGACGCGTTCGCGAGCAGGGTCTTGTGCGCGCCGACCAGTGCCTCGATGCGTTCGGCCGCGCGATTGAAGCTGGCTGCCAGACCTGCGACCTCATCGTGGCCTTCGACCGGCACGCGCGCCGACAGATCGCCGGCGCCGAGCGACTCCACGGCGCGCGGCAGCCGCTCCAGACGCTTCGTCAGACGGCGCGCGAGCGGATAGGCGACGGCTCCCACGACAAGCGCCAGCAACAGAAATGCGAGGATCACGGCGTAGATCGAATGGCCGACGATTTCGCGGCCGCCAAGATGCCAGAAGACGCCGGAAATCAGCGCAAAGACGACAAGACTGCCGAGCAGGGCGAGATGAAAACTGACATGCATGCGCGACACGGTCAGTCCTGCGCCTTTGCAAATACGTAGCCGGCGCCGCGCAGCGTGATGATGCGCCTCGGCTGCTTCGGATCGTCTTCGATCGCCGCGCGGATGCGCGAAATGTGCACGTCGATCGAGCGATCGAACGCTTCGAGCTGTTCGCCCTTGACCAGGTCCATCAGCGTCTCGCGCGACAAGACCCTTCCGGCATGTTTTGCGAACGCGACGAGCAACTCGTACTGGTACGAAGTGATCGACTTCTGCTCGCCGTCGATCGACAACACCCGCGCAGCGCAGTCGATTTCCAGACGACCAAAGCGCAATACGCGCCCGCTCGGGCCGCCCGCACCACGGCGGCGCATGATTGCGCGCAGGCGGGCCAGCAATTCACGCGGTTCGAACGGCTTTGGAAGGTAGTCGTCCGCGCCGAGTTCCAGGCCGACGATGCGGTCGGTGGCGTCGCCGCGCGCGGTCAGCATCAGCAGCGGCGTGTCGGACTTCGCGCGCAACTGCCGGCACACGTCAAGGCCGTCCATGTCCGGCAGCATCAGGTCCAGAATAACGGCGTCGTACGGTGATTCCGCGAGCCGTTCCATCGCCGCCGCGCCGAACGGCGCCAGCACGACACGAAAACCCGCTCCGCCGAGATATTCGCAAAGCATCTCGGCGAGGCGGGCGTCGTCTTCGACTAGCAGGATCCGCTCGGTCACTGGGGCGGGACTGTGAGCGTTGCCGAACCCGATGGCAAGACCCGGCTCAGCCCTGGGTCGCGCCCAGGTGCGCGGCGAGCTTTTCGGCAAGTGCCTTGCGCTGCGCAGGCGTCAGCACGCCGGCGGTATCCGCGAGCAGTTGCACGAGTTCCTTCGAAGCCTGGTCGAGAACGTTCAACTGCGCCACGCGTGCGTTCTCCAGAGCGGCGCGATCGATCGTGTCAGCCGAGAGGAGCGTCAGCATCTGCGCATGTTCCGTATGGAACTGGCCGTGCAGTTGCAACAGGTCGGTTGCCGTAGCCTGTACGAGCGGAGCGATTTGCGCCTGCTGCGCGGGCGTCGCGCTGGTTTCCAAGTAGATGTGCTGCAACATCTGGTCGACGTGGGCCGCCACGTCCGCCGGGGTGGCGTTTGCCATTTGCGCGTGGTGCCCGCCGTGATGAAAGCCGCCGGTCGAGGCGTTCTGCGCGACCGCGCCCACTGTGAGGGCGATGCCGCCGAGCACCGCAGCCACGATGGTGGCCTTGCGGCCGGTGCGGCCAATGCGCGAAACGATGTGAGTGGTGGAAGGTGAGTTGTGCATGATTGATCCTTGAGTCGATTCGGGGGAGATCCCCACGCGCAGTCTGAAACGAGGATGTCAGCGGGATTTGTCGCGTCGGTAAAGTTGTGTAAAGCGCAGGCGCAAGAAAGGGGCCTTTCGGCCCCTTGGGTTTGACACCTGGTTGGTTCGACGTTGCTGCGCGCTTTGATCGCGTGGGACGCAGCATTCAGCCCTTCGCCGCGGCCTTCATCCTCGTCGGAAGGCGCCATCCGGGACGCGCGAAGTGGCAGGTGTAGCCGGTAGGGTAGTTTTGCAGGTAGTCCTGGTGCTCGGGCTCGGCTTCCCAGAACGCGCCTGCCGGTTCCACTTCGGTGACGACTTTCCCGGGCCACAGGCCGGACGCATCGACGTCGGCGATCGTATCTTCGGCGATCTGTTCCTGTTCGGGCGACGTGTAGTAGAGCGCCGAGCGATAACTCATGCCCAGGTCGTTGCCCTGGCGGTTTTTCGTGGTCGGATCGTGAATCTGGAAAAAGAATTCGAGCAGCTCCCGGTAGCTCAGCCTGGCTGGATCGAATATCACTTCGATCGCTTCGGCGTGCGTGCCGTGATTGCGGTAGGTCGCGTTGGCGACGTCGCCACCCGAGTAGCCGACGCGCGTCGACAGCACGCCGCGCATGTTGCGAATCAGTTCCTGCATTCCCCAGAAGCAGCCGCCGGCCAGGATCGCCCGCTCGGAATTTGCTGCACCATCGGTAGTCATCGGATCTCCTCACACTTTTCAAGGTTCGCGCCGAACGGGTGAGATTGGGGCAAAAATGTCCCCGTTCAAGCACTGGCGCGGAAGGCGGCCCTGACTCCGCTCGTGCGTTTCGTTGTCCGCTGTCCGCGCCGCGGTCGAACCTATAGCCGCGCGAATTCCTTGCCCTTGTTCATTCCGACAAAGCCGTTGAACACTTCGTTGACCGCGTCCCAGGACTTCAGCTTGCGCATGTTGCCGAGCCAGCGCTGGATGTTCGGATAGGCAGCGAAGTTGCAGCCGACGAGTTCGCCGATCGACACGATGGACGAGCCGAAGTAGTCGGCAATCGTGAGTTCGTTGCCGCACAGATACGCATTGTCCGGGCCGATCCAGCGGTCGTTGAGAATCTGCAGCCACTTGCGCGCGCCCTGCTGACCCCAGTCGATCGTGCCGGCATGGGCCTCGTCGCTGCGGCGCTTGTGGTGCGGGAACAATTGCGGATACACCAGTCCGTAACCGAAATCGCGATAGAACTGCGTGTTGAACCAGTCCATGACTTCGTTGACGCGCGCGCGCTTCTTCAAATCCTTCGGATAACACGCCAGGTCGTATTTATCGGCCAGATACTTCAGGATCGCCGAGCTCTCGGTCAGGCGGAAACCGTCGTCGTCCAGCATCGGCACGAGGCGGCTCGGATTGAGCGAAGCATACGGTTCCTGGTGGTGCGCGCCGGTCGTGAGGTCCACGAGTTCCTCGTCGCAGGCAATCGAGTTCTCGGCGATCAGCAGCCGCACGGGGCGGGCCGCGGTCGATACCGGATGCATGTAGAGTTTCATGTCAGGAGTGTCCGTGTTCGTGGCGGGGTTTCCGATTCTGACACAGCTGCGGTGTCGGTTCAGCAGCCGCGCGCGAACGCGCTTCCGTCAGTGCCCGGAGCGCTGTGAAAATTCGACTACGGAAAATGATTCCGGGAATTCGCCCCGTCGATTCGCTTGCTTGTCCGCTTGCAAGGGCGTCCAGGGTTGCGCCTGTGCGAATGCTTCCTTCGGCAAGTAAGCCCCCAATTGCTTGAAAGCCGCGAATGCGTAAGGCAGGCCTTCCGCATCGAGCGGCGAATTGTTGTTGCTGACATGAAAGTGCAGATGCGGACCGGTCGACTCGCCGGTGTAACCGAGCAAGGCGATCACTTGGCCGCTTTTTACGCGGTCGCCGGGTTTGACTTTCAGGCTGCCGGGTTGCAGGTGCTCATAAAACGCATAGTGTTGCCCATCGAGATCGAGGGCGACATAGTTGCCGCTTGCGTCTTCCAGCGCTGTTCTTGCCGGAGTTTGCGACACGGTTTTGTTCTCGGCGATGTCGTCGCGTGTGGCAGCCACGACGGCGTCGCCAACGGCGAGTACTTCGGCTCCGTAACCGTGCCAATCGGTAACCTTGGACCCGTCGCCGTCGAAATATTTGCCGGTCTTGTCGACTTTGATCCAGTCGATCGCAAAACGGCCGGGTACATGCACCTTGCCATTGACGGTGTACAACGCGCGCCGGTGCCCGCGCTCCCATGACGAATCGTAGACCGCGATCCATGGGCCGCCGCGAAGCGGGGGACCCAACAGCGCAAGCGTCTGATCCGTTGCCTGGAAGCGGCCGCCTTCCACCGTTACGACTTCCTGTGTCGAGGAAGTGACGTATTCCAGTTTGTGCGTCAGTTCCGGCGGCCTCGTGCCGGTTTCCTGATACGGGACGTTCAGATAAACCAGCACGTGCGCACCGGCGGGAACCACGCGTTTGCTCGACTCGCCGCCGATCGGGTGGTCGGCCCTGCCGATCAACCGGCTTAGCTCTTCCCGTTTGAATTGCGCCAGGATCGATCCCGAGGCGGCATTCACGACGGACAGACGCGTCAGTTCGAGGCTCTCCGCCGCAAAGTTCGCCAGGCGCAGTTCGTAGACGAGTTGCGTTCCGTCGGCGGTCCGGACCGGCACCGGATTCCAGAGCACTTCGATGTCGAACGACTGCCGCAATGCCGCCGCGGGCGCGAGCATGACAAATGCAGCGAGCAGGAAAACAGCAATCCTTGCAAAAAGGATGGGGCGAGCGGAGTTGCGTGGCGCGTTCGCGCAGAGCCGCATGCTGCCGGCGCTGCACACGAGTCGCCGGCCGGAGCCTCGTCTGGCCGTTTCACTATTTCGCAATTCGCGCTGCATTCCTTCCGCTCGAACCGCTGATCCCGCCGCCGCCGTGCACGCCGCTGCCGCACAGGTACAGCCCTTCGATCGGCGTCTTGTGGTTCGACCAGCCCGGCAACGGACGCATGAAGAACATCTGGTCGAGGATCAGCTGGCCGTGGTTGAGATCGCCTTCGCTCAGGCCGTAGGTCGCTTCGAGATCGCGCGGTGTGATCGTGTGCACGTGCTTGATCGATGATTTGAAGGCCGGCGCGTACTGGGCAAGCGTATCGATCGCGCGCTGCTGTACGACGGCGCCGGCGTCGTCCCAGCTCGCATGCCGCAATGTATACGGCGCGAACTGGAAGTGGATTGAAACCACCGCCCCGTTGCTTGTTGTTTCGAGATACGGCGCCGCGGAAATCTCGCCGTACTTGGCGGCATCGTAGGCGCGTTCGAGGTACTTGACCGTCTGCGCGACGACGAGCGTGCCGGCCGGCAGGCCGTGGCGCCCGTCGGTTTCGACATGAACCTTGGCGACGCTACCGCGCAGCTTGATCGACTGCGCCTGCCACGCGAACTCGGGCGGCAGTTCCGCCGCGCCGACGAGGCCGAGCAGCGTATGCCGCGGATCAGCGGCCGAGAGCACGACGCCGGCGGAAATCTCCTCGCCGGTGGCCAGGCGCACGCCGGTCGCACGCTGCCTGTCGACGAGAATCTGTTGCACGCCGGCCGATGTGCGGACTTCGCCGCCGCGTGCCTTGAGCCCCGCGGCCAGTGCCTCGGTGATCCTGCCGACGCCGCCGGGCACGGGACGGTGGGCCAGACCGCCGCGATTGAGCCAGTTGTGCATCAGCGTGTAGCCGGTGCCGGCCGACATTGCGCCGAGCGTGACGCCGTGGATTGCCAGCGCCGAGACGGCGCCACGCAGCGTTTCCGATTCGAACCAGTTGTCGGTGAATTCCTCGACCGACATCGACATCGCGCGCACGACCCGGAACATGTCCTTGCCGCCGAGGCGGCGCAGCTTCCACAGCAGCTTCGCCAGGGGCAGGCCTTCCTCGACGGCCCTGAAGTGCGGCAAGCGCGGCATCGGTGTCAGGTAGGCCGCGTCGAGGAATGCGGCGGCGCGATCCATGAAGCCGATGAATTCGGGCCAGCGCGCCGCATCGCGCGCGGAGAACCTGCGAATCGAGTCGGCATTCGGCGCGGCCGATGAAGATGTATACAGTTCCAGCATCGCGCCATCGCCGAGCAGCGATGCATAGGCCGGGGCAGGGCTGTCTTCGAATGCGGCACCGCTCAGTCCCAGGTCGCGCACGATGTCCGGCCGCAATCGCCCGCTGGCATGCAGGCTGTCGGCCAGCAAACCGTCGCCGAACGATTCGGTCACGAGTTGGCCGCCAGCGATATCGCGGCGCTCGAGAACGAGCACCTTCTTGCCCGCCTTGGCCAGATAGTTTGCGGCAACGAGCCCGTTGTGGCCTGCGCCGATGACGATTGCGTCATATTTGCTGTTGCTCATGGTCAGGCGCCGTCCTTCAGCACGGCTTCGGCCGCCATCTTGCCGGCAGCGCCCATTACGCCGCCGCCCGGATGTGCGCCCGACGCGCCAAAGTAGTAGCCCGGCAGCGGCGTGCGGAAGTCGGCCCATTGCGGCGCCGGTCGGAAGAAGAACAGCTGGTGCAGCAGCAGTTCGCCGTGGAAGATGTTGCCGCCGGTGATGCCGGCGATGCGCTCGATGTCCTTCGGCGTGATGACCTGCTTGCCGACGATGCACTGGCGGATGTTCGGCGCGTACTTCTCGATCGTCGAGATTACTGTTTCGCCGAACGAGTCGCGCTTGGCGTCGTCCCAGCCGCCTTCGATGTCGTACGGCGCGTATTGCACGAAGCACGACATCACGTGATGCCCTGGCGGCGCCATGTCGCGGTCGATCATCGACGGGATGATCATGTCGATGTACGGATTCTTCGAGAACGCGCCATACTTGGCTTCGTCGTATGCGCGTTCGATGTAGTCGATGCTCGGGCTGATCGAGATTGCGCCGCGATGGAGCGGCCCTTCGCCTGGCAGGCAGGTGAAATCAGGCAGTGCGTTGAGCGCGATATTCACCTTGCCGGAAGACCCACGCACGCGAAAGTTCTTTATCGCCTGCGTGAATTCATCCGGGAAGTGTTTGCTCTCGACGAATTGCAGGAACGTGCGCTTCGGGTCAGCCGCAGACATCACGGTCTTCGCGTGCAACTCATCGCCGTTGGCCAACGCCACGCCGGCCGCGCGGCCACCCTCGACGATGACCTGCTGCACAGTCGCATTCGTGCGCACTTCGACGCCGAGCGCCTGCGCAGAACGCGCGATTGCCGCCGAGACTCCGCCGGTTCCGTTCTTGGCAAAACCCCAGGCGCGGAAAGCACCGTCGATCTCTCCCATGTAGTGATGCAGCAGCACGTATGCCGTGCCCGGCGAACGCGGACCCAGAAATGTGCCGATGATGCCGCTGGCCGACTTCGTGCCTTTGAGCGGATCGAACTCGAACCACTCATCGAGCAGGTCGGCGGACGATTGCGTCACCAGTTTGGCGATGCGATACAGCTCCTTCTCGGTCAGGCTGCGCGCGTACTTGCCGAGCTTGAGCAAGCCCAGCAGGTCGCGCGGGCTCAATGACGAAGGATCGGGCGGCACCATCGAGATGATCGGCTTGATCGCCTTCGCCGCTCGCGCCATGACGCGCGAATATTCGTCGTACGCTTCGGCGTCGCGCGGCGAGTGCCGGTAGACCTCCTGGCGCGTGAGATCGTGATCGTCCCAGCCAGCCAGGTAGTCGCCGTTCTCGAACGGCGTGACCGTGCTCGGCAGGGGCAGGATCTTCAGCCCATGCTTCGGCAGTTCGAGGTCGCGGATGATCTCCGGCCGCAGCAGGCTGACGACATACGAGAACTC
>Ga0157375_10005536_pt1 | contig 10991 bp, 9 predicted proteins | sample M35metaG_FD_115311 | JGI IMG/M metagenome (GOLD analysis project Ga0157375, IMG submission 115311) | Miscanthus rhizosphere microbial communities from Kellogg Biological Station, Michigan, USA - M3-5 metaG | ecosystem: Host-associated > Plants > Roots > Rhizosphere > Soil | place: USA: Michigan...
AGCCCGTCATTGATGTGTGGAACGGCGCGCTCAAGGATAACATAGGATGCATAGTCAATGAACCAATTCTCATACATCCCGTTGATGTGGAGGATGTTCGTTTTCTCACGGTGCTGATTTACCTCTTGCGGTACTTCAGCTTTAGCTGCTTCAGTTTTTTTCTTAGCCATTATCTTTCCTATGCGATTTCTGGTTCTATGATGTCTTTCTCAATCCTGAGTTTGCCGATGATGAAGTCCTGCCGCTCTGGTGTATTTTTTCCCATGTAATAATCCAGGAGTTTGTGGAGTGTTTCATCCTGGCTGATGAGCACGGGTTCGAGGCGTATATTTTTTCCTATGAAGCCGCTGAATTCATCAGGAGAAATTTCTCCGAGTCCTTTGAATCGTGTGATCTCCGGTTTCGGTCCCAGCTTGCTGATGGCATTCCTCCGCTCCAAATCGCTGTAACAATAAATAGTTTCTTTTTTATTTCTCACCCTGAATAAAGGTGTTTGTAAAATAAACACGTGACCTGCTTTTACCAATTCTGGAAAAAACTGGAGAAAGAAAGTCATCAACAAGAGGCGGATATGCATTCCGTCAACATCAGCATCTGTTGCGATAACAATTTTATTATAGCGCAATTCCTCCAGCCCGTCTTCGATGTTCAGCGCATTTTGCAAAAGGTTGAATTCTTCATTCTCATAAACCACTTTTTTGGTCAGCCCGTAGCAATTCAACGGTTTTCCTTTCAATGAAAAGACAGCCTGCGTATTCACATCACGCGCTTTTGTGATGGACCCGCTTGCCGAATCGCCCTCAGTAATAAATATTGTTGACTCCTGTCGTTCGATGTGTTTCGAATTGAGGTGTGCGCGGCAATCACGCAGTTTTTTATTGTGCAGGTTGGCTTTCTTCGCGCGCTCATTGGCCAGCTTTTTAATTCCTGCAATGTCCTTTCGCTCCCGCTCACTCTGCTGAATTTTTTTCAGAATAGCGTCCGCCACAACTGGGTGCTTGTGGAGGTAATTGTCAAGTTCAGATTTTACAAAATCGTTTATCCAGCTCCTGATCTGCGGACCGTCAGGCGCAGTGGTTAAAGATCCCAACTTTGTTTTCGTTTGAGATTCGAACACAGGTTCCTGTATCCTCACGCTGATGGCAGCCACAATACTTGTGCGTACATCACTGGGATCGAATTCTTTCTTAAAAAATTCACGGATCGTTTTTACGATAGCTTCCCTGAAAGCCGCCTGGTGCGTGCCGCCCTGCGTAGTATGCTGACCGTTTACGAATGAATAATAATCTTCTCCGTAGGCAGTGGTGTGCGTAAATGCAATTTCAATGTCATCGCCTTTTAAATGGATGACGTCATATAATTTTTCATCGCTGATGTTCCTTTCAAGCAAATCGCTCAATCCCCTTTCAGAGAAAAACTTTTCTCCGTTGAAATAAATGGAAAGCCCTTTATTCAGGTAGACGTAGTTCCATAACATGTTCTGCACGTATTCTGCGTTGTAGCGGTAATTCATAAATACAGAATCGTCAGGAATGAAACTGAAGAAAGTCCCATTCTTCTCGCTGCAGGATTTCTCTTTTTCGTTGAGCGTAATATTTCCTTTCTTGAATTCAGCAATTTTTGTTTTGCCTTCCCGTATCGACTGAACCCGGAAATAATTCGAGAGTGCATTGACGGCTTTTGTACCCACCCCATTCAGTCCAACACTTTTTTGAAATGCTTTGCTGTCGTATTTACCGCCAGTATTGATTTTGCTGACACATTCGATCACCTTCCCCAGCGGAATGCCACGGCCATAATCGCGAACTTCAACCTTCCCGTCCTGGATATTGATTTCAATATGCTTCCCATATCCCATTACGAATTCATCAATGGAGTTGTCAATGGTTTCCTTGAGCAAAACATAAATGCCATCATCCTTCGATGAGCCATCACCCAATTTTCCAATGTACATCCCCGGACGCGTACGGATATGTTCCTTCCAGTCCAGTGATTTAATGCTGTCTTCTGTGTACCCGTGCTCGGGAATATTTTTAGTTGCCATTCTTAAACGATATCGTTAGCATTTCCATGAACCGGAAATGCGCTGAAAGGTAAATGTAGATTGATTTATACAAGGGCTATTTTTCAAGTCGGGTAAATATTCACATGGTTTTGTTAATGGATGACTCCAGCATAGCAAAGACATGTGCTTCATCTGATTCAATTTCAAGGCATTTCAACCTTGACGTATGCCCCTTTTTCAACTTGATTTTTGATTTTGAGATTTTCAGTATTTCTGATAAAAATTCAACCAGGTGCTCATTTGCTTTTCCATCAACGGAAGGCGCTTTTAGACGTATTTGCCAGCTATCTTCTACCTTTTCTACCCTGTCGAAACGTTGATTGGGCTTGACTTTCAGGTAAATGAGCATATTGGTGCGAAGATAACTAAAGTGCGATTCTCTTCGCCACTTCGCTTTTCAGTTCAGGAAAAAAAATTTTGAAGTCAGTTTCCAGTCCTTCATAGTTTTCCTGCAGGTCTTTCACCGCTTCATTCATCCTGTTTTCGTATTTCACCCTTCCTGAGAGCCCAGTCAGCGCTCGGCCTATTCCATCAACGGTTGCATAGTTCAACAACCAGTTTCGCTCGATCATAAATGGCAGAAAATAATGCACATCAGCAGGAAGGTTTTTCCAGTTGGCCTGCAGGATTGCATAGGTCTGCTGGGAAAAAAGCTGGAGCGGAACTTCTGAATAAGATGAAAAATTTGCAGCCAGGAAATGATCATATAATATGTCCACCACCACACCGGAATATTTTTCCTGCCTGTCGTGTACCCGCCTGATGCTGTTCAGCACGACTTCGTGATGATCAGTATAGTGATCAATGAAACGGTGTAATTCAATTCCTCTCCTGATCTCGTCTGGATAATCATCCTTCTTTTTTCCCTTCACAAAATCAGCAATGAAGTTGCCTATCATTAACTGCTCATTGCCGCCGGATAAATAAATATGTGCTAGAAAATTCATTCAACTCATTCCGATAATTGTGGAATTAAGGAACGAAATTACGAATTGGTGACGTATGGATACGGAAATCCCGATTACATACAAACACCAGTATAGAATTTATGAAAACAGTCAACTATATATTCTGTCTTAGCCATGAATGCTTTCCTTCTTCCCATACCTGGCGATGATCGTAGTTTCAAAATCTATGAACTCCTGCCAGCGCTGGTCAACATCATTGCCGTTAGAATATTTCCTGGCGAAGCTGATGAAAGTAGTGTAATGCCCGGCTTCACTTACCATCAGCTCATGGTAAAATTTTTTGAGGTCCTGGTCAGGTATGTTTTCTGAAAGTACTTTAAACCGCTCGCAGCTTCTCGCCTCCACCATGGCGCCGAATAAAAGCCGGTCAACCAAATTGATTTCACGGCTATGCCCTTTCCGCATAAAAGCATTTAATTCGCCTACATAATCGTCCTTGCGCTCGCGCCCAAACTTCAGTCCGCGTGCTTTTATTTTTTCATGCACCATCTGGAAATGCAACAACTCTTCTTTCGCGATTTCCAGCATGGCATCTACGAGGTCCGTTTTCTCAGGATTTTGGATCACCAAACCAATTGCATTCGTTGCTGCCTTCTGCTCGCACCACGCATGATCCGTAAGAATCTCTTCAATATTTTCCGCAACAATATTCACCCACCTCGGATCCGTGGCCAATTTCAGTCCTAACATTTTAATTAATTTTTATTTCTCCATCACATCACGAACCGAAAACGGAAAGGCGAATCAGGCATTGCGCCCCGGAATCGGGATCAAATATCTTTGTTACACTTTATACGAAAAAGTTTTCGAAGTTAAAAATAAAATGTAAGAGTTCCGGTGGAAAAAATGTTTGAGATAAACATGGCCTGCAACTTTTCGCATACTACATTTGTAATACGATCATGATGGTTGTATATGAAGATAAACTGAGTTTGGAAGTCACGAAGGACTTCAGGCAGCTTGTGAATATCACGGTGGCTGCAGGTAAATTCATTATGGACCATCCCCAGTATGAATTGATCCGCGAAGCGATGCGGCTCCAACTGCTTGAAGACGCAGCACTGGAAGATTTTGAAATCCATAACTCGCAATTCGAAAGGGGCGAACTCATCACTTTCGATTTTGAAGAAGTATTTTTTTTCTATTCCCTCCTTGAACTGGTATGCAGGATTTTTCTCTGCGAAATCGGTGACGACTTAAAAGTAATGGCTGTTCAAAGCGGTTCCGTTTCAGAAGCAGAATTTTACCGCCTCCGCGGCATTTACCTCAAACAAGCCGAAGATTTCCTGCACAATATCCACGATTTGTATGCTACGAATGAATCATTCAACCACCTACATCACAAGCTGGAGCAGCTGAATGCGCTAGCGTGATTTTTTCAGGTTTACAATAGTCATTCACCATCGTAAAATGCAAAGTGATTTGTTTTGGAAACGTTCATTCGCTGTTTCTCAATACTCATATCTGATATCTCACATCCAGGTTCTATCTGCTAAACCCTTTCAGCCCAAAAGGTATCCTGATTTTAATAGAAACATCCCTGCCCATGTCCCTGATATTCAGCGGCGCATTTCTTACGAGAGATAAATGACTCATGTAAGGGGTATTCAGAAGATTCGTTACAGCAAGGTTCACATCTACCAGTTGGTGCGCAAAAGGCAATTGCAACCCGATGCGCACATCGAAAAGCGTATATGCCTCAGAAGGAAATTCAAACTCCGCAACATTTTCCTGCGCAGCATAATTGCCGGCAGCAAATGTGAAATAAGGATTGTAAAACCACTTCAGCCTTTTTGCACGCAACGTCAACTCACCTGTTAATTTATTCGCAGGGATGTAAGGAACATTTCCGCCTTCATCAAGCTCGCCTTTCATCGTGGCATAACTAACCCTGACGTCCAGCCATTTCACCATGGAAGGGTGAATATCAATGGTAGCTTCTCCACCGCTTAGCGTGGCATCGTTCTGCACGTAATCATAAACATCAAGTATTGTTTGCAATGAATCGGTTACGGTGTCTTTCAAACCTGTATTCTGAAGGTAGATGTAATCTTTGATCTTATTGTAAAATCCCGACAAGCCGACATCAACTGATTTGGATTCCCACATAATTCCCAAATCACCTTCTGCATTTTGCTCCACATTAAATGCTGTATTTCCCCTCTCAAAACGAAATGCACCTTCGTGTTTGCCCCACGTGCCCAACTGGGCATAATTGGGCGCAGTAAAACCTGTAGCTCCATTCAGCTTGATCGTCAAATCTTCAATCGGATGATAGGCAATGCCCAATGATCCATTCACAGGTGAATATTCTTTTTCCAATTCTATTTCCGGCTTTGTTCCAATCGTATGCACAGGTTCATTTTCTTCTCCTGCCGGCTCATACGATTCCAGTTCCATTGCCCGCATATCATAGCGCAATCCCGCCAGCACATTGAATTTGCCGATGTCATACCGGAGCAATGCATATCCCGCAACATCACTGATTGATTTTGCATCCGGGACAAGAGATTCCAAACCATAGTTTTCATTTGTCTGGAACAATCCCTGGGAGCCAATTACCACTCCGAATTTTTTTTCAGGGTTGGAAGTCCATTTCAGATCATAAGTAATCGTGGTGAGTTTTAATCCGAACGCCAGTTCCTTGTCTTTCTTGTCGTTGGTAGATTCAATCGGTTCATATTCTTTCCTGTCATTGTATTGATATGCAAGATTGATATTGACTTTTGATTTCCCGGTAATGATGGTATTCTCAGAGGAGATCACATTTGAACTTACATCCTGGTAAGGCGCTTCGAATTCCCGGGAATGTTGTTCCTCTGTGTCTTCAGCACCTGTCATGTTTGTATTATCGCCTTCATCCTCAATAATTCCTGTCGATTGGTGATAATAAGCATAGGAAAGTTTGCTCACACCCCACTTCTTGCTCAGGCCGAAAATTCCTTTCACACTTTCATTGCCCCATTTGCTGTTATGTGCAAACTCTTTTTCTTCCGTGTTCTTTTTAACTTCTTTCTCTTTTTCACCCTGGATATAACTGGTATGCGACATGATTCCTGCTCGAACAGAATAAAAAAATCCTTTTGCCGATGTTCCCTTCAACCCGGCTTCGCCTTCAAGGCCGAGGGTATTGGAATGCAACCCCAAGCCAACATCGCCGAGAACCGTTCCTGCTGCCGCCGGTTTCTGATCCACAAAAATCAATGCGCCTCCCATGGCATCAGCGCCATAAGCCAATGCAGCCGGTCCCTTGACAATTTCAACTTTGTCAACGCCATTTTCAGAAACACCGATATCATGCCTGTCGTCCCAACTTTGATCATCGATGCGTGTCCCGAATTCCTGCACCAGTATCCTGTTGAATGACAGCCCGCGAATCACTGGCTTCCCGATGCCGTTGCCAACTGAAATCCTGTCGACCCCAGGTTGCAAAGCCAAACCCTGCATCAATGTTGTCGCACCACTTTCGCGGTATTCACGCAGCTCGACAGTGTTCACAGTATAAGGTAAATTATCAGGAAGTGCTGCGCTGTTTGAAGTCACAATTACTTCTTCCAATTCCATCATGCTGGGTAGGATCCGCACGTTGAGTACCAAGGCCGAATCATTTGTGCTGATGGTTTGAATAATTGTTTTGTATCCGGGTTTGCTGAACTGGATATGCACGTTTCCTTTCCCGGTATTTCTCAGGATGAATGTTCCGCCAGCTTTTGTTTCATCGTATTTCTGAAATTCAGGAATGTAAACGGCCACGCCTGATACTGCCGAATCCCTGTTATCAGTCACAATTCCGCTGACAGAATTTTGTGAAAATGCATCTAAGGAGTAAGCGAATAACAGAACTGCGTAAATTATATTTTTCATTTTGCATGATTATTATTTGTGAATACAAGCCATGGTCTATGGTGAATTCATGGGTGATTTAAAAAATAAAAAAAGGAAATGTGCGTCAGTGACGCATTGCATCATGCAATATCGGGCGGGACGAAAAAAGAATTCACCAGTGCGGACAAGCAATGTGGTGGCGAAGAAAATGTTTTCAAATCATTTATTGAAAGTGATGGAGTCAATGAACTGATTTCATTCACCTGTTCGAACACAGAAAGTTTCACAATTTTCTGGGATGAAGATTTTGATGTTAAAGTATTTCCAAAGACATCCTGTGTCTTCAGGTCAAAAGAGGCGTTCAGGTTTTCTTCGGCCCCATCTGCCTCGCAATACAATACAATGTCATCACCCCTTTTTGTTTTGAATTTTATATCAAACAATTTTCCATTGTGAATGATTTCGTGATTATTTACAAAAAAAGTTTTGCCGTCAGAACCTGCATCAGCATTTGAAAGTACAATAACTTCAAGCGCATCTGCATCGGGACGGTTATTCAATTGCCTGGATTCATGCGAATTCAGCTTCAACAAAAACATCCACTGCCAGCCAATGATGCTGAACATGAAAACAAGAAGCAGCGCAAGTGTTAAAAACCTTTTCATCCGATTTGACAAATATATAGGAAAAGCTGAATCCTGAAAAAATGTTGATTAGGAGTCTGAAAATGGGATCAATTTGTGTAGCGCCTTTATTTCCTCACCATTATTTTTTCAGATGCAACCACTCTTCCATCTGTTTTCAATGTAACAACATACGTTCCATTCGCCCTGCCATAAGTATCCCATTCAATCTGATCCTGGTGAGAAAAGACTGGCGTCATGAAAACAATTTTTCCAGTGATGTCTGTAATGGTGATCAAAGAATTTTTATAAGCAGGGACTTTGAAACTGATCGTGCAATGATCACCGGACGGGTTGGGCGCAACACCCAGCAAATTATTTTTTACTGCAGCAGAAAAAACTCCAGTAGTAATATCATGCACGGCTAAAACATACTCTCCTGTTTTCAATGTATCTACCACCAGCCATCCTTTTTTATCGAGGTGTGATCCGTTGAAATTGATGGTATATCCATTCACCAATTCCCAATTCATTCCGGCATGCGGCCTGTAATAAATGAGCAGGCTGTCTTCTTTTGCTCCATTGCTCAGCAAGGTATTGTCAAGGTAACCCGTTGTAAAATTAACCGTCCCGTCATAACCGAAGCTTCCCTTGGCAAGAAAGCCGGGAGCAAAAATCCCTTCCACTTTATAATAGTGATAATCGCTTAACCGTATAGCGCCCGGAGCAATAATAAAAGGATCAGGAGTCACATAATTATTGATCAGGCGCACCGTTGAATTGCCGCTGCCCAGGTTTGTCACCTGGATTTTAGAATAAGTCTCCGGAAAATTATAAGTAATGGTATCTGTTACCTGGACCGTATAATCAAGTGATGCATCTGTAAGTTTATCGTTCCTGTCAATCCCCACCCATACAGGTGCAAACGGCAGTGTGAACTGGAATGAATTTGTAATTGCATTTACAGTCGAAGCAATAAGCGTATCGTGTGCATCATCCGTAAAATTAAATTCCACCGGCAATGCAAACGACAGGTTATTCCCCTTCATTTTTTCTCTGGTAAATACATCAACGTCAAAATTATTTCCATTCGGTGTCACAGTAAATGAATCTACCGACACATGCGGAAATCCCTGTTTACCCACCATCGTTGCAAAATAATCCGTCATCGATATTCCGGAAGAAGCCGCAAGTTCATCACGGAGATCATCGCTCGAAACATCACTATAAGCATGGTTGGCGAGGTAAGCCTGGACTGCAGGAAAAAATAAACTGTCGCCCATAAACCTGCGGATGGAATGCACAAGGTTTCCGCCTTTTTGGTAAACAGTATAACCATAAGTCTTTGCGTGAGGCACTGCATTGAGGGCATAATATCCGCCGTCCTGTATTGAATTATACATGAGGACGTGCCTGTGCAGCGACCTTCGTGCATTGTCATAAGCAGCACTTCCATAAATAAATTCGGTGAAGAAATTTTCATTGTAAGTAGCCCAGCCTTCATTTAGCCACATGTCCTGTTCTGTACGGCACGTCACCAGATCCCCAAACCACATGTGTGAAAGCTCATGCGCCATGATTCCTGATTCATAAGTAATCGAACCATCAACAAAAGCTTTTCCAACGTGAATGCTTGTTGCATGCTCCATGGCACCGGAATTAAACGGAACCATCACATACCCGATCTTGTCCCATGGATAAGTTCCCCATGCCCTGATGTCGTTCATCACCGCAGAATCAAGATGGCGGAATGAACTCAATGTATTTGCTGAATCACCAGGCAATACCGCCAGCTCCACAGGAATGCCCTGGTAGTTTTTATGTATCGTATAAAACGGAGCCACTGCAATTGCAGCCAGGTAAGTTGGAATTGTCTGGTTGATCGCCCAGCTCCACGTCACCGTGCCATTGGGATTTGTCACCTGCGATTGCAACAACCCGTTGCAGAAAGCTTTGTACCCGGTGGCAGTGGTTATATGGAATTCATACGTAGCCCTGTCCGTAAATTCATCCACGCAGGGAAACCAGGTCTTGGCAAACGTATGCGGGTTGGCATCAAATCCCACCCCGATGTTGTATGCATATACACCTGCAAAATAAAATCCACCGAACGTACCATCTGTTTTCGGAAGACCATGATAATAAACCTGCATGACGAGCGAATCATTTTGATTCAATGCTGCCGGAGGCGTAATGCGCAGCGTAGTGTCATCATAGGTATAATTCAAATGCAATCCCGACGAAACAATTGAATCCGCGGTAAGAAAATACAAGCCGAGAGAAATGTTATTCACCCCGTTTAATTTGGAATGAATGGTGAGTTCTGTAACACCGCGAATTGCATGGACAGTATAATCTATTGTATCAATAGCAATATTATAATGGCTTACATGAATGGAATCAGTAACATTTGCATTGGCACGGATCACGAGGCAGCAAAAAATAAGGAGTAAACGGTGTTTCATCAGGAAATAAAATTTTGGGCAATGTTCAATTTTCAATTTATACTTAGCGTTCTCTGCGGGCTTGCAGACTTTGCGCGAAACAAGCTGCTTTGAAATTCACATTTGAGCGCATCGAATTTCGGGAAATGAAGATGGTGAAGTTGTACGAATCCCGACCGATCGGGACGAATTTACAAATTAAAGATTGAAGCAGTCATTGCCTGAAAACGAATTGACTGATCCAACTATTCCGCTAAATTCGCAGCCCATGCTTATCCGCGCGCTCCGTTTCCTGTTCGGCATTTATGCAGCACTGGTATTCACCGTCACGATGCTCATTGTCGTCATCGCATACGTCTTTATTTTTTCTTTCGCTCCAAAGAAGAAAGCACCGCACTGGGCGCACCGGTATGTTTCCTACAACTGGGCCAAAACACTGTTTATCTTTTTTCTCGTCCGCTGGAAAATCAAAAACCTGCACCTCATCGATCCGAAAGAGAATTATGTATTCGTAGCCAACCACCGCTCCATGCTCGACATTCCCGCATATGCGCTGGCAAGTAAAAACACGTTCAGGTTTTTATCCAAGGCAGAGCTGACAAAAATTCCTGTACTCGGCTTCATCATCCGCAACCTCTACATCACCGTTGACCGCAAAGACAAAAACGACCGCGTGCGGAGCATGGAAGCAATGATGAAATCCCTGCGTGATGGCGTGTCCATTTTCATTTGCCCCGAAGGCACGCGTAACAAAACCAAGGAGCCTTTGCTTGATTTTCGTGATGGTGCATTCCGCATTGCCATCCAGGCCCAGGTTCCCATTGCAGTGCTCACGGTAAAGAATGCGGAAAAATTATTGTCACCGCTGCGTCCCATTGAATTGCGGCCAGGAACAATTGAATTGGTGTGGAGCAAACCCATTCCCACCAAAGGCATGACAATGGATGACCTGGATAAACTGAAGAACATGGCGCGCTCGCAGATGATTGCGAATTTGTAAATATTTACTTTCATAATATTTAGCATCCGTCATCTTTCTCTGATTAATTTTTTTAGGAGCAAAAGC